>JAABUZ0100002135.1_pt1 | contig 34048 bp, 34 predicted proteins | sample 5562091 | NCBI WGS metagenome assembly JAABUZ01 (sample SAMN12813069, study PRJNA571459) | rock metagenome | isolation source: Antarctica rocks | place: Antarctica: Victoria Land, Linnaeus Terrace sud | collected 2015-12-21
TTATATTTATATTTATATTTATATTTATATTTATATTTATATTTATATTTATATTTATATTTATATTTATATTTATATTTATATTTATATTTATATTTATATTTATACTTATATTTATATTTATATTTATTATTTGTTTATAAAGTTGTTCATTTTAAGTAAACTAGTCGCGCTAACCCGGAAATGTCACGTGCAAATGCCAAGACTTAGGTCAAAAAAATTCGAGAAATCGAATCGCTCAAAGTAGCTTAGTCGATTACTATAAGTAGTTTAGCGCGAAGCGCGCTAAACTAATTTGAGCGATTCGATTCCAAAAAATCGTCGCAACCTAGTCTTGACGCTAGATCGAACTAGAGGGATAATATTATAACTTGATTCAACGATTAGTCTAATTTTAAGCAATCAATTAATTTAACTTGTTTAAAAGAATGTTAAGTAAAAAATATAATAAGTAAGTAAAATTGTAAATATATAATAATATCTACTAGATTATAATTTAATATAAAGTTTTAAAACTTATATTATCTAATAAATATAATCGTATTTTTATCTACAATTAAGTATATAAGATTAATTTAGTTATAACAATAAATACAAATTAATTGTACTTTAATAATTTCTTCAATTGTTAAGAACTAGACTCGAAATTACTATTAAAAGAGATATCTAAATAATATAACTAGATAAAACTTAGATCTATATTAAATTTAATATACAAAATAAAAAACAAGAAAGATAAAAGAAAAACAAGATAATATTAATTATATAAGATTGCTAGTGTAATCGTCAAGTTAGATTTTAACTCGATCGGGTTAACTCGCCCAACCCTAACCCTAGGGTCAGGCAAATTTCCTAGCTTAATAGGGTGAGACGAACGAAGAATGTGCGTCGAATGTTTAACTTGATTTATCCAATCACGTGATGTTACGTAACGCGCTAACCCAATTAAGCTAGCGCAAGGTCTACGCTAATCGCATATAATTAGCGTAAATTCTTGCGCTAGCTTAATCAAGTTAACGCGTAGATAAGATAAGATAAGATAAGCGAATGCTAATGCGACGAAGTTTGCTTAAATTCTTGACATTGACCCAACGAAACCCAACCCTAGGATCGAGTTCGCGCCTTAACCCTAGCCCAACCCTACGAGACCCAAGAGGGTGGATCGAGTTAAGAAAAAAGTGTTCGACTTGATCCAACAATTACACTATTAAAGATCGAAGAAAACTTCAATTATACAACGACAAAATCTATATTTATTAATTGTACATTATATTTTTCTATTTAGATTATATAAATAAAAGACAAGTCTTTTTTAATAAGCAAATGTCAAAAGCTCACATTATTGTCGAAAACTTCTTTAATTTAACTTAAAATTTGTAAATATTTAATGCTTTTAAGACGCAAATAAAAATGAATTTATAATCTATTAGAAATCTCTATTTAGCGACAATTTTTCTAACTAATTGCTATATATGTTTACGAAATAATTAAATAGAATTTCGTTTTGCGATGCAATCTTTTAGTCTTTCGAAATATTTACAAGTTAATAAGATTTTTAGCGATCTCGAAAGCTCTACATTATAAGAATACTAAATTTTCTTTTTTATGTTTACATATATATTTAGTTTCGATCAAGTTTTTTAATGTTAATCTTTATTGCTTGTTACTCTAAATCTTGTTGTCATTATTTAAATGTTAAAACAAAAAGAAGAATCTTTAATTAAGCTTCTAGAGACGATTTTCGTTCTCTCTTTTTTCTTTTGTTATTTCTTATTATTATTGCATCAAATCTTCGCGACTATATGTTTATATATATATTTTTAATAACTAAAAAGTTCTTGTTAGTTCGACAAAGCGTTGTAATTGTAAATAATATCGTTAATATAAATACTTTTCGATCTAAATTTTATATGTTTGTCTCGAAGATTTTTTAGAGACATTATTAACGCAAAAACGATTAAATATTAATTTATTGTTTTGTTTATTTAAAGAATAAATTTTAAGACGTCAATAAAATAAATGCAATTTACATTCGTTTATATTGCAACTCACGCATTACATTTCTTTATTAAAATATTTAAGACTCTTAAAAGAAACAATATTATATACGAAAATCTAATGATTAAAAATTTTGTTGTTGCTTTTCTTTTCGAATAAGATTTGTCAAAATTTGAAGAAGAAATTTCGATAATAATGTCTCTCTCTTAAATATTTAAATATTTTTCGCAAAAACGTTTTCTTTTCGCATTTAATGTGTCTTCGCATTACTCGTTATTGTTTTCTCTCTACTATTTATATTTGTCTTCTCTTTACTACTTTTATTTGTCTTCTCTTTACTACTTTTATTTGTCTTCTTTAATCGTACATAATACTCGCATTCGTCGATCGAAAAATAGTTAATTATTGTTCGTTGCACTTAATAATTTAACTTGTCGTCTTAATCTATTAAATAATTTACATTTTTCGCGTAATAATGTAGATTTTCAAAGATATATTTAAAGTAAGAGCGCATTTTGTTTTCGTAATACTTTTGAAAAAAGATTTAAAAATAAGTTTTTAGTTTTAGCTTTTTTATTTAATATAATTTCTTTATTTTGACAAGATTTTTTTAAAATATATCGTTTATCTTTTTTAGCAAAAATTGTTGTCTTAATATGTTTTTCGTCGATTGCGTTTATTCTTTAAAGTATTCGCTCAATAATTGTTATAAAATGTTTAAATCGAAGTTGTCTATTACGTTTACGCTTGTTTGTTTAAATTTTTTCAAAATTCTTTTTATCTTTTGCAAACTTTGTATTTTAAATAGACTTTTGAAATTGCTTTGCGATCTTGCTTCTTTCGAGTTTAATAAATTCTAACAATGTAAATCTATTTAAAGACGATTTAGAAAATAGAATAAATAAAAAATCGTTGTCGTCTTTTGAAGCAAAGATTTTTATCGTATAATATTAATCGTTATTATTTAAATTTTTTATTATTATCGCATCGTTATTAGAAGAAAAGCTTGCTTTTATTATAAAATTTGCAATAGTTCTTAATTTCTTTGCATTCTTCTTTATATTAAAGAATATACTATTTAAGTTATTATTTTTAGAATTGCTTTAATTTTTGAAGCTATTATTGTTACTAATAAAGAAGACGATAAAGAAAAGAAGAAAAAAGTTCGTAATTCGATTTATTCTTTAATCGTTAATTAAGACGATCTTTTTTCTTTTTGTACTTTGCATTTGTCTTTAACTTCTTCTTTCGTAAAGAGTTTTTTTTTTTGCTCTTCTAATATGTTTAAACATTTAATATTTATTTATTAATAATTTAAGTATAATTGTCGTTTCAAGTCGCATGTCTTGATTTATATAAAACTTTAATGTTAATTTTTCTCTTAATTATTAAGTTATTTATGTGTTGATTAATCTTAACTTATTTGCGATTTATTGTTGTCTTGAACTTGTCTCTAATTTTGTTTCAAAATTGTCGCATAAACTTAATGTCGTACTTCGAGAATCTAGCTATGTAAACATTAACTAATATAATATCTTCTTTTTTCGTTAATTGTCTACTATAAATTATTTTTTAATTTAATTAATAATTTTTCGTTCGATTGATCTTCTAAGAAGCGAAGAATGTTATCGAAGAATTTTCTTCAAAAGTTGCAAAAACAATCGAGACAAAAATAAACATTTGTCGTCTATTAATCAATAATATATTGAAATCGAAATTATTATTGTTCTTTGCATCTATCTTTCTCTTTTTCAAATTATATGTATTATTAATTTGTCGCACATTATTGTTTTGTCTTCTTTTCTTTGTAGACGATTGCTAAAAAGATTGCGAATTAAATATTAAGATCTTCTTTCGTTTACGAGATAATCGTTGTATATTTTTTAATTGTTGCGAGAACAACGAAGATAAATGTAATTGTTGCAATGTTTGTCGTTGCGAATAAGTTCAAGAGTTTAAATTAAACTAATCGTTGAATCGAGTTTCGATATTAACATTTTAGTCTAACCTAGATACTTGATATTAATCTCTTGACTCGACTCGAAATCGACTTGGGTCAACGATTTCTTAACTCGACTTAATCGACTTGCCAAGCAATCGAAAATAACGTCAAAATGTCAAGATTTTCTATTTTTAAAAAAATTCGCATTATTTGAATTACTAAAAATAGTTTAAAAATAATAACGCACAAATAACGTACAAATGCATTATCTAAATGCATTACTATATAATATTATAAACAAATTAATTAAATTAATCAATTTAATTAAGTTAATTAATGCACTTTTTTAAAAATAATCTAAATTTTTCGAGTCTTGGCGAGTTGGGTCGAGTTATACGCTAAGTACTTCATATCTATTCTTTGATTCGACTCGAATACTTGGGCCAAGATTTCTAACCCAAATTAGGTCTTGGCGAGCCAAGAACCTAACTCGAACTCGATGACTCAACTCGACGCGATTAGTCTAGTTTAAATCAAGAATGTGCAATTAACTATTAAACATATCGCGAGATATTAGAAGAACGACAACAAGAAAATGCAATTAAGCTATAAGATCTACGTCTAGACGAGCAATTGATGCAATTGAATCAAGAGACGATGCAATTGTATTATCGTTATAAAAATTAAATCAATAATTTAATTGCATCGCCAAGTCGTTAGATTTGCTTATCTCTTTAGAACGACGCTAACTCGATCGAACAATGTTTAATTGAATCAACTAATTCAATTGAGATTGCGCAATCTCTCTACTGCGCAAGCATGTTCAAGCGATTGAGTTGCTAGAATGCATGATGGATCTATAGAGGTTTCGCAAGTAGGAGTTTTGAGCAAAACAGAAGTGTTATAGTAAAAAGTAAATGTACGATGGGAAGAGGTCGAGATAGCGTATGTGCTGTCTTGAAAAATTTATAGGTAGATATTGCATAGGCTCTTAGAGGGTAATGGATCGAGTAAGAATTGAATGAATGAAACAGAAAATTTATAATTCTTTCCAGCTCATCATCGCACACAGTCCCTATACCAGCTCTCCTTCAAAATCCGCATCACATCTCTTTCCCCCCCAATCAATAGCCTCACCCACAGCATCAACAGCACCAGCAACCCTCACCAAATCGCCAAATCCAGCACAGACCATACCCATTTCGCGTACGCTAGTCTGGCGCTGCTACGATATACCAGCAAAAGAAGAAATGAATGCTTTACACTCTTGAAAGAGGTGTTGTAGAGATAGACGGAGGATAGAATTGATTGAAAGTGATAGCGGCAGGATAGTTTAGAGATGTTGACGGTATTATAGGGGGGAGGGGAGGAACCTAGTGGTTTACGATGCAGAGAATAGGTCGCGGGCGTACTTGAGGGCTGCTGAACCTGGAAGATTGTCAACGACAGAGCGAAGCTCCATGAGTGGTTCTTCATACTCGACCCGCGTCCAAAAATATGACTACCGTGCAGGCGTGAGATGCTATTGTCGTAGGTAAACACTCGTCGACAGAAACTTATTACAGGAGGTCGTCAAACCAGGGGCTTACCACTTAGTGATCAGAGTTTCGATGTGGGCAGTTATCCCACCTGACCCGAGCCGTGTCCTAGCTGGGTCTGGATTTGTGTCGAGAGCTCGGTCTGCGCCAGGATCTTGCGGTATTGCAAGCAGGGAGGGGGATACGGAAGGGGTGATGTGGTATAAGAGAGTGGAAAATCGATTTTTCGATGAAGAATGGGATAGGTTGTGGTGTGCTCTTGGGGTGACACAGTAGACTGGCGGTATGGATGGAGGATTCGTTGTTCTGTTAGGCTTGGGGAGCATAGTCCCGGATCTTTGCGGTGAAAGGTATGTGCGTGAAGACTGTGTGTGTGATAGCTAAGGATTCTGAGAAGGAGATATTAGATGAATGCCCAAAAACTAGCTGGAGATTCACTCGGTGATTCGGGGATGAAAGCTCTGGTTGCACGAGCAGCACGACTTTCAGATGCAAATCAACGTTTCGAGAACGGGTCTGCCATAGTGAAAGACGTGTTGACGGATTAGCGACAAGATGAAAATCCAACGACGACCCAATGGCGAAGCGGCAAAGCGTTGAAGGTACAGTCGAAGGGCCTTAGAAAGCTACAAGAGAAGTGATCCTGTAAAGCGCGTGAAGTGATTTAGCTTCCGACAGCTTTAGTGCGTAGGATAGTGCTTTGTCTCTTCGTAGTCTTCTTGAAACAGTAATCCGGGGGGTCGTCCATATCCTCAAGTCCATGAATCGACCAGCTCCAAAACCAATCTCCATCGCCTCTTAGCAGCCAGCACGAGACATCCGTACAAGAGCGAGAACAATGGAGTCTCTCCATTTCCACACACATCCCCTCCAATCTCAAGATACGATAGTATAGCCTAGCCTCCTCCACTCACACCAAAGCAACTACATCACCCCCCCGCGCCCTCTCCATCGCCTGCACCACCTGCTGCGCAACCAATTCATGGACCGTACTCGTCGGATGCAGGCCATCGGCCCAGAAATACTTGTCTCTACTCACCCCGCACTCTGGCCTGAAGAGCTTCGTATCACTCGATCTATCATCTCATCAGCCCTTCTCCTTACAGCACACATGAGTACAACTAGCGCTCCACTAGCGCGTATCCGCCGTGAAAAGAACAACAACTCACCGTGCATATGGCGGACAATATCTCTTCGTTTCCGAAATAGCTGAAGTAACAGGATAAGAAGCTGCATTATCAAGAACGCGATTAAACAACGTATTGGTATCAAAAAGCCAGACGGTCGCTTCGGGGTAGAGCTGCCGGAAGACGCCCGTCATAGTCTGCATCGCTGTGTTGAACTTTGCGATGTACTGATTTAGATGCGCGCTCTCTGCGGGGGTGAGTCTCAGGTTGAGGGTGACTGTCCTCTTGCCGACACGTAGCGTGGTGTTGGTGGGCCCCAAGGGGACACGGTCTACGGCGGGGATATTCAGGAACATGAAGTTACGCGCGCCGGAGGAGTAGAGCTGTGTGCGTTTTTGTATTAGTTGCCTTCTTGGAATTGTTTAGGTGGGGAAGAAGGGGTCACCTTTTCAGCTTGTCCGACATACGATTCCGTTAGGGCGTCGATATAGGCTGAGGCATTCGATTTGGCGTTAGTTAGCATAACGTCATTGACCCCGAACCAGATTATGAATATGCTGTCCGCCGCGGTCCAGCCGCCTTTGCCGTTGGCATACTTAGGCAGGTATAGCTGCGAGACTTGCTGTCTGAAACTCAGTGCGCCGAAGGGAGAGGGGTCGATGGTATCATCGATTGTTCCACCGGGCTGGGCGAGGTTGTAGAGCTTAATGAAAGATGAGTTGTACTGTGTGGTCAGGTAACTGCTCCAGTCGGGGGAACCAATGGTGGTGTCACCTGGATAGGCTGGGTTGCCAAGTGGGTTCTCGCGCGAGGGTTGGGGTCCGTTAATGTTGAAGCCGGTGGAGGTGTAGGAGTCGCCACTGTTAGAATATAAGCTCGAAGATGAGGGTAAAGCAGGCAGTGACGAACAATGTAAAGAGATTCTGAATATTGCTCCATCCTGACCAGCTGTTCGACAGAGGGTTGGAGCGACTCGGTGAGCCGTACGTTGGTGGGCTTGCAGGGCTGGAGTTGGCTTGTATCGAGAGAAATGAGGCGACGAGAGCAAAAAAGAGAGGATTCATGATCAAGAGTATGTCTTATTCGGACGTATTAGGACGAAAGCCAAAAAGAACGTCAAAATAAAATGTGCTAAAGGGCCAGTCGGTTGCGAGCGCTCGTAAACATTACCAACAATGATCTTCTACTTACCACCTACTCCCAGTGCTGTTTCAACCAGAGGTTGGGGTGATAGAGTTTTATATTCAAGTCGTGCGGTATGCGGCTCGAGCGTCCCCCTTACTCTAATCTCTAGAGCCGACATTGGCCCAAGCGCCGTGCAGCTAGCATTGACTATACCCATCTAGGCGATATTAGAGACACGGCTAACATCAAAGTCGTCGGCTATGCGGCTGAAACATATCATCTCAAATGTCAAACATGGCTAAGAAGCCAGATTTGCCTGAGCGCTCTGCGTCTAGTACCAAGGATGTTGACGACAATCTTAGACCAAGAGATACATCAGTCCGCACACTTTAGTGATGGATTGCGTCTTGACCTAGATCTCTACGATGAACACTGATTCCAGCGTGGCAACCAGAGAAAGCAGGATGAAACGCAAAAAGCCAATGCAAGATGGTAGAACGGTATGAGGGCGATGCTTGAAGGGAAAGCACTAGACCCTACCAGGGTTCAAAGATTTGGAGATGTCCTGCAATGTATCGCTTGGTCTTCCCTCGGCACTTGTTTAAAGATGCCCCAATGAAAGGACAATGGAGTGGTTGAATAACGAAGACCCCCAGGCTGAAGAGGCAAACCACTCAAGAGGTAACATGACTCGCCAGAGATTAGGGGTCGACGCGCTTACGAAGCAGTGGACGAGCATGCGAGAGGAGAGTCAAAAGAAAATAGATGTATCGACAGTCTTCACAAAGATTGAGATATAGATACCAGAGTAGGGGCAGCTGCGAGCATCCCATGCGCCGGCGCGATGCAATTTTCAGGGGCTTCTCGTATCACATATGAGCGCAGGACCTTCTCTAAGCCCTACTCTCAGGTACCTTGATTGAGCGAAAGGAATGCTTTCACCATTTGCCTCTTTAGCTATGGGTATTCACTGGTGATTCAGTCCATCGACTTTCCGTCATTGCGTTCTTTCGTAATTGCCGGAAATGGAGCGCAACACTTCGTACCGACGCATGGGATGTTTGCATACATATACAGACAGTGACCTACCCCATTCAGGCCAGTGTGCCCGCATGCTTGTCATCCAAAACTCTGTCGTCCGCTTTCGTGATGCTACCCGAACTCGAATCGCCACTACCGGTGCTCACTTCCTGCGCATCGAGCATGTCGCGACCAAGCATTCGATGCTTGATATTGACCACCGGGCCGTGGAACCATTTTCGTGCGCTGACAAACCACCAGATGATAATTGCAAGCATTGAACCGCCATATACCAGGCATGTCCAGTTCATGTGAGCAGCGCTGTTGTTGTATTAGCTTTTGCCACTCAAGGATGATTATAGCACTCACTCTAGGTCTGACCCTGTCAAACTGGGTAACATGAGGATGGGTACCATCAGGGCAACGAATGCGACGGCAGCTATGCCGATCGGGAGGCTTGCTTTGCCTAGGTTCCAAGGGCCTTTTCTGAATCGATTGCCAACAAAGAATACTCGAATGAAAATGGGTATTGTGAAAGCAACATACGCCGCGACGGCGGCGATCGAGAAAAGAGCGCCAGCTGCAAGCGGCCCCCCGAATATTAAGAGTACCATGAGCATTCCTATTGTGGTATTAAACCAGACTGCATTGACAGGGGTTTGAGTATGTCTGTTGACGCGCTTCATCCAGAACGAGCAGGGAAAGCAATCGTCTCGGGCGTAAGCGTATGTGACACGAGATGCAGCGACCTGAACTCATATTTAGCAATATCATACAAAAGGCACATGGCGACCGACCATGCATCCTTGTCCCATGGAAAAAGAGCAGATGATCGTCAGCGCCAAAAGGGCGACGGCGGTCTTCTGCGGTAGAACCTGCAGAAGGTACGATGCCCAAGGCTGACCGAGATCCGAGCCGAGGACGGCGTTTATATCAACGACGGTGTACGCAACGACCAATTGCAAAAACCATCCAAAAAGACCGCCGATACCGCTCGTAAGGACGATTGCTCTGGGTGAATTCATTCGAGCGTTGGAAGTCTCCTCGCTCAAGTGAAAGGGAGCATCGTATCCGCTGCAATATAAGGTCAGCATGTGCAAGATAGTTGTGGCTCCAAAAACTGATACGGACCTCATAGTCCATATGACTGCCACAAAAGCCATGAGCAAAGCTACACCTTTAGGAAAGTCCGTTCCAGCATAGAAGTTGCCCCACACCACGTGAGTCAACGCGAATTTCGGAAGCCCTTGACTTTCTCTATTGGTAGCCGCCGGTATGGTTATGATGACAATGAACAAAGCGATGATGTTAAATGTCGACCCCACAGAATTGAAGTTCGCGATCCATTTGGTTGGCATGCTGCTGATACAGGCATGGATGAGCATTATCATAATGGTGAGGAGAAAAATCTGATAATTTTGGGGGACAAAGTCCGGATGGTTGATTGACACTGCAGCCAGGACCATGGCCGATAGTGAATAATCAACCGAAGGTGCGCCTGTAACCTGGGCCAACCAGTCACTCCAGCCGGTCAACCAGGCCGCGAATGGTCCCCACCCACTTGCAATATCAGCTGGTGAAATCTACTTCGAGTGACTGTCGAACATACGGGGGAGCCAGTACGGCAGAGGCATAATATAGGCCTCCACTTGTGGGCATCGACGAGCATAGCTCGGCCATACTCAGGGCGACGCATTGGATGAAGGACATGGCGATCAGCCAGCCCCATACCATGCCCGGCGTACCCGCATACCCCATGCCCTGATGCAAGTCAGACATCGTCTTCGCCTCTCTTTCAAAGTCCTCACGTAGTACATTGTCGCTGCAAAGCTGGGCAGGAGACCCAAGACAGCGAAGCTGACGCAGAAGCTCGTCCAGAGACTAAACTCTCTCTTGAACTCCGGCTTGTAACCGAGCGCCGCCAGGACCTCTTCGTCGGCCGTGAACTCTCGATCATAGACGGGAACTTCATCGCCGCGCAGGACCGAGGTGACATGCTCCTGAGCGAATGACTTCTTTCGCGAGGAAGTACTGAACGTCCGTTCTTCAGCCATTCTTGAGCTGGATATGGACTTGTTCCTAAAATACGGTCGACACCGAAGAGGGGCATCAAGAGACGTCGAGTTGAGGGGCCTGCAGGCTTCATGTAGCACCCACGGCACTGGGCCACACCTCGCATGGCTGACGGGGGACTTGTAGATAAGCCTGCCTAGGCGATGCTAGTGGACTGTGCCCGCAGATAGAAAGATTCAAAGGAGCCAACGAAAGATAAGATGCCTGAGGGGAAAGTAGGCTTGCAGCGTCTGATGTGACATCGGCGGCCTGCGACTGAGATATCCGCCTGCTTATCGCGATCCGGTCGCACAGCATTTGCCCCTCTCCTCGCTTTCTCGAACATCTCATTGGATGTGGCCTATGCGGGAACGATCATGCCAGAAGCAACAAGTATGCAGGAAGATTTCTCGATTCGCGTAAGCCCATGAGGTTGGGAGAGAAAATATGACGACGTCAAAGGGAAGTCATCGTAGGAAGCTTTTCGACCAATCATCGTGGATATCATCACGTGATGCTACATAGTACCTTACTCTTCGGGGGTTTACTAGGGCCGACGATATCTCCTATATGCCATTTTGAAGACATGATTCCTTATCAAGAGGATGATCTTCATTCGGCGATCCTGACTGAGCAAATGACTATTTTCGAGAAGCGCCAAAATGATTTTGCAAATGGCTGGCAGAAAGTCAGAGGGGCTTAACTGCAATTTGGCCGAATATCGGGGGATTTTAGGAACGGTGAACATTGTATCATATCTATGTGCTATATGCCGCAATATTTCCGACTCGATGCTATGTAGGTGGCACTACTCTATTCACACATCACTTGTTCTCTTCCAATTCCCCAAGACCATGTTGCTACACGTTGTGTCAACTCAACCCAAAACGCATACCTGGGATAAAGCTCAAGGGGTATAACCAATCCAACCATGTGCACCCCCAAACGATAATTCAACCATGATCCTGGGTGTTCCAGACTGCCACATTCTCACACTCCCGCGGTACGCGGCAGACGTTCCGAGCATCCTCTGATGCCGTTCTCCAGATTACCTCTCGTACTTCCTTGCCTACCTGCTCCAAGGCATCAATCGCCCATATCACGTCAAGATGCTCGTACTCGTCAATGACTTTAGAATGCACGACGCGAACATGAGGCTCTCTGCCCCTTTCGAATCGTCGCAAAAGCCGTCGACCGTCGACTAGGGCATCCGACCCAGCAACCCAGAGCGCCAGAGGTGGCACCCGCGCGTCGTACCATGCTCTTCTTTCTCGATCTGCGATGTCGCCCTTTGGTTTCTGCGAGTCTAGATGTTCTAGTGGATAGCCAGTGTTCGTCTCAGATTCTGCATCTTCATCCTCCTCGTCTTCGTGCTCCTTCTCTGATTTGGTGGAGAGGATGCATTTCTGCCTCGCGAAACACTCCCGTCCAAGCCACCAGCGCATACATTCAGAGCTAATATAGACCGGAGAGAACTGGAACGCTCGATTGCGGAGCTCCTGATCCCAGCGATCATCTGTCCAATTGAACAAGAAGGAGAAGACACGATAGCCCAGCGCCCCGTAGAGCTTCCCAGGAAGTATTGAATGCATGGTCAGCATGAACGGTATAAACGCATGTATGCCGAACAAGATGCGGAACATGCCAGGGGATATGACACGCATGAATTTGAAGTACATCTTCCCGATCAGGGATCCGGCGTATACAGCTGGTGCGAGCGCGCAGAACACGCTGATCTTGTCTCCGATGTCGGGTCGTTGTTCCTTGGCCAGAGCGACGAAGGTTTGAGTGGTCCCTTGAGAATGGCAGACCAGACCGAGTTTCTCAAAGCCTGTCTCGGAAAGGACTCGCGATATGTGTGCAGGCAAGTCCATGACACCCATTTGCCGAATGTTCCACGCCCACATTCGAGGGTCTGCGTACGTGAGCATCTGGTGTTCTGGATTGAACCCACACCTATTGTTGCCGAGCCAAACATCATAACCGCTGGACCTGAGTCAGCGTGTTTACTATTTTAATACAACTTCAGAGCGTACCTCTTGCACAAGAAAAATGCTAAGCTATCATCGTCATTCGAACAATAGGCGCCAGCACTTTGTAGTAAACCGGGCATCAATAATACAGGATATCTGCGCTGACCACCTTTGAGGCGAGAATTTGACGATTCGGAGGACTCACTTGAATCTCCGCTTTGGTTACGTCCATTGAAGATCTCTGGACCTTTGCAATTGCGGTGCTGCGGCGATGCAGGCGTATAGTCATTAGGGTTATAAACGTGCCACAAATTAATCATGAACCCGTCTTCAGTCTGCACCTTGTATTCTTCAGCATCCAAACCTACTCTTCGAGCGTAATAGGGGACATCGCAGATCAAAGGGTCTTTGCCACCTTCAAGAGGCTCAAACTCCTGCATTGGCGCGTCATCTTCCCTATCCATATCAAATCTGCCGCGGCTGTTAGAACGCCTCTTCCGGCGCTCCCATGCATCGTTCTGAGCTTTTCTTATCGATTGACGTCTCTTCTCCTCTTCGTAAAATGGCCGGCGTGCATTCGGGTCTTTACCCCTAAGACGAACACCGATGTGCTTGAAGATTAGCGGAATGCTTGTGAAGGCAGATCCGAGCACGATGACTCCCAAAAAGGCCAACGATAGCACAGCGGACGAGATTCGGAATGCCCAGCATTCAAGGTCGCGCAAGAAGGTTGGAGGGCCGTAGAGAGGTAGATCGGGGAACAATGGATTGGTCCGGGATGGTGGGATAGCCTTGCTCAATGGCGCTTCTGCTCGCTCGGATTGCTGTGACCTTCGCCCGTCATTGCTGACCACTTCGTTCCCATCATCTCCTTCGCGGTATACAAGCTGCTGGTCGGTCGTACCAGGACCTTCCGCCTTCTCTTTGAGCTCATTGAGCTTGACAGCTTCTGCAAGAGGCACTGCGGGTAGCCTTCCGCCATTTGACAGTTCGATCACTGGGTCTTGCGGCGTGATGAACTTGGCTTGGACAGCGCTGGTGTTTTCCGTAGCTTGTTTAGGCGCGCCCTGCGGTAGCAGAGATAGCTTTTCCGCGTGGGCTTCGAACCCCTGGGCCGCTGCAGCCTTGGAATGATCCTTTCCAATAGACATTGGAGCTAGGTGAATAATGCTCGTCTTGTAGGCGGTTGTTCGATGCCGAGGATCAGAGCATGGTAATGGGTCTTCCTAGAGAACGTCGCGTACGTGGAACTGCTCACTGGCGTAAACACATTAGACAAGGCGATAAATTCAAAGGGAGCAGAAGGACTGAATGAACGAAAACCGATCCCTTCAAGGTGACATTGATCGTACGTACTCCACTCCCACAAGAATCAGGTTTCGCTGGAAAGGATTAGCATGTGTGTGGCTATCGACAGGAGAAGATTAAAGTCTCCGTAGGTGGCGCTAAAAGGCTTTAATTTTAGGTACAACCGAAAATCATCCGAATTCACATGTGAAAGTGTCTTCTTCTCTCCTTGGGTTTCGAGACACGTCGGCGTGTACGGAGTAAGGTTATCCCATGTGTTCAGCGTCTCTCGTTTCATCTTTCCATACGTCTTTCCGGAGAGGCTCGTCAGAGGTAATCCTCTCCACGGTCTCTTACCAGATGGTCGCACTTGAGATCGCTACCCGTAGACAACGGCAAGACAACACCCTACATGTAGCTAGTAGGTAAGCGCTTCTTTGTTCTCATCCATTACATCAAAGCCTTCTGCGCGCCGCAGGCAGGCGCAAGTGCAATGTTGAGTGATCTTACTGAGATTGTAATACTGTCGGGAGGTCACAGGTCTTCCCTGAGTGCCAAGAAAAAGTGACTTTGTCCCATGTGATTGGGTGAATGAGACCTGCGCACACGCGCAGCTCACTATACGTATATGTATCAAAGAATACAATTTTGCATTGTCTGCCAGGCCCATGGGGCCTGCGTTCGTGATGTCAAAATGCTTGGATGTCCGGATGATGGTTCCTGTAAACATACCGTTCGTTCGTTGTTCGGTTGTCGCTCATCGCTATTTTCGCGAGCTACGACGAAGAGCTCGCTTTCCTGTCTCTCTTCTCCGGTGCCCTCTATTTCCAACAAGTATCGATCTCAGTGACACGCAAGCCCTTTCTACGCATCCCTAGATCGCATCCCTAGATCGCATTCCGCCTCCGTTGCCATGTGTATGCCCTCGATCACGATTCTCAATGATGGCCGTAGAAGGCAACAGATTCGAGGACGTCCACACCACGACCCGTTTTACCGTCCACTCTCCCGAGACGCCTACGGCTCCTTCCCAGAGAAACCGCCAGCTGGCGTTGTAACCGCCAGGCCCTCAGATCCATCACGTTGCCCGGTCCCAACGGATTACAGCCGGCTTGCGAATGCGTATCTTGCCGGGAAGGAGAAAGGAAAGGCGCGTGCGCAGGAACCAGAGGCGTTGAAGAAGGCAGAACCAATCAAGAAAGAGGATTTTCCCAAGAAAGAAATCATTCTGACTCGTGAAATTGAGAAGTCACACAGAAGGCGGCGTCGCTCGAGCGCATCCTCTGCATCTAGCCGCAGTTGGAGGGAGATGAAAGAGTTGTTAAGAGAGGTGTTGCGCCGGCGGGGCATCGAAGACGAGGTCAGACGCCAAGTGGATTCGGACAGAAAGCGCACCGATGATGAAAGGGAGCAGCTTAGGAGGAGCCATGAACGATATGGAGACAGAGACTTACACGGGGCGCATTACAAACGTAGGCCACGACACCGGGATGAGACTCCCCTGGGAGGAGATAGAGGGTACTTTCGGAAGGATACCCATTATTGGCCAGAGGCTTAGGCAGTTCCCTAGGGGTCTTGTTAGAATAAACGGCATATATAGATGGTTGTACTCCATGCCTGATAATGTGCAGGATACAAGGGCTGATAGGCTTGGCTAGATCTCCAAATCCCTGCTTCGTCTCTTCGGCATTTCTTTTGGAGTACTCTGATCGAGTGAGTGATGAGATCAGGCTTTTCAGCTATAGTCCTCCCCTACTCAATGAGTCTATGGCTATATCGTGAGATGGTATTGTCGAGACTCGTTTGAACAGGGGGTGACCATTGATTACCAGTGCTTGGGCAAAAGACGGTGCTGAAAACGTGGTTGTCCCCAGTCTCTTATCAAACCCTGTATTCGGTCCAGTCTAGCAAGGAAACCCGGCAACGCTACTTCACACAGACTGAAACTGCTGGCAGTTCACTCATGCCCGGATTGTGCAACGCTCTTTGCTCAACCGCCCCTTTGTACAACGAACGACAGGTATAATGGCTGTATTCGCATTTTCATTTACCGAGTACAGTGTCGTTCCCTCCATCGATAGACAAGCTCTGGGCTTTACTCTAATTCCAGATTTCAACCATCGCAGACCACCACAAGACTTGAACTTTCCGACCATAGGTCACACCAATGACATGGTCATGTGTTTTGTCAGTCACTCATGTTGCGTGAGATTTTCGTTTGGTGCCTATGTCGATAACCAAATTTTCGCAAGGACCTTCGCCGCCCGAGATCTGATCGGAGACAACAGCAATTCTCCACATGGTCGAGATGCGAACGTCAAGGAGAAGTAAAGTGGGTAGCACTACATTCGCAAGAGAGAGTAGAGCAATCTCGCTAGGCCATACACGACTAGATCTCCCGAAGCTGACGGGTGAAGTGGCCGGGGCCCGACATGCCGTGCAGAAAGTTTGAATCGAGCACGTTGCTTCATGGCCCCTTCTCATTGGCCGTTTTCGACCACGAATTCTCCTCAATGCCGTCTCTCTGCCACTCAACTAGCAACCAGCGTACAAGTACATGGATCTACCTCACTCTAGAAGTACTTCTACTTCTACCGCGGGACCGTTTTACCCGCCAGCCGCATCAACCGTAATGATGCCAGGCCCAAGCCGGGCTAACAGAGGCTTGCCAGCGACGCGGAGAAGGCTAGCAAAATGAAACATCGCGTGCAATTGGGGTACTTGTGTGCTCCCTCTGGATTCCATTACCATCGGTTGCCCATATACGGAGTATCCGATTCTCTAACATGCAGCAGCACCGTTGACATCCGAGCTTGTTTCTATGCTACCAATCTGGTGTGAGCCCATGGCAGACCTACGGCCTCAACATTCGGGTTTTATTTTAGGAAATAGATAACGGCAACTCTATTGAAACAATAGTCGCTCCTATATCTACTTTGAACCCGACCAGCAGCAAGTGCAGGCTATGACTCGAAGGTGAAGTTGGTATGCGAGGCATATTCAGACAAACAAGTTGCCCTTGAGCATCCAATTGGACCACTTCCAGGTCCACGTGTGGGTGTGAGAAGGTTTTTGCTTGTCTGACTGCGGGTACCGGCATCCATTGGAAAGCCCTCACTCATCCCACCAACCCTCGCAATATCTCGCGATAATATCCTATTGGTCTCTCTCCACCCCACAAGGCTGTCGGCCTTGTTCCTGCGCTAAAAAACCGACACCAACTCTGAGTACAATTCCTTTGTGCCCTTATATCCGACCCCTCCTGTTAAGACCACGATATAACTCCATCCCCATCGCCCTTTGCACTTCTGCAGCATCCCGCTCTCTGCTCTGACAGAGTGTAACAACTCGGATACTTCCACCCTCATCCAACGACAGCCCGCCACTGACCCGAGGGCTTCATCATGGCGTCCAACCACGATACCTACGGCGACATGAGTGGTTTTACGGCTCCTCATGGGCCTAATCCTACTCAATCCGAGCCTATGCAAGACATGAACCAGAACGAGAGGGCCATTTTCGACTACCTGATCAAGCCCGACGATATGTACACCGCGGACGGCGTCTATTGGGCAGACTTGCCCTTTTTGCAGCAGATGAGGTTCTCTGCAGCATCCGATGCGAAAGAAGCAAAGAAGGAGCTAGGCAGTATTCGCCAAATGATGAAGAATGACCCGCTGAGCCCAGTGGGCTGGTACTTTAGAAACGCCGTGATCCCGGGTGCTGGTCTGGGTCTCGAAGGGTAGCTAGGCCCCCACAAATTCTGCAAGTGTGCGTATTGACAAGAAATTAGTTACGTCCTATTCTCCATCGGAAACGTCAAACCTCTATTTGCCGCAGCTTTCAAGGCTTGCTGGGGTAGCAAATCCAAAATTTGCAATGCACAATGGATTTATGCGGTAGACTACCTCGAAATCTGTGGAATCATTGTAGGGCAGATCCTCGTTGGTATACTGGGTGATTGGTAACATATTCCGATGGCGTTATTGTAAGGCCATTTCTAACGCCCAATCTAGGCTCGGCCGTCGATGGGGTTTGATTCAAGATGCCACCATCATGTTCCTCGGTCTGCTCATGCTTACTGCATCTTGGGGTGTCACGATGAACGGCTGGGTTATCTGCTACGCTTGGTCGCTCTTCTTCTACGGTATCGGAGTTGGAGGCGAATACCCTATGACTGCCACATCTGGTATGGAGAACGCTATTGGCTCTGGGAAGGTATCGACCAAAGAAGATCGCCTGCACCGAGGCCGCAAAGTCACGACTGCGTTCCTGATGCAGGGTTGGGGTCAATTCTTCAACCAAGTCATTCTCATCGTCCTCTTGCTCATCTTCCATCATGGCAGTGGCAACCCTCCGTACTCCGAGCTTGCGGCTCAGTGGACTTACCGGGTCTCGTTCGCCATCCCCGCTGTTGGCACCCTTTGGCTCGTCTACTTCCGTTGCTATAAGATGAAGGCTGCCAGCAAACAATTGAACGCAGCCAAGAAGAAGAGTAAAGTTACCGGATACGATACTCAGTCACTGAAGTTAACATTCACCTATTTCGGCCCTCGTATGATTGCAACGGCGGGCGCTTGGTTTGCTAACGATGTATTCTTCTACGGCAACAAGCTTTTCCAAAATGAATTCATCTCAGTCATCAGCCCACACAACACGTCCGTCATGGAGGGCTGGCTATATAACCTGATCAATGTCGGTGTTTCTCTTATTGGGTACTATCTAGCGTGTAAAATAAAGCCAGTCCGATGTAGCATCTACACCACTAACCGCTTATAGCGTTCCTCATCGACAACAAAATCTACGGACGCAAGAGGATGCAGATCGTCGGCTTCCTCGCAGACTTTATCCTGTTCGTCGTTCCGGCCTTCAACTTCAAGCACTACACTAGCCCCCAAGGAATCAAGGCTTTCCAAGCCATGTACTTCCTTTCCTCATTCTTCAATCAATTCGGCCCCAACGCAGTCACTTTCCTCGTCGCCGCAGAGGTGTATCCAACCCCCATTCGCGCAACTGCTCACGGTCTTTCTGCCGCCTGCGGCAAACTCGGCGCTCTGCTCGCGGCTGTCGTGTACAACTACATCGACACACAACAGAAGTTTTACTTCGTTCCCTGGTTCGGTCTCGCAGGTATGATCGTCACTCTCTTCTTCCTACCCGACACGACCGGTCTCGATCTCAAGGAGCAAGAACGCCGGTGGCAATTCCTCCGAGCCGGCCGTGACTCCGAGTACCACGGCATCGCCGTTCATCCCCAGCACTTGTCCTGGTGGGAGCGTTTCCGAGGCGTCGGCAAGCATTATAACCCCGATCTCGACTATGAACAGAAAATCGAGGAAATGCGCGCGGACTGGGAGGCGGCTCAGGCACGCAAGGGCAGTGAGAAGGTGGGGCATGAACATGACGAAGAGGATGACAGCGAGTGGTCGAGCCATGTTTCGACTTACTTCGAGAAGACGAGCCGGAGTCCGATGATCTTGGCGAAAGAGAAGTCTCAGCTGGAGAGCCCCGATTCGAGTCCTGACCGGGACTTGAAGCGTTAGATTGAGCTTCGATGACGGCTGGCTTTTCAGTATCTTCCTTCTTTGGCCTGCAATTGCTTGGCATGACGTGGCACTCATTATAGATATTCGTTTGATACGAGTGTGGGAAATCATGGGCATGGCTGGGAAGCTGTATCCTATTACGCGACTACCCAACACTGAATTCCACATTTTTATGACTCTCCAGCAAAGCTTTGTTCCCCATCCACTGTAGCGGAAGCTCCTGATGCCCAAATGAAGAAATTTATGCTCAGTGATAATGAACCCACTACGCCATCGCAGCCAACAAGACAGCTTCGGTAGCGAATATCGCATGCCCGCCTTCCACGCAAGGCCCGCAACATGGACCAGCCACGACAACGGCAAGCCGGGCACCCGCTCATCCGTGCATCCCCCACCTCTATCCATTCAAATAGCCACCACCGATCTCTCTCCCTCTCACTTCCCCCTCCGAGGAGCATCCTTCCCCTCCGATCTTACCCCGCCCCCATCACCTCCCCCCTCCACCCTCCCACCTTACAATCAACCCTCCCCACGCCTCCTCCTCCTCCTCATCTCTCCCCCCCTCTCCCCAAACAGCCCACCCATCGCAAAAACTTCATATTCTCGACCCACCACCCCAACATACCACACTCCTCCAAATACCTCCCCAGCGCCTTCATCTCCCCCACCTCCTTCACAGTCCCCCGCTCCTGCGCCAATCTCCCATTCTCGGCGAAGTTGAGGTAGAGAAGCGCATCACATGAATTTCATATTCTCAGTCCACCACCCCAGCATACCACACTCCTCCAAATACCCCGCCAGCGCCTTCATCTCCCCCACCTCCTTCACATGCCCCCGCTCCTGCGCCAGTTTCCCGTTTTCGGATTCGCCGATATAGAGCAGGTCATAGAATTTATAGCGGAGGGACTGTGGAGGGGGCGTTAACTCGACTCCAGGCATATAGCGATCTGAAGGGGGGCGGTTGTGCTGGGTTTTGGGAGGAGTGCTCCGGAGGGGCGAGAAGGAAAGGGGAGTGAACCAAACGGCAAGTGGAAGGGCAAAGGGAAGACATAGGGCGCATAGAGACAGGATATAAGGAATGGAGGGATGGAAAAGGTAAAGGAAAGGAGGCAGCACACCTTAACGACATCAACCCATTCCTGCAGCTCGTCTAGGGAGTCGGATTCTGCGATCATGACGCCAGGTGGGCGGCCGGTCTTGAGGACGACGGTGCAGGCATGGGTCTTGGCGGCGGAGGAGAGGGTGCGGATTTTGCGGCGGGAGGTCATGTGGTGGGTTTTGATGAGGGCGCGGAATGGCATTTTGGGGATGAGAGTAGGGACAGGGAAGGGGTGATGGGGGCAAGGTGGAGTGGGGAAGGGGGAGGGGGTGTATAGAATATTTAGTCTATGTGACTGCACATGTCGACGACTGAGAAGAGGCATACGTCATCGTTGCGAATTGCTAGCAGATTGCGCCGGGCCGCGCACTTGCTTGCGATGTTTATGTCTAAAGTATTTGCTCGCTCTTAGCTCAAGTATAGAATATCCAGCCTCTCACCCATCAGCCAGCTCCACGACCCTTCCAAGACCTTTACACCTGCACCAACAACGCAAAATGGCAGACTCCACCCCCAAATCCTACCACACCGACCCTACGCTCTACCTCTACACTTCCCTGACATCCGGCAGCTCACACATTATTACCGCGACGTCGCGGTTGGAGACGATCTTGAAGGCGAATCGTATACAATTCCAGGCGCTGGATGTGGCGACGGATGAGAAGGCGAGGATGCTGTGGGGAAGGAGGGCGGGGAAGAGGAAACTGCCGGGGTTGGTGAGGATGGGTATGATTGTCGCCGTAGGTCTTTCTGGGGGTCGTGAGGGAGTGGAGTTGTTTGGCGCTTGAAAGGAGGTCAGACGGGGTCTGGGGGGAACATAGCACGAGGGAAGAGACAAGTGTGCGGGGAATGGATGTGGAAAGACGTCACGAGGGGCATGGGAGATTGCGGACAGGCATTGGGATCAATACGGTGCGACGAGCTGACAGATGCCAGGACCTAGAAGAAGTCGAAGAATGGAACGAATACGGCGAAATCAAAGACAACTTCTCTTTCTCCACGGAAGCACCCTCGACCAGCAACACACCATCAAAACCTCCTCCCACCGCTTCTGAACCCACAGCCTCCACCACATCACCATCAAAACTCAGCACAGAGATGCAACCTTCCCCTTCCTCACCCTCACAGCCTCCCACCCCAGCGACACCGTCGTCTACCTCGGCCGACAGTCCAATAACAGCGCAGATGCGACAGCTAGGTATCGAAGCGGCGCGCAAGGCCAGCGGTTCCAAAACAAAGCCCAGAACATCCGCCCCTGAACCATCAGATATCAGTTCCGAGATGCTACAGAAACTCGATAATGCGGGGCCTACAGGAATGCCGCCCCCCAGTGGAACCACGGAAGCAGAGGCGGCGAAGGCACCGGAGGCGGCGGATGCGAATGTCACATCGAAAGCGGATGAAAGGCTGACTGTTGAGGAGTTTATAGAGGAGGAGTCTAAGGAGGGAGGAGGTGAGGAGACTGTGAAGGGGAAACATGCAGAGATTGAGCACTCGCATGGAACGCTCGAGCCGGCTGTTGCGGCAGTGGGGCAAAGAGAGGATAAGGGTAAGAGGGAGGGTAATACGAAAGCTTTGGAGGAACACGGTGGTCTTAAGGCTCGCACGGTGCATCCGAAGCCCACAGCCAAGGGAACAGGAATCGAGGATGAGGAGGAAACGGACGAGGGATTAGGAGAGAATACAGCCAATGCTGTGACAATTTCAGCAGATACGACGCCGGGTTTGCCGGGAAAGAAGACGCAGGATCAGGGCGCTGGGAATGGCGAGGAGGCAGGTGTCAGCGTAGGAGATTAAAAAGCGGACATTGCGACTGTTATGGATTTCTTCGAGCCAGCGAGACAGGATAACGTTCTGAAATACCATTGGCCTGTCAACCTCTGTTCAATAAAGCAGCTTTGTATCGTCATCTTCCCTACGGGATACTCTGTACATGTACTTTAGTCTGAAGTCTTGGTGAGCTAATGAATTTACCTAATGAGAATAGAATATCCGTAGGGCTGAGCTAAATTAAGGAACATCCTAGATCCTTATCGATAAGGAAGCCCGCAAATCAGCCCGCATCCACACCCTCCAACCACCCGATCCCTTCAATCATACACACCACTCCTTCCCACCATCTCCATCACTCTCCCCGAAATGCTATTCTTCAGGTATGTTCGCCCCCGCGCAGTCCATCTCCCCTCATTCCCACCCACGTTATTATCCCACCAAACCATCCTATAAACAATCTTGATTTTCTTCTTCTCTTGCTTTCTTCTTTTTATTTCCCCGTGCCCCCTAAAGACCCATCCACCTTTGCCCTCTACCCCGTCACACCCCCTCAACCACGCCCCCTCACGCCCCCTTCCCATCCCCCCCCAACCACGCACCTAACAACTACAGTTTCTTCAAAACTCTAGTGGAGCAAACCGTCGTCGTCGAGCTCAAGAATGATCTCTCCGTGCAGGGAACGCTGAAATCCGTGGATCAATTCTTGAATATCAAGCTGGATGATATTAGCGTTTTGGAGGAGGTGAAGTATCCGCATTTGGTATGTATGGGGTGGTGTTTTTGGGGTTTGTGGGGCGGACTTTTGGGAGGGGGGAAAGTCTGCGGTTTTGTGCGGTTTTGTGCGGGGAGGGGGCGGGGAGGTGAGGGGTGGAGTAGAGGGGTGGGGTTTTGTGGTGGTTTGTGCGAGGGTTTGTGCGAATATTTGAGGGAGGAAGGGGAGGGGAAGGAATAAGGAGCCAAAGAATCGGAAGGATGACGCTGACATTGAATGGTCCTAGTCGAGCGTCAAGAATGTGTTCATAAGAGGGAGCGTGGTGCGCTACGTGCATTTGCCGGCGGCGGCGGTGGATATTCCGCTGCTGGAGGATGCGACGAGGAGAGGTATGAATCCCGGATCTTGTGTGTACTTTGTGTGAGGGCGGGGGGCTGATATTGATGTTGGGAAAACAGAAGCGGAGGCGCAGGGTGGGAAGGGAAGGTAGCGGTGGTGGGTGACACCAAAGGTGGGATCGAAGAAGACGAAGATCTGTGGGGTTGTCAAGCCATTAGGAAAGGAATTCATCTGCGAGACTGGTCCGCGATCTATCGAGGGTAGCACCCTTTCTTTGTGCAGCCTCGGCGCAGAAGAATCGATGGTCAGGGAGCAGCCTCAGGTGAAGTCTCATATGGTATTTGTAGCAGCATGCCCTATCAGCTCATGAGTTCATGGCAACGACGGGACACAAGCGTAGGATGGATCTTCTTCGTCTTTGGGATTTCTGCTTTTGCACTACATAAGCCCACCCTCCTGTCCTTACTTTTGTCTAATCAAACAGTGATTAGACTGTAATACATTAGCAGTCTTCTAGTCCTGAAAGTTAAGAGAACGTGGAGTTAATCTGAGCAAATGCATCAAGCGAGCTCCAGCTTCATCAATTCCTCACATCGACTCGCAGCACCACCCTTGCTTAGCTACATCTTCAATTTCACTTACACTCTAACTCTTATCCTCACAGACTTCCTGAGTCTCGTCAACACTAGCAACCGGCACGTTCTTCGTACAACAAGTCACTTTGCAATATCAAGGTGAAATTTATCCCCTTACTTTTCTGGGCCTACGTTATACTAATGACGTCCAGGCTTCTGTCCCGGCTGTGTCACCTGCTAAACTTGACAGTTATTCTGAAATCTGATCCTTCCTTGCCACGACATAGGGCTACTATCCTATTCGGTCTATTTCTCGTTCCTCAACATGCCATTGTCGTTTCTGTCACTTCCTCCTGAAGTGCGAAATGAGATCTACGGTTATTTGTTCGACGAAGAACATGGGATACAGCTTACCTACTACTACCCTGAGGATTATCCGATCAATCACGCCAGCAACAGCATGGTCACCAGTCCGAAAGCCAGTAACGAGGCAGAGCTGAGGACTTACACATCAGATTTCACGGTACAACCACGTTCAATCGATACCGCAATATTTTATACGAATTGGCAGATCTACCATGAATCATGTTGCCTTCTATACGCAAGGACGGCCTTTCAATTCTTTTTCCTACGGTACCCCAAGCTAGCGGCCTCGTGCAAAACCAAGATCGAGACTTCTGGTTTCCCAAAGCAGAGCCTGCAGCACGTGCAGGATCTAATGATCAGGCTCGACCGAACGAATCGCGTGCCTTTTGACATTATCGTAGAGACGATTGCCACCTTAGTCAACGAAGCTTGCGCTTTGAGACGGCTCATCTCCAAATTTGATGTCTTTAATTCATACATAGACGGGCCAGACGTAGCCTGGGTGCAGTCTATTCTGCACAACGAAGGTGTTTCAAGATCGCTTACGACGTCGAAGTTTCTGCGATACATTCTTATTACTGTGTGCGACAAGAAACTTACGGAAGGAGATGGATTTGGGGCCTTGAGTCAAGCCATCGCGACTGCCAAACGGTGGGTATGCGAGGAACAAGACGACGATGCCGGACCGAACGAGGCGAATCTTGATGATTGTGGGTCTGAACGGAGTTGGCTTCTACAACCAGCTTCTCCAGACTTGAATGCAGGGAGCTTGGAGCTGATTTCCTAAAGTTGGAATGGGGACATGGCCAGAAATGTGAGCATGTTGTCCAATACTTACTTCGCCTCGACGGCGGCCCTCCTAACATTCTCCTCTCAGGTTTCCGGGGGAAAGATATCCATGATCTTTTCACTCCTTGCGCGCTGGTCTACTTGAAAGCTTTCGAGCAGCTTAGGATTCGACTCTTCGATCTGGCAGCTTCTCTTCGAGGCCTTCCGACGGCCAGCACGATTATTGCATTCCATCGAAAAGGGAAAATCCGGCTGGACGTGTCACGATTCATTTTCTCTAAAGGGATCATCCTCATTGACCTCCAAGAGCATTTCGGATCTCCAAAGCAGCAGATTGGTACACTGACCTATCTCACGAGGGAGGATGCATCGTCCGACTCATGGGCTGCATCTTGGGACTTGATGCAATCACACCGGATTGGCATCGATTCCAAATGTACACGAGACCATAGCATCCAGATGGGCTAATAAAGCTGTTTATTCAGAAGCTCTGCCTGATAGAGTCACGCTTTGACTATACAATCTCAATTCGTACCTCGAGGATCATTGAAACTCGGGACATTTCCCCACCTAAACGCCCCGAACAACCTTTCACGAGTGTCCCCCATCTGCCTTTGCTCGATACTTGAAAGTAACTGTCGGCAACTCAACCCGCATATGTGACGACCTTGAACACACCTGACCTAGTCTCTGTTGGCATGCAACTTTTCCCTCTTTCAGTCTTACTCCTCAAGCCTCTTGCTTTGACCCTTAACAGTGACTTGCCTTACGGATTCATCATAAATCCGCTTTCATACACATTCCTCCCCCAGAAACCATAGACTTCGGCGTTTCTGACCTCCGATCTCATATATAGCGTAGATTGCCATCACCTAATCATTGGCGGAGTCCCAATATGATTGGCGTCTAGCTTATAAGACAGGAAATCCCAGGCGTTCCTATTCTGTCTTCAAGGATATCCAGACCCACTGGAATACCTCCTGCACACTTTGGTGATCTGCTGCTTTGAGTACTGCTGATCGCGATACTCGGCCCTTCCACGCCTCTCTCTCCCCTTGCTGTTCCTTCTCCCACTAGCTATAGTTCAGAAGTCGTGTGCTGCTGTTACAGAATCTACCAGGATACGCAGCGATAAGTCGTTGCTGAGCAGATTGTGGAAGTAGGCCGAGGCGCTCGCGATGGTTTTGGGAAGCGTGCAATCCGAGTGTGAGACTTCAGATGATATGTAGAGAGGATAGAGGGTAGAGGGTTGATGAGGGAAGGGGAGTCGTCGCTGTTGGGGGTGGTGCGTGATAGACGGGGAGGTATTTGGGGAAAGCTCTAGAGAAGCTCAAAAAATTGTATAGAAGGAAGCTCGGAAAGGAGAACTGAGTGTGAATACGTCGATGAGTGCAACAGCTGTTCGCTAGCCCGTGCATAGGAAAGTCTCCGAAAGTGTAATTCTCAACATGCTCAATCCTCATATCTTACAACATCCTCATCCCCATCTATTGCGCGCTGCCTCCTCATACGCGCGCTCATTATACCCATCCCACTCTTGCCTCATGTCCGCGGCCTTCTGCCGCAGTCTGAGCGACGGCCCAGCAACCTGCATTGTGCTCCCAGAGAAGTGACATTGACCATACACACTAATAACCCCCTCAATCCGACCATCGCCGAGAAACGCAATCTCCCCGGTACAGGAATCGCCAAAGCTCATCATGCTCTCACTATTTTCTCTGCCCCGCCATTTGAAGGGTATACGCTCGTGTGAGGCCTTTGTGGGTTTCTTGTTGAGGTGGAGGATGCCGGAGAACATCCCGAGGTCGTAATTACCCCAGACGCCGGTGCTGTCGTGGCGCAGGATGAGGGACATTCTGTGGTTGTCGAACATGCTCCATTGGCCCTCGAGGTCGGGGCATGAGATACGGTAGTAGCTGGTGAGGTCGAAGGAGCCTAGTTTTGGGAGGTCGGAGGGTTTTGATTCCTGCTTCACTTTCGGTTCTTTCTTCACGGCGAGTGGTTTCTTGATGCTGACTTTCGTGTCCGTAGGCTTTGGTCGGACGGGCGCAGGAGCACTTTTGTCTGACTCTTCCTTCTTCACCTTCGTTTCTTTCTTTGTGGCTGGCTTTCTCTTCAGCCCAAGCTGTTGGTCAACGGTGGGCTTCTTTTCGACCGATCCGGACGTTCGTTTCTTGGTAACGGTTTTGCTTCCGATGGGAGTTTGTATGTTCGGAGACGCATGATCATCCCCTACGTCTGTGGCCTTGATTTTTTTCGATGCCGCGGTTGCAGAAGACTTGGCCTTCTTTGTAGCTGGCGAAGTATCTGTAGGCTCCGATAATTTGCGCTTCTTTCCCGCTGTCGCAGAATCGCTTTTTCCCAAAGCCGTCATATCAGACTTGTACTGCGCTTTGGCCTTCCTATCTGCGGCAGTATATTCCTTCTTCAACTGCCCTTCCAGCCTAGTAATCCCATCCGGCACCACCAACCTCGATGTGTTGAGTGCCTCGAGCAATCGCATCTTGGCGCGAGCCTTGTCTTTCGACGGCGGCAGTCCATAGTGTATCAATTGAGCTTCGTACCAGTGTCCTACGGGATCTTTAAGCGGGACAGCTTTGGATTGCTTGAGGTCGGGGCGCAGGATGGCTGTGATTTCGGGGATTGTGGCTCGCTTGTGTCGATTGAGGTTGCCTACTTCGACGTAGAGGTCGCCGTTGTAGTAGAAGCCATCGCGGGCGATGGGAGGAGCGAAGGACATGGTTGCGATGGCGAGTCAGTGGGGAGATAGCTGTCGAGCGGAGCTGGACCGTGCTTCTCGTGCAACGGCTCCGAGCCAAGACCAAGAGTTGACAGGGGTGTACTCCCCAGCTTTCCTATGCGCGGTGCTATGCTGAGTGGGGTGTAGTCATGGGGGCAGCGCCGCGCTTGCCCGAATCAGTTGTATCTTTCCGCTACCATTCTCCCATTCTCGCCGCAATTATCTCTTCTATCATTTTCCTCGCTGATTCCCTTACTAGGTGAATATGCACAGCGTTTGAGTCGTCTATCTCTGCCAACTGCATAGTAAACTTAGACTGAGGGCGTCATGCTAATATTCACGAGCTTGACTCGTCAGCAACTCAACCCCAGATTCAAACGTTCAGTTGTACAGCAGTTAGCATCGCGGTTGTAGCTCAATTACACGGCCTTCAAGATTACCAGCAATCGTGAGTAGTGAGACGCCCTAGTCGAAACTGTGGAACATTGAAAAGAACATCAACTTGCGAGGGGCGCTGGATTTCGTCATCAGCCCTCGCAAATGGACACTAAGGTATTGCGCGACATCAACGCCCATGTTGGCTCGTCATGTTCCTCAATTCTTCACCTTCTATTTCACATTCGAGGCTCTCGGCTTGATATGTTGCGTCTTGATCTGGTAGTGCTTGCTTTTTCTCATCCAAAGTATAAGAGGTAAATGGCCACGAACGCCAGAACACCAAATATCCATTGTCGCGCGCTAATAGCGGCGGATAGAGATTTCTGAGACGGTGTAGCAGTCGCATCTGTTCGGACTGTGACCGTTGACGGCTGCAATCTACCATCTGTTGGCGTTGTTGCGAGAGACCCCTCAGGGACAGTAACAGGCGGTGTCTCTGTTACGGTCTGTGGGCCAGTCAGAGACTGTGCACTTGTCTGGGAATTGAGCTGTAGTGTTGATGAGGGCCCCGATCCGGTGCCGGAGATGCAGTCGTGGTCGCACAGAGGATTTTGGACGTAATTGAACATCAAGATGCCGCCACTAGGATCATTGCTTCCTCCGTCCACGAAATGTATGGGAACGCTACCGCATGTTGTACAGTGGTGATCGAGTATCGCGTCGACGAGTGGCCGGATCTGTCCGAGATTCAAGGTTGCGCCTTGCTGCGGAAACAAACAAATGCCACCTTCATGGATGGTCCCGGAGAAGGAGAGAGTGAACGTTTGAGCTGCACCGACCGAGATCGGCTGCGACTGTGTCACACAGATCACGTGGGCTCCAGAGGGACATGTGGTGCTATTCGACTTGGGGGAAGCCCAAACCGCGTCACGCAGCACTTGTATGACGCTTACCGACTGCTGGTTGTTCCACGATGCGCGTGGACAGAGTCCAGAGCCTCTGCAGTTGATGCCCAGCTCCGCCAGGACAGAGAATGAATTCAAGAAGAGCATATAACCTATGATTAGTACTCTCAGCATCTTGGGATCTCGAGCGGGCGACAAGGTCAAATGGTAAATGCGGGCTTTCGGCTTGCGTGCAGGCCGAAACGAATGTCTGAATGTCACTTCTCCGAGGAAAGGCGTGGGCTTAGAATGTAAAATCTTGGAAACGGAAGGCTACCAGGGTAATATACCTAGGGAAAATCAAAGTCGGACAAGCACAAGCGAGGAGGTGTCAGTCTCGCCGCATGGTTTTGCGACCTTAGATTTCCGTGGATTAGACCAAGATCTTGGATCAGCACGATCGAATACGAAGGGGCTACTGCAGCCACCCCCTTTTTTGTTGTTGTTTACCCCAGCCCAAAGGATAACAGAGTATCCCTAGATCGCTACCAATCGTCAACCTCGAAACATTGTAAAAGCAACGTTTTCTCTTGTGAGCACTGTCTATAGCTATAAGAACAAGACGATTGAGCTCAGGAAGTATTGTCTTTTTGTCGCTCTGATAGCAATTAACGATAAATCTATAAAGGCGTGCGGTAGCTCGAGAGATTCATCTAGGTCCAATCTTTTTTGTTCTCAAAACTTGAAGACTTTTCGCTGCTATTTTCGACGCTCTTTGATGCAGTTGGCGAGTCCTAGTCTATTGCCTTTATTTGGTCGAACAATCTGTTAAATTGTAACTTGGGATTGTCACAATATCCTACATCGAATTGCGATATAATGGGAAGTGATGTGCGACTAGTCGTTATTATCAAAAGAAGGGCGATGGCTGTAGCAAACCATCCTAGATAAGGGCCTGTTTCGCATCCAGTAGTTCTACTGGTCCTACCGGACCTAATTTTGGACCCGGAAATAGTATCGTGCCGAGCAGGTTTCTGTGTCGCAACCAGGAAGGCGCCAATCTTTTGATAACCTCGTTACACAAATAATAGTTTTTTGCGCAATTAAATTAAAACCTCTTTTATCTATTTAATTAATTTGCAATCGTAAAGTCTTTAGTAGATAGACTAATTGCGTCGATTCGAGAAATCGAATCGAATCTTAATAATTTAATTCGAATTAAATCGAAAGTCTTAACAATTCGATTTCTAAAGTTGAAATTAACAATTCGATTTAATTTCAAACTTAAAATCGAGAATTAAATCAAAAAAATCGAATCGAATTGCCAAGACTTAATATTAGTATAGAGAAATTCTAAAATAAATAGTAGAAAATTATATTATATTTTATAATTTTTTAATATAAGATTATCTAGTAATATATTATAATAATATATTCGAACTATCTAGATAGCTAGAGTTAAATTATTGACTTAATCTTTCTAGTTAAAGAGTTCGACAATCTTGTTTTGCATAATCATGTCAAAGATTATATAAAAAAAATGTTATATCTTAAAAAGTATTTAAACTTTTAATCTTTTAATCTGCAATAATAACAACACAATATCTACAATAAAATTAATAAGAATATAGTAATACTCTTAATAATGTTATTATAAATATTGTGTTACTATTATTAAAAATTAAAATACTCTATTATTGAGCTATTGAGACTTTGATATTTAAGTATATTTTATCTAAAAATATATAAAGAATCAATAACTTTAAAGCAATAATATAATTCTTAAAATGTTAAATATATTACGCGAAAAATCGATTTAAATTGTCAAAATATTAGTTTTATTATAGATTATTAATTAATTTGTTTAAAATTTTAACTATATATTTTAGATTTAATAATATAATATAGTAATACAATATAATAATACAATATAATAATACATTATAATATTAATTTGTAATAGTAAGCTCTTTAAGCTAAGTATATAAAGCTATTAGTTTAAGATCTTAATAATTTTGTTTGTTGTACTATTATTTTAAACAATCTAATTTAAATTGTTTTCGATTTTGTTATTATTCTTGTTATTACGATCTTAATCTTTATTTCTTACATTTTTCTTTTTGCTATTATTATTAATATTAGTAACTTTATAGTAGTTATAACTTAATATTTTAGTATCTTCTTAAATTGTATATTAAATTTCTTAACTATTATTATTTTCTTCAACAATATTGTTAAAATTCTCTATCTTAATATCGATAAAATTAGAAATTTCTCTCTCTTTTGCGTTTTTCGATAACGCGAATTTCTTAACAAAGTTGCTATACAAATTAAAAGAATTAACGTTATTAGTTCTCTTTAAGTTATTTAAATTACTATAGTAAATAACTTGTTGTTAAATAATCTTTACAATTAATTCTATAAATATTGAGAAACTTCTATTAATATTAAACTTATTGTTAATACTTAATTGCAATATTAATTAGCTTAAGTATAAAAAACAAATAACATATTTAGATAATATATATATTTAGATAGAATATATATTTAGATAGAATATATATTTAGATAATATATATATTTAGATAATATATATATTTAGATAATAAATATTTTAAGAGAAAGACGCTATTATTATATTTGTATTATTACGCATTACTTGCGCTTCTTAAATAATTTTAAGATTTCTTCTTTTCTCGATTGCAAACTTCTTTTCTACTTTTTATCTAAGTTAATTTTTAAAGTACTATATTGTTAAGTTGTTAATATTATATATTTTATTGCATTATTTAAATATATTACTATAAATATCTTAATTAATTCGATATTTGTTAATTTTATCTCTAATATTGTTCTTTATAACTTTACAATTCGACTAAGAGACTTCTATTTAAACAAATATTTTACGCAATTTCTTAATACAAATCAAGATTAACGTAATTGTTGAATCGAATTTCAATTTAATCGAGTTAATTTGTTCAATTTTAACTCTAGAATTAAGCAAATTTTCTAGCTTAAAAAAATAGAACAAGCGAAGAATGCACGTTAAGTATTTAACTTAATTTATTCAATTATATAATGTTATTTAACGCGCTAATTATATGCGATTAGCGTAGATCTTGCGCTAGCTTATTCGAGTTAACGTATAGATAAGATAAGATAAGATAAGCAAATACTAACGCGACAAAGTTAGCTCAAGTTCTTGACATTAATTTGACAAAACTCGACTCTAGAGTCGAGTTCGCGTCTTAAATCTAACTCAACTCTACGAGATTCAAGAGAATAGATTAAGTTGAAAAAAAAGTGTTCGATTTAATCTATCGATTATACTAATTAAGATAATCTTGCGATTGTTGCTTTGTTTTCGATATAATTTCTTCTTATTATTATTTTATTCTTGCGCGCAATTGCAACTTGCAATGCTTTTTAAATTAATTAATAGTAATTCTATTATCTATGCAATTTCTTAGCTTAGTTTACTAGTAATATATATAGATAATACAATTGTATACTAGATTATAAATATATCTTAATATTTAGTAAAGCATTATAAGATTTAAAATATAGAAGAGTTTTAAAGATTAATAAGATTATAGATAGAGTATTAAGAAATAATTTTACAAATTAAAGTAAGAATTATATACGTTAGAATTAGAGTTATCTTTTACTTCTACTTTTATTTACTTTGAACTTTTTACTTAATATAGTTATTATCTCTTTATATTAATATTTGTTTAATTTTATCGACAAGTAATGCAAGTTTATTTATATTAACTTCTTTAATGTTTATTTTACGTAATCTTGTTGTTAAATGTTAATTTAATCTTCTATTTTTACGCGATTTTTAACACGATTTTCGTTGCATTTCTATCGATAAAAGTTTTGAAAATTATTGCGCTTTTTTCTATAACTTTTTATGTATATATTAATCTATTTTAATTAATATTACTATCTTCGATAGCTTGTATAAAGTAAACAAATAATATATAAAAGTAATACAATACATCTTGTTTATAATTGATAAGCTTAATTTGCTAGTTCGAAAGTTTGCTTCGAAGTTCTTTTGCAATAAGATAATTTGTTGTAGTCAATTTAAACAAAACGAAATAGATAGTAGTAGTCTAATCGTTGGACTTGATTTCGCGAGGGAATCGCTAAGTAATTGGACTCGAGAAGCTTAACTTTAAAAAACCTTAAATTTTAAAAAATTTATAACTTTCTTGTATTTTATACGTATTTTATTAAAATTACGTTGTTCTATAGAGAATTTAGCGTGCTTTTAAACAATAAAAGAATTACTTAATTTAAACTAGCTTGCGTAGCGCAATCAATTAATTTAGCTTCGAGTTAAACAAAGAAATCTTTCCAAATTCTTGAGTTAAACAAAAAAAAATGTGTTCGACTCGGTCCAACAATTACACTAGATAGTAGTAGAGATAAGAATATCGAAGATAAGAGTATTAAAGAAAAGAGTATTTGTAGTACTAACGTAGACAAGATAATGCAAATAGATAATGTATTTTCAACTAAACTAATCGCGTCAAGTTGGGTCATCGAGTTCGAGCCAGGTTCTCAACTCGCCAAGACCCAATTCGGGTCAGAAATCTTGATCCAAGTATTTGGGTCGAATCAAAGGATAGATATGAAGTACTTAGCGTATAACTCGATTCGACTCGCCAAAACTCAAAAAATTTAGATTATTTTTAAAAAAGTGCATTAATCAACTTAATCAAATTGATTAATTTAATTAATTTGTTTATAATATTATATAGTAATGCATTTAGA
>JAABUZ0100002137.1_pt1 | contig 34029 bp, 40 predicted proteins | sample 5562091 | NCBI WGS metagenome assembly JAABUZ01 (sample SAMN12813069, study PRJNA571459) | rock metagenome | isolation source: Antarctica rocks | place: Antarctica: Victoria Land, Linnaeus Terrace sud | collected 2015-12-21
TCGCTACCGCGGGTCGGAGTGTGCTCCGGGGACCCGCTGGGGATTGGCAAAGAAGGTCGCGGCTTTTAAAAGGATCTCCCGTTCTTCCCGTAAGGTCTTGACCTCACGACGCAGGCGACGAACTTCCCGGGTACCCCCTGGGTGTTCTTCGGTGGTTGGTCCATCGTGTCGCTGGCCATCATCAATGTCAGCTTGCTTTACCCAGATGCGGAGGGTCTCGCTCGTAACGTTGAGCTCTCGGGCGATCTGGGCCATCGGTTTGCCGCTGCTCCGAACCAGGCGAATGGCCTCGGTTCGAAATTCCGGCGGATAGGGGGCGCGACTCTTTGGCATGTGAACATCCTTCCGGGATATCCTACCCCCAAGCTTCACGGTGTCCACTAAACCGGAGCAACCTCACAACATGCGCGGCGGGCTCGCTGTGCGAGCGGCTGATATGCTCCAACTGGCCCCGTTCATCGACGGTGAGGGGACGGAGCGGATCGTTCTGGGGGCGGGACATGAGCAGACTCCGGGGGAGGCTTGACGCGGACGATAGACTTCATCCTCCCTCCCACGGCTACTCAAAGGCAAACCTCAACACAAGTGACCCACTACTACACGACCACAGTGATCATGACTCGTGAGCTACAATGCACCCCTGCATCAGGTGCGAAGGAGGTAGGCGTGGACCGTGACCCGCATGACCGCACTCGGCCACCGCAGCCGAATACAACCCTCATGACGGAGGCGGAAGCCCTGGAGTGGGCGAGAGGTGAGAACACGGATGCTCCTGCATCTGCACTACTTGTCCGGTACGGGGATATCGCTGCTGCGAACCCGCAACTGGCTGCGAGCGCGCGGGTCCATCCTGACCGAATGGCCTGGGTTGTAACGGTGCATGCTGAGGGCATGACGCGTGGTGGGATTCATACGATGCCGCAACCCGTGCACGTGTATTCAATTGTTATCAACGCAGAGCCTGGCAGCGTGCCCGAATTCGCCGATGTGGGGTTTGGGGATGCGGCGGTACGAGACGGGAAGCTCGTCGTTAAGCCCGTGCAGCGGGGCCACGATTTATCCCACGATCCGACAGCTGGTCCGCCCCGACCGGATAGCAGCCAGAAGCTGCGGGACTAAAGCGCCGTAGTCGTTGCAGCATCTCGGTTACTCAGCGACACAGATTACGATCCCTGTGGTCGTGTACTACTGGTGCGTCCAGAAAGCTGTGCAAGGCAGCTGGAGTTTCAAACGGGAAGGTTATCGAGATAGATCCTGGCGAAAGAACTCAGTAACGACAGTCAAGCCGACTTCAGCGAGTGCCGACGTTCTTTCGGCATCACCGCGCTGGGCGAAGGTATTCATCAAAGCTGCACCCTGCTCCGCGATGAGCCGCATCGCGGAGCAGCAGCGCATGCCCGTTCGTGTCCCACGATCCTCGGGGCGCAACGAGGCTCTGCATGAAGTAAACCGGGCCGCCAGGATCATACACGGGGATGCGTGGGATGACGTTGGCCAGGAGTAGTCCCCGTACCCGCCGGCCTCACCAACTGCAATGCAGACGGAACCGGGTTCGTTCATGACCCCGCGCAGCCGTTCTCGCTCGGCCTTCCAATCCGGGGGCCGATAATACCTAGGGTCGAGCTCGTGATATGTCTTCAACTGGTCCATGATCAGATCGCCTGCCCTGTCGATCTCTTCCCACACGGCATGCCTGACCGGTACGGATGCGGGACCGAGACGAGCGAGTATGTCTGGCAGGGGATCATGGTTAACCACATTGAGACGGGCAGCCACTAGCCCCTCTGATACCAACATTCGCCGCTTTGCCTCATCTCGGGGCTGACAGTTGACCTCCCATGACTCCGCGCCGCGTCGTGTGACCTCTCGGCATGCTACATGGAGGAGACTCCTCCCCACCGAAGACCACAGCTCCGCCCGGGCGACAACGAAATCGTCGACTCGGAAGGTCAGAGGCGTGCCGGGAAACGGGTTGGCGGCGATGAAGCCGTCGATGCCGTCCTGGTCCTCGTGGACCAGGGTCACGATGCTGCTTCGCTCGATCATCGTGCGAAACCAGGGCGCTTGGACCGCACGCGCGTCCACCGCAGGACGGTGGAAGATCGGGTGATAGACAGCGACGGCTCGACGCTTGGCATCAGCCATGTCGAGCGCACGTTCTAGATCGCGAGCCTCCGTACCTCGTATCACTCGGCCATTCTCCTGCTGCCCCTTACCACCGTATCACGTGGAATAATACCACCGTACTGCTGGTAGCATGAGATAGAAGCAGTAGAAGGCGTTCTGTGGAGTGAAGTCGTGCCGTCAAGTTCGAATCGTCGCCGCGTCGAAATCCCCGTCTTCATGCACGACCGCGTTCAGGCGATCGCCAGAGCAGAGCAACGCCCTCTGACCAGCGTCATCACCGAACTGCTGCGCTGGGGAATGGAACACTATCACCCTACGTGGGTAGAGAGCCGAGACCTGGAACGGTTCAATAGCCGGGCGCAACGGGTGCTTGACCAAGCGCGCAAGCACGCAACTGAACTGCATCAGGACTACGTCGGAACCGAGCATGTCCTGATGGCGCTGGCCGAGGACAAGGGCGGAGTGGCAGGAGCGGTTCTACGGTCGCTTGGTGTGACGCGAGACCGCATCCGGGAAGGTATCGAACACGAGTATGGCCGGAGTACCGAGCCGGTTGCGGAAGCACTCGGCTTCACTGCACGGGTTCGTGTCGTGCTTGGACTTGCACTCAAGGAGGCGGAACGGATGGGAGGCGGACCGGCACGGACCGAGCACATGCTGTTAGCTTTGGTCCGGTATGGCGGGGGGCTCGGTCCGGACATCCTCGATGAGATCGGTGTGCTGGCAGAGGTGCGTCCGGCACTGCAGGACCGCTTGGGCCGATCCTCGGATGAATCCGTCGCCGGAGGACATGACGGGGCCAGCGGACGAGTCCGCCCATGAAGCCGATCCTCTTTCGCCACCTCGACGTCCCCGACATCAATCAGCTTGATGTCTATCGTGAACACGGTGGATACAGCGCACTCAAGCAGGCAGTGACAACGATGCAGTCATCCGAGGTCATTCAGGTCATCTCGGACTCGGGTCTGTCGGGGCGCGGCGGGGCGGGATTTCCGACCGGACGCAAGTGGTCCTTCATCCCGAAGGACGTCAGGCCGACGTACCTCGTGGTCAACGGCGATGAGAGCGAGCCGGGTGCGTTCAAGGATCGAGAGCTCATGGAACGCAACCCGTACCAGCTCGTCGAGGGCATGGCGATCGCCGCCTATGCGATTGGCTGTCGGCAGGCGTTTGTCTACATCCGAGGGGAATTCCTGTACATCGAGGAGATCTTGAATGCCGCCGTCGCGGAGGCGCATCTTGAGTAGACGCACCGAGTCCTAATTCGATTGGCACCATTTCGTTTGCCGTCGTGACAATCCCGACGCACCGGTGGCACCCGCATGGTATGGATAGCTTCGCTCACTTAATGCCCTCGTGCCACGTGCGCAACCAGTCCAGCTTCTCGTCGATGTACGACTCGACCCGCGATCGTCCGAACCACTCCGACCACCTTGTTATCTCGTCGGCCATCATCCGGAGCTCATCGGCGGCCGTGAAGAAGGGAACCGCGGCGATCTCCGCGTCCGAGAACGGGCGGACACTGCGGTAGCCACGCAGAAAGCCGTCCTGGTGTTCGGACTCTGCGTAGCCCAGAGCATTGCACACGTCCCAGGCGCGCCATCCATGGCACGACGAGTCGAAGTCGTACAGGGTCACGTATCCATCGGCGAGCATGTGGAGATTGTCGAGGGAGAGGTCGCCGTGGCAGATGCCCCAATCGAGCTCTGGCAGGAGCGGGGATAGGCGGGCGCCAGCACTCGCGCTCACCCAGCAAACGATCTCGACATCGAGCGGACGATCAGCTAACCAGGTCGTGATGTGGTTGACCGAACTGTCAAGGAGATCATCGAGCGTACGACTAAAACGAGGAAGAGGGCTATTGAAGCCGTCCGCTGCCTGATGGAGGAGGGCGGCGCCACGCCCGTACGCCTCCCATAGGGCGGGCGACCAAGGGGCGCGCGGCTTATGCCCCCGAGCCATGTGGAACAACGCGAAGCAGCGGGGACCCTCCGGCGCGGGAAGCATATTGAAGAGCTCGCCATTGGCCAGTGGCACAACGGAGGGTGCCAGACCACCGTGACCTGCCAGCCAAGCCTGTAGGGCTACTTCCCACGCCACGTCCGGCGACCTCCTCCATGCCGCTCGGTACACCTTCAGAATGTAGTGGGCGTCGTTCCCAGACACGGCGTACACATCGTTGGTCCACGCCCGGAGAAGGGTGATCTGGATGGGATGACTGAGTCCATACGCCGCCTCGATCATGTCCGCGAGCGCGGAGGGCAAGAATTGGGAATGACCAATAACAGCGGTGTTGCTTTCGTTCATCCGTCGCCCCGCGTGAGATCAACGCGCCCGTCGATCGGACGGAAACCGAGCTTCTCTGCGAGATGCACGGACGCGACATTGTCAGTGGCACAGTCCCAGACGGGAACGCGGTTCATGGCCTGGACGGCCTGACAGACGAGGGAGGCGGCCGCCGCCGCGATTCCCTGCCGCCGGTACGCGTCGAGGGTCGCCACCCCAATGTCGGCATAGTCGGCAGTCATAGTCGCTGTGTGAGCCGTTGCTACCAGCTTTCCCTGATCGACCGCGCCGGCTATGATCCCCTCCCGCAGGAGCGCACGGGGCCCGCCAAACAGCCGCCCCTGTTGCAGGAACGGCGGTGCCTCCTCGATTAAGGGCTCATCGTCAGGAGTAAGGCGGCGGACGAGGGGGTGTACGAGCGCAGGAGGCGGCACCGTGAGAACGAAATAGGCGCATTCGTGTCGCCGGACTGAGCTCTCGAACCGCTCTTCCATTCGGGCGGAGACCACAGAGGAGGCCCCCGGCGAAGTATTGACCGTCTTCCAGTGGCGTAGGGTGCACAGCAGATGCCAGAGTGCATCCAGGTCGTGGCCGAATGCGAGAACGCGCTCAGGTCTGAAATCGGGAACCACCACAGCGGCGGTCGGGGACGAGAGTTCCCCTGCGACATGAGCCGTACACAAGCCGCGACCAAGGAGATGGACGGCAGTTGCTGCCTGTGGTGATCCGGCGAGGGCTTTCGCCAGTAACTGGAACTCATCGTCTCCGCGCCGCGTGGTGTTCATGGCCAGACAATATACTCTTCGGCCCCAGTGGCTTGATGGTGGCGGCTGGTATGTGCGACGCGAATAGAAGAACCTCGGTTTCTCCGGCTCTGCCCCGAGTGGGAACCGTCACAGCCACGGCGCGAGCGGGGGGATCAATGGGAACCATGATGGACATAGTCTTCAAACGAAAGAAGGGTGGATTATGGTTCGGTTTGCTGTGGTGCTCGCGCTCTGCTTCCGGAAGAGCGTTCCCCTGGTCGGCTCCGACGCCCGGCTTCAAACCCTGCTGCAGCGCCACGGTCGGACGAGTACTGCGACTGGGTGTACGGCGCGTTGGGCACGAGCAACGCCCTAATCGGGCTGGACAGCCTGTAGATCGCCGGGGGCCGGCGGCTGTGGTCGGAATCACGCCGATGCTGACGGTTTCCCCGGTCTTAATGGGACTGGCAGAGATCCTCGCACTGCGTCTGCTGCGGCGGGACGAGCCGGCTCCCGCATTGCTGGAGCCTGAAGCTGTCTCTCGAGAATGTATCCGGAGTGCAGTTCGGTGGGACGCCTCGTATCAGATGCATCAAGGAACCTTGAATGACTCATAGTCGGGATCGGAATTGATCTCTTCGCGTAGCATCTGCCGCGCTAGATACTTCATCACTGGCAACGCCTTTTCGCAGCGCACGACATCGTCAAACTCGTCCGGTACAAGAGAGTCACTCTTTGGGTCCAAGTGCGCGACGGCATTGCGGAGAGTTCCCCGCATATCATCGATTACCCGGGTAAACTTCCAACTGCGGTAAGGCTTGAATACGTCCAGGCTCATGGGATCAACGCCGCTGATCTCTTCGCCCTCGGCTGGAATCCGCTCCTCGGGAGCCCGGTACTCTTTTCCTGCCACCAGAACCGACTCCCTCTTCCGATCCCGCAGCGCCCGTGCGCCCTCGATCACCCTGTAGAAGCACTGCACCCGGTAGAAGACGTTCGTCGTGTTCAAACCCTCCCTGTAGGATGCAAGCAGCGGCCGGTGCCCGGGCTTGGACACGTGGCCCTGCTGCGGAATCAACGGTTTGTCTCTCCCTGTTACCCCCGCAATCAACTGCTGTGTGCCAGTTCCTTCCTCGACTATCTCGACCGCGGCCACGTCGAGCGCGACGTCGTTATGGAAGCTCCACCAACTAAGAACGGGGAGAACGATATCATGCGTGAACCGCCGTGCCTCTTCAAAGCGCGCGGCGCTCACACGCATCTCCACCTTCGCCAAGGCTCCACGGCTATTGCCATGACAGATGATGTGTATTTGGTCCGGGCCACCAGTGATATGGAGATCGACGCGGGCCACCCCGGCGGGGAGCATGAGGAGGGAGTCGCCGAAGTTCACCACATCCGTCCACGGAAGGGACGTACGGAACATTTCTTAGCCGGGCAGTGATAGGACATAGGTCGCTCGGTAAACACCAGCTCCCCCCTCCGGTGAGGCGAAAGTGGCTCTGGGGTCGCCAGGTCGGTATTGCGGGACCATTGTCACGATGTACGTCCCGCTCGAGTCGGGTCGAGGCAATTGCAAGGCCCAGATGTCCGGAGCCACACCGTGGACTTGCGACAGGGTCTGCGTCGGCGTACCGTCGCGCTGATGCTTCCTCCTCTTCTTCTTGTCGGCTGCCTTCTTCCTCGTCACCTACTTCGTTGCTCCTGACATCGCAGTCCAGTCCCTCCACTGTCTGTACCCTTCTCGATCATCCTCGCGCATCGTCGTTCTCTTCGCTACGCCATATTCTCCGAGCAAGGTCAGCCCCAGCCCTTGTGGATCGACCACGTACATGATCTGCCACGGCGGGAAGTCTGAGAGGAATAGGCGCCACTGGCAGCCGGGCCGAACGACGTAGAAGATGCTGCGCATGATCGTCTGGATCGGCGAGCATGGACAACGGTGTCCTCCCGGTCAACACTGACGCTGGGCTGACCCGGATCGTCGATGTAGAGCATCGGCCACTGACGGGTCTCTACGAGATCTCCCCGCAGCGCCCGTGCGTTCACAAGAAATCCGGCACGGAGCAGTGTGGAGCGAGAGGCTACATTCCGCGGCGCGCAGTCGGCGCGCGGAATCTTCCCCATGGCATAGGTGTCTCGCTTCAACTCCTCGATCAGGTAGGTGCCATAACCACGCCGCCGGGCCCGCTTCATCACGACCATGCCGATGTTGGCGAATGGCGGGTTGTAGCCACGGAGAATGGCGCCGATAGCCGCGATTCCCCCTTCGTCTTCCAGCAGGCGGCCCTCGTTCGACGTTATCCACCTCGCGAGAGCCTCGCGATCCGGGACTTCAAAGGGCCATCCTTCCGGGATGGTCATGATCGGTGCCAGGACGTCGAGGTCACACAGTGTGATCGCTCGATAGCGTACGCCATGGACCGGATGATGCGTCTTCTCCGCATCGCGGAAATAGTAATTGCCGGGGACGACATCGTGTGTCCTCTCATGGAGGAGGAGCACGAGGTCGGCATCATTGGTGCGGGCTTGCACTCCGGTTGCCTCGGTAGCCGTCGTGAAGCGGTCGAATACCGGGACGGTGTGCCGCCGGTATTGCGGCAGGAGGAAGAACTCGACGACCGTGCTGCGGTCCTCGCCCTCGCCGTGGAGGATACCGTAGCCAATGAGTGCGCCGCAGTTCCGCAGCCCGTAGATGCGCGTTCGTCCCTGCTGAATTTCTCGTTCGTACCGGATCATATCGTCGAGCTCACGCGCGTACAGCAGCCGCAGATCCGCGACCTGGTCGACCGTTACAGGTTCGATCTCGACATGCATCGGTGGATTATGGCCCCTGATATTATGGACCGCGAGACCGATAGGCCCTGGATCATCGGGTGCGGGACCGACGGGGGCGAGCTATGCGGCTATGATGCGTACACCGGGTTTACATGGACCGCCACGCACGGAGGGCCGGAATCGGATGGAATAATCAGCGGATCGGTCCCCGATGGGTTAGTACTCATACCAGTCCTCCCACCTGCTACTCTGCCCCCTTCCGTCGGGGGAGAGTCAACAGGGAGTTGGGCTATGTGTTGGAAAGTCAGTTGAACGGGGTGTCCTTGACGACACTATACGGGTCACCGCTGCGGGGTAACGCATGGAACGCGTGGATCAGCCCGGCCGGGTCACACTCCTAAACGGCGTGCCGAACGCCGGGAAGACCACCCTAGCGCAATTGGCCCAGGAGCAACTCGAGGAAGCGTACTGGCACCTGTCCCTCGATGACTTCCTACACGGCTTCTCTCCCCGCCATCGTACGGGTCCAAATCGCCCGTCCTTCGTCCAGGTGATGCACGGCTATGTGCGATCACTCCAGCAACTCGCCCTCTGCGGGATCAATATTGTGTCGGAGGCCGTCATTACTCCCGCTCGGCTCGATACCTACCTCGATCTCTTTGGCGACCTTCCCGTGCTCCTCGTTGGATTGCATGTGCCTCTGGAAGTAGCTCGGCAACGTGAGGCAGGCCGCACCGATCGTTCCCATTACGAGGTCACTGCCCGCGACATCAAGTGGGTTCACGCCCACAAACTCTACGACCTGGAGTTGGACACGGCAAGACTGACACTCGAAGAAGCAGCATACCGTGTCCTGCAGCTCGTGGCATCTCCTCCTTCCGTCACCGCGTTCGAACGGCTGCGTGACTCAAGACAAAGTCCGGATGGAAGGTCTTCGTAGTCCACTCTCTTCCACCCCAAAGCGACGCGTATCCTGCTACCGGCCTCCGTCCATCATCGGTACATCTGCACGTACCACATCTTGAAGTCGAACTGCTCGTAGAAGCGTACGATGCGCGGCCAGTCCTTCGTGGCCGAGTGCACGAGACCACGAGTAACCCTGGTTCTCTGCTGCTACTCGCAGCAGCGCCCGCACGAGGTCGCTGCCGAGTCCCTGGTTCCGGTACTCCGAAAGTACGTACAACTCCTCGATGTCCAGATACCGCTCGCCGGCCGGGATCACCGCCAGGCCCTCGCTTACCTCGACCCTCCCGTATGCGTAACCCACGACTGCGGCACCGTGCTCGGCTACCCAGAAGTAGGGCCCCAAGTGATCCATCGATCTCCGTCATGGCCTGCTCCCGGAGTGCTTCCACTTAGATCTCTCGCTACTCATGGATATGCCGCATCCACGATAAACGGCCTTGCCCCCAGACTGCGGGCGACACCTTCGGAGCCCAGGTTGTCCATACGGTGGCTGTAGAACGGCAGCTTGTGGTTGGCCGAGGCATTCGCCGCCCATGCCGCCGTCACCTGCCGGGCAAACCCCCGCCTCCGGTACTCCGGGAGGCTTCGCACCCAGGATTCCGCCGCTGCCTCGTTCTCCCTCGATGACTGACAGGTCGACACGATGCGTCCATCCACAATCACGGCGAAGACGGCATTGGCCGCCGGATCGAGACGAGCATCGTACTCCTGGATGAGGGGGCCGTGCTCGACGGTGAGGCGCACCACATCCGGGTAGTCCTCCCGCGTATAGCTATTGGGGCAGACGTAGCTTTTGCCGTAGTGAAATTGTTTGCAGATCCCGTACGGCGCCAGGATGCTCTTCACCATGTCACGCCGGTGCAGGGCCTCCTCCGGCGGCAGTGTCAGTAGCCGCTCCCGCAACTCTTCGTGGAGATCGTGGCGCGCGAAGCGACTGAAGGTGCCGTCATCGGTGTGTCGTGCGATGTAGAAGCGGGGCACCGGATCGGGGTTTGGGCAGGGGATGGGGAAGAGATCGCCCCGCTCATCAATGGCGATGCACTCGAGGTACAAGTGGGTAGTGATCAAGTTAGCAGTGTTCATGGTCCTCTCGTCCTTAAACAAGCGCATCCCATTGCGGAGGGCAAAGCCGCCGTACGGAGGAGCGCCGGAAGTACTCGTGCTACCACCACGAAGGGCATGACCCCTCGTTGGCGCTTATGGTGTCGGAGGCAGCACTAGAGAGGACGCTTGAAAACCATGACTCACTGTATCCTTTTCAGCGCGTTAATCAGTACCGTGAGGATGGGGTTTCCAGAGTCGAGGCGACTTGTCTGCGACGGTGAGAACGCGTAGACGCACTGGCGATCCCACGCGTCCAAACTGGCCTGCACTTGGATGGTCCCGAATAACATGCACGACACCCCTCTCGTTCACGACTTGATTGCTTACTTTCATCGGCTTGGATTCCAGCCGTCGTTCCTGGCCCGTGGAATGGAGGGTATCGTCTTTGACCTTGGCCAAGATCGAGTGGGGAAAGTTTGGTTTTCGAAGCCTGTTGAGGATGTCCGGCTGCTGCAGCAGTTCTACGGCCAGCTCCGGGATCGTCCACTCAGGTTCTCGACTCCTCGCATTCGCGATGTGGTGGAGATGTCGAATGGAATCGCCGCCAGCATTGAAGAAAGGCTTCCGGGTACTCCTCTCAAGCACTTCCGGGACATGCTTCCTAGAGACCAGACCCTTCAGGCGAAGACGATTGGTAGCTTCGTGCGAGTGGTCGCCGAACTGAGCACGATCGCGGACGTACCGGCAAGTCGAGAATTTTCTCTGATCAATGTCCGGGTGCCGACAGGTCTTGCCGGCACATGGGGAGAGGCGCTCGCATACGTCATCCAGCGACGTGTTGACGACTCCCGAGCAGTACTTGGGCGGGCGGTCCCGGATCTTGATGCGATCGCGATGCACACGGTGACGGCTCTGAGGGAGCTGCCTCGTGTTGCACCTCATGTGATCCACGGAGACATCTGTACCGAGAACATCCTTGTTGACCCTGTTACGCTTCAGCCGACTGCTCTCATTGACTTCGGCTTTCTGACCACGAGCGGTGACCCGATCTTTGATGCTGTTGTCGCCACGCTGATCTATGACATGTATTCTCCGCTGGCAGCCGAATCAAGGAGAGAACTCCACCGGATATTTGCCGAGCAATACGGAGAAATCTTCATCCGCCGATATCCCCTGTGTCGCGCGGCCTACGCCCTCGCGACGGCCACCGCATACTCTCCGGAAGGCAGCGATGGTCACTTCGCGTGGTGCGCCGAGATTCTCAACACGGTTGATCTCCGTCGGTTGGATTCGAGAGTTTCTTGAGAGCCATACACCGCCTGGCGTCGGCTACCCTTCGGTATCCTGCCGTGAAACTGCCCTCAGCTAGACGGTCGAAGATACGTACACCCCAGGGCGCAATCAATCTCGACCCGGAACTCCTTGAGGACATTCCCGCCGAGCGCCCCGACCGCCGGGCCGGTCATCATCCGCTCGGAGAAGGCCTCGTAGTTGCCGCCTCTCCGGCGTGCCACCGTCCAGACATCCCGGAGTTGGAAGGGGCCAAGTGAGAGCTCCGGCACCCGGACCATGACCGCTCCCTCATCCAAGTCGGTCCGCCCTTTGATCGCCGATCCCCGCGCCCCCTCCACGAACTGCCAACCCGGATGCTCCTGCCGCCAGGCATCTAGGAGATGAGGGGAGATCATGGTGCAGCCGGCACCAGTATCCAACAGCATCCCATAGACGCGGCCGGCGACGGTAACCTCGATCCGGGGGAACATGGTGGTAGGGTGGATCGGCGTGGGAAGCGGAATGCCGCGTTCCTCAGGATCGGCTTCATTCGGATCGTACAATTCAAACAGCCGTGACGGGAAGTCGAAGACCACCCGATAGCGTGAGAGCGCCCGGCCCGAGATCATGTTCCTCGGCCCGCCGACAACCTCCCGTAGGATCACGTACGCCGGGCTATCGGCCCGGATCACCTGACCGGCGAAGGTGAGCGGCGGGACCGAAATCTCCTCCAGCTGAACCCCCCACTCTTCCACGTCCGTCCTCCCCGCCACTGCTAAACCAGCCTGAGTAGCCAGCTCCTTCGTCAGTAACACCCCGCCGCCACCCGTATCCACCAGGAAACGTCCGTCTGCGCGACCATGCTCTCCGGCCACGACCAGATCAATGAAGGGGCGGTCATTCTCGAGGTACAGTGGTCCCGTGATGGGATCGGAAGGCATGAAGAGGATCCGTTTCGGTCCAAGATCCCTCCATGGTATCCGTCGCCGGCCTACAATGGAGCAATATGAGATACAATCCTGGGAAGCACTGCACCCGAATGCGCCTCGGCTAAGCGGAGCCCCATCGGGGACGCTTAGCATCGGTCTGCCTGCCCGCAGACCCTGATTACCGCGCCTTCTTGCTGACTCGGGCTCCGCACATTCCGCACGGCTCTCTCGCCGGTGCGGTTTCTTTTTGTGCTGGCCTCTTGTTCACCGAGGAGGGCTTCACGGTGATTGTGCTTCGCGACCGCAATTTTTCGCTGTTCTGGGTAGCGGGCGTTATCAATGCTCTGGGCGATTACGTGCTCATCGCCGCCCTGCCGTTCTACATCTACCGATCATCGGGTTCCGCGCTTCTCACCGGCGCGCTGTTCATGGTCCAGATGGTTCCGCCGATCCTGCTGGGCTCGGTGGCCGGCGTCTACGTCGACCGCTGGGACAAGCAACGCACGCTCGTGCTGGCGGACCTGGCTCTGGCTCTGGTCCTCCTGCCGCTTCTTGCCATCCACGGAAGATCTCTCACCTGGATCGCTATCGTTGTAGCTCTGATGGAGGCGGCGATCTTCCAGTTTGTGCCGCCTGCCGCGGGTGCACTCCAGACCGCGGTCGTCGATCGTGAGCGGCTGGGTGAAGCCAACGCGGTCAGATCCGCGGGCTTCAACGCGGCTGTCCTCATTGGCCCACCGCTCGGCGCGCTCCTGGTCGCATCACTCGGCCTCTCCGCCGTCGTGCTGGCCGATGTTGCGTCCTATGCCGTGGCCGGCTTGATTGTCCTGTTCATGCGGGTCCGTGGGGTGCAAAGCGAAGATACGGCGCGTGATGGGCTCCAGCCGCCCCGATTCTGGATCGAGTGGTGGGAGGGGTTGACGGTGGTTCGGACCAGCCGTGAACTCCTCGGACTGTTCTCGGTCCAGGGGATAAGCATGCTCGGTGCCGGCATGGTCTGGGTGACGCTGATTGTCTTCACTGAGAGGACGTTGCATGGAGGGACGCTGGAGTACGGCTGGTGGCTGAGCCTGAACGCTCTCGGTGGTCTGTTCGGCTCCGCCATCGTCGGTTTCCTGGCCCGTCGTCTCCTGGTCTGCGTTCTCATCGCTTCCGGACTCGTCGGCATCGGTTTGGCCTGGTTGGCTCTGGTGCTGCTCGCCTCCCTTCCCGCCCTGCTCGCGCTCGCCCCGCTCGTCGCGGTCGCCGGCGTGATGTGGTCGGTGAGCGCCGGGACCATGCTGCAGCAAGAAGCACCACAGGAGTTCCTGGGGCGGGTGCTGGGAGCATACGGAGCGCTTGGTTCCCTCGCGGTGCTGTTCGGTCTCGGCCTGGCGAGCCTGCTCGGTGGCCGTGTCGATCCGCGCCTCCTCCTCGGGTTGGCCGGCGTCCTGGATATCGTGGCTGGGCTGACAGGGACTCTCATGCTCCGGCCAGTGGCGACAAGCGAGCAGGCCTGGCCATCCTGCGACTCGGACAAGCTGGAATCATGGGAGCTATGATGGACATAGCCTTCAAACGGAAGGGGGAATGGATCATGACTTGGTTTGCTGTGACAGCGTGTGGCCGGTTCCGCTCCCCCTTCGACCCCGGTTCGATTCTGGATCGCCGGTAGGTCGACAGCAACCGGCTCCGCTCCCCGGCAGGCACAAGCCCGCCGGGTTTTTGCTTTCTTCTGAAAGGAGCCTCACATGCTCTCCGACCTCCAGCTCATGGAGTTACACGTCGCCATCTCCTTCCGCCATGATGCCCGTGGCCGCCTGCTCGCCGTCAACGAGCCCGAGCCCGACAAGCCCGCGCCTCGTCTCTACCTCGGGCGCACCACGGCCCGCAACATCTGGCGCTTCCGCGCCGATCTGCCCGAAATCCTGATCCACAAGCTCGATGCCCTGCTCCAGACCGAGCCGGTTGCCACCGACCTCCGGCAGCCGCCCGCCATCCTGCCCGCCTTGACCGAGATATTCCAGCCCTTCCAGGACCTGACCCAGGGACCCGCCTGGCACTTTTCTGAACACCTCCCGTCCCCGGACGGGGTGGTTCCCATCACTGCCGCGAACGTCGCCGCGTGCCAACGCTACTTCCCCTGGACCGCCGTCCACCTAGCCGATCTTCAGCCCTGCCGCGCCGTGCTCGTCGATGGAGATGCCGTCTCCCTCTGCTTCAGTTCCCGCAACGCCCCGCGGGCCTGCGCCGCCGGCGTCTTTACCGTGGAGGAATATCGCGGACGCGGCCATGCGGCGGCAGTAGTGGTATCGTGGGCACATGCCGTCCGTGAGTCCGGCCGCGTCCCCTTCTACAGCACGTCCTGGGATAATCTCGCCTCGCAAGCCGTGGCCAAGAAGCTGGGATTGGTGCTGTACGGCTCCGATCTATCCCTACCATGAGTGAGAACGTGACAGATCTACCAGCCGAGTCGTCGCTGTACTCCGTCCTTACCGCTCAATCGCTCCTCCAAGCGATTCAGGATCTCTACCGCCTCGGGTCCCCGGTCTGCGGCAGACTCCTCCGGGCCTGGGCCAACGATGTCTACGACATCCGCCATGCCGAGGGGCATGCCATCCTCAAGGTGTACCGCTCCGCGTGGCGTTCGGCCGAAGAGGTGGCGTGGGAGGCCGATCTGCAGGCGTACCTGGCGGCCAACGGTATCGGCGTCGTCCCTATCATCCCGCTGGCGGATGGATCACTGACCGGCGCACTGGAGACACACGAGGGGCCACGCCCCATGACCTTGTCCTCCTTCATCGAGGGCATCAAGCCCGATCATCCGCTGACGCCAGAGTTCTACTCCCAGTTCGGTCGCCTCGCCGCGGAGATCCACCAGGCCTCCGATCGCTTCTCTTCTCTGTATCGCGCTCCCATGCTCGATCTGGCCGCACTGGTCGATACGCCGCTCGCCACCGTTCAGCTCTGGTTCGAATCCCGGCGAGACGATTGGGCCTTCCTGTCCTGGCTCGGGAACGTTGTCCACGATCGACTCGATGGCCTGATTCAGCAGGGTATGGATTGGGGCATCTGCCAGGGCGATTACTCGCTCGACAACGTCTACGTCGTTGAGGATGATCGGCTCATCCTGCACGACTTCGACCACGCCGCGTACTCGTGGCGCGCACTCGACCTCAATGGTGTCCAGGTCTCGCCGAGGGCTGACTGGGAAGCCTTTCTCGCTGGCTATACGAGCATCCGCCCTTGAGCGAGGCCGATGTCTCGGCCGGTCCGTACATTCAGGCCACCAACTACTTCCGCATGATGGCGCGAGAGGTGACGTTCTGGGCAGAGCGGGCAGGCACGCTCCGAGTTGAGGGATGGATTGACACCGAGATTCAAGCGCTACGGGCCTGGAGCCGCACCTATCTGTAGGCGCCGGGCCGTCTCCCGTCTCAAACACCCTGCAGACAGGTCTCCAGAAACCACTCAGCATCGCCGACTTTGTCCAGTGCAGCAGCGACCGGCAGCAGGTGCTGGGTGAAGGAGCTGTTGGGCAGGGCGAGATTCTTTTGCAGGTAGAAGAGGATCATCCACCCGAACGTTTCGGCAAGCAGGGCAGGCGTCGCGCCATACCCCTCAAGAAGGGGAGCAAGAGGTCCCGGTCTACCTCGCCCCAAGCTGGAAGCTGCGAGCTGTGCCAGATCCCACGCCGGAAGACCATGTCGTCCCACCGGATCAATGAACCGAGGGCCAGCCGGCGACAGCATGACGTTGGCCGGGACGAGGTCACCATGGAGGAAGACCGATTGACGAGCTTCGTGGTGCTGGAGGCGCGTCGCCAGCCGATCGGCAAGGCCAGAGAGCGATGGTGGAAGAAGCTTCCAACCCGCTTCCGGTGTGAGGGCAAAGCGTGAGCGGATGTCTGGAGTTTCGTCGGGAGGCGGCACGCGGTGCAGGGCAGCAAGTGCCTGCCCAATATCCACCGCAGGCGCGGGCTCGTCCCGTGGGACCTCCGCCATGGTGCGCCCTTCCAGCCACTCGATCAGGACATATCCAGGCTCAAGCTCCATGATGAGGCGCGGCGTCACGCACGATACTTGCCAGGCCCGGAGAGCCTGCACCTCCGACTCTCCCAGCTCGGAGCCCACCTGCTTGAGCACATACTCGCGCCCGTGTACATCCTGTACTCGGAGGATGAGGTCCGAGGTGCTGCCTCGGTGGCTCAGGTCATCGAGACAGACCAGGCGGTGGCGGGTACAGATTGTAGCGGGATCAAAACTGCGAGTAGACATCGCGCTAGCGATACCCCGTCTCGCTGCCGTCATTCGGATGGACGGGGTGTGGGCTCGTGGCGGCGAAGTGGTCGCGAACAAACCACGCTACATCGCGGGAGGCGGGATGATCAAAGTTGCTGAGCACCACGACCGTGTAGTCCAGCGACGGATAAATATCAAGCCAGGCTTGATAGCCTGGCACCGTACCGGCGTGGCCGAAGGTCTTTGTCTCGCCCGCATCGTCGACATAGAAGCCGTACGCGTAGAACTGCCCTGCCCTCTGTCCCGTTGGGACTGTCGTTTCCGTCAGCACCGACAGCATGTCAGGACTCACGAGGCCACCGTGGCGAAGGGCCTGCGCGAAGCGAAAGATGTCGGAGACCGTGGAGTAGACGAATCCCGCGGGCGTGCTAACGACCCAGTGCCGGAAGACGTTATTCCAGCGCGGCTCGGCTTCCTCGTGATCGTCCGGATCGAGCCGGCTGGCGGCGTACGCCAGGTTCGGGATGTCCTCATCCAGGCTGTACGGGTCGGTGTCCTGCATGCTTGCCGGGGCAAAGATATGTTCGCGGATGTAGCCAAAGTAGGGCTTGCAGGTGACGGCCTCGATGACGGCGCCAAGCACGATGTACCCGGCGTTGCTGTACTCCCACCTCGTACCCGGCTCAAAGAGGAGGGGGCGATCCTGGAAGTAGGGAAGCAGGTCTTGAATGTTCCGATAATGGGCACGGGAGGCGACATCCCAGCCGCCATCGAAGATACTGCCCAGACCCGAGGTGTGCGTGAGGAGATGGTGAAGCGTGACCCGCTCAGCGACATCAGGGGGATAGTGAGGGAGGTAGCGAGAGACCGGAGCATCGAAGGCCAAGAATCCGCGTTCGACCAGCTGCCCGATGGCGACACCGGTGAACATCTTGCCGAGCGAGGCGACATCGAAGCGGGTATCGATCTGATTCGGCACACCAAAGCGGCGGCAGGCAAGGTTGTAGCTCTCCGCGAAGTGCACGTCATTCCCGTGCGCGACCAGCACAACGCCGGAGAAGCGGTTCTCCGCTGCTGCCTGCCCGACGACTCGTTTCACGGCGACCGCAATATCCATCCCTCACACCTCCTGCCTACCCCCGGTTAGACACTCCTGCCGAGACTACAGCTTCATTGACGTATTGAAGCAAGTGGTGCTACTTGTGTAGAGTGAGGGTGGGAACGGGCTCAGGCGCCACCCATGAACCCGGCAGTGGCCTGACCATCGTGTAGTGTGGGGGGGACGCGATGGATCAGACTTGACCGGGAGGTGCCATGATGAGAACCATGTCCACGGCAGACAAGCAGCTGCACCGCCCGGTCGTACCGAGTAGGTCGGCCTAGCCTTCGCTCCCATCGGTTACTCGGCTCCGGCCATCGCCGGCACTCTCGCGCGCCCTGCGGCGCTTTGCCGATCCATCGTGCTGCCTCGTGGCATGGACTGCGACTTCGACGCGTACCTTCACGCATCATTCTACGAGGAGCGTGTCCGCATGCAACTTCCCCCGCACGCCGATGTCTCTGACCGTGCCATCGTGGAGATGGTACATCATCACGGGCTCCGCTCGCGCCCCGTCATCCGGCTGCCGGACACGGGCATTTTCAACGCCATCTATCTCCTGGGTGATGCGTATGTCCTGCGCGTGCCGCGCCGGCACCCCCTGCACGACCGCGCCCTCTACCACGAGTCGATCGCGGTGCCGCTGGCGCGACATGCCGGGGTTCGGACCCCTGCCCTCCTGTTCTACGACGACTCCTGCACCGTGCTCCCCGTTCCCTACACCATCTACGAGCGGGTCCACGGAGATACGCTTGGCCACCACGATCTGGAACCCGAGGAGACACCGGCGGTCTGGCATGATATCGGGTGCGATCTGGCGCGGCTGCACACCGGCGTCGACCGGAACGGCCCTGGAGCGGAGTTGGGAGACCGAGAGACTCTTCCCGACCCGCGCCAACTGGCGGAGGATCTGGCGAGCGGGGGATGGGTCACGAGTAGCGAGGCACGCTGGTTCGTACGCTGGCTGGACCGCATCGCTCCGGCCGCGACGGCCTCTGTCGAAGCCCGTTTCTCCCACGGCGACCTCCAGTCCACCAACGTCATGGTGGGGTCTCTGTCACGGCAGTACGCAGCACTGCTCGATTGGGGCGGCGCATCGTGGGGCGATCCGGCCTGGGATTTCGGAGGTGTCCCCCTGCGTGCCGTGCCCTACCTCCTGGATGGGTATCGCTCGCTCACGCCGCTCCAGGACGACGCTACAGCGCAGGCTCGCATCCTCTGGCGCCAGGTGCAGTTGGCGCTCTTTACGGCGCGCCGCGGTCCCCAGCCGGACCACTCCTGGGCTGAGCGCCCCTTGACCATGCTGGTGGAGCTCAGCAGGTTTTTTCTGACGAACCAATCGCCGATCTGGCGCGAGTTGCGACCGATGTAGTCCCGGCGTTCCCGTCCTTTCCGCTGTCCCTGCCTTTACCCCGCTCCCTACCCGCCGGTCCCAGCCGGCTGACGAATCACCGTCAGCCGGTTCTCTGTGTTTAGGGGCACTCAGTCCCAAATGCGTGCAGAAGGCCCGTACGGAGGAATGAACCATGAGCGACCCAACCAAGAGGAAGATTGGTACTGAGCGGGTGCTGTGGCGGAACCGCGATTTCGTCACTTTGCGGACGGGAAGCGCTGTATCCGGACTCGGTTCCCAGATGTCCCGCGTGGCACTCCCTCTCCTCACTCTGGCGGTCACACATTCACCGGCGCTCACTGGATTGATTGCGCTGGCCAGTTCTGCCCCCACCCTATTGTTTGGTCTCCCGCTCGGCGCCCTCGTTGATCGATGGAACCGGCGGAGCGTCATGGCGATCTTCGCACTTGGGTTGGCCGGCGCGACAGGAAGTGTCGGCATCGCCCCGCTGCTCGGTCACATCACCCTCCTCCACCTCGTGCTCTTTGGACTCGCCAGTTCGATCCTGGCTACCGGATTCGGCGTGGCCGAGAGTGCGTCGATCCCGCAGGTGGTGCCGACGAGTCAGCTCTCAACAGCCGTGGCGCAGAACGAGGCCGTGGTGCGGACGACACAACTGGTGGGCCCGGCTCTTGGCGGTCTGCTCTTCGGCATTGCCCGCCCGCTGCCCTTTCTGGCGGACGCCGTCTCCTTCCTCGCGCTGACGGTCGCCGCGCTTGGCCTCCGCACACCGCTTCTGCCCACATCCCCATCCGTTCCCAAGGAGCTGTGGCGGGAGATGGGAGATGGGAGAGGGGATCGGCCGGGTGAGGCACCAATCCTTTGTGCGGACGAACCTCCTCCTCACCGCGGGGAGTAACATCCTTCTCACCGCAATCTATCTGCTCGTCATCGTCTTGGCCCGCAGGCATGGCGCCTCTCCCCCCGCCATCGGCCTCATCTTCACCATCGAGGCACTCTTTGCCATCGGCGCGGTACTCCTGGCGCCGTCACTCTCCCGGCGTCTCTCGATTGCGCAGACGGTGATCGGGTCCCACTGGCTGTGGGTGTGTCTCTTCCCCTGTACCTGATCTCCTCAAACATTCTGGTTCTCGGTGTCCTCACCGGCGCGGTATTCTCCCTGAGCCCGATCCGGAACGTCATCCTGATCAGCTACCAGATGCGTCTCATTCCAAACGACCTCCGCGGGCGTGTCGGCAGCGTCGCCGACCTGATCACGTCCGGACCCATGCCCATTGGCTCCGCTATCTGCGCCCCCCTCAGGATGCCGGCACCGGCGTGACGATCGCAGCTCTGACCGCGGCAGCCCTGTGCCTTGCCTTCGTGGCAACCTTCGCCACGAGGCTTCACGCCACGCGATAAGGGCCGCATCTCGGAGGGGGTGGGCCAAGCGCTCAGTCCTCACACGCGGAGCACATCGAGCGAATGCAGTAGCTAGCGAAGTCACGTGATGTCGGCGGCCGCTGACGCGCAATTAAAGGGAAGAACGCTGCATGGGGTGACTTGAAGGAAAGATTGCGGTCGTTACGGGCGTGAGACGAAACGTCGGACGGGCATCACGACGGTGCGGCGCGATGAGGCGGTGATCGTCTGCGTAACGGGCCGCAGCGGCCGCGAGGCCGGCTCATCGTCCATCTCCCCCTCCACAATCCTCTCAGCAAGGACTATCGAGAAGACGGCGGAGTTGGTCACGGCCAGCGCGGGAAGTCGACGGCCAGAATATCCTGCCGTTCGTCCTCCCGGGTGGCACCGTCGTAGACCCATTTTCACCTTCCCCTGCGATCTGCACAGATCCTAAGCGCGTCCCGAGCGAGACGGATGGTCTCTGCCCCTTGCTCGATAACCATGAGAGCTTCCGACACGTCGTGTGGCCTGGCGTAGTAGGTCACAACGCGGCGCAAGAACTCGCCGGCCGCCGCTCTGACGGGAGCGGGAAGGCGATTGATGGCCTCCACCTTGGTGAGGCGCCAGACCCCGAGGTCGAGCTCGCGCAGGAGCAGGAGACTGAAGAGGACCGGCCAGACGTCGGTGCAGACATAGCGTGTGGTGCGATCGAGGCGACCGCCGCCGTGATGTAAGAGATCGTTGCCAAGGTAGGAGCGATCAGCGTCGAGGACCTCGTGGGCGCGACGCAGGGCCTGGTCGAGGGTCGCTCCCGGCACGGGCAGCTCGCCGAAGAGCATGTGGTAGGTGCCCGGGATGGGGCCGACGCTCCCCGCCGGGCTCTCATCGAGCCGCGCGGAGCGGGCGTAGCCCTGAATGTACTGAAAGGGCGCGACGTCGAGCGTGGAGAGGTCCCGTTGGATGGCAAGACCCGCGTCCAGACGCAGCCGCCCGTCCTCGAAGGCCTCGTCCCGGAGATAGAGCTGGAAATCGATATCGCTGCATCCTGGGATGACGCCGCCTTTGAGGGCGGAGCCGTGGACCAGAAGGCCGATCAGCCAGGGTCGCGTGTGGCGGATGAAGATATCGGCAGCTGCGGCACCGATGGGACGCGCTTCCGGAACCAGGGGGGACACGTCGACAGCCATGGCACCCATGCCTCCTACGAGGCGCCCCCGAGATCGCTCGTTCGCAGTGCCGATCGGATCCGTTCGACGCGCTCCTCGTACGCCTCTTGAGTGAGATAGACTTGCTCCGCATTCTGATCAATGCTGCGGTTCGGGGCCGGGTCGCCGTAGTAGCGCGGCTTGATGTGGGCGTGTAGGTGGGGCACGGCGTTGCCCAGGATCTCGAAGTTGAGCTTGATGGCGCCGAAGGCGTGCTCCAGGGCCCGACCTACTTGGAGCATGTCCTCGAAGAACCGAGCGCGATCCTCCCGGTCGAGTTCGTAGGGCTCGCGCACGTGCCGACGGGCAAGCAGCACGCAGTAGCCGGGGATGAACTGATTGCGCGCCAGGCGCAGGCGGCTGACGTCGAGATCGGTGACGAAGAAGCCCTGCTCGTGCTCTACCGCCGTGGTCTGCACTTCCTCGCACGCTGGGCAACCCTCCCCCCGAACGAGGGCATCCCACCGCTCACGTGCCATCCATTCCCCGGATCGATCGGCCATGTGCGCCTTTCCTCCTTCGCCCACTCCCGACTACGTCACGCGGTCAAAGATCGCCTCGATGAGCTTCCCCTGCAACCGAAGAATCGCATCACGCAGGCGCTTCTCGTGCCCGGCATGCAGCTCCGGCAAAGCGTCCAGCGAGAACCATCCGACACCTGTCGTCTCATTACTGACTGTAGGTGTTGCATCCGGATCAATCTGCCGACAGAGAAACACGAAGTGGTAGAGGTGGTACGCCGAGCGGGTGCCGCAGTAGCGAGAATCGTAGACGCCGCTCAGGGCCAGGACCTCGACATGGAGCCCCGTCTCTTCCCGCACCTCACGGCGGGTTGCTTCTGCAGGTGTCTCTCCGATCTCAAAGACGCCGCCCGGCATGGCCCAAAGTCCGCTGTCCTTTCTTCGAATGAGCAGGACACGGCCCGCGTCGTCAAAGATGGCGGCATCGCCGCCGGAGTAAGGCGTGAGGTGGAGTAAGTCACCGCGGTACTGGTCCTCGATCGTGTCGGCAACACGCTCGTCGCCGAGAGAGGCGGTTTCGGCAGCGATGCGGATCAGGCGTTCACACCGACGGCGGGCGTAGTCGTCAGGATGACCCCAGTGCAGCTCTTCGTTGGCGATGGAGCGTAGCTCGTCGGCGAGCAGATGGAGCGGCAGAGGGCTCGCTGCACTGTCCTCAGGCCGAGGGGAGCGCATGGTGCTGTCGTCATCTCTAGAGCGCATTGTCCTACAGTATCGCGGCTCACGCCCCATCAGCGAGGTCACAACCGAGACTGCCCGCTTTGCAACACGCGCATGACCTCGCCTCTGCCCTTTACATTCTATCTCCATACTTCCACTTGCAACAACGTGTCAATCAATGATCACCTGGTCGTGGAGATATAACGCCGCGAGGAGGGCTAGCACAGATGGGGATCGATGAGCGGATGGACACGTTGCGCCGGGTGTTCTGGATCGGGGCGCAACGTGCGCCGGGAAGTCGACAGCGGCGGACGACCTGGGTGAACGACACGGTACCCAGGTCTACCACTTCGATCGTCGCGAGCCGTTCCACATCCACCGCAGCATCCCGGAGGAGCAGCCGCATCTGATCGGATTCATGGGCAAGACCATGAATGAGAGATGGGTCAATCGATCCCCGGAGGAGATGAAGGAGGAAGTGCTGGCATGCTGGGCGGAGAGGTTCCCCATGGTCATCGATGACCTCACCCGCATGGTCGCTGAGAGTCCCGTCATCGCCGAGGGCGTCGGCTTGTTCCCCGCGCTTGTCGCTCCCTTCCTCTCCCAGCCTCCGAACGCTGTCTGGCTCATCCCGACGCCCGAGTTTCAACGCCGGGTCCGGGACACGCGCGAGAGCACGGTGGCTGACAACCCGCACATTAGCGATCGCCAACGCGCATTTCGCAACCTTCTCGCCAGGGATGCGTTGATCGCCACTCACCTACGCGACCAGGCGACCGCCCTCGGCCTCCCGATGATCGCCGTGGATGCGGGCAACGTCGCAGAGGTGGTGGTGAACCTGGAACCACGGGTCGTGAGATCGCTGGCGGTGGCCCGGTAGATCGTCGGTACACCTACTGGTTGCCACGCAACCTCGGCTCTTCCAGACCTGCGCTCAAACTCAACTATGCGGGTCGCCTCCAAGAAATCGTACAATCCGCGTCCGGAGGCGGGAGGCAAGGGAGGCCATCTGCTCGTCGGGGATGTGCAGAATGCTGAGGGGCCAGGCCGCGGTCTCCCCCAGAATGCGTCGCCGTAACTCTCGTGTCGTCTCGGCGTCACGTCCAGGAAAACCTGGCATCCATCCAGTGGAGGAGCTGGGCATGACTGGAATCATGCAGAAGATCGCAGAGAGCGTGGAAGGCTTCGCCCCGGGACTGAATTCTGACGACCCAGTGACCGGGAGATTCACCTGGAGCGCGGAGCACGGTCATACCCGGCACCGCCTCATGCTCTCCCTCCACGAGGTCGAGCAGATCTCGCCTCTCGATAGGACCAAGCCGAACTATGGACGTGACCCGGTGGCAACTACAAGCGCGTTGCCAGGACGGCTCCGAGGCAGTACAGTGCCGCCACAACGAAGATCAGCGGCAAGATGCCGAGTCGATCGGCGAGCGTCCCTGCCGCGCCCAGGCCAACCAGGCGGAGGAGCGCGTTAGTCGTGTTTGACATGCCCTGGACGCGGCCACGAAATCGGTCCGGGACACTCGTCTGCAAAAGTGTCTGCTGGCTCGCATACCAGCCGACGATGGGCAGACCGGCGATGATCGAGAGAGGAAGCATCACGGCGATGAACGGCAGCGCCGCTATCGCCGTGAAGAGCATCGCGAGCGCTGCAAGACTCAAGGTCATGAGACGCACGGGTGAGAGTTTCTTGCTGAGCGCGACAATCACCAGGCCACCCGCGATGCCTCCGACCCCTTGCCCAACGATGACAGCGCTGAAGACGATGGGCTTGCCATGGAGTACCTCCAGGATGAAGGGGACGACGAGGGCTTGAAAGGTGCCGTCGGCAAGGGCTGCAATGCTCAGAACCGTGAAGAGGTACAACAAGGAGCGATCTTCGAGCACGATCCGTAGTCCTGCCAGCCAGTCACCCCAGAAACGAGCCCACCGCGAGCGTGCCGCTGAGAGTACTGGGCCGATCTCGATCTCCTGGACGGCCCTAGCTCTGATCACGCTGATGAGGAGGGCTGCGATCAGGAACGAGAGTGTATCGGCCACTACGCAGGCTCTGACACCGAGTGCACCGAGCAGGATGCCGCCAAGGGGAGGGCCGCCGAACCGAGCGATATTGTCGCCCAGGCTGTTCACGGAATTGGCGGTAGCGAGGTCCTCCTTCTCCACCAACTGAGGAAGAAAGGCGCGCTCCGCAGGACCCGAGAACTTCCCCAGCGCCGACTCGAAGAACGATGAGAGATAGGCCACCCAGAGCCATCCCGTCGCCGGAATGAGGAGCAAGACGAGGACGGTCGGGGCAAGCAGACAGTTGCACACGACCATAGTCCGCTTCCGGTTCCAGCGGTCGACGAACACGCCGGCTGCGGAGCCAAGGACGAGGCTCGGCACGCTCTTGGCCATCATCACCAAAGCGGTGGCCAGGGCGGATTCCATGCGTTGATAGACGTAGAGCGGCAGGGCGATGATCAAGACCCAGTCGCCCAGCTCGGAGAGCATGCCGCCGAGCCACAAGAGGCCAAAGTTGCGATTGCCCAACACCAGACGCATGCAGTACCTCCTACGCCAGATACTCAGCAGGGGTGCGGATGGGAGGGTTAGCCGATTCGCTCGACTTCTCGGCGCTCGAAGGTGTGCTTGTCTACCACGACCTGGAGCCGGGCCCCATTCGTCATGCTCTCCAGCTGTACAAGAAGTGGGGACGCGCTTTCGGTGCCGACGGCTCGGTCGGGGAGGGTGCGCATCCTGGGATAGTCGCGCCAGAATTGCCGGACCTCCACCATCGTTAGAACTGTGGCCGCGAGCGACTGCTCCACACGGTCGTTGCACGAAGGGCAGGCAATCGCCATGAAGGAGAAGCCCTCACGCGTTTGAGATGTCAGTTGCAGGGGAACCAGGGTACTGCAGCCCGGGCATGCCGCCGCTCGATGCTTCCCGGTCTCCCGGGCCCACTGTCCGGCGTGGCGGAGGAGGCGAGTGAGCGCGGGCTTGAATCCGCTGACGCCCTCATAGAGCTCGGGGGGGCCGCCATTCACGAGCGATCCCCCAACAGGAGTGCAGTCGGGACAGCGCAGTGCAAGGGCGCTGTCCGCTAGGTGGCCGAGGAGACGCCGCCGCCCGCAGAGCGGGCACCAGATACGGGTCGACTGCCACTGCCAGCGCTCGCCGGAGAAGAGTCCAAGCTTTTCAGCGTCTTCGCGCAACTCAGTCATAAGCACATGGCGAAGCGCGAGCTTTCCGCGATGGAGGCGCGCCTCGACGGCGCTCTCACTGAGTCGTAACCGATTGGCCAGCTCGCATTGCGGAGTCTCGTCCAGGTAGCGCTCGACGAGAATGGAGCGCGCCTGCGGTGGGAGGAGATGGAGTGCCCGATCGAGCAAACGAGCGAGATCTTCGCGTTCCAGCTCGTCCTCGAAGTCCGGGAGGGAACGCCCTGTATTTTCTGCATCAATATCATGGATGTCCGAGAGGGCCAGCTCGTAGCGACGGCGGCGTGCGCGGCGGTTCCACGTGAGGCATTGGTGGCGAGCGATGCCGAAGAGCCAGGACTGGCGCGCCATCGGGTCACGGAGCGTGTGCCTGCTCCGCCATGCCTCGATGAGGGTCAGCTGAGCGATGTCCTCACCGATGGCGACATCTCCGGTCCAGCGTGTGCAGTAACGGATGAGCCGCTCCCGCTCAGCGCTCTCATGATCGTTAGGTTCGATGGCTTGCTGTATCACCGGCCACATCTCCCTTTCGCAGTGTCACCTGTATGGCGATGACGCCACAAGAAATCCTGCGCATTTTTCAACATCCGAGAATACGTCTTCGTTACCCGGCACTGAGGGAGCCGTTCAGCCTCGGAATCAGGTGCACCTTTAGATCTCACGACCACGTGCCAGATGCTCCAGTGACTGCCCCGGTTCTGCGTGGGGAGCTATCGCAGCAACTGAAAAATGCATGTTGCCACAGCAGCTCCGACAACAGCACCCACTACCACTTGTGCTGGAGTGTGATCGCCTAACTCGACTCGGGCCCACGCGTCAAGGATCACGAGGGGTGCCGACACTGTGAAGGCCGGACCGAAGACCGGAACGAGGATGACGATGGCACCAGCTGCCGATGCCACATAGAGCGACAGGGCAGGGACCGGCGGAATCCGATTGAGGCGTACCGTATCTGGTGGATCTGGCAGCGAAGACTGGAGTCTCGGGCTCGCACCGAGTTGGTCTACCACATGAATGCGGAAACTAGACACGAAACATACGTAGCGCCTGTGACTGATTCGTCCGCACGGGGGAGCCGACTCGAGTCGGCCCAGTCCTGCTGCCGGCTGAATCTCGTCCGTGCGATCTCGTTGGCTCGTCACTGATCGCCGGGGCGATCCAGATGGCGACGTACGCCCCTGTTGACTGCTTTGTTGCGCTTTCCATGTAGGGTTATGCCCCGGTAAGGTGGGGGGCATATAGGGGACTCCACATCGAATTTACGTTCCCTTCCTGGCGGTGCAAGAAACAGTATTGGCTGGCGCGATTCAGCCCTGTACCCCCGGATCATTTGATAGCGGCTGCGTGGCAAGACAGAGAGAATATTGATGGTCTCAGCTACGTCCCGTTTCGCTCAGGTAAGAGAATGCCGTGCCGCTGCGAGGCGCGATGCCTCGGTAATCGGGTTGCAGCAATCCTTTCGCTGCAAGACGGCGTACCCCGGAACCAACTCGCGCTTCCACTCAGAGAGGACTCCTCCTAACGAACGGGAGACATGCGTCTCGCGGTCCATGACGGGGTTAAAGCGGCCAGGAGCTTTGTTGGGCGCCTCGACACACGGAAGCGGCCTGAATTTCCAGCCCGCCCGGAAGTTGCTATGGCCACAGCAGAGCGGACCGGGTGCATGGTGGTCGTGGACCGTGGCGTGGAAGCGCAGTTGTAGTTGTCGAATGACGGTGGCGGCGGCGGGTGAGCTTGATGGCAGCCCCTACCGTGCGCTGATAGACCCTCCGAGCGGCATTCCCATCTCCTCGGAAGCGCACGCTACAGTCATGTACCGATCACGAGGTGTCGGAGGCAAGCTGGGAGATGATGCTCTCATAGACTCAGGACAGGGCTCGGTGCTGCAGTAATCCTGAGAGAATGGACCGGAGGCGCTGTACGGTTGAACCGAAATTACAAGTGGCGCTGGGCACACGTCGATCAAAGCGAAGGCGCCGATCGCTACGTCGCGCTCCTCAATCGTCTGCGGCCCGGTGATGATCCAGAGCACTTCCCCAACACCCTCGTCTGGATCGACGCGCAGCACGGTGAGCGCATCCTGGAGGTGGGCTGCGGCAACGGAGCGGTGGCGAGAGCCGTGGTCCGAGCGGTGCCGGGCATTAGCCAGTTGGTAGCCGTGGATGCGAGCGCCAGGATGATTGCCGAGGCCAAGCATCAGTCCGCGCATGATCTTCCCGTGAGCTTCGAGGTGGCCGACGTGCACCACTTGCCCTTCCCCGATGCCTCGTTCGATCGTTGCTATGCCATGGAGACCTTCGTCATCCTCCCCGACCCCTACCAGGCCCTCCGTGAGTTGGTACGGGTCACTCGTCCCGGCGGCAATCTCTGTCTCTGGGAATCGGACTGCGACGCTCGCGCCATGCTGTCCTCGGATCTCGATCTCTCCCGCCGGCTGACGCGTTTCGTCGGCGACCGGGAATTTAATGGTGCGGTGGGCCGGCAGCTCATTGGATGGCTCAAGGATCTGGGATGGGAGATCGACGTTGTCCCGGCGGTGTCGATCAACGACGGCAGCGGGTTTCTGACGAACTGGTTATTGGACGAGTGGCTGGCGGATGCGATGGGAGCCGGCGTCATCACGCCAGAGGAGATGGATAGCTTTCTGGCTGAGATGTCTGCCCGACAGGCGAACGGGAGCTTCTTCTCTTACATCGTGAACTTTCGCATCACCGCTCGCAAGCCTGAGAGGTAGTGGCAGGAGGCAGTGAGATGGATGGACGAACGTGGATCGCGAAGCTTCCGGATGAACTCGAGAAGCAGCGCGACCTGCTTCTCGGTCTGCTCGATGCGATCAACGGCGATCCCCGTTGGCGCTGGCTCGAGCTCGGCTGCTCGGTTGCCGATGGGCGTGGTGATTCCTTGTCGGATCTCGACCTGGGCCTCGGCATTTCGGAGGACGCCTGGCCGGGCGCCTTGGACGATCTAGCCGCCCTCCTGGCGCGCTTGAGTGAGCCGGTCGACATCCTCCGGCACCGGCTTTCGAACGTGGGCGATCTGGCCCACGAGCGCATCTTCGTCGAGTATGCCAATGGCGCCCAGCTCGACCTGGTCGCCCTTCCGGCGCAGCTCCCTAAAGGCAGTCCGCCGGAGAATGTCATCCTCTACGATCCGGATGCCCTCCGCGCCGAGCGGTGGCCCGCTACCGTCCTCCAGGCGAATGCTGCGGCCGTGCGCGAGTGGACCTTCCTGGGCTGGGTGGCACTGGCCGATCTGGCAAAGTATCTGCGACGCGGATCGTTGTGGGAGGCGCTAGAGCGGTTGGAGCAGGCTCGCACGCAGATGTGGCGTCTCTGGGCAGTTGCTCGAGGTATCCGCTACCCGCTCTACGGACTGACCTCCGTTCTCGATCATCCGGAGATCGGCCTCCCACCCCGGATCGAGGAAACGGTCGCCGCCCTCGATGCGATCGATCTACAACGCGCCGCCCTGGCCTGCGCGACACTTCTCGCCGAGACCGGGACTTCAGCGGCCCGCACTGTTGACGGAGACGTACCAGCCGCCATGGCGCACTTCGTGCGGCGACAGTTGGAGGAAGTGACCGGATAGGCGCTCTGGATCACTGAGGGCTCGCCGGAAGCGGAATGGCGGAGGCAGAGCTGACCAGTTCAGCGAATACCCCATTCCGGCTCTAGGACACTGTAGACATCAGAGTCACGCCAACCATCACGGATGAGGATGGCCTCGCGGAGGCGCCCCTCGTAGACCATCCCGAGTTTCTCCAGCACACGTCTCGAGGCCCTATTGCGGGGGGCCGTAGTGGCATACACGCGATGGAGATGGAGATCCTCGAAGGCGTGTCGGACGAGGTGGCGCGCGGCTTCGCTCGCATATCCGTGTCCCCAATGACTGGGGTGCAAGAAGAAACCAATCTCTGCTTGTCGGAACTCGGGGCTAATTATCCAGAGGGAGGCGTAGCCGAGAAGTTCCTGGGTCTCTCTGAGCGCGATTGCCAATGTGTGATCTCTGCGCGGATTCTCCCGTCCTCGTTCGATCACTCCTTGAAGATACGCGAGCGTCTCCTCGGTTGTGCTGGGTCCAAAGGGTTGATAAACATACACATCGGGATGGTTAGCGACCCCGTGGACCGCCTCCAAGTCATCGAGTGTGAGCTCTCGCAGGTCGATCCGCTCGCCGTACAGATGCATGGCACATCATAAGACAAGCCACCGTCTCGAATACCCGCCGTTTCAGTACCCTGGTGGTCACTCAGAGCTTTCTGGACGCGCCAACTAGTGGGTCATGCTGCATTTGACTGGGGATTTATCACAACGGCGAGAGAGCGATCCAGCCTGGAGTGCGGTGCCTGGTATCAGCGCTCTTGGCGCATGCCACCCCGCTCGAAGGGGGTCGAGTCTTGGTTCCAGGCTGCTACAGCGTCCTCCAACCACCGGAAGACCTCCTCACAGGACTGAGGATGCTGGCGCCAAAGGTGGCTGCCAGTCGGTAATCCGCGGGAGCCATTTGGGCAGATAAGGCCACAAGCCCGAGAGGGGCGTGTACAACGGGATAGCCTGATCGCCCACAGTCAGATCGGTAAATTGGGGCTTCTGCTGCAAGTGCGATGGAGTACGGTTACGACTCCCGCCGATGTCTGTCACACCGCACGGCTGATACCGTTGAAAGAGGTGAGGTCACGATCGATCACGTCCTTCAAATCATTCTCCACTGAGGAGTGACTCTTGACTCAGCGCCCCAACCGCGTGTCCCTTCTCGTGCGCATCCTCTTCCTGTTGTGCTGGCTCCTCGCTCTAGCAGGGGGCCCAGTAACGAGTTCTGCTGCCCTGCCCGCCTCCTCCTGGGTGCTTGAAAACCCAATCCCCTGGACGCAAAACCTCCTCGGCCTCGCGTGTCCTACCGCAACCAACTGTGTAGCTGCGGGCGACGGCGGCCTGGTGATCGTCACCTCGAACAGTGGGAAGACCTGGCACCGAGGCGCGACGGGAACCACAGCTACTCTCTTCAGTGTCTCCTGCTCCTCGACCTCCATCTGCTACGCAGCCGGGGCGAAGGGACTCATCATCCATACCGTCGACGGCGGGAGAACCTGGACGTCGGTTCATCATCCCGCTGCGCTGAACGTCACTAGCATCGCCTGCCCAACTGCTACCACCTGCCTGGTCGCCGATGGTCGCAATATTCTCCGCACCACCGACAGCGGCCGCTCCTGGACCGATCACACGCCCCCCGGACGCTCCTGGAACGCTGTCACCTGCACCAGCCTCCACGCCTGCTACGGAGCAGGAGGAAGCGTCATCGTGATCGGCGACTCCGGCACCGGACAGACCGACGGCGTGGCCTTCACGCGGAACCTTGGCCAGAACTGGCACGTTCAGGACATCAGCGTCAACGGCGGCCAGACCGTCGCCAATGCAGTCGGCTGCTCCGGTGCTACTTGTTTCGCGGTCGGAACTACCGCCTCCGGCCGCTACAACCCAGCCCCCAATGGCGGCATTGCCTGGGATGTATCGCACCATGGCGTCGGCCGGGCGATCTCTCAGTGGCCGCTCCGTGGCATCGCCTGCGCCTCGCCCACCGCCTGCATCGCCGTTGGTGATCGCGGGACGATTGCGCGGCTCGACGCATCAGGACATGGGCAGCCGCTCTCGACTGGCAACCCTCTGGACGACCTCGTCAACCTTACCGCCGTCGCCTGCCCCACCTCGCGCGCCTGCTACGCCGTCGGCTGGACCGGAGCCATCATCCGTTCCATCGATGCTGGCCTCCACTGGACCCTCCTCACCCATGCCATTACGTACGACGGACTGACCTCCGTCTCCTGTACTGCGACCGTGTGTTATGCGGCGGGCAGCAAGACCATCCTCCGCCTGAACTCCAGAGATTGGACGATCGTCCACTCCAGCAGTTTCGGGGCTGTCGCCGCCATCTCCTGCCCGACCGATGACATCTGCTACACAGCCGGCACGGCGTCATCAAGCTACCCTGCTCACCCCGAGATCCTAAAGACGGCGGACGGTGGCCGCACCTGGCATCACGTGATGACACCCATCGACGCAGAGGTTGCCACACTCTCAGACATCGCCTGCCCGACCGCGGATGTTTGCTATGCGCTCGGCCAGATGAACTACAACATCTCGGACAACACTCCCGTGTTCCTCACCGTCAGCAACGGTGGCGGCACCTCTGTCCGGTCATCCCCGCTTCCTACCGAGGATCAGGCTAGCCACCTCGCCTGCCCCGCCGTCGACATGTGCCTCGTCACACATGAAAGAGCCTTCGGCGGCGGCATCATTCGCACCGACGACGGCGGCCACACCTGGACACCCGCCACAGGACTCCTCCCCAACACCGACTTCGGACCCATCACCTGCTCCGACAGCCACACCTGCTACGCTACCGGCGTGAACGAGGGCCAGACTACGTACGCCCTCCACTCCGTCCTCGTCACGACGCACGACGGCCTGTCCTGGTCGGACAAGCTGGTGCCCTACCACAATGGCCTGAACGGCATCGGCTGCCTCTCCCGCAGTTCGTGCTATGCCGTCGGGTCTGGTGGGCGGATTCTGAGGACTGGTGATGGCGGAGGCACCTGGCAGACTGAGGTTCGGTATTCCCCAGCCGCACACGTCTTCTTGGACGCAGTCGCCTGTCGTGCCGGGTCAGAGTGCTACGCCGTCGGCTACCCCGGCATCATCCTCCACAAGGTTGGATCCTGAGTCGACTTGGGCATGCTGGCCAGGCGAATACTGTCGCGCACGAACGACTCATGCCGCAGTTGGACGGTGATCAGCCAGAACGGCTGGTGAGCCACCCAGCCGGCGTTGTCGTGCTCGGTCCCGCCGCTCCTTGCGCTTGCCACCCCAGGTAAATGGTGTTGGATCCTCGTTCCAGGCGGCCACCGTGTCCTCCAACCAGGTGATGATCTCCTCCGGTGTCTGGGGATGCTGACCGGCAAGTGCTCGCCGGACGATGATTCGCTGGACGGCTTCGGCCAGATTGAGCCAGGATCCCGACAGCGGCGTATACAAGGGCATGACCCCATGCTGGAAGAGCCAGCCGACGATTGAGCAACTCAGGTGCCCGGCCAGGTTATCCCAGATGAGGATCATCCGAAGCGGGGGCAAGGGCGCACGAGGCTCGTGGCCGAGCCAGGTCTCCCACTGGGCGGCCTCCAGTCGCTCCGCTTCCGGTGTCATCACCGTCGGCAGTCCCGCCAGCATCTCGGTCACTTCACGCTGGAGCCAGGGATGGAGAACCGTGTTGGGCGCCGTGGTCACACCGGTGGCCCGCACCTCACCCGTGGCCGGACGGAACAGCGTGAGGAGCTTGGCCGTGCCGCTACGCATGTACTCATGGGGCTGGCGTGCCGGATCTCCCTCGGGCTCCCAGCTCTCGCCGGGATGCGGCATGGTTTGATACGGTCCTGTCTCATCTTGATTGCAGAGCGCGATGCCGCCTGCTTCCGCCGTCCGGTAGGCCAGTTCGATCACCCCCTTTTTTGCTCCGTCTCCGGATCGGTCACCGTCACCACACCTGTCTTGCGCTTCCGCTGAGCGGTGCCGGTTGGACACCAACTCCTGGTCTTCTGATACGAACTGCCCGCATCTTCCAGCACGCGTTTGATGGTGGTGGCGCCGATCCGCTCCAGCCCCTCCTTCCGGAGCCGCGTCTGCAGCAGCGACAGCGACCAGGTCGCCGTACCGTCCTTCCGCCGCTCCGGTGCTGCCTGTGCGGTGGCAGCGATCCGGGTTCGGGCGCTCGCATCGTAGGTTGGCCTGCGACCACGACCGGACGCAATCGAGAGTGCTGCCAGACCCTGCCGGTTAAAGCGGACAACCAGGTGTGCGACCGTCGTTCCACTCCGCAAGCCCGCGTCCCGCGCGGCGGCGGCAAAGCTCGCTCCGCCTGCAACCGTCAGCAGTGCCTTCGCCCGCCGCACCCGATCAACTCGCTCACTGCTCGCCTGCACCATGCACCGAAGTGCTGCCCGCTCGGTCTCCGCCAGGTCTCGGAGTTGTTCTTTCTGTGGCGTTGCCATGACTGATCTCCTTGCTTCCACCACAGTCTTGCACCACAGCCAGACCCGGCGCTACTTATTTGCAGCAGGACCCACTAGAGCCTGTTTTCAAACAGTCCGCGCGGGGGAGCCATTGATACCAGGATTGGGAACGACTCGCAGTCGCTCGCCGTCACTCCGCCCCTGGGCCGTGCTCCACCAGTGGGCGTATTCTCT
>JAABUZ0100002138.1_pt1 | contig 34005 bp, 33 predicted proteins | sample 5562091 | NCBI WGS metagenome assembly JAABUZ01 (sample SAMN12813069, study PRJNA571459) | rock metagenome | isolation source: Antarctica rocks | place: Antarctica: Victoria Land, Linnaeus Terrace sud | collected 2015-12-21
CTCGTGTGGATCCTCATCCCCTGCTTCTGCAGTCCACGCTCCGCCGCCCTGGAGATGTCCGCGTCCTCGGTGGGCAGCACGCGCTCGAGCGCTTCGAAGAGCGTCACCTCGACGCCGAGGCGGGCATACGCGGAGGCGATCTCGGCCCCCGAGGCGCCGGCGCCCACGACGGCCATGGAGCCGGGCAGCTCCTCGAGCCCCCACGCCTCCTCGGTGCCGATGACGCGGCCGCCGAAGGTGGTGCCGGGCAGCGGGCTCTTCACCGATCCCGTGGCCAGCACCACGGTGCCGGCCTGTATCTCCGTGCCGTCGAAGTTGCCGCCCAGCTTGACGTTGCCATCGTCGGTCACGGCGGCGTGGCCCTCGACGACCTCGATTCCGTTCTTCTTGAAGAGGCCGCCCACGCCTCCGGTGAGGGTGCCCACGACCTTCTGGCGGCGCTCGACGACCTTGGCGAAGTCGACGGAGTGGCCGTCCACGGCGATGCCGTAGGAGTCGGCGTCCTCGATCTCGAGGAGGACGTCGGCCACGCGCAGGACCGCCTTGGCGGGAATGCACGCGTAGTTCAGGCAGCGCCCGCCAACCTTGTCCTTCTCCACCACCGCGGTCTTCATCCCGAGCTGCGCGGCGCGGATGGCGGCCACGTACCCGCCGGGGCCCGAGCCGATGACGACGCAGTCATAGGAGGAGTCGGCCATGCGCGGCCGGAGCCTAGCGGACCTCGTCAGCGCTCCCGCCCCGTTCTTCCGAACGCCGGCGCACGCGGAAGACGGCGGCCTCGCCCTTCAGCCCCTTGATGCGCTTCCTGCCCGCGAAGGAGAAGCGATAGGAGTCCTCGAGCGCTTCGTGCACCTCCTCGGCGGCGAGCACGCTCCCCCGCCGCGCGATGCCGGTGAGGCGGCTCGCCAGGTTGACGGGACGCCCGTAGTAGTCCCCGCCGCGGGTGAGCGCCTCCCCGACCGCGACGCCCGCGCGCAGCTCGGGGAAGCCGTCGCCCTCGGCGGCCGCCGCGTCCACCAGGGCGAGCGCGGCCTCGAGCACCGCCGCCGGCTCGCGGGAGACGAGCATCGCCGCGTCGCCGATCATCTTCACGAGCTGCACGGGCGGCTCGGCGACCTCCGCGGCGATCGTGCCCAGACGCGCGATCACCGCCTCGAGCTCGTCGTGCTCCACGCTCTCACCCAGGCGGGTGAACCCCACGAGGTCCGCGAAGCACACGCCGACCTCCACCGAGCCGCGCACCTCGCCCGAGGCGAGGTCGGCCTGGGCGATCACGTCCTGGCGGATCTGGTTGCGCAGGTGGGAGGAGAGCACGTTCTCGAGCAGCGTCCCGAAGGAGGGGACGGCCGCCCGCGCGGCGTCGGCGTAGCGCAGGCCGAGCTCGTGCTCGGTGTCGCCCGGCCGGGCGATCGCCTTGGCGGTCAGGTCGCGCATCGCGGCGGCGACCCCGGCCATGCTGCGCCCGATCACGCGCGCGACCTCGAGCCGGCCCTCCTCGGGCAGCCCGGCGCCCTCGAACCGGCGATCGAGCTTGGCGGCGGTGAGGTCCTCCTCGGTGAAGACGCGCTCCTCCGGCTCGGGGATGGGCAGGCCGAGCGCGCGGCGGAAGGCGACGAGGCGCTCGAGCGGGACGCCCGAGCGCTCGGCGAGCTCCCCGGCGGTGTAGCGCTCGCCTGGACCGCTCAGGACCCGCTCGACGGGCAGGAGCGTGAGCCGGTCCTCCGCCACCGCCTGCTCGAGCTCCGCGAGCGGGACGCCGTCGGCGGCCAGGTCCTCCAGCAGGCGCCGGCGCGAGGCCCGCGCCGCCTCGTCCTCCAGCCTCGCGAGCAGCCCCCTGGCCTCCCAGTCGACGCTCATCCCCGCCGCCGGCGCTCGGGCATTTGGATCCGGGCCATGGCGCGCACGAGCTTGTAGAAGAGGAAGCCTCCGGGAACGAGGATCCCCAGGCAGATCGCCACCCCCTTCAGCCCCCGGGAGAGGGGGAGCGAGATTCCCGCGAACAGGATCGTGAGGCTCAGGAGCGCCTGGAACCCGAGCACGCCCCAGTAGCGGGCGCGCCACAGCCCGTAGCTGCACGCGCCGAGCAGCACGGAGAGCACCGCGATGCCTCTGAAGGTGGGCGGCTGCCCGTGCACCTTGAAGCCCACTGCGTAGAGGATCACGTTCCCGCCGGCGAGGACCGTGGTGATGAGAGCCGCGACGGTGACCGCGCCCGGGCGCTCCCCCGGCCGCAGGGGCCGGAGCCTCTCCCGGACCGCGGCGTTGCGGGCCTCGCCGCGGCCGGTGCGCTCGCCCGGTGGCGGCCCCCCCGGCGCCGGGGCCGGAGAGGGGCGCGTCGGCGCCGCGGGCGGGGTCGCCGGGGCGCTCCTCCGCGCTCGCTTGCGACTACGCTGGCCCAACGCCCGCTCCCGTGGGCGAATCGGCGGAGGGGAGGGCCGCGCGCAGGGCGCGCGCGGCCGCCTCGGGCTCCTCCGCCTCGACGATCGCGCGCACCACCACCACGCGCTCGGCTCCGGCCCTGATCACCTCGCAGAGGTTCTCGACCTCCAGGCCGCCGATGGCGAAGAACGGCACGCGGGCGCGGCTGGCCGCGTGGCGCACCGGCTCGAGGCCGATCGCCGGCCGCCCGGGCTTGGTCGGCGTCGCGTGCACCGGCCCCACCGCGAAGTAGTCGACTCCGGTGGCGGCGTCGATCTGGGCGCTCGAATGGGTGGAGAGCCCGACGAGCCGGTCATCGCCCACCGCGGCGCGTGCCCGCGCGACCGGAGCGTCGTCCTGCCCGACGTGCACGCCGTCGGCCCGCGCCGCACGGACGAGCTCCGGCCGGTCGTTCAGCACGAACAGCGCGCCGTGCGCGTCGCACGCGCGGCGGAACTCGGTCGCGGCGGCGAGCAGCCCCGCGTCGTCGAGCTCCTTGTCGCGGAGCTGCACGACGTCCACGCCGCCGGCGAGCGCGGCGCCGAGCCGGGGAGCGAAGCCGGCGGGGCACACGAGGTAGAGCCGGGCGGCGGCGAGCCGCGCGCGACGGTCGAGGGCGGCGGGCACGAGGGCACAGTCTGGCAAGGGACGGCCGCTAGCATAAAGCCCACGGGAGCCCCGTCGGGGCTGAGAGGGCGGACTCCTCCGCCGACCGTCAGAACCTGACCCGGGTAATGCCGGCGCAGGGAGGGAAACTTGCCGCACGCAAAGCACGAGAGGTGGGATGTCGCCGTAGTCGGCGGGGGCGTGGCCGGGCTCTCCGTGGCCTTCTCGGCGCTCCGGCGCGGGCTGCGCACCGTGGTCCTCGAGCGCGGGGAGCCCGGCGGCGCGACGTCCGGCGTCGCCGCCGGCATGCTCGCCCCCACCGCCGAGGCCGCTCGCGGGGAAGAGGCGCTCCTCGAGCTGAACCTCGCCTCGGCCGAGCTCTACCCGGGCTGGTGCCGCGAGCTCGTGCGCGCGTCGGGCGGCCGGGACCCCGGCCTGCTGCGCTGCGGCTCGCTCATGGTCGCGCGCGACCGCGACGAGGCGGAGGCGCTGGAGCGCGAGCTCGAGATGCGCCGCGCGCTCGGCCTGCGCGCCGAGCGGCTGCGTCCGAGCGAGGCGCGCCGCCGCGAGCCGGGGCTCGCTCCCACGCTGCGCCTGGCGCTCGACGTTCCCGACGACCACGCGGTCGACCCGCGCCGCTTGACCGCCGTCCTCGCGGAGGCGGTCTCGCGCGCGGGCGTCGTGCGCGCCCGCACCGAGGTGGGCGAGCTGCTGGTGAGTGGCGGCCGGGTGGAGGGAGTCGCGCTCGCCTCCGGGGAGGAGCTCCTCGCCGAGCGGACCGTCGTCGCCGCCGGGCCGTGGTCGGGCGTCCTGCCCGGCCTGCCCGCCGAGGCGGCCGTTCCCATCCGCCCGGTCAAGGGCCAGCTCGTGCGCCTGCGCGACCCCTCCGGCCCCGGGTTGCTCGCCCGGGTGCTGCGGATGGACGACGGATACCTCGTCCCCCGCGGCGACGGGCGCTACGTGCTCGGCGCGACGGTGGAGGAACGCGGCTGGAGCACCGAGGTGACCGCAGGCGCGCTCTTCGAGCTGCTGCGTGCGGCGCGCGAGGTCTTGCCCGGCGTCGAGGAGTGGGTGGTCGAGGAGGCGCGGGCCGGTCTGCGCCCCGGTACGCCCGACAACGCGCCGGTGCTCGGGCCGGGCGCGCTGGAGGGCCTCTTCTGGGCCACCGGTCACTACCGCAACGGGATCCTGCTCGCGCCGATCACGGGTGAGGCGCTGGCCGCCGCCCTGCTCGGCGAGGCGCTCCCGAGTGCCGCGCGGGCGCTCGGGCCCGAGCGCTTCCTTCGCGTGCCGGAGGGGCTCGCGGCGTGACCGTGCACGTCAACGGCGCTCCCCGCGAGGTGGCCGAGGAGGCCACCGTCGCGGCCGTCCTCTCGCTGCTCGACGTGAGCGCCGCCGCGCGCGGCGTCGCGGTCGCCGTGGACGCCGAGGTCGTGCCCCGCGGCCGGTGGGAGGCGACCCGCCTGCGGGCTGGCGCCCGCGTCGAGGTCCTCACCGCGACGCAGGGAGGATGAGCGGGGTGGCTCGCGATCCCCTTCTCATCGCCGGGCGCTCGTTCTCCTCGCGGCTCCTGCTCGGCACCGGCGGCTTCCCGAGCCTCGAGCTCATGGCCGGGGCGCTGAAGGCCAGCGGCGCCGAGATCGCCACCGTGGCCCTGCGCCGGGTCGAGCCCGCCCAGCGCGGGTCCATCCTCGACGTGCTCGCCGACGCGGGCGTGCTCGTGCTCCCCAACACCGCTGGCTGCTTCACCGCGCGCGACGCGGTGCTCACCGCTCAGCTCGCGCGTGAGGCGTTCGAGACCGACTGGGTCAAGCTCGAGGTGATCGGCGACGAGCGCACCCTCCTGCCCGACGCGCTCGAGCTGCTCGAGGCGGCCGAGGTGCTCGTCGACGACGGCTTTGTCGTACTGCCCTACACCACCGACGATCCCGTCCTGGCGCGTCGCCTCGAGGACGTCGGCTGCGCCGCGGTCATGCCGCTCGGCTCGCCGATCGGCAGCGGGATGGGCATCCGCAACCCCTACAACCTGTCGATCATCCGCGAGCGCGCCGGCGTGCCGGTGGTGCTCGACGCGGGAGTGGGCACCGCGTCCGACGCCGCGCTCGCGATGGAGCTCGGCTGCGACGCGGTGCTGTGCGCGAGCGCGGTCTCCCGCGCGCACGATCCCGTCGCGATGGCGCGTGCGATCGGGGGAGCGGTGGAGGCCGGCCGGCTGGCCCGCGGCGCGGGACGCATCCCTCGCCGGCTCCACGCCGAGGCCTCCTCCCCCGTGGTCGGCCTGCCCGACCTCGAAGCCCCCGCCGCGCCGGCCGGCCGGTGAGCGTCGAGGAGCTCGTCGACGCCTGGGAGGCGGCCTGGTCGGGGCACCGCCGCGAGTACTTCGAGCCGCTCTGCGCGCCCGACTTCCAATACGAGGACCCGCTCACCGCCCAGCCGCTCGAGGGCGTCGCGGCGCTCGGGGTCCACGCCCAGCGCCTGTGGACCGCGTTCCCCGACGTACGCCTAGAACGGGCGGGAGCCCGGCTCGGCGACGGCCGCTACCTCGCCGCGCCCTCCAGGCTCCGCGGGACCCATCGCGGACAGGTCAGCGGCCTGCCGCCCACGCGGCGCTTCGTGGTGCTCCACTGCGTCTTCTACTGCGAGGTGGCCGACGAGCGGCTGCTGCGCGTGCGCAACTTCTTCGACCTCTACGACGCCGCACGGCAGCTGGGAGTGCTGCCCTCGCGAGGCGGCCTCGGGGAGAAGGCGCTGCTCGTGCTGCGCGGCTTCGGCGTGCGGGCCGGCGGCGAGGAGGTCAGCCGGGGCTGAGATCGAGGCTCACGAGCACCGGCGCGTGGTCGGAGAGAGGGCCGTGCTCGAGCACCTCCGGCGGTCCGCTCGCCCGCAGGCCGCGGGCGAAGACGTGGTCGACGCCGTGCCCGCCGGCGGCCGCGAGCCCCGGCAGCGTGGGGTCGCGCACGTTGAGATCGCCGCCGAGCGCCGCGGGCGCACGGCCCGCCCAACCGAGCAGCGCGCCGGCCGCCCGGGCGCAGTCGCGGCGCGCGGCGTCGTCGTCGTGGACGGTGGCGTGCAGGTTGGCGACCCACGTCCCGTCGGCCAGCGCGACCGCGTGCACCACCCGTCGCTCCGGCCAGAGGCACACGCGCCGCCGGGCATGGGCGAGGATCGGCGTTCGCGAGACGATGGCGTTCGCGCCCCCTCCGTTCGACTTGAGGAGATCGGGCGCCCGGACCGCGATCGCCCGGCGCGCCGCCAGAGCCGCGTTGCGGGAGGTCAGCGCGGTGCGCTGCTCGCCCCGGGACGCCGCGGCGAGCGCTGGCGGCCACCACGGCGGAACCTCCTGGAGCAGCGCGACGTCCCACTCCCAGCTGGCGAGCGCCGCCGCGTAGGCGCCGAAGAGCGAGCGCCCCGCCGGCGGACGCGCCCGGCCGTGGTAGAGGTTCCAGGTGAGCACCCGTAGCGCCACGAGGAGCGACCGTACACTTCCCGACTTGGCGCGCCACCTGCTCACTGGAGGCGAGCTCTCCGCCCACGAGCTCGCGGGCCTGATCGACCGGGCCCTCGCCCTCAAGGCCGCGCCGGGATCCTCGCAGGCGCTGCGCGGGCAGAGCGTCGCGCTCGTCTTCGAGCGGCCCTCGACGCGCACGCGGCTCTCCTTCGAGGCGGGGGTGGTCGAGCTCGGCGGCCACCCGATCGTGCTGCGCCGCGACGAGCTGCAGCTCTCGCGCGGGGAGTCCGTGCGCGACACCGCCCTCGTGCTCTCCCGCCACGTGGCGGCGATCGGGATCCGCACGGGTCCCGACGCGCTCGTGGAGGAGCTCGCCGCGCACGCGAGCGTCCCCGTCGTCAACCTGCTGACCGCCGCACACCATCCCTGCCAGGCGCTCGCCGATCTGCTCACCCTCCGCGAGGCCCGCGGCGCGCTGGAGGGGGTGCGTTTGGCCTACGTCGGCGACGGCAACAACGTCGCCCGCTCCCTCGCGCTGCTCGGCGGGCGGGCCGGGGTCGAGGTGCGGGTGGCGAGCCCGCCCGGGTACGAGCTCGAGCCCGGAAGCGGCGCGGCGCTGCTCACGCACGATCCGGCCGAGGCGGTGGACGGCGCCGACGCGGTCTACGCCGACGTGTGGGTGAGCATGGGCGACGAGGAGCACGCGGCCGAGCGCCGTGCCGCGCTCGCCCCCTACCGTCTCGACGACGCGCTGCTCGACCGGGCCGCGCCCGGAGCCTTTGCGCTGCACTGCCTCCCCGCCCACCCCGGCGAGGAGATCACCGCTGAGGTGCTCTACGGCCCTCGCCAGCGGATCTGGGAGCAGGCCGAGAACCGTCGCCACGCCCAGAAGGCGCTGCTCGAGCTGCTCGTCGAGGCGGGCTGAGAGCCTCAGCCCGCTTCTCGCAGCGCCTCGACGAGCGCCTCGACCACGTGGGGATCCCACTGCGTGCCCGCGCCGGCGTGCAGCTCGGCGATCGCGGCGGGCTCCGAGCGCGCCGCCCGGTAGGGCCGGTCGCGGACCATGGCCAGGTAGGCGTCGCAGGCGGCGACGATGCGGCTGGCGAGGGGGATGCGCTCCCGCGCCAGGCCGTGTGGGTAGCCCGTTCCGTCCCACCGCTCGTGGTGGTGCTGCACGACCCAGCCGACCGGAGCCAGCCCCGGCACGGAGGCGAGCATCTCGGCCCCCAGGCGGGGGTGGCGCCGCACGTGGCGCCACTCGGACTCGTCGAGCGGGCCGCGCTTGCGCAGGATCGCGCGCGGCAGGGCGCTCTTGCCGAGGTCGTGGAGCTCGCCGGCGAAGAGCAGCTCGACGAGCTCGAAGGGGTCGAGGTCGAAGGACCGTCCCACCGCGCAGGCCAGGTCCCCCACCTCCCGGCAGTGTTCGTGGGTCTCCTCGTCGTGGGCGGCGAGCTCGGATTGCAGCCGGCCGACCTGAGCCGAGACCGAGCCGGGCGCGACCAGCGCCGCCAGCGCCCGGGCGAGCAGGTCGGCGCCGATCACCAGCAGCTCGAGCTCGCGGGGGCCGGGGAGCCAGCTCGGGCGGACGCCGAGCGCGGCGAGCGCTCCCGCCGGGGCGCCGTCCCCGGGCACGGGCGCGGCCATGCCCGCGTGGGGCGGCCACCCAGCCCCGAAGCTCGCCGCGGGGTCGAGCGATCTCGCGTCGTCGACCACGAGCGGGCGCCCGTGGCGCAGCGTCGCCGTGCAGAGGGCGCGCGCCATCTGCGTGACCGCCGCGGCGCCCACGGTGTCCTGCGCCGGACGGTCGCCCACCGTGACGAGTCGCAACGGCTCGCCGTCCTCGAGCAGCAGGACGGCGCCACGCTGGGCCCCGACCGAGTGCACGACGTGGCGGATGAGCTGCGCGAGCACGCGGCTCGCCTCCTCTTCAGGCATGGGTTCCCTCCGCGTGCGCGGTGGCCCGAGTGCTTCGATCATGGGTCTCCCTCCCGTCCCGCAGAAGTCGCAGAGCGTCCCCTCCGACGGCGAAGGCGCCCGGTTCCAGGCCAAAGCTTGCAGGTTCTGGACGGAAAGCTGGCCATCGCCCTGCGGATTTACGGGTGCGAGCAAGAAGTCCTGCGTGGGGGGCGGCGGTATGCGCGCCTCGGCACGTGCTTGGACGGCCGTGCTGCGGGGGTATGGCATCAGCGTGAAGGTCCTGGTCCTCCACGCCGCGGTGCCCCTGCGTGCGCGCGTGCGCGCGGTGCTCGAGCGGATGCTCTGCGAGGTGGTCGATGTGGATCACGCCGAGGACTTGGTGGAGACGTGCCGGCGCGAGCGGCCCGACATCGTGCTCCTCGAATGGGCGCTCTGCGGGCGCCGCTGGCTGGGTCAGCTCAGCGCGCTGCACGAGGACCCGGAGCTCGCGCGCATCTCCGTGGTCATCCTGGATGCCGGCATCGAGCTCAACGACGCGCTCGAGGCGCTGCGCATGGGCGCCCACGACATCCTGCGCGACCCGGGCGACGACGCGGAGCTCGTCGCGCGCGTGCGCGCGGCCGGGGAGAGCAAGGAGCTCCGCGACACGCTGCGCAAGTGGGCGGTGGAGCTCCCCGACCTGGCCTTCGTGGACGAGGTAACGGGGCTCTACAACCGCAAGTTCCTCGGCCGCCAGCTCTCGGGGCTGGTGGCCAGCGCCCGCCGCCACGAGCGGGCGCTGGCCGTGGCGCTCGTCGACCTCGACCGCTTCAAGCGCGTCAACGACCTGCTCGGCCACGCCATGGGCGACGCCGCGCTCGCGCGCATCGCGCAGTGCCTGCACGCCCACCTACGCGAGGAGGACTACGCGGGCCGCTACGGCGGCGACGAGTTCCTCGTCCTCCTCCCGGACATCGAGCGCGAGGGCGCCCGGGCGGCGTGCGAGAAGCTGCGCGCCTCGGTGGCCGCCAGCACGGTCGAGAGCTCGGACCGGCGGCTGCCCCTCACGATCAGCGTGGGCTGGGCGACGTGGGAGGGAGAGGACCCCGAGGAGCTCCTGGCGCGCGCCGACGCGGCGCTCTACCGTGCGAAGGAGGGCGGGCGCGACCGGGTGTGTGGTGCGCCTCCCGGCGAGCGACTTTCCGCTCCGGAGCGATTGGTGTAGCCTCGCCCGCGGTTCAGATCCAGGGGGAGGCCAGATGCCGCAGCCCAAGTCGAACAGGTCCAAGCAAGGCCAGGCCAAGGCGTCGGGCGGTACTTCCAAGCGCTCGGGCGCCAGCGGCGCGGCCAAGCGCTCGTCGCGCTCGGGCGCGGCCAAGTCAACGAGCGCGCGCCGGCGACGCCCGGGCCGGCGCTCGCCGGCTCCCAGCCCGCCGAGCACCGCCGCCTCGACCGCTCAGCCGGCGGACGGGTCGCTTCTGCAGAACGTCCCGGACGTCCTCAGCCGCGGGGCGCAGGCGTCGCTCAGCCTGATCACGCTCACCCGCGAGCGCATCCAGGACGTGGTGGACGACGCCGTCGAGCGCGGGCGCATGACCCGCCACGACGCCGAGGACCTCGTCGCCGAGCTCGTCCGGCGCGGCCGCACCCTGCCGCCCGCCGACCGCGTGCTGCGCGAGGCCGATCGCGCCCGGCGCACCGTCGGCGTTGGCACGTCGTTCCCCGTCCTCGGCTACGACGACCTCACCGCCGCGCAGGTCGGCGACCGGCTCGGCACCCTGACACCACCGGAGCTCCGCAAGGTCCGCGACTACGAGCGCCGGCACGCGAACCGCAAGTCGGTGCTCGGGGCGATCGAGAAGGCGCTCGAGAAGTAGCGGTCGCCCGCGGCCCTGCCATGCTGAGGACATGGGCGTCTCGCCTCCTCCCCGTGCGCCGCGTCCGTCCAAGGGCGACGAGCTCGAGCTGAGCGTCGACTCGCTGGCGTTCGGCGGCAACGGGGTCGCGCGCACGGGCACCGGCGACGCAGCCGGTGGTGGTGGCTATGTCGTGTTCGTGACCGGCGCGGTCCCCGGGGATCGCGTGCGCGCGCGCGTGACCAAGGCCAAGCGCGCTTACGGCGAGGCGCGGGCGGAGGAGATCCTGACTCCCGGCCCCGAGCGGATTCCCGCGCGCGCCGAGCACCCCGGCGCCCCGTGGCAGGTCCTCCCCTACGAGCGCCAGCTTGCCGTCAAGCAGGAGCAGGTGGAAGAGGCGCTACGCCGGATCGGACACCTCGACGGCTTCGTGCTCGAGCCCATCGTGCCCGCGGTGGAGCAGTGGCGCTACCGCAACAAGCTCGAGTACTCCTTCGGCACGGGCGCCGGTGGGGGGCTCGTGTGCGGCTTCCACGCCCCCGGGCGCTGGCACGAGATCGTGTCGATCGCGGACTGCCTGCTCGCCTCCGAGCGCTCCAACGTCGTGCGCGAGCAGGTGCTCGCCTTCTGCCGCGAGCATCGCCTCCACGCCTACGACCGCCGCACCCGCGAGGGTTTCCTGCGCAACCTGGTGGTGCGCGAGGGGCGCCGGAGCGGGCAGATCCAGGTCCGCCTCGTCACCGCGCAGGGGAAGCTCGACGCGGACGCCCTGGTTGCCGCGGTCGACTGCGACGGGCTGTTGTGGACGCGCACCGACGCGCTCGGCGAGACGACGACGCAGGGCGAGACGGAGCTCCTCGCCGGCTCGGACTACCTCGAGGAGGAGCTCGGCGGGCTGCGGGTGCGAATCTCCCCCCAGGCGTTCTTCCAGACCAACACGGAAATGGCCGAGCAGCTCTACGCCGTGGCGGCGGAGTACGCCGCGCTCGAGGGTTACGAGCGGGTCTACGACCTCTTCTGCGGCATCGGCACGGTCGGCCTCACGCTCGCCCCGCGGGCGGGAGAGCTGTGGGGCCTGGAGATCGTCGAGTCCGCGGTGGGCGACGCGATCGCCAACGCGAAGCTCAACGAGATCGAGCGCGTGCACTTCTTCGCCGGCGACGTGCGCCTGGCCCTGCGCGAGCTCGCCGCCGAGGCGGGCCGCCCCGACGTCCTCGTGCTCGACCCCCCCCGCGCCGGCCTCTCGCAGAAGGTGGTGCGCCGGATCATCGAGACCGCCCCCAAGCGGATCGTCTACATATCCTGCAACCCGACCACGCTCGCGCCGAACGCCGCCCAGCTCGTCGACGCGGGGTACGCGCTGCGCCGGGTGCGCCCCGTCGACATGTTCCCGCAGACGCCGCACATCGAGTGCGTCGCGGTGCTCGAGCGGGCGTAGGGTTCATGCGACACGCCCAGCTCGCTTTGCTACTCACCGTCGCCCTCGCGGCGTCGGCCGGCGTGAGCGTCTCGGCGGCCCGCCACCGCCACCCGATCGACCACGACGGCCCGCACGGGTGCGAGCCCGAACACGGCGGCTGCACCCACCACCCGCGGCATCACCGTCGCTACCGCCGGCGTCCGGCAACTGCCCGCCCGGTGAGCACGGTCATGCCGCTCGACCCCGCGCGTCGCTCCCGGTACGCATGGGAGCCGGGGATGGCGCAGGGTCCCGACGGCGCAATCTGGGCCATCGGCAACCATTGCGCGTTGGTCGACCAGCACGGGATCTGCGAGGTCGATCCCGCGGCGCCGGGATTCGAGCCCGACTACACGCCGCTGTGGCGCTCCACCAACGGCGGGCGCACCTACCGCTGGATCGCCGACCCCCTGCGCGCCGCGGAGTCCTCGGCGCACGCGCCCGACGGGCCGGGCAAGCTCGCCCAGGACCACCCCGGTGGTTACGACACCGACGTCGCCGTGGCGCCCGTGGCCCGTCCTGGACGTCCGGCCCTCGTCTACGCGGTCTCGGCGTGGGAGCTGGGGACGACGCTCGCGGTCTCCGCGGACAACGGGCGCACGTGGAGCGTCTCCCTGCTTACCGGCATCCCGATCCAGGACCGCCCATGGCTGGCCGCGAGCGGGCCGTGTGACCTCTACATGCAGTACCACCCGCTGACCGGAGCCTATGACATCGCCTCGGTGGCGCGGGTGGATCGCTACGACGGCTGCGCCCTGGCCGACCGGGCGGCGCTCGGGCACGGCCAGGCGCGCGCGAGCTCCTCGACGCTGGTGGAGCCGGCGATCGAGGAGGTGACCCAAACCAACTCGGTGATGGGCAAGCTGGCGGCCGCGGGCGGGAGGATCTACCTCGCCTACGTCGCCTGCGACACCGCCCTGGCTGACTCCAACTGCAGCGGGCGGGGCGACCGGCAATCGATTCACGTCGCGATCAGCGGGGACGCCGCGCGCTCCTTCGCCGATGTGCCCCTGCCCGGCGATCCGGGCCTCGGGCCGCTGAACGACGGGACATGGCCGGTCGCGCTTGCCGCCGACGCAAGCGGGCGGGTAGTCGTGGCCCGGACGGACACCCACCACGTCACGCTGTGGACCTCGTCGGACTTCGGCCGCACCTGGCACCGCCGCGCCGCCCCGGTCGACGCCCCTCTGCGACCGTGGGGCCGCGCGACCGTCCCTACGGTCGCGCTCCGCGGCCGTCGCGTAGCCGTGACATGGAACGACAGCAGGTCGACGCCGGCGGGCGCTCCTCAGCGCTGGCAGCTCGCGGTCGCTCGCTCCGGCGACAGCGGCCGGAGCTTCCGGATCTCCGTTCCGCCGACGGTCCTCGCCACCACGCCCCACAACGAGCTCCTGGGCAGCCTGCTCTACGACAACAACGGCGCGCTGTTCACCCCCGGCGGCGACCTGGCGCTGACGTACACCGAGTCCTGCGCGGACCATCCTGCCGCCGAGGCGACCTGCCCGGGTCCCGCGGGCGTCCAGCAGGGGACGACGGACGTGGTCCGCTCGGCGTGGCTGCACCGCTGACGCGCAAACCGGTGCTCTTCCCCAGAGGTCCAGGGCGACGGCGAGTGCTCGAGTGAGGTCGCCGGCGCTCAGGCGGCCTGTACGTCGCGCTCGCCTGCTGCGAAAGACCGCAGGGCCCGCGCGGTGACGCGGTAGACCTCGGCGTGCACGCTCATCCCGACGTGGCTCGAATCGACTTCGACCGTCTCGGCGACGGGGTCGAGGCACGAGCGCCAGCGGACGATCCCGTCCGAGCGCGAGTAGATCGAGAGGAAGCCGACGCCGGAGGGGAAGGGAAGCTCGGCGGAGTCGCGCAGCTCGGCACAGCACTCGCCGTCGAAGCACGCGGGGGTGAAGAGGCCCGGTACGCCGAGCCCGCCGAGGCGGCCCACGACCTGCACGTTGAGGCGCACGAGCGGGTGGATCGCCAGCGGGTCGGTCATCGGCGAGCCAAGGCACGCGATGCCGCTCACCAGGTCGGGGCGGCGCTGGGCCAGGACGCGCGCGAAGGTGCCGCCGCGGCTCTGCCCGACGATCGCCACCCGGCGCCCGTAGCGGTCGGCCAGGCGCTCGAGGCGCTCCTCCAGGCGCCCGATCGCCGCCGTCGAGCAGTCCGTGTTGAGGCGAATCCCGGCGCGGCTCGTGCGGTAGCCGATGCGCCGCAGCCAGGCGGTCATCGTCGCCAGCGAGGCGTCGCCCGCGAGGTAGCCGGGCACGAGCAGCACCGGCGAGCCGTCACCGTGCGGAATTCCGCGTCCCTGCAGGACGGGGTCGCGGCGGAGCGCCGCCAGCTCGCTGCCGAAGCGGCTCTCGCGCCAGATCGGAGGCAGGCCGAGGAGGGCGGTGGGATCGGCCATGGAGCGCATGATGACCTAACGGGCGGAGCCGACGGCGGCTGACGCTGCCGCCCATCGTTTCCGCCGCTGGGGGGCGCAAACGGCCGCCGACCACGCCGCGAATAGACTCGCGCCCCATGCGTGCCGCCACGATCCGCGACGGCGAGGTCCTCGTCGAGGATCACCCCGACCCGGAGCCCGGCGCCAGCGAGGCGCTCGTGCGCGTGCGCGCCGCCGGCCTGAACGGGGCCGACATGCTCCAGCGGCGCGGACGCTACCCCGCCCCGCCGGGCGCGCCGCCGGACATCCCCGGACTCGAGCTCGCCGGCGAGGTTGCCGCCCTCGGAGCGGGCTCCACGCGCTTCGCCGAGGGCGACCGGGTGATGTCGATCGTGGCCGGAGGCGGCCAGGCCGAGCTCTGCGTGGTTCACGAGCGGGTCCTCATGCCGGTTCCCGAGGCGCTCGACTGGCCCGCGGCGGGGGGGTTCTCCGAAGTCTTCACCACCGCGCACGACGCCCTCTTCACCCAGGGCGGCCTGCGCGCCGGCGAGCGGCTGCTCGTCCACGGCGGCGCCGGCGGAGTGGGCACCGCGGCGATCCAGCTCGCCCGCGCGGCCGGCGCGCGGATCACGGCGACGGTGCGCTCCGAGGGCTCTCGCGAGCCGGTCGCCGCCCTGGGCGCCGAGGTCGTCGCGCCCGAGGGCTTCGGCGAGCACGGCCCGTTCGACGTGATCCTCGAGCTCGTGGGCGCGATCAACCTCGGCGAGAACGTCGGCGCCCTCTCCACCGGGGGGCGCATCGTAGTGATCGGGATCGGCGCCGGCGCCAAGGCCGAGCTGAACCTCGCCGGGCTCATGGGCAAGCGCGGCCGCATCCTCGCCTCCACCCTGCGCGCGCGTCCGCTGGAGGAGAAGGCCCTCGCCGCCCGCGGAGTCGAGCGCGAGGTGCTGCCGGTCGTGGAGGCTGGCGCCCTGCGCGTGCCCGTCGCGGAGACCTTCGCGCTTGACTCCGTCCTCGACGCCTACGAGCGCTTTGCGGCGGGCGGCAAGCTCGGCAAGATCGTCCTCGAGCTCTAGCCCACGGGCCGGCCTCCGGCGTCAGTACGGCGGCAGGTCCGCATACCACCGGCCGAGGACCTGGAACGCGCGCCAGAACGCCCGCTTGGCCGGCTCCTCGTCGAGCGCCTCGTCGACGTTGGGCACGTAGAGCGCGTCGATCGACGGCGTGAGCGTCTGGACCTCGCCGAGGCGCGGCTCGAGCGGACGGCTGAGCGGCAGGCAGACGTCGTTGAGGGCCTCGAGGGCGTCCGGGCCCATGACCACGACGATCTTCGGCTGGACGATCGCGATCTCCTCGGTCAGGCGCGCCACGCACCCTGGATCGGCAAGCGCCGGGTCGGGCACCGGGCACTTCACGCACAGGGTCCCGTAGACCACGAGCGGATCGATCCGCAGCCGCGCCAGCGACTTCATCACCGCGTTCCCTGAGCGGCCGTAGAACGCGACGCCCTCCTCCACCTCCGCGGGCCGCGGCGCGTGCTTGAGCAGCATCACGTCGGCCTGGGGGTGGCCGGACCCGAGCACGGGGGAGAAGTTCCCCCGTGGACAGAGCTCGCAGCCCTGCAGCTCACGCGCAAGCCCGTTTATCTCGCGAATCGCGCGCTCGAGGTACTTCTCCCGGATCTCGTCGTCGGTGGCCGGCACGCCGCTCAGATTGGACGGCCGGGAGGAGTGTCCTTGCGGGTGCATCAGGACTTGCGCGCCGCCCGGCGCACGCGCCGCTCGCGGGAGGCCCGCCGGGCGGGAGGCGGCATGGCGGTCGTCTGGAGGAACTTCAGCGCCTGGACGTAGAGCAGGCTGGCCGGGCGGCGGATGATGTCCGCCTCGCGCAGCGACTCGAGGAACTCCTCGGGACCGTCGAAAGCGCGCATGCGGATGCGCACTGAGCCGAGTCCCTGGGCGACGTGGGCATCCGAGCCGGCGCCCGCCGGGATCCGGTACTTGGCCGCGAAGCGCACGGCCTCCTCGTTGAACTCCCCGATGGCCACGCGGGGGTTGAAGACCTCGATCGCGTCCACGTCGTCGACCACCTCGAGCAGGTGCTCGTAGTCGGGCACGGAGTGCAGGCGGTCGAACGGATGGGGGACGTAGACGAGTCCCCCCTGGCGCTTGATCTCGGCGATCGTCTCGGCCAGGGAGAGCCCGCGCGGGATCTTCTCCTCGATGAAGAGGCCGATCACCTCGCCCTGGTCCGCGGTCTTGACCTCCTCGGCGACGATCACCTTGATCCCGTTCGCCTTGGCCCGGGCCTCGTGCGCTCCGGAGACCTCGTTGTGGTCGGTCACGGCGATGGCGCCCAGGCCCTTGGCCTTGGCCTCGCTCAGCAGCACCTCGACCGGCGTGGCGCAGTCGGGAGAGTGGTCGGTGTGCATGTGCAGGTCGACGTCGACGAGCTCGCGCCGCCTCAGACGAGCCCGGACCGCAGGCCGGTAGCGGTCGTCGTGGCGGCGGGCGACGAGCTCGTCGTAGACCTCCTCGAACTCGTCGGCCAGGCGAGCGAAGGAGAGTGAGCTCCGCAGGGGCTCGGCGGCGGCGCTCAGGCGGCGCCGCAGCTCGGCGTCGCCGGCGAGACGGGTGAGCTGAGCGGCGAGGGTGTCCACGTCGCCGGGCTCGAAGAGCAGGCCGTGCTCGCCCTCCCGCAGGATCTCCTCGTAGACGGGAATGCGCGCGGCCACGGGCACCGCGCCGGCCGCGATCGCGCGCAGGAGCGCGCCCGGGGCCGGCGAGAGCCCCGTCGAGGCGCTCACGGCGATCTGCGCGCCGCCGAGGCACGCCGCGGGGTCGCTGCCGTCCCCATCCCCGTCCCCGCCCACGAAGCGCACGCGCTCGCGCAGCGACTCCCGGAGCGCCCCGGAGGGAGCGCCGCCCCGGCGCGTGTGGACCACCGCGCTCCACGGCAGCTCGCGCGGCAGCCGGCGCAGGGCGCGCAGGAAGAGGCGCAGCGCCGGGCGCTCCTCCTCGTCGAGAAAGGCGAAGGTGGAGTCCTTCTTGGCCGGTGGCCGGTCGGCCAGCGCCGGTCCGACCACGCGGTAGGCGGCGGGAAAGAAGCGCTGCATCAGGTCGCGCGTCGCGGCGTACGAGGCCGTGCGCGCGTCGAGGCGTCCGAGCAGGAGCGCGACAACCCGGCGTGTGAGCTGGGTCGAGAGCGTGCGCTCGCTCGGCGCGTGGAAGGTCCCGACGTTGAGCGCGCGGGAGTGGCGGAGCGCCGCGCTCGGCGCGCTCGGCGCGAAGGGCTCGTGGACGTGCACGATGTCGAGGGGGGCCACCGCGAACAGCTCCTCGATCGTGCGCGCCACGTCGAGCGGCAGGCTCGGCGGCCGGCGCCGACCGGGAGCCAGCGTGAGCACTTCTCCCACGCCGAGGACGCGGGGAGAGCCGTCGGCGAAGAGGGCGTCCGGCTCCTCGCGCGCGGCGCGAATCGCCCGGCGCGACTCGCGCACGAGCTCGCCGGAGTCCGAGGGCGCCGCCACCAGCACGCGGTGCCCGCGCTCGGCGAGCTCCCGCGAGAGCCCGTCGACCTGAGCGCTCACCTCGTGCGGCGCCTCCCAGGCGTAGGGCGTGACCTGGGCGACGGTCAGGCGCTGGGGCACGCGGGCCAGTCTAGTGTCGGGATTCTCAGGCCAGCCGCCGCTCGAGGTTGGCGCGCACCCCCGGCCACTCGGAGTCGATCACGCTGTACCAGGCCGAGTCCCGCCAGCTCCCGTCGGGCAGCAGACGGTGCTTGCGGTGGATGCCCTCGAACCGCGCGGGAAGCGCCTCCATCGCGCGGCGCGAGCGGACGTTGTGCGCGTCGGTCTTCAGCTCGACGCGCGCGCACCCGAGCCGCTCGAAGGCGTGCTCCATCATCAGCAGCTTGGCCTCGACGTTCGCGCCGGTCTGCCAGGCGCCGGGCGTGAGCCATGTCCAGCCGATCTCGAGCCCGAGGTTCTCGGGGCGCAGCGTGAGAAACCGGGTGGAGCCGATCACCGTGCCGCTACGCGCGTCGGTGGTGGCGAACGGCGCCTCCACGCCCTCCTCGGCGGACGCGAGCGCGGCTGCGAACCAGCTCGAGAATGCCTCGCGCTCGTGGCCGGGGTAACCGACCCACTCCCACACCTCGGAGAAGGCCGCCGCGGCGGCCAGCTCCTCCTCGTGCTCAGGCGCCAGCGGCTCGAGGACGACGTGCGCGCCCGCGAGCCGCTGCCACAACCCGGGCCAGGCTATGCCGAGGTCTCCTCCACGGCCGGCGCCGGGGCGCCCGCCGGCGCCGTGCCCGGCTGTCGCGCGTGCTCGGCGATGAACGCCTCGGTGGCCGCGCGCGCCTGGTCGTCGGGGCGCTGGTTGTGTGGCGACTTCATGAGGTAGGAGCTCGGCCCGTCGAGCTGGCCGCCGACGCCGTGGTTGAGCGCGAGCTTGCAGCAGCGCACGGCGTCGATGACGATTCCCGCCGAGTTCGGCGAGTCCCAGACCTCGAGCTTCATCTCCAGGTTGAGCGGCACGTCGCCGAAGGCCTGTCCCTCGACGCGGATGTGCGCCCACTTGCGGTCGGTCAGCCACGGCACGTAGTCGCTGGGCCCGATGTAGACGTCGTCGGCGGGCAGCTCGTGGTCCATGATCGAGGTGACGGCGTTGGTCTTGGAGATCTTCTTGGACTCGAGGCGCTCGCGCTCGAGCATGTTGAAGAAGTCCATGTTGCCGCCCACGTTGAGCTGGGAGGTGCGCAGCATCTTCACACCGCGGTCGGCGAAGAGCCGCGCGAGCGTGCGGTGCACGATCGTCGCGCCGACCTGGGACTTGATGTCGTCGCCGACGATGGGCAGGCCCGCCTTGCGGAAGCGCCCGTCCCAGTAGTCCTCGCGGGCGATGAAGACGGGGATGCAGTTCACGAACCCGCAGCCCGCGTCGAGCACCTGCTCGACGTACCACTTCGTCGCCTGCTCGGAGCCGACCGGCAGGTATGAGACGACGACGTCTGTGTGGGTGTCCTTGAGGATCTGGGAGATGTCGGCCGTGGGCCCGGGCGCCTTCTCGATCCGCTGGGAGAGGTACTTGCCCAGGCCGTCGTGGGTCATCCCGCGGTGCACGGGCACCCCGAGCTTGCCGACCTCCGCGAACTTCAAGGTGTTGTTCTGCCCCGCCCAGATCGCCTCGCCGAGATCCTTGCCGACCTTCTCGGAGTCCACGTCGAAGGCGGCGGTGAACTCGATTTCGCGCACGTGGTAGCCGCCGAGCTCCACGTGCATGAGCCCGGGCACCGACTCCGCCGGATCCGCGTCGCGATAGTGCTGCACTCCCTGCACGAACGAGGAGGCGCAGTTACCGACGCCGATGATCGCCACACGAACCTTCTCGGACTCGTAGCGCGGCGCGCCGTTGCCGTTGCCGTGGGCGCTGCCGTTGCCGTTGCTCTGGGTCACGATGGTGAAGCCTCCTTCGGGGGACAGGCGCAGGGAAAGACCCCGCGCGAGCGGGGCGGTTACAGCTCGCCGCTCGGGGTGGGCCCTACGCCGGCGACGCCTGCAGCTGGCGCCGGACGTGCGCGATGCGCTGGCCCACGGTCAGGATCGCCAAAGCCGCCAGGATGTAAACGGCCGGAGCGAGCAGCTCGAAGTGGCCGAGCGACGCGCCCTTGGCGAAGACGAGGCCGGCCGAGAGGATGACGACGCGCACCGCCCGGGTGGCCAGGCCGACCTTGCACTCGACCCCGAGCGCCTCGGCACGCGCTCGTGTGTAGGAGACCATGAGCGAGGCGAGCACCGCGGCGACGACGGCGGCCACGGCGACCTCGTTGCCGCGCGCCGCGAAGTAGGCGGCCACCGCGGTGAGCACGATGCCCTCCTCGAGGCGGTCGAGCGTCGAGTCGAGGAACGCGCCGAACGGTGTCCCCTTGCCCGACATACGCGAGTAGCGCCCGTCGAGCGTGTCCATGATCGAGCCGACGATGAAGGCCACGCCGGCCAGGAAGAAGAGCCGCCCGACCACCAGGCCGGCGGCGAGGAGGTTGAGGGCGAAGCCGGTGAGCGAGATCGCGTTGGGGGTCAGGCGGGACTCGATCAGCCGGTTGCGCATGGCCGCAGAGCGCGGCGGCGCGCTCCCGTCGCGGCCGGGGCGCCGCTCGCCGCGAGGGGCACGCGAGCGCGCCACCCGAGGCTGGGGCATCAGGCGGGGGCCTCGGCGGCCGCCGGACTGAAGGCCCAGGTCCCCGGGCGCGCGCGGGCCAGGAGCCGGTGCGCGAGGCTCGCCGAGATCGCCGCCGTGAGGGCGCCGAGCACGGCATCGAGGATGAAGTGGTTGCCCGTTGCCACCACGACGAAGGTGATCAGCAGCGGGTATGCGGTCCAGAACGCCCTGAGCGCCCGGGAGTGAACAAGCCGCGCTAGTGGCCAGCCGATCATGAGCGCGAAGGCCACGTGCATGGAGGGCACCGCCGCGTAGAGGTTGGCCAGGGCGCTCACCGCCCCCTGCGACTCCGAGACGCCGGTGTAGTTCGCGACGGAGTCGCTGAAGCCCCACTGGCTCATGAGTCGCGGCGGCGCCGTGGGGTAGAGGAGGTAGCCGACGAGGGCGACGCCCATGGCGATCATGAACATGTTGCGCACGAAGTAGTAGGACTCGTTGCGGAACAAATAGAGGAAGAACAGGGCGCCGAAGGTCACCGAGAACTGGGAGTTCAGGTAGAGCCAGCTCGCTACGGCGATCAGCCAGTGATGCGTCGAGGACCACGCCTGGACGCCCGGCTCGACGAAGAAGTGCAGCTTCATCTCGAGGATGATGATCTTCGTCGCGTTCCACGACGCGGTGTTCTCGTGGCCGGTCACGACCCCGCGCGCGATGCGGTAGCCCAGGTAGGCCGCGGCGAAGAGAAGGATCTGGCGACCGGCGTCGAGCCCGCCGCAGGGGAGCAGACGCGTCTCGATCGACCGGAGGGAGCGCTTCATGAGAAGCGGGCCATGCTATCCGCGCCAGAGCGGCCAAACTGTTGGCGCACCGTTAGTCGCAGCGGGGGCTGCGGGCTCCGATTCGGCCCGGCGAGAAGCGGGTCACGAGCCGGTATCGCCCGCTCGCGCGGGCCGTGAGCAGGGTCCAACCGCCGGGCGCCGGACCCGCGCAGCCCCGGCCCGCTGCGAGCGTCCAGTACGGGGTGTAGCGGACGTGGAGGACCACCGGGCCCGGGCGGCGAACGGTGAGGAGGACCTCGTCGGCGGCGAGGCGCGTGACGGTCGCCGGCCCGCGCGCCAGCGGCCCCGCGCCGCGCACCTCCCATACCCGCCAGTGGGCGCCACTCCACACGGGCCGCAGCCACGGGAGGCCGGCGCGCACGAGCCGCGCCTCCTCCCGCCCGCTCGAGTCCAGGCGCACATCGGGTACGGCGATCCAGCGGACGGCCAGCTCCCCCAGCCACGCCCGGTAGGCCTCGGGGCGAAGCGCTCGGCGGTAGAAGAGGCCGTCGTAGACCACGTCGAGCTGGCGCTCCCACCCGCGCGCCAGCGGAACGTGCGGCGCGAGCCAGGCCGCCTCCCAGTGGCTCTGGGTGAAGGGGACCTCCACCCGTGCCGGCGCTCCGCGCTGGCCGGAGAGAAAGTTGAGCAGCGGGGCGTAGTAGGCGCGGGCGACCGACGGGTCGCCCGTCACGTCGGAGAGGTCGCGCACCGTGGGCGCGAGCTGGAAGGCCAGGAGCGGGAGCGCGCAGAGCGCGAGCAGCACGCGCCGGCGCTCCCAGAGCAGGCAGGCGGCGAGCGGCCCGGCGAAGAGGGCCCCCAGGCGGGTCACGTTGCCGCCCACCGGAGTCGGGATGGCGAACGCCGCCAGGGCGCCGAGCGCGTAGAGGAGGAGGCCCGCGCGCAGCACCCGCTCCCGATCGGGGAGCAGGAGCAGCAGCAGTCCCGCGGCGAGCACCACCGGATAGAAGGCCGAGAAGCGGAAGGGCTCGGTTCCCCCTTCGGGGAAGGCGAGGGCCAGCCCCAGCACCGGCGCGAGCGCCGCGGCGGCGAGCACGAGGCCGTCCCGGCGCGGCGCCCGCGCGGCCAGGGCCACCCCGGCGAGCGCGAGGAAGAGTCCGGCCACGGGACTTCCGAGGGAGCAGGCGACGGCGAGCAGACCGGCCAGGGGGCGCCGCCGCCGCTGCAGGGCGAGCGCCGAGGCGAGCCCGAGCGCCAGGCCGAAGCCGAAGGCCAGCCGCCCGGTGAGAAGGACGGTGAGGGTGCCGAGTCCGAGCCACGCGGCGCCCACCCGGGCGGCGCGCCCGAAGTGGCTGCGCACGAGCGCCGCGAACAGCCCCGCGCCGGCGATCGCGCTGAGCGCCCCGGCGAGCCGCGGCCCGAGCGCCGCCGCCACGGGCGGGAAGAGGACGCTGTAGCCCGGGAGGTGATGGCCGCCGTACCACGCGTTGTCCCACAGGGCGAAGCCCTCGCGCGCGAACAGCCCGGCGCGGTAGGTGTGCGCGGCGAGGTCGACGCTCGCGGGCGCGACGAGGAGGTAGCCCGCCGCTCCCGCCGCCGCGAGGGCGACGGGAGCGACGCGCCACGGGTCGAGGGCGCCCGGCCGCATGGCCGGCAGGGTAGGAGGCGGAGTGCGTTCTCAGTGCCCGGAGGCGAAGTCCACCGTGAAGAACGTCGTCCGGCCCGAGCGCGCGCGGCCGACGCCGAGGCGCCGGAAGCCCCCCGCCAGCATTACCGCGCGATGCGGCGGAGAGTTGATCCACAGCGATACGACGGCGGTGGCCTGGCGGTGCGGCGAGGTGCGGCGCAGGTAGGCGAGGATCTCCCCGACCTCGCTGGCGTGGCTGGCGCTGCGGACACGCCGGCTCCACGGCCCTCCCGAGGAGTCGTGAGCGAAGTAGTGACCGCGCGCCATGCTGAGCGAGTGGCGGCGAGCTGTGAGGGCGAGGCGCCGGTCGAGGCGCACCGGACCGAGTCCGTTGCGCGCTCGGAAGCGGTCGATGGCGCGGACGATCGCCCGCTCCACCCGGTCGCCGATCGGGGCGCGGTGGCGCGAGGCGGCGGGCGCTGGAGCCGGCATGGCCACGAGGGTCAGCGCCAGCAGGGCGCCCAGCAGCAGCGCTCTCCCCGTCCTCGGGTGTGCGACCGGATCCGTCGGCGCGGGCCGGCGCCGGGTGTGGCTCGTCATGAGTTCCCCCTGCGTGTGCAGGCGCCCCCTGTCGGGGCGCTTCGTCGTGGCGGCGTCGACGCTTCGCTTCTCTACGGCGCGCGCAGGAAGGCTCCGACCCGCTCGACCAGCTCCGGCCGGTCGAGCCATGGCCAGTGCCCGGCGTCCGCGAGAACCTCCACGGTCGCCTGCGGCAGGCACGCGCCGTAGCGCTCGGCGAAGGCGGGACCGATGTACGCGTCCCGCGCGCCCCACGCTACCAGCGCAGGACCATCAAGGGCACATAACCCCTTCCCGGCTCGCGCCAGCTCCTCCTCGGGAGCGCTGCGGTACAGCCGCAGGATCGCGCGCTGGGTGCCCTGGTCGAACTGCGACCACACCCGCTCGAGCATCGCGGCCGGCAGTGGCTCGCCGTCGCCGCTGGCCTCCCGCGAGAGTCGCCCGAGCGCCCACTTGCTCGCCGCGCCCATGGCGAGCTCGCCCAGCACGCGGCGGCGCCACACGCGAGCGACCCAGTGCCAGCGGTAGCCGGCGAGGAGCGGCACCGCGTCGAGGAGCACGAGCCGCCGGATCCGCTCGGGGTGGCGCTGGGCGAAGGCGAGGCCGACCGCGCCCCAGTCGTGCACGACGAGGTCGAGGGGGCCCTCGAGCCCCACGTGGGGCAGGAACGTCTCGAGCCAGTCCGCGTAGCCCGCGATGGAGTAGGGAAAGTGGCCGGGCTTGCCCGAGCGCCCGAAGCCGGGCAGATCGGGCGCGAGGCCGCCGTGCTCGGCGAGGAACGGCTCCCAGTCGTCGGAGCTCGTCGGCACGCCGTGCAGGTAGAGGGTGGGTGCGGCGCTCGAACCTTCGGGCGGGTGGGCGCGACGCCAGAAGACGGGCATCCCGTTCAACTCCTCCAGGTGCTCCGAGGCCACCACGGACCGGGACGATAGTCCGCGTTAGGGTCTCCCGGTGGCCGCGTTGTGCCGGGGAGAAGGGCCCGTCGAGCTCGTATGCGGGCGCTGGGGCGCTCCGGCGTGAGCGCCGCTTCGCGGGCGGCGTGGCCTCCGCCGTCGCCCCGCCGCGTTCGGTCGATCCGCGACCGGCTGCGGACGGTCTACGGCATCCCCCGCACGCCGTTCCACCGCCAACCCCTCGACGAGCTCGTTCTCACCGTGCTCTCCCAGAGCACCAACGACCGCAACCGCGACGCCGCCTTCGTGCGGCTGCGGGAGCGCTTCGACGGGTGGGCGGCGGTGCGCGACGCAGCGCCGGAGGAGGTCGAGGAGGCGATCCGTCCGGGCGGCATCTCCAAGGTGAAGTCCGTGCGGATCCAGGCGATCCTGCGTGCCCTGGGTGAGCCCCTCTCGCTCGACTGGCTGGCCGAGGCGCCGGTGAGCGAGGGCCGCGACTACCTCTGCGCTCTGCCCGGGGTGGGGCGCAAGACCGCGGCGTGCGTCCTTCTCTTCTCCTTCGGGCGGCGCGACGTGCCGGTCGACACCCACGTCTCGCGGGTCGCGACGCGCCTCGCGCTGCTGCGCCCCGGGGCGGGCTTCGACGAGCTCCACGACGCGATGACCACGCTCACGCCGCCCGGCCAGGAGCTCGAGCTCCATGTCAACCTGCTGCGCCACGGCCGCCGCACCTGCCACGCGCGCGTGCCCGACTGCCCGAACTGCGCGCTGCGGCGGATGTGCCCGAGCGCCCGGGCCTGAGCGTCCTTCCCCCGCCGTGCCCCTTCTTTTGGTTCGAGTTCGGGGGTACGGTGACTCCGTGAGCGCGCGCGAGGAGCCGCCGAACGAGCCCTATGACCTGCGACTCCCGGCGAAGGCGGCGATCGCCCTCCTCCTGCTCAGCGTGGTGGTCGATCTCGTCGCGATCGTCTTCGACCTCCTCGAGCGAGGAGTCGTCGAGGACATCCTTGCCGGGCGCGGCGACCTTGCCGCCGCCTCGGCGAGCGACGCTCGCCAGCGGATCGCGGCAGTCACCCAGCTCGGCGTGCTCATCCTCGCGGCCGCCGCGTTCATCCGCTGGTTCTCGCGCGCCTACCGCAACCTCTTGGTGCTCGGCGTCGCGAGGGCCGACCTTCGCCACCGGGCGGGGTGGTCGATCGGCGCCTGGTTCGTGCCGATCGTCAACCTCTTCTGGCCCAAGCAGATCGCGAACGACATCTGGCGGGCGAGCTCTCCGCGAGCGGAGCCGCCCGCATGGCCCATGCGCCGCGTCGCGCCGCTCGTCCACTGGTGGTGGGGGGTGTGGCTCCTCGCGAGCTTTCTCCAGAACGCGGCGGCCCGCCTCTCGCGTGGCTCGCTCGACCGACAGCCGACGGCGGACCTACTCGACGCGGCGGGACTCGCCTTGGAGCTCCCGGCGGCGGTACTGGTCGTCCTCGTGATCAGAGCCGTCACGGAGCGCCAGCGCGCCGCGCTGGCGGCCGGTGAGCTCAATCCGCCCCTGACACCGACGCTCCCCACAGCTCCGGAGTAAGGCCACCGATGCCCCTGGTCGGGGCTGACGCGTCACGCCCGGCGCGGTCGTCGCGCGCTTGTCGAGCTGCCATGATCTTCTATACTCACGCGCAGATTTCCTCGCAGCACTTCAAGTAAGGAGCCACCCGACATGGGCAAGACCATCGGAATCGACCTGGGCACGACCAACTCGTGCATGGCCGTCCTCGAGGGCGGCGAGCCGACCGTCGTGGAGAACGCGGAGGGCGGTCGCACCACCCCGTCCGTCGTCGCCTTCACCCAGGGGGGTGAGCGCCTCGTCGGCACGGTGGCCAAGCGCCAGGCTGTCACCAACCCCACCAACACCGTCTTCTCGATCAAGCGCTTCATGGGCCGCAAGGAGGCCGAGGTGCGCGAGGAGGAGTCCATCGTGCCCTACAAGGTCGTCTCCGGCCCGGGCGGCGATGCGCGCGTGGACGCCGGCGGCAACCAGTACTCCCCGCCCGAGATCTCCGCGATGATCCTCCAGAAGCTGAAGGCCGACGCCGAGGCCTACCTCGGCGACACCGTCGACTCGGCGGTCATCACCGTCCCGGCCTACTTCAACGACGACCAGCGCCAGGCCACCAAGGACGCCGGCAAGGTCGCCGGGCTCGACGTCAAGCGCATCATCAACGAGCCCACCGCGGCCTCGCTGGCCTACGGGCTCGACAAGGAGGCCGACCAGACCATCCTCGTCTTCGACCTGGGCGGCGGCACGTTCGACGTCTCCGTGCTCGAGATCGGGGACGGGGTCTTCGAGGTCAAGGCCACCGCGGGCGACAACCACCTCGGCGGCGACAACTTCGACAAGGCGATCGTCGACTGGCTCGTGGCCGAGTTCAAGAAGTCCCAGGGCATCGACCTCAGTGCCGACGCCATGGCCCTCCAGCGGCTCTACGAAGCGGCCGAGAAGGCCAAGATCGAGCTCTCCACCACGCAGGAGACGCAGATCAACCTCCCGTTCATCACCGCGGACCAGAGCGGCCCGAAGCACCTCGACACCAGGCTGTCCCGCGCGAAGCTGACCGAGCTCACCGCCGCGCTGCTCGATCGCACGGTGATGCCGGTGCGCCAGGCGCTCGACGACGCCAAGGAGAAGGGGGCCGCGAAGATCGACCACGTGGTGATGGTCGGCGGCATGACGCGCATGCCCGCCGTGCAGGCGAAGGTCAAGGAGCTCACGGGCAAGGACCCCCACCGCGGAGTCAACCCGGACGAGGTCGTGGCCGTGGGCGCCGCCATCCAGGCCGGTGTGCTCGCCGGCGACGTCAAGGACGTCCTGCTGCTCGACGTCACGCCGCTCACCCTCGGCATCGAGACCAAGGGCGGCGTGATGACCAAGCTCATCGAGCGCAACACGACGATCCCCACCCGCAAGTCGGAGGTGTTCTCCACCGCGGAGGACAACCAGCCGAGCGTGGAGATCCACGTCCTGCAGGGCGAGCGCGAGATGGCGACCTACAACAAGTCGCTGGGCAAGTTCCAGCTCACCGGCATCCCGCCGGCCCCGCGCGGCATCCCTCAGGTCGAGGTCGCGTTCGACATGGACGCCAACGGCATCCTCAACGTGTCCGCGAAGGACCTGGGGACCAACAAGGAGCAGAAGATCGAGATCCGCTCGGGCTCGGGCCTCTCGGAGGACGAGATCAAGCGGATGGTCGGCGATGCCGAGGCGCACGCCGAGGACGACCGCCGGCAGCGCGAGCTCGCCGAGGCCCGGAACGGCGGCGAGAACGCCGCCTACCAGGCCGAGAAGCAGCTCACCGACCTGGGCGACCAGGTCGACGGCTCCTCCAAGGAGCAGATCGAGGCCGCGATCAAGGACGTGCGCGAGTCGCTCACCTCGGAGGACGCGGCGGCGATCACGGCGAAGACCGAGGCGCTGCAGACGGCCTTCCACGCCGTCTCGGAGGCGATGTACCAGCGGGCCCAGGAGCAGGGGACCCAGCAGCCGGACGGAGCCGGTGCCCCGGGCGGCAACGGCGCTCACGCCCATGAGGACGTCGTCGACGCCGAGGTCGTGGACGAGGGCCGTTAGCGATGCGCGATCACGACTCCACGCCTCCGGAGCGGAAGGAGGTTCCGGAGGCCGGGGCGGGCACCGACGGCGAAGCCGTCGGTGCGACGCCGGTCTCCGCCCCCGCGGCGCCCGACGAGCCGGTCTCCTCACCCGAGCCGGCCCTCGACGCGCCCGGAGCGGAGGACGGCTCGCCGGCCCCCGAGCCTTCCGAGCCCAGCGAGGTCGAGCGCCAGCGCGACGAGTACCTCGCGCTCGCGCAGCGCACCCAGGCCGACTTCGAGAACTACCGTAAGCGGTCGGCCCGCGACCTGCGGGCCGCCGAGGCGCGCGGGGTCGCCCGGCTCGCGCGGGAGCTCCTGCCGGCGCTCGACAACCTCGGACGGGCGCTCGCCGCCACGGACGGGGACGCCGGCGACGAGCACCTCGCCGCGGGCGTGAAGCTCGTCCAGGCGGAGCTGGTCGCCGCGCTGGGGCGCGTGGACATCGAGCCCTTCTCCCCCCGGGGCGAGCGCTTCGATCCCCAGGAGCACGAGGCGATCACCCAGCATCCGGTCGAGGGGGCCGAGCCGGGAACCGTGGCCGACGTCTATCAGCAGGGCTACCGGCACGGCGATCTCGTGCTGCGCCCCGCACGCGTCGTGGTCGCCGCCTAGGAGGGACCCCGCCATGGCCGCGACCCGTCCCGACCTCTACGCGACCCTCGGCGTCGCCAAGGGCGCCTCCGCCGAGGAGATCAAGAAGGCGCATCGCAAGCTCGTGCGCCAGTACCACCCCGACCGCAACCCGGGTGACGCCGCCGCGGAGGAGCGCTTTAAGGAGGTTCAGGCCGCCTACGACGTCCTGGGCGATGAGGAGAAGCGCCAGCACTACGATCGCGGCACCGGCCCGTTCGCCGCCGGGCCGGGCGGGGGCTTCGACCCCAGCGCCTTCGGCGGCTCCTTCGGCGACATCCTGTCGAACCTGTTCGGCGCCGCCGGCCGAGGGGGTGGGGCCGGTGGAGCGAGCGGGGGCGCCGCCGGTGGCCGCGCGCGCCCACGCGCCCAGCGCGGGCGCGACCTCGAGACCGACGTGCAGATCTCCTTCACGCAGGCGGTCGACGGGGCGCAGGTGCCGATCGCGGTCCCGACCTCCTCGCCGTGCGCGACGTGCCACGGGACGGGCGCCAAGCCCGGTACCGTGCCGCGGGTCTGCCCCGTCTGCCAGGGCCGCGGGGTCGAGGCCCAGGGCCAGGGGCTCTTCTCCATCTCGACGCCCTGCTCGCGCTGCGGCGGGACCGGCACGATCATCGAGACGCCCTGTCCGACGTGCCACGGCTCGGGAGCGACGCGGAGCATCAAGCGCTTTCGCGTGAACATCCCCGCCGGGGTAAGGGACGGGAGCCGGGTGCGTCTCTCGGGCAAGGGCGAGCCCGGCCCGGGCGGCGGCGAGCCGGGGGACCTCTACGTCGTCACCCACGTCGGCGAGTCGCCGGTGTTCAAGCGTGAGGGCGAGAACGTCGAGGTCGAGGTCCCGCTCACCATCCCCGAGGCGATTCGCGGCGCGACGGTGGAGGTGCCCACTCTCCACGGCTCCAAGCGCCTGCGCGTCCCGGCGGGCACGAAGCACGGCACCGTGCAGCGCCTGCGCGGCGAGGGGCCGCCGAGGCTCGGAGGCGCGGGGCGCGGCGACATCCACTACCGCTTCGTGATCGACGTGCCCGCGACGCTCTCGCCGCAGCAGGAGGCCGCGGTGGACGAGCTCTCGAAGGTGATGAACGGCAATCCGCGCGCGCGGCTCTTCGCCGGTGCCGGCGAGGAGCGACGCTGATGGCCGCCCGGCGCGTTCGCGCCCGCGTCGAGGTCTCCGACGAGCGCGGGGTCTTCATGATCTCGGTGGCCGCCGAGCTTGCCGAGATGCATCCTCAGACCCTGCGCATGTACGAGCAGCGCGGGCTCATCCAGCCCCAGCGCTCAGCCAAGGGCACCCGCCTCTACTCCCATCGCGACGTCGAGCGCCTGCGCCGCATCCAGGAGATGACCAACGAGCTCGGACTCAACCTCGCCGGCGTCGAGCGGGTGATCGAGCTGGAGGAGAAGCTCGCGCGGACGGAGCGACGGGTGCACGCGCTCGAGCAGCGCGCCGCCGAGCTCACGGGCGAGGTGCAGCGCCTCGAGGAGCTCCGCCGCTCGCTGCGGGCGGAGATAGTGCCCTACGAGCGCGGCGGCGAGCTCGTCTCGACCCGGGCGCACGAGCCCTCGCGGCTCCGGGTCGAGCGCCCTGCCTGAGCGCGCGGAGCGACCCACTTGCGACGCATCCGGCACGCGCCGCCTCACCTCCGTTACCCCCAACGGGGCACCATCGCGGTGTGCTCCGATCGGCGACCGAAAAGCGACCGGATACCGGATCGGTTGCTCGCGAGGAGGCGATCGCCGGATTGGCCGCGCGCCAGCACGGCGTCGTCGCTGGCGCGGCAGCTCCACGGGCTCGGGGTCGCCCCGCGAGCGATTCGCCGCCGTGTCCTGGCGGGCCGACTGCATGCGGTCCCCGCCGGCGTCTTCGCGGTGGGGCATCCCCGTCTACGGAGCGGGGACGGCTCCTCGCCGCAGTGCTGGCCTACGAGCCCGCCGCGGTGGTCAGCCACTGGTCCGCCGCTGCGCATTGGGGGCTACTGCCCGCTCGACGCGGCCGGGTCGAAGTCATCGTCCCCTCGAGCCATGAGCGTGTGGGCACGCGACGGCATCGCCTCCGGCTCGCTCCGGGCGACAAGACGGTTCGCGGCAGTGTCCCGGTAACGTCGGTCGGGCGCACGCTCGCCGACATCGCCACGGTCGCCTCTCGCGAGGCGCTGGCGCGAGCCGTACACGAGGCCCAGGTCCGCCGCCTACTCCCTCACCCGGAGATCGAGCGGGCGATTAGCCGCAGCGTCAACCGCCATTCCGCGAGGGAGCTGCGCTGGCTGCTGGCCGAGGTGCAGCCAGAGCCGCGCCTGCGCAGCGAGCTCGAGCGTCGATTCCTGACCATGGTGGTTCGGACGTCTCTGCCCGCCCCGCGAGTCAACGCGCTCGTCGAAGTCGAGGGCATCCTCTACGAGGTCGACTTCTCCTGGCCTCGGCATCGGGTGGCGGTCGAGCTCGATGGCGAGGCCTTCCAAGCCACGCCACGGGCCCGTGAGGCCGACTACGCGAGGGACGCACGCTTCCGTCGTGCCGGATGGCAGATTCAGCGCTTCACGTGGCACCAAGTCGCCACCGGCGCGGAGTCGGTGATGGCCACGGTCGCGGCACTGCTTGGGGCGCCGAGCGGCAGGTCCGCAATGATCGGATCCTCGCGCCTTGCCACGGCCGTGTCGACCTGCCATAATCTTAGTCTAAGACACTGAGATTTGCGTCGCTGAAAGAACCCCTACCATGAGCCCGGACCGCTTCACCATCAAGTCCCAGGAGGCGCTGCAAGCCGCCCAGCGGCTCGCCGACGAGCGCCGCAACCCGCAGGTCACCCCGGAGCACCTGCTCGCCGTGCTGCTCGAGCAGGAGGGTGGGGTCGTCGTCCCCGTGCTCCAGAAGCTCGGCGCCCCCGTGGCCGCCGTGCGCGCCGAGCTGAACGGTGCTCTCGACCGCCTGCCCACGCTGAGCGGTCCCGGCGCGCAGACCGCCGCCGGCTCCAACGAGCTCGCCGCGGTCCTGCGCGAGGCCGAGCGCGAGGCGCGCGAGCTGAAGGACGAGTACGTCTCCGCCGAGCACCTGCTCCTCGCGCTCGCCTCCGCCGAGCCGGCCGCGGCGGCTGATGTGCTCCGCGCGCACGGCGCCGACCACGAGCACCTGCTCCAGGCCGTCGCCGAGGTGCGCGGCCCGCACCGCGTGACCGACCAGAACCCCGAGGACAAGTTCCAGGCGCTCGAGAAGTTCGGCCGCGACCTGACCGACGCCGCCCGCGACGGCAAGCTCGATCCGGTCATCGGCCGAGACGACGAGATCCGTCGCGTCGTCCAGGTCCTCTCCCGTCGCACGAAGAACAACCCCGTCCTCATCGGCGAGCCCGGCGTGGGCAAGACCGCCATCGCCGAGGGCCTCGCCCAGCGCGTGGTCGACGGCGACGTGCCCGAGGGACTGCGCGACCGGCGCGTGGTCGCCCTCGACATCGGCGCGCTCGTCGCTGGCGCCAAGTACCGCGGCGAGTTCGAAGACCGGCTCAAGGCCGTCCTCAAGGAGATCGCCGACGCCGACGGCCAGATCATCCTCTTCATCGACGAGCTGCATACCATCGTCGGCGCGGGCGCCGCGGAGGGCGCGGTCGACGCCGCCAACCTCCTCAAGCCGATGCTCGCCCGCGGCGAGCTGCGGGCGGTGGGCGCCACCACCCTCGACGAGTACCGCAAGCACATCGAGAAGGACCCGGCGCTCGAACGCCGCTTCCAGCCCGTGCTCGTCGGCGAGCCCTCCGTTGAGGACACGATCGCGATCCTCCGCGGCCTCAAGGGCACCTACGAGGCCCACCACGGCGTGCGCATCCAGGACACGGCGATCATCGCCGCGGCCACACTGTCCCACCGCTACATCGCCGACCGCTTCCTGCCCGACAAGGCGATCGACCTGCTCGACGAGGCCTCCTCGCGCCTGCGCATCGAGATCGACTCCAAGCCGACCGAGATCGACGAGGTCGACCGCCGCATCGTCCAGCTCGAGATCGAGCGCGAGGCGCTCAAGGACGACGAGGACCCGGCGACCGTGGCGCGGCGCGAGGCCATCGAGCGCGAGCTCGCCGAGGAGCGTGAGCGCTCGAGCGCGATGACCGCGGAGTGGCAGCGCGAGAAGGAGCTCCTCCAGGGCGCCGGCCACATCGCCGAGCAGCTCGAGACCGCCCGCCGCGAGCTCGAGCGGGTCACGCGCGAGGGCGACCTGCAGCGCGCCGGCGAGCTGCGCTTCGGCGAGATCCCCGCGCTCGAGCGCCAGCTCGAGGAGGCGGAGTCGGGCGCCGACCACGGGCCGAGCCGCTTCCTCAAGGAGGAGGTCGACTCCGAGGACATCGCCGAGGTGGTCGCCACGTGGACCGGAATCCCCGTGTCACGGCTGATGGAGGGCGAGATCGAGAAGCTCGTCCGCATGGAGGAGCGCCTGCACCAGCGGGTGATCGGGCAGGACGAGGCCGTCACCGCCGTCTCCGCCGCCCTGCGCCGCTCGCGCGCCGGCCTGCAGGACCCCGACCGACCCATAGGCACCTTCCTCTTCCTGGGCCCCACCGGCGTGGGCAAGACCGAGCTCGCGCGGGCGCTCGCCGAGTTCATGTTCGACTCGCAGGACGCGATGATCCGCATCGACATGTCGGAGTACATGGAGAAGCACTCCGTGTCGCGGCTCGTCGGCGCGCCTCCGGGCTACGTCGGCTACGAGGAGGGCGGCCAGCTCACCGAAGCGGTGCGGCGTCGGCCCTACTCGGTGGTCCTGCTCGACGAGGTCGAGAAGGCCCATCCCGACGTGTTCAACGCGCTGCTCCAGGTCATGGACGACGGGCGGCTGACCGACGGCCAGGGGCGCACGGTCGACTTCAAGAACGTCGTGCTCATCATGACCTCGAACATCCCGGGCGGCCGGGAGGGCGTCGAGGCGCACTTCCGCCCCGAGTTCGTCAACCGGCTGGACGACATCGTCGAGTTCGCGGCCCTCTCGCGAGCGGAGATCGGCGAGATCGTCACGCTGCAGGTCGAGCGCCTTGTGCGTCGCGTGCGCGAGCGGGAGATCGAGATCGAGCTCTCGGGCGACGCCCGCACGCTCCTCGGCAACCTCGGCTACGACCCGACCTACGGCGCCCGGCCGCTCAAGCGCGTGATCCAGAAGAGGCTCGTCGACCCGCTGGCCCTCGCGATCCTCGAGGGCACCTTCCTCCCCGGCGACACGGTGCTCGTCGGCGCCGCTGACGGCGAGCTGACGCTCACCAAGGCCCCGGCCGTGCCGGACGTGGCCGCGGCGTAGACGCGCCGCGGCCACGCCGGCGGGCCGCTCTCAGAACGCGAAGATGCTCGAGTTGTAGACGATGCGCGGAACGCGGTGAGAGCCGTACGCGCGATGCGTGTCGAACTGCAGGCGCCAGGTCCCGGTGCGCGCGCGGAACGGATACAGGTGGCGCAGCCGCACCACCAGGTGGCCGCACTGCCCGCCGGCGGTGCCGTGCGTGCGCCCGAGCCGCACCGTCCTGAACGCCCGGTGGTGGTGCGGGGCGACGTAGTGCAGGTACATCGTCGCCGGCCCCCAGCCGAAGAGCGAGACCCGCACCCGACGGTCGGGCCTGCCGGAGCGGGGCAGGATGGAGGCGTCGAACCGCTCGATCACGAAGGA
>JAABUZ0100002140.1_pt1 | contig 33981 bp, 33 predicted proteins | sample 5562091 | NCBI WGS metagenome assembly JAABUZ01 (sample SAMN12813069, study PRJNA571459) | rock metagenome | isolation source: Antarctica rocks | place: Antarctica: Victoria Land, Linnaeus Terrace sud | collected 2015-12-21
CGGGCGTCACGGTCATCACGGCGCGTGTCGATGGCGAGATCCACGGCATGACCGCCAACTCCGTCACGTCGGTCTCGCTCGACCCGCTGCTCGTGCTCGTCTGCGTCGACAACCGCGCCCACATGCGCGGGCTCATCACCACGGCCGGCCGCTTCGCCGTCAATATCCTGAGTGAGCGTCAAAAACGCCTGTCGAGCCACTTCGCCGGTCGCAAGTCTCCTGATATCGAGGTCGTATTCGCCGACATCGCGGACACGCCGACGCTGCCCGGCAGCCTGGCTTCGCTCGTCTGCGCGGTCGATCGCGTCGTCGATGCGGGAGACCACATCGTCGTGTTCGGCCGCGTTGATGCCCTGACGCGCGCCGACAGCGACGAGCGCCCGCTCATCTACTACGCCGGGACCTACCGCGAACTCACGGCCGGTGACGGCGTCTACGCGGGCGCCCACGATTTACCGTATGTGTTTTAACCACCCTCTTACCAGCGAGTCAAGCAAAACGCTCAACTCCATGCCGCTAACTCATCATCCGGTAGGGGCTCGAAGAAGGTCTCACTAATGGGCGCGTTAACAAAGCCAAGCGGTCGCTTCGTGGCGGGCTCCAGCGGAACCAAGCGCGCATAGGGTTTACCGGCCTTCGCGATGATAATCTCCTCGCCGGCGTGCGCGCGCTCCAGCAATTGAGACAGATGTGTCTTGGCAGCGTAAACGTTGATTACCGTGTCCATAAGACCCTCATCGACGTAGTCTATCAAACCTAGTAGTGCTTCTACGGTATCATATATCGTGCGCCGTTCGCGCGCGTGGTGCGCTCCTCGTCAGACCGTATGACGCTCCCTCAGCGGTACGATGACAACACGCGCTAAAAGGCGTACGATACACGTAGAGATGCGGGTGGACCTACCGACGACCGCCCGGTAGCTCATGGAGGGATAGACATATATGCTGCGTGGATCGATACCACCGCTGGTGACGCCCTTCCGCGATGGCGCGGTCGACGTGGCCGCCCTAGAGCGGCTGGTCGAGTTCCAGATCGAGCACGGCAGTCACGGCGTCGGCGTCACCGGCACGACCGGCGAACCGACCTCGCTCACCTATGAGGAGCGCCAACTTGTCATCGAGACGGCGGTGCGCGCCGCGCGCGGGCGCGTGCCCGTCCTGGCTGGGACTGGCTCGGTCAACCACGCCGAAACACTGCGGCTGACACGCTTCGCCCGCGAGGTCGGCGTCGTGGCGGCGCTCGTGATCGTGCCCTACTACTGCCGCCCGTCGCAGCAGGGCCTCTACGAGCACTTCCGCTCCGTCGCCGCGGACGTGCCCGATCTGCCGATCATGCTCTACAACATCCCCGGCCGCAGCGCCGTCAACCTGGAGCCGGCTACGATGGCGCGCCTGCGCCGCGATTGCCCCAACATCTTCGGCGTCAAGGAGGCCAACCCGAATTTCGCGCAGGTCAGCCTTGATCTGCACGAATGTGGACGCGACTTCGGCGTCTACAGCGGCATCGAGACGCTGTGCTACCCGATGCTGGCGCTCGGCGGGGCCGGGCACGTCAGCGCCACCGGCAACATACTGCCGCGCCAGGTGGCCGACCTGTACAATCTCTGCGAAGAGGGGCGATGGGACGACGCGCGCGACCTACACTACGAGCTACTGGAGATCAATGAGGTCCTGTTCATCGAGACCAACCCGGCGCCGGTCAAGGCCGCGCTCGGCCTGATGGACCTCATCTCCCCCGAATTGCGCCTGCCGCTGACGCCTATCAGCGCCGGCAACACCGAGAAGCTCCGTGCGGTCATGCAACGCTATGGCCTGCTCCCCGATAGCCACATCGCTCAAGAGCACGACTAACGAGACTCCGCCTCACCCATGTGCTTGACCGGCCGGTGACAGGGCGCATTTATTGTCTGCTGCCCAACGGCTTCGCCAACCGTGCCCTGCGCGCGCATCGCGCGCCGCTCCTGGGCCTCGACCCCAGCCACCGCACGCCGGGCCGGATGACGTACGACCTGCGCCGCCTGCGTCTACACAGGTTGATTGGTTGATTGAGCGCATCCCCTAAAAATAGGTAGACGCGGATACAATGATATGTTACGATGATTGCACGGACAGCGCGTGGGCAGCATCTTGCTCCCCGTAACGTGCGCCGCCCCACTACGAGGCATATTTACATGAATACATCATCACCTCCACCGCAGCTTAAAGGCGATGGGGATCACTACGTCGTCACTATTCCAAAAGACGAAGCAACTCGTCGCGGCTTACGCGAAGGAGACTTTGTTAGCATTAACGTGTGGAGAAAACAATCACGTCTCAAGCGTGCCAAGCCAGCAGGGCACGTAAAGCATGCATACTATGCCGGCCAAATAGACCGTTGGCGACCAAACCCGCGTTTCACGGCCACATGGCTTATGAAGATGCTTGAAAGCATTACCCCACCCACCGCTGCTGCCCAGCGGCAACATGATGAGGAACGCGCGGCCAACCAAGCACTGCTCGACAATTTGAATGCTGTATATAACGATGGACCTGACGAGGATGAGCAGCGGCTCATGGCTGCCATGCATCGTCAGGCTTCGTATGTCTTACATCGTCACGAGTGATTCGCCAGGGTGCAATCTATTGGACTGATTTACCCGAACCAATCGGGGGAGGACCTGGCTATCGGCGTCCTATCGTAGTCATCCAAAATGATGTCGTGAATGCTAGTAGACTGTCACGCAAACTTTGGTGAGTTGGCGTCGACGGGGACCGCCGGCTCTCGCTGCGCTGCCAGCCGGCCTCGGTCGGGGGCGCACGGATTGGTATGCCCGACCAGGACGGCCGCAACGGTATGCCGGCTGGCAGCGCAGCGAGAGCCGGCGGTCCCAGTAGGCACGCGCGAACGGTCTATAGTAGCCTTGACGGACTACTAGCGAGGCTCCGCCTCAGACCGACGAGACATGACGCGAAAACTTGACTCAATCGCACCATGTTTGCCTGTATTAGGAGTCTAGTGGGATCTACACTATCCTCTGCTGTGTCGTGACAACCAGTATCCGGCGCGCGGGCGCCGGGCAACGTCCTTCTTGCGTCAGGCGAAGGTGGATTGCCTGAAGAGAGTGTTGTTAATGTTTCGCAAGTCGTTTCAGTGGACAAGGCGCAAATCTACGAAGATGAATACAATAGGCATATTGCCCCGTAAGCGCGTGAAGGAAATCATCGCTGGTCTTAACTTGTTGCTTGAGCCACGCGAGTTGCCGGAATAAATCGCCATGAGGCCCTTCTCTAGTAACGGGGAAGGGCCTCATGGCGACTTATCACACCTTTAGTGAATGTAGGCGACTGCCGCTACCTTGTCAATCGCGCTATATTGGGGTTGGCAAACTGGACTTTAATAGGCAAAACGCTTTCAGTTCACGACTTTATGGGCAAAAGGAACATTGTAGGCAAAGGCGCTGAGGTTCTATGAAACGCGTGAGATTCCAGGTCAACGGCGAGACACTGGCCGGACGCTTCGAGGATGGGCGCCTCGTCGCGAACGACGGGCGCGACTTCGGCACGGACGATGTGACGTGGCTGCCGCCGCTCGTGCCCGGTACGATCTACGGCCTCGCCCTCAACTACCACGACCATGCCGAGGAGTTGGGGCTGGAGATCCCCACCATCCCCGTCCTGTTCATTAAGGCCCACAACACGCTCGTCGGGCACGAACAGCCGGTCGTCGCCCCGCCCGGCGTCGACTACATGCACTACGAGGCCGAGCTCGGCGTGGTAATCGGCCGGCAGGGGCGCCATATCAAGGCGGCGCGGGCGCTGGACTATGTGGGCGGCTACACCATCGTCAACGACGTGACGGTGCGCGACTTCGTGACCAACATGTACCGGCCGCCGGTCAAGGCCAAGGGCTTCGATACCTTCGGTCCCATCGGCCCCTGGGTCGTCGAGGACGAGATCGTCGACCCCCACAACCTGGGCGTGCGCACCTACGTCAACGGCGAGCCGCGCCAGGAGGGCAATACGCGCGACCTGATCTTCGACATCCCGGCGATCATTGAGTACATCAGCGCGTTCGCCACGCTCAACCCCGGCGACATGATCCTGACCGGCACGCCCAAAGGCATCTCGCACATCTACCCTGGCGACACCATGCGCATCGTGATCGATGGGGTGGGCGCGTTGGAGAACCCAGTGATTAGTGAATAACGCCTGCGACTGCGGTCGCATGGCACACCATGGACATTGCGGTGTCACGGCGCGCCATGCGACCGCAGTGGGGAGGCAGTCGCAGGCTCAGGAGGTAAGCTATGACTACACAGACACCCATCAAGCCCGACATAGCGGTCGCGCCCGTCGAGCACTTCATCGACGGCGCGTACACGCCGGGCGCCGGCGAGCGCTTCGAAACGCTCAACCCCGCCACCAACAGGGCGATCACGACCGTGGCCGCCGGGACGGCCGAGGACATCGACCGAGCCGTGCGCGCTGCCCGTCGTGCCTTCGACGAGGGGCCGTGGCCACGCATGACCGCACGCGAACGCGGCGTCTACCTGCGCCGCGTCGGCGACCTCATCATGACCTACGCCGACGAGCTCGCGCGGCTGGAAACGCTGGACAGCGGCGTCCCGCTCAAGCAGACGAGCACGGCGCTGATCCCGCGCGCGGCCGAGAATTTCTACTTTTTTGCCGAGGAAGCGCGGCGCCTACGCGAAGCGATCTACCCCGTCGAGGGCGAGTTCCTCAACTACACCACGCGCTACCCCGTCGGCGTGGCCGGGCTGATCACGCCGTGGAACGCGCCCTTCATGCTCGAAACATGGAAGATCGCGCCGTGCCTGGCCGCCGGCGACACCTGCGTGCTCAAGCCGGCCGAGTGGTCGCCGCTCAGCGCCAACTTCCTGGGCCGCATCATGCAAGAGGCCGGGCTGCCCGAGGGCGTGTTCAACGTCGTGCAGGGCGTCGGCGAGGTGGCTGGGGCCGCGCTCGTGGCCCATCCCGGCGTGCAGCTGATCTCGTTCACGGGCGAGACCAGCACGGGCCAAGAGATCATGCGCAACGCCGCCACCACGCTCAAGCGCACGTCGATGGAACTCGGCGGCAAGTCGCCCATCGTCGTCTTCCCCGACGCCGACCTCGACCGCGCGCTCGACGCGGCGGTCTTCGGCGTCTACTCGCTCAACGGCGAGCGCTGCACCGCCAGCAGCCGCCTGATCCTGCACGCCTCCATCTACGACGACTTCACGGCGCGCCTCACCGAGCGCGTCAAGCGCATCCGCATGGGCGACCCCTTCGACCTCGCCACCGAGGTAGGTCCGCTGATCCATCCCACGCACAAGGAGCGCGTGCTCGGCTACCTGGAGATTGGCCGACAGGAGGGTGCGCGTCTCGCCGCCGGGGGCGATAGTATCCCTGGACCCGGCAACTACGTCGAGCCAACGCTGTTCCTGGATGTCCGCAACGACATGCGTATCGCGCAAGAGGAGATTTTCGGACCCGTCCTGACGGTGATCCCGTTCTCCGACGAGGCCGAAGCGGTGCGTATCGCCAACGATGTGCGCTACGGCCTGGCCGCCTACGTGTGGACGAACGACATCAAGCGCGGCCACCGCGTCGCGTCGAGCCTACAGAGCGGCATGGTGTGGGTCAACTCGCAGAACGTGCGCGACCTGCGCACGCCGTTCGGCGGCGCCAAGGACAGCGGTATCGGCCGCGAGGGCGGCGAGCACAGCTTCCACTTCTACAGCGAGACGCGCACCATCCACGTCGCGCTGGGAGAGCATCGGATCACGAAATTCGGGGCGTAAAGCCTCGGGCCTGCGACTGCGGTCGCATGGCAAACCAACGCCGACTGCGGTCGGTTGTCGCGTCCGTAAGGGCGTATGCAATATGCCCCTGCGAAATCGTCTTGGCACCGCAGTGCCCGTAGTCTGCCATGCGACCGCAGTCGCAGGCTTACGGAGACAACTATGGCAATTGTTCGCGACCCGCCGCGGCCCGACATCGACGTGCTGCGGGCCGCGCACGCCGAATATATCGTGAGCGACCTCGATCGCGCGCGCGCATTCTACGTCGACCTGCTCGGGCTCGTCGAGACCGAACGTGTTGGCGGGCGTCTCTACTTACGCGGCCTGGAGGAGCGCGAGCACCATAGCCTCGTGCTACGCCAGGGGCCACGCCTGTTGGGTGGCGAGGCCACCCACATCGCCTTCCGCGTCGCCACGCCCGACGACCTGGAGCGGCTGGCGCGGCTGGCCCAGCGGGACGGCCTGCCACACCGATGGGTCGAGGGCGAGGAGGAGGGACAGGGCCGCGCGCTACGCCTGCAAGATCCCAGTGGATTGCCGCTGGAGTTCTACCACGAGATGACGGCGGTCCCGCGCATGCTGCAGGAGTATCACCGCCACAAGCCCGTGCAGATCATGCGGCTCGACCACTTCAACTGCCAGGTCCCCGACGTCACGCACGCGACGGCGTGGTACCAGCGGGCGCTCGGCTTCCGCTGCAGCGAGTATACGGTCAAGGAAACGGCCACCGGCGAGGAGTTGTGGGCGGCGTGGCTCGCCCGCAAGCAGACCGTGCATGACCTCGCCCTGATGAACGGCGTGGGACCGCGCCTGCACCACGTCGGGTTCTGGCTTCCCGACGCCCTGGCCGTACTACGCGCCTGCGACGTGCTGGCCGCGGCCGGCTACTACCAATGCATCGAGCGCGGGCCGGGACGCCACGGCCTCTCCAATGCGCTGTTCCTGTACGTGCGCGACCCCGACGGCAACCGCGTCGAACTCTACGCCAACGACTACCTGACAGCCGACCCCGACGCCGCGCCAATCCGCTGGGAGGTGGACGACCCGCGCCGCGCCACCTTCTGGGGCGCCTACGCGCCGCCGAGTTGGTTCGACGAGGCCATGCGGGTCGATGCCATCGACGGCGACGGCGTCATGCCCGTGCACGACCCGGTGCTGCGCGACCGACCGGAGCATGTGACGTAGACGCGCCATAACATCTGCCTGATATGCCTACGACCGCGGTCGCATGGCAGCGAATGGCGCCATGCGCCAGGAGGTTTTCGTAGGGGCGTATTGCATACGCCCGGTATTTGCAGGCGCGGGCATACCGCGTACTATGGTCACGCATAAGGGCGTATGCCATACGCCCCTACGAACGCCTGAACCGACCGCGGTTGGCGTGATTTGCCATGCGACGTCAGGCCGCTGCCTGTCAGTCGCAGGCTTGATTGGAGGAAAGCTATATGGGAGCTATCACCGGCGACGAATACCTGCGCCGCATCCGCGAGACGCAGGGGGAAATCTGGATCGACGGCGAACGCGTCAGGGACGTGACGACGCACCCGGCCACGCGCCACGGCGCTCGTTCACTGGCGCATCTCTATGACATGCAGCACGGGCCCGCGCTGCGCGATACCATGACCTACGTGTCGCCCACGAGCGGCGAGCGCGTCGGTATGAGCTTTTTGGAGCCCACAACGACCGAGGATCTGCGCCGCCGCAGCGCGATGGAATACCAGTGGGCGCGCTACACCGGCGGCATGATGGGCCGCGCCCCCGACTACATGAACAGCAGCTACATGGCCCTCAACGCGGCCAGCCCCTACTTCGCCACCAACCGTCCCGCGTTCGCGGACAACGTGCGCCGCTACTACGAGCACATCCGCGAGCACGACCTGACGCTCACGCATACGCTGATCAACCCGCAGGCCAACCGCTCGGTCGGGGCCAGCGGGCAGGCCGACCCCTACCTCGCGGCGGGCGTGGTCAAGGAGACCGACGGTGGCCTCATCATCAGGGGCTGCCGCATGCTGGCCACGCTGGCCCCGCTCGCCGACGAACTCACCGTCTTTCCCAGTACGGTCCTGAAGGAGCAGAGCGACACTACGCGCTACGCCTACGCCTTCAGCATCCCCTGCGCGACACCCGGTCTCAAGCTGCTCTGCCGCGAGCCCTTCGACATCGGGCGCGCGCGCTACGACCACCCGCTCGGCAGCCGCTTCGAAGAACTCGACGCCATCGTCGTATTCGACGACGTGCTGGTTCCGTGGGAGCGCGTGTTCCTGTACGGCGACAACGACCTGTGCAACAACGTCTACGGCAAGACCGGGGCGGTCGTCCACATGATGCACCAGGTCGCGGCTAAGGACATCGCCAAGACGGAGCTACTGCTGGGCGTCGCCTGCGCGCTGGTGGACAGCATCCAGATCGGCGGGTTCGGGCATGTACAGGAGAAGGTGGCCGAGATCATCACCACCTACGAGATGATGAAGGCGCTGCTGCGCGCCAGCGAAGTCGACGGCGCGCCGAATGAGTATGGGCTGATGACCCCCGCGCGCGGTCCGCTCGACGTGGTGCGCCTGACCTACCCCAAGCTCTACCCGCGCATGGTCGAGATCATCCAGACCCTCGCCGCCAGTGGACTGATGGCCATCCCCACCGAGCGCGACCTCGACAGCCCCATCGGTCCCTACCTCGACCGCTACATGCAGAGCGCCAAGCACAACGCGCGCGACCGCATCCAGCTGTTCCGGCTGGCCTGGGACGTCACATCCAGCGCGTTCGGCGCGCGCCAGGCCCACTACGAGCGCTACTTCTTCGGCGACCCCGTGCGCGTGGCCGGCGGCCTCTACATGAGCTACGACAAGCAGCCGGCCATGGATTATGTCAACCAATTCCTCACCGAGGGTCACGACGAGGATAAGAGCGGCGACTAAAAATGCTGAGAACCAGATGGAGAAAGGTGGCACACTATATGCAATTCCCCTATGCAACCCGCGTCGCACGTCCAATAGCTCCACTCAAACGACTATGCGCCACCGATACGCCCATGACCACACGGTTAATGCGCGGTCGGTGGAGACGCGAACCCAAATGAGCGTTTGCGTTAAGGAGGTTCACGATGCGTATACAACAACTGACCGGAGTGTTCACGCCTGTACTCGTACTACTGCTACTGGTCATAGCGGTGGCGCCGCAACGAGCCGCCTATGCGCGCGGTCAGGCCGGCAGCGAAGCAATTACCCATAGCGGCATCGGAGTCAAACAGCCCGGCTACCTCGCGGTGGACACCCATGGCAACGTGTATGTCTCTGACCAGGGAAATAACCGTGTCGTCGAACTCATGCCCACGGGGAAGACGCATGTACTGTCGCAAGCGTTCACCAAAAACGGCCCTGACCATGAGAATGGCGGCCCGGCAGGCATTGCAATTGACCGGTTGGGACGCCTCTACGTGGCCGATCCCGTGGCGCGCCGTATCGTGATCCTCTCGGCAACGGGCGCCATGATTGGTCAATGGTATAGGGCCAATATGGTCCCACAAGGGCTGGCTCTCGATGGTTATGGCAACCTCTATGTCGCCGACTTCGGCGCCGATCGGATCGATAAGTTCTCCCCCAAGGGCGTCTTCCAGGGGACCTTTGGCGCCTCAGGGTCGGGAGCCGGGCGTTTCTCATCACCCTCTGAGGTAGCGCTCGACGCGCAGGGTAATCTCTATGTGGTCGACCAGCAGAATAACCGCGTCCAGAAACTATCTCCACAGGGCAAAGTGTTAGGCGTGTGGGGTCATGGTCTCTCGCAACCAAGCGGCATCGCGGTCGATACGCACGGGACCGTGTACGTCGCGGATCAGGGCAACAACCGGATCGTCAAACTGTCTTCACAAGGGCAACTGGTCGCCGCGTGGAGTACCAAGGCGCGAACCGGCCTGTTAACCAACGTCGCCGACGTAGCGGTCGACACGCAGGGGCATGTGTACGTGAGCGAAGGGAGCGTCAACCTGATTCGCGAGTTGTCGTCGACGGGTGCCTCCCTTGTGACCTGGCAATGATCCCCTCACTCACCCCCTAAGCCGGCGTGAGACGCGCATATCCGCGTCGGCGCCGGTGGAAAAGGAGATATGGTCAGCATGGAGCCGAACAGGAGTGTCGGGATCGCGCGTCGTCCCACGAAAGGGCTTATCCGTAGAGGGCGGTGTATGATGTGCCAGAGCCAGCCCGCCGCGACGCTCCTCCACATTGATACCTCCACGCCTTCTACGGGCAAGGTCGTGCAGATGGTTCCCAAAGCGCAAGATTGGAAGCTCTGCGGTGACTGTAGCGCGGCGGTCCAGCATGAAGTGGCGCGCTACAGCAACGACGTCCCACGTCGCCTGTACGTTGCCCTTGCCGTCGTCGCGAGTCAGCGCAGCCAGGCGGCACAGTCCCCGATCTGGACTGCGCGCTATTGGCAGGATACCGACGCCCGTACGCGGGAAGGGTGGATAGTTCGGCTCGTTCTCCTCCTCTTTTTGTCGCCCGTCATTGCCCTGATAGTGTCCATGATCCTCGCGGCGGTTTTCCGCTAACCACGGTCCATGGCACAGCCGTTGGGTTGACGAAGCATAGTCACACATGTTACAACGATTGCAGCACGATACGCCTGGTAGGTCCCTCAAGACAAACATCAGTGATGGCACAGGCAGTGGAAGCTGTATATCTCCGGGTGTGCCAGCGGTTGAGAAAGGAGGTATAGGCGTACAAGGCGCACGGGGATGTGATCAAGGCTTTGTACCCACGGCGCCCCTCTGTCCAATGTAACCTCTGCGACAGGAGAATTGTGTGAACAAGTATCTCACCACGGCGTTGTTCCTTCTCATCTTTGGCGTGGGTTCCGTCGGGGGCGCCGCCGCCATCCTTAACGCGCTGCAGGAGTACCAATCTCCCCAACATGCGGCCGCCGCGAGTATGGTCCAGACCCCACATGGAGCCATGAAGCACGTCTACCTTTCCCTGGACACGTTCCCTAATTTCCCCTCCGACGCCTGGATCACGGAGCACCACTACCATTACGCCCGTAACCCGCGTGTGCCGGTCGACACGCGCCCGTCTTGGGTGCTGTACGGCCCCACGCCGAACCTGGTCGTCCCCGCCCACAGCGAAGTGACGATCACGATCCGGCAGTACGATAGCGGCATCAGCCTGCTGAACAACTTCTATTCGCACGTACAAGGCACGATCGGAAGCACGATGACGCTCGACGGCAAAAAGATGGGTGGTATCGCCTCGGACCAGGTGGCGCATACCTTCACCATTCACGGCGTCGAGCCGCAGGGGCAGCCCTACCTCTTCGTCAGCGTTCCGCTCGCCCGCTTGCCGGACAATGTGGTGAGCGCGGGGACGGACAACGGCTTCTCGCCGCACCCCCACGTCATCACCTTCTCCTTCTACGTCACGGGGCCGGGGACGTACGTCTGGCAGTGCGAGTATCCCTGTGGGAGCACGTACAACAGTTTCGGCGGCGCCATGTCCACCAACGGCTACATGAACGGCACGTTTGATGTCACGGCATGAGGCGGAGAGTATAGGAGAGATGTCCTATGCTAGACCACCGGCCTACGCCGGCGCGGTCCGGCGCATACGCTCAACAGGAGGGTTACCATGATAAGTCCACGACAACGGCGAGCGCCGGCGTTCCGGCAGGCGGCGATCATCTGGGCGATCGTGTCCGTTGTGCTCATCGCCGTGGCTATCGTCCTCGGACCGCTGCTCCCCGGACTTACCCCGAGCGCATCCGAGCGCGCCCATGACTACGTCATCACGATGAAGGTGTTCACCGCCTTGTCGTGCCCGATCATGGCGCTGGTCATCGTGTTCGCCCTCTACGCCCTGTTTTACTGGCGCAGCCGGGGTGAACCGGAACACGACGGCCCCTATCTTGTCGCGACCAAGGGCATCCAGATCACCTGGGTCGCCGTCTCCGCCGTGCTGGTCGCCATCCTCTACGGCTGGGGCCTGATCTTCCTGGGCCGCGCCGATGCCGCGCCAGGGCCCAACACGCATGTGTTGAACGTCGACGTGACGGGGGAGCAGTGGAACTGGAACTTCACCTATCCCCAGTATGGCAATGCGCAGAGCGCGTACCTGGAGGTCCCGTTCGACCGGCCGATTCTCTTCACAATCAGTTCGATCGACGTGGTCCATTCCTTCTCGGTCCCCGCCTGGGCGCTCAAGGAGGACGCCGTCCCCGGCCAGTTCACCTACATCCGCGTCACGCCGAACAAGCAAGGCTCGTTCAGCCTGGCCTGCTACGAGTTGTGCGGCATGTTCCACTCCTACATGCAGTCGCACGCCGACGTCGTGCCGGCGTCGACCTTCGCGACGTGGGTGCGCCAGCAGCCGACCGGATTGCCGTGGGGCACGGGTGGAGTAGGCTACCCCCATTCATTCAACGACCAGCAGACGCTGCCGGAAAAGAGTTAATCGCGTGGCCGCGTGTCACGCCGCCGTGACGCGGATCACACGATCGACGTCACGTTAGTAGGGAAAGGAGTCCGGTATGTCCGGCAGGTCTATGTCAGGGAGCGTCGCCACGGAGGCCGGCCATGGAATCACACGCAAGCGTGGCCTCTGGTATTACATCTGGCCCAGCCATATCACGGGCATTGTGGGCGGCGTCATCGGGTATCTCGTGGGGTATTGGCTCATCGCCACCCTGATCGGAAGCGACGACTATCACGGCGATCAGGCCCTGTTGGTCGGGTTCCTGGGCCTGACCATCGGGTGGCTCGCGGGCGTCGGCACGTTTACGCTGCCCTTCCAATGGGTTATAGGGAAAGCCGAGCCGAACAACCATCACGAGCAAGAGCATCTGACCTACGCCGACGAGGGGTGGTGGCGCTACTTCCGCTTCACCATCGACCATAAAGTCATCGGCATTCAGTACTTGGTCTTGGTCCTCTTGATGCTCGCCATCGGTGGGTTGCTCGCCATGCTGATGCGCGCCGACCTGATGTTTCCGGGCAGCCGGTTGTTCGGGACGGACACCTACAATACGCTCGTGAGTATGCATGGCATGCTCATGATCGCGACAATGTTTACCGCCGTCGTCGGCCCGTTCGCCAACTTCATCCTGCCGATCATGATCGGAGCGCGCGATATGGCATTTCCACGCCTGAACGCGTTGAGTTGGCACCTGACGGCGGCGGGGCTGGCCGTCTTCCTATTCCAACCGTTCCTCGGCGGAACGCAGACGGGCTGGACCTTCTACGCCCCGCTGTCCGTGCAGGCCGAACCGGGGGCCGACGCCTTCGCCTTCGGCGTCTGGATGATCATGTTAGCCTCGGGGTTGGGCGCGGTCAACATCATCACGACGATCGTCACCATGCGCGCGCCGGGGCTGACCTGGACGCGGCTCCCGGTCTTTGTGTGGGGGATTTTGGGGTCCACCATCCTTACCGCGACGGCGACGACATCCATCAACGCGGATCTCATTGAGGTGATGCTCGACCGCGCGTGGCGAACGACGTTCTTCCTCAATACGGCCCCCTCGCGCGCGGGGGCGCCGCTCACCGGCGGCGGCCAGGCCTACCTCTCCGAGGTCCTCTTCTGGTTCTTCGGCCATCCCGAGGTCTACTTGCTGGCCCTGCCCAGCCTCGCCGTGGTGCTGGAGATCGTGCCGGTCTTCTCACGCAAGCCACTCTTCACCTATGGTTTGTCCGTGATCGGTATCATGGGCGTCACCGCTATCAGCTTCATGGTGTGGGGTCACCATCTGTTCGTCTCAGGCTGGGAGCAGCAACTGCGCGGCTACTACATGGGCACCACGGAGTTGATCTCGATCCCGACGGGCTTCGTGTTCCTGGGCATTCTGGGGACGTTGTGGCGGGGCAACCTGTGGATGAATGTGTCGATGGGCTGGGTGTTCGCCTTCCTGTGGACCTTCCTGATCGGCGGTATCACCGGTGTCTATCTCTCCGATGTGCCCGCCGACATCCAGCTGCACGGCAACTACTTCGTCGTGGCCCATTTCCACTACGTCATTCTGGGTTCGTCCCTGTGGGGCTTCTTCGCCGCCGTCTACTACTGGTTCCCCAAGATGACGGGGCGCTTCCTCGACGAACGGCTGGGCTGGATTCACTTCTGGACCGTCCAAATATTCTTCAATATCACGTTCGGCATCTTCTTCTGGCTCGGCCTGGAAGGGCTGCCGCGGCGCGTGGCGGATTACGCCGCCAAGTACCAGCTCGGCATGACGCTGGCCAGCATCTTCGCCTTCTGCCTGGGCGGCGCGATGCTCATCTTCTTCGCCAACGTCGCCTGGTCCTGGTTCAACGGCGAGAAAGCTGGCCCTAATCCCTGGCGGGCCAAGACACTGGAGTGGCAAACGCCGACGCCTGTGCCGATCGAAAACTGGGAAACGATCCCTGTCGTGACGTCGTGGCCCTACAACTACGGCGTGCTCGATACCGCCAAGCCGGCGCCGCCGCCGGTTGAAGCGGAGCCAACGGTGGCTCCCTAACGCTTCTCATGGCCCCATGGGATTCGTCGCTCCGTGATGCCATGCATGGATACGGCCGCGGAGCGGCGCCCCTGGCAGCGCCTTTTTCAAACGCTAGTGAAAGGAATGGTCGAGCATGGCACTGGTAGACGCGTTGGGCTTTAGCAACTTGCTCACGCCCAGCGCCGCGCGGGTACCCGCGCACGCTGAGGTGGACGAGGACCGCAAAGTCCGCTTAGGCATGTTTTTTTATGTCCTGAGCGATCTCATCCTCGCCGTCTTTTTCTTCGCCAGCTACATTTTCTTGCGCGGCTACAACACCAACGACCGCTGGGTTCCCCCACCGCTCAAACATGTGATCGGCAGCGGTCCCGTCGCGGCAACCGGATGGATTATGCTCATCGCGATCGTCGGCGCCGTGGCCTACGGGGTCGGCCAATGGGCGCTCTATACGAATAAGTATGCGCTCTTTACAGGGGCGGTCGCGGCCGCACTGCTGCTGTACTTCGCGGATGGGCTCATCCAACTCCTAGTCATCCTGCGTCAACCGTACGACGTCACCGCGGGCTCGTTCGCGTCCGCCTTCGGCGTCCTCGCGGGCTATCACGTCTACCACATGGCGCTGGCAGTATTCCTCGGCGTGGGCGTCGTGATCCGGGCCATGCGCGGGCTCTACCGCTGGCCCGCGGAGCGCGGCGCCCCCCAGCAGCATGCCGCCGCCGCGGAAGGGGGCGAACAACCGTTCGCCAGCGCGCCGCGCAAGGCGACCGGCATCGCCGCGATCGGCTACTACTGGCATTACGCGGCTATCTATGCCATCGCGACGTGGCTGCTCTTGCTGATAGCGCCTCCCTAAACGTTGGGCGCATGACCGAGCAAGATGCGCGCCCCAATCGTGAGGCGCGGCCTGCCCTTAAAAGCGCATGGCAGGGTACGGACCTTGAAAGGTCTGTGGGGGGGGACGCCGCACGCCCTCCCTCCTGCCGGGCGGCCAGTACGGCCGTCGCCGTGAGACCTTTCAAGGTCCGTCCGCTGCCATGACCTTTTAAGGTCAGGCCAACGGCGCTTACCATCACCAGCACAATCGTGGGGCGCACCCACCAGGCGAAGGGGGAACTACAATGAATACCGCGTGGATACCGTCGGGGGGGTGGTCGTTCGAGCCAACGGTACTGCTGGGGCTGGTCATCGCGGTGGCGCTGTACTGGTTGGGCCTGAAATACTCCATTGATGCGGGCCTGGAGCGGCGCTTCGCGTGGTGGCGCCCGGTCTGCTTCGGCGCCGGACTCGTCGCGATCATCATCGCGTTGGAGTCGCCCATTGACACATGGGCGCTGACCTATTTGTGGGCGCACATGGTGCAGCACGCGCTGTTGATCTTCGTGGCCGCGCCGCTCCTGCTCTTTGGCGCGCCGCTCATGCCGCTGTTGCGCGCTATTCCGCTCGACACGCGCCGTCGGAGCCTACGCTGGCTGATGACGAACCGGAGGCCACGCCGGGTCACGCTCGCCATCGGGCACGGCATAGCGTCGCCGCGCGGCGTGTGGCTGCTATTCGTCGGCGACTACCTGGCGTGGCATGTGCCCGCTCTGTACGACCTGGCGCTACGCGATCAGGGCATTCACGATATCGAGCATCTGCTTTTCCTGGGCACGGCGCTGTTGTTCTGGGCGCAAATCATCCCCTCGGCTCCGCTCAGGCCGCGCCTTGGCTATGCGGCGCAGGCGCTGTTCACCATCACAGCGGGTTTCGCGCTGCAGACGGTTGAGATGGTTCTCACGTACAGTGGATCTCCGTTCTACGCGCACTACGCCCAGGTCCAACGCTCCGCCGGCGCCATCAGCGCCCTGGTCGACCAAACCTCAGCCGGCGCCCTCATGGGGGCCATCGGGACAGCCATCTTCGGGACCGTGTTCATGGTGTTGCTGTGGTGTTGGTTCGACGAGGCACAGCGCCGTGAGGCCAGCACGCGGGGGGTAGGGCTGTGAGACCAACGGTGCAACGCGCGGCCAGCCAGGCGCGGCGCGGCCGGCGCGCCTGGTTCTTCCGAACCGTGAGCGCTTTGACGGCGGTGATAGGTATCAGCCTGGGCCTAACGCTGCTCCTGCGACCGGCCACACCGGCCATGGCCGCCCCAGCGGCGCCCCCCTTTAGCCTGCCCGTCATCGCCGGAGGACGCGGGACGCTCTCCCTCCAGGCGCTACGCGGGCATCCCATCGTCCTCAACTTCTTCCAGTCGGACTGCGGCCCCTGCCTCGACGAGATGGCGACGCTGGCGCGGACGGCCCGCGCGTACAAGGCGCGCGGCATCGTCGTCGTCGCCGTGTCCAGTTTGGGCGACGCGCCCGACGCCGCGCGCCGCCTGGCCGTGGCCGACCACCTCCCCTTCCCCGTCATATGGGACAGCCACCAGGATGTCGCCTGGCACTACGGAGTGGCCGCCACGCCGACGAGTATGTTTATCGATGCGCAAGGGCGCCTCCAGGGCCAATACATCGGACAACTCGACATGGGGCTTGTGCGCGATGGCCTGGCCCAGGCCGGGGCAATCGCGTGCCAGGGATGCGCTCCGGTGGAGGCGCCACTCCCCGCCGCCGCGGAGCCCACCGTCCAGGGGGGGACAGCCCTGCGCGTCAGCGATACGGCCCAAAAGCCGTACCGCGCGGCCGCGGCGTTCGCGCTACGCGATCAGCGTGGTCAGCTCATCACACCGGCCAGCCTGCGCGGCAAAGTCGTCGCGCTGACCTTCCTGAGCGCCCTGTGCACGCAGCAATGCCCGCTGGTCGGCCAGGAACTGAGTCAGGCGCGGCGTCTGCTGGGGCGCGACGCCTCGCGTCTCGTTATCGTGGCGGTCAGCGTGGCGCCAGAGCAGGATAGCCCGGAGGCCACGCGCCGCTTCGCCCGGAAGTCGGGCTGGGAGGGGACGGATTGGCACTACCTCACGGCACCGCGGGCCACGCTGGCGCGCGTCTGGAAAGCCTACTACGTCTACGTGCAGGCCCCCCCGCCCATCTTCAAAGTGACGGGGGCGGATTTGGTCCATCAAGCGGGTCTCTACCTGATTGATCCGCAAGGGCGACTACGCGGGTACGATGACGTGCCGTTCCTGGCCTCCGATGTGGCCTCCTCGGTGCGTGCACTCCTCGCCCCTTCCAACTGATCCAACTGACACAGCCTTCCTCATCGTGCGGATCGATGGTCCTGACGGGCTGCCCCTCCTGGTCGAGTATGTTCGCTATGGTCACTCCTCCGTTTCAGGCTCGTGCGGGCGGCGCCCGCCGCCCGTGATCTCGTGCGTTTCGTCTTCCAGCATCGTGCGCAGCAGCAAGGTCGTCCAGGTGCGATAGGGGCGCCACGCGGCGGCGAGCGCGGTGAGGTCCGTCGCGGATGGCGGGTGATCGAGGCCGTAGGCGCGCGCGATGGCGCGGCCCAGGCGCGGCTCGGCCGTCGGCAGGTAGTCCGGTTCACCCGCCCCGCGCAGCAGGATGAGTTGGGCCGAGAAATCGCCGATGCCGGGCAACTCCTTGAGCCGCGCGAGAGCATCCTCGGGGGGCAGCGCCCGCAAGCGGGCCGCATCCAGCGCCCCGTCAGCGGCCGCGACCCCAAGGGCACGCAGGCGCTCGACCTTCTGTATGGTGAGCCCAGGGACGGCGTCAAGGTCCGCGAGGCGCACAGGGCCGGGGAAGGCGTGCAGGCGCTCACCGTGGACCGTGACCGCCAGCCCCAGCTCCTCCGCCATCCGCGCCTTGATGCGCGCGGCCTGCGTGATGCGGATACGATGACCGATGAGCGCCCACGCCGCGGCCTCGTAGGGGGAATAGAAGAGGACGGGGCGCAGGCCAGGGTAGCGCGCCTGCAGGCGCCCGATCACGGGGTCGCGCGCGCCGACCGCGGGGAAGTCACTCCCGTCGACGTCGAGCGAGAGGATGCGGGCGACCTGCGCCCGCACGGCGTCCGAGTCGGCCTCCCCAACGATTTCGCCGGCCACGACGCCGCCCTCGTCGCGGACGCACACCCCGACTGCCGCGCCGCTATCGGCGACGAAGGCCATGTGAAGATGGCCGGGGGCCGCGTTGTCGTACGCGGCGGGCGCGAAGCCCTCCAGGAAGCGGACGCTGGCGGCGAGCGCGTAGGGCCCGCGCGGGCGCAGCTCGAAGCGCTCCACCGCCTTACCGCCCCCCGCTGTGCGCCGTGAGCGGGTAGCCGTCGGGGTCGACGAACGCGAAGGCGCGCCCGAAGGGGCTGTCGAACGGCTCCTGCGTGATCGCCACACCATTTGCCCGCAGGTCCGCGCACAGGGCGTCGGCGTCGTCGCAGTTGAGCCAGAGCGCCACGCCCCAGCCCAGGCGGTTGGCCGCGGCGAGGTCCACCGCCGGCTCGCGGATGGCGAACGGGATGGACGCGGTCTGGAACACGACGGCGCCCGGCGGGCTCTGCGGCGCTGGCTCTAGGCCGAGCTGTGCGGTGTAGAAGCGGCGGGATACCTCCAGGTCGCGCACCTGCAGCGCGACGAAATCGGGACCGATGATCTTGGCCATTGTACCCTCCTCTGTCCGGTCGTCGCCCCCGTGTTACAATTCATCAGGGTGCTGACATTTCTATGTTATCAGGCGCCTGATGAATTGGCAAGGGGGAGGGGGAATGGCGCGACAGATGCCGGTGGAGAAGCGGGTGGGTTGGGTGCTCAAGCGGGCGCAGCAGGCGCTGCGAGCGGCGATGGACGAGGCGTTGCGGCGGCATGGGCTGACGACCGCGCAGTACGCGGCCCTGAGCGCCCTGGAGGCGGGGCCGGGGTTGTCGGGCGCGGCGGTGGCGCGGCGCTGCTTCGTGACGCCGCAAACGATGAACGAGATCGTGGCCCACCTGGAGGCGGTCGGTCTGGTTGAGCGGCGGCGCGGCGACGACGCGCGCGTCTTGCAGGTCTACCTGACGGCGACCGGACAGAATCTGGTGGGCGCGTGCCACCAGGCGGTCGCGGCGATCGAGGAACGCATGGTCAGCGAGCTGAGTCCAAGCGAGCGGCGCCAACTCCTCGACAGCCTCCGCCACTGCGTCGACGCCTTGGAGCAGGCGCCCACGCCAACGATGTAATGTAGAAGCTTCCAACGCAATCGTGCCGATCTTGGGCTTGAATGGCCCGTGCCATCCCCAGTGCTGGGGATGGTATCATGTACTAGATAAGTAGGCGACGAGAGGTGCGGCACGTAGGAAAGATGAAACGATGGATCTGATGCTACCCGATCTGAGCGATCACGCGCGCGCCGTATCCATGCGCGTGTCGGACGATGCCGCTGTCGCGCTCGGCCAACTCACGTCCCAGGAGCGGGAGCGCGTTTCTGACCTCTTCCGCGTCCTTGAGGAGGCTGGCCTCCCGACGGCTGGCAACGGAATTGCCCAGCGCCTACGTGGCGACGAACCGCTCTATCTGGTACGCGTGCCAGGCGCGCCTGATGTTCGCCTGATCGTGCGGGCCGCTGGTCCCGAGGGGCTGCCCCTCCTGATTGAGGATGTCATGCGGCCCGACAATCTACGCAAGGTGTTCAAGGCACACGGTGTTTGACACGGGCGACGCTCATATCGTCCTACCCGGCTTCCGGGCGATCTCGATCGATGTCGCCCAGTGCCGCCGTGATCTCGACGCGTTCGATGCGCTCCTCGCGTCGCGCGACGATCTCGGCGAACGACGCGATATCCTGCCCTTCTTCCGCAGCCACCCGCAACTCAGCCTATTCCTCGGGGCGTACGCCGTCAACCTCGACGACTACGATCGCCTCGCCTACGAGTACGATCTGTTCGGGCTTTTCGTCGCCGATGTCGTCGTGGGGGACTGGACTCGCAAGAGCTATTGTTTCGTCGAGTTCGAGGACGCTACGCCGCGCAGCATCTTCGAGCCGCTCCCGCGGCGGCGCACGACGCTCTGGGGGACTCGGTTCGAGCGCGGGTACAGCCAGGTGGTGGATTGGTACTGGGCGTTGGACACGCAACGCGACACTCAACAGATGGAGCGATCTCTCGGGATGCGTGGCATTGAAATGACCGCGCTCCTGATCATCGGTCGTGACAAGGACGTCGATAGCGCGGATCGGCTGCGCTTCGAGTGGCGGCGCCAGCACGCGGTAATCGGCTCGCGGCAGATCATCTGTCGCACGTACGACGAAGTGGCGCGCGGCCTGCGCAAGAAGCTGGACGTGCGCGCTCGCGTTGGCTAACCAATTGATAAGGCCGTCGGCAAGCCGCCCTCGTAGGCGTCGCGCAACGAGGACACGGACGTGCGCGCCGTCACTGTTGCTACGCGCAACTCGCAGGCGTCTCCGCCGGTCGCGCCGAGTCGCACGAGCGGCACGGCCGCCCCACACGCGAGCGACTCGATCTCGGTATAGGCGTTGGGCGCGCACGAGGCGACGACGCGGCCGGGGCCCTCGCCGAAGAGCGCCTGGCTCGGACTAACGCCGGTGTCGGGGAGCGTCACTTGCACGCCGCGCCCGCCCCAGATGCAGCACTCGGCCACGGCGACGGCCAGCCCGCCCTCGGAGCAGTCGTGCGCCGAACGGAGCAGCCCCCGCGCGGCCAGCGCGGGCAACAGCGTGACGAGACGAGGCGCTAGGTCGAGATCGGGCGCGGCCGGCGCGCCCGCGTCGAGGCCGTGTTGTACCGCGAGGTAGGCGCTCCCGCCGAGCGAACTGCCGGTCGTCCCCAGGAGGAATACGACGTCGCCGTCGGCGGCGCAGGCGGCGTCGACGCGGTGGGCCACGTTGTCGAGCAGGCCGGCCATCCCGACGACGGGTGTGGGATAGATCGCGCCGCCGCCGCTCTCGTTGTAGAGGCTGACGTTCCCGCTCACCACCGGCGTGTCCAGCGCGCGGCAAGCGTCGGACATGCCCTGCACCGCCCGCTCCAGTTGATAGTAGACCTCGGGCCGCTCGGGGTTACCGAAGTTGAGGCAATCGGTGACGCACAGCGGCGTCGCCCCCGTCACAGCGATGTTGAGCGCGGCCTCCGCCACGGCCGCCGCGCCGCCCGCGTAGGGATCGAGGTGACACAAGCGCGCGTTGCAGTCGGTCGTCAGCGCCACAGCCTTACTTGTGTTCTTGATGCGCAGTAGCGCCGCGTCATGCCCCGGCCCGATCACGGTGTTGGTCCCAATGGTGTGGTCGTAGCGCCGCCAGATAGCGCGCTTCGAGGCGATGGAGGGGTCGCGCAGCAACGCCAGCAGCGCCGCCCCGTAGTCCTCCGGCTCGGGGAGTCCCCTCAGGTCACGCCCGCGCGCCGCGCTGACGCGTGGGTCTTCGCGTCCCTCGCGTTGGTAGACGGGACAGGCGTCGGTAAACAGAGTGGCCGGAACCTCACAGACGACCGCCGCGCCATCGCGCACGCGCACCAAGCCGTCGCCGGTGACCTGCCCGATGACCACGGCCGGCAGTTCCCAGCGCGCGAAGGCCGCCAGCACCCCATCCAACTGCGCGCGCGCCACTACCACGAGCATACGCTCCTGGCTCTCACTGAGCATCATCTCGTACGGCGTCATGCCTGTGGCGCGGCGCGGGGCCAACGCCAGGTCAATGTCGATGCCGCGCCCATCGTGCGCCGCGATCTCCACGCTCGACGAGGTCAGGCCGGCCGCGCCCAGGTCCTGCATGCCGACAACGGAGCCCTCGCGGCACAGCTGGATACAGGCTTCCATCAGCAGCTTCTCGGTAAATGGATCGCCCACCTGCACGGCCGAGCGACGTTCTTCTGACGCGGCGCTGAGCTCGACCGAGGCGAACGTGGCGCCATGCACGCCGTCGCGTCCGGTCGCCGCGCCGACCAACACCACAAGGTTGCCCGGCTCACCCGAAACGGCGCGCGTGAGGTCGCGCTGGTCGATCACACCGACGCACATGGCGTTGACGAGCGGGTTGCCGTTGTAACAGGGGTGGAAGGTGGTCTCGCCGCCGACGGTGGGGATGCCGATGCAGTTGCCGTAGCCGGCGACGCCCGCCACCACGCCATCGGCGATGTAGCGATTGCGCGGCTCATCGGGCGACCCGAAGCGCAGCGAGTCGAGCAGCGCGATCGGGCGCGCGCCCATCGTGAAGATATCGCGGATGATCCCGCCGACGCCGGTGGCTGCGCCCTGGTAGGGCTCGACGGCGCTGGGGTGGTTGTGGCTCTCGATCTTGAGCACGAGCGCCTGCCCGTCCCCAATGTCGACGGCCCCAGCGTTCTCGCCCGGACCCTGCAACACGCACGGCCCGCTCGTGGGAAAGCGCCTGAGCAGCGGGCGCGAGTTCTTGTAGCCACAGTGCTCCGACCACATCGCGCCGAACATGCCAAGCTCGACCGCGTTGGGCCGTCGCCCCAGCAACCGCACGATCAGGTCGTACTCTTCGCGCGTCAGCGCGACCTCACGCAGCGCCTCATCCGTCATGTCAACAAATGCTGTCATGCGGGGACCAGTGAGGAGATAACCGACTCGAACAGGCGCCGGCCATCCACGCCGCCGACAAGCGCGTCGCAGCAGCGCTCGGGATGCGGCATCAGGCCGCACACGTTGCCACGCTCGTTGACGATACCCGCGATGTCGCGTAGGGAGCCGTTGGGGTTATAATCCTCTCCGGCAGGGTCGCCGGGGAGGGGCGCGTAGCGCAGCACGACTTGCCCGTTGGCCTCTAGCCGGTCGAGCGTGGCGGCGTCGGCGTAGTAGCGGCCCTCGCCGTGCGCGATAGGCATGCCGATAATCTCACCCACCGCGTACCGATTGGTGAAGGGTGTGTCGGCGCGCTCCACGCGCAGCCCGACCGTGCGGCAGCGGAACTCCAAGATGTCGTTGCGCAAGAGCGCGCCCGGCAGCAGATGCGCCTCGACGAGAACCTGGAAGCCGTTGCAGATGCCGAGCACAAGCCCGCCCGCGGCGGCGTGCCGCGCCACGGCGCGCATCACCGGCGAGAAGCGCGCGATGGCGCCCGCGCGCAGGTAGTCGCCGTAGGCGAAGCCGCCGGGGACCACCACACAATCGACGCCCTTGACCGTCTCGTCGCCGTGCCACAACTCCACGACCCGCGCGCCCAGTACGGCGCTGAGGGCGTGCTCCGTATCGGCGTCGCAGTTGCTGCCTGGGAAGACGACGACGCCGAACGTCATGGCGCCGCTCATGACACAGCCTCCGCCACGACGACCGCGTCCGGCAGCGGCTCAACCATGACCTCGTAGGTCTCCACGACCGTGTTCGCCAACAACCGTTGTGCCGCCTCTCCAGCGATGCGCTCCGCCGTTTCCTGGTTACAGTTGGTTATGTGCAGGTGGAAGAGCCGCCCGCTGCGCACCGACGCCACCGCGTCGAACGACAAATGGCGCAACGCCCCCAGGATCGCCACGCCTTGCGGGTCAAGCACCTCGGCCTTGGGCAACACGTAGACGCGCGCCAACCAATTCATACGCCCCTCTCCTCTTTTCTGTCCTCGTCCAGGTCGTGTCCGGTCAGCAGTCGATACGCCTCCAGGTAGCGCGCGGTCGTCCCCGCCACCACGGCGTCCGGCAGCGCGGGTCCAGGTGGACGCCGGTCCCAGTCCAGGCCAGCCAGATAGTCGCGCACGGGCTGCTTGTCGAAGCTCTCCTGCGGGCCGCCGGGACGATACGACGCCACGGGCCAGAAGCGCGAGGAGTCGGGGGTCAGCGCCTCGTCGATGAGAGTCAGCCGTCCGTCAATAAGCCCGAACTCGAACTTGGTGTCGGCCACGATGACGCCGCGCCCCCGCGCCTTGTCGGCGGCGAACGCGTACAGCGCGAGGCTGGCGCGCTCCAATTCGCCGGCGCGCTCCCGTCCGACCAACTCGGCCAAACGCGCGCGGCTGACATTCTCGTCATGCCCGGCGTCGTTCTTGATCGCGGGCGTAAAAGCCGGCCTCGGCAACGCGTCGCTCTCCACCAGGCCAGACGGTAGCGGCTCGCCGGCTAGCGTGCCCGACGACTTGTACTCGGCCCAACCCGAGCCGGCCAGATAGCCGCGCACGACACACTCCACGGGGATACGCTCGGCGCGCCGCACCACCATGGAGCGGCGCGCCACGTCGGGCAGCGCCGCGCCAAACCGCGACAGATCACGCATGGGCAGTATGTGGTTGGGCATAAGGTGTTGTGTGGCGGCGAACCAATATTTTGCCAGGGCCGTCAACACCTCACCCTTGCGCGGGATACCCACCGGCAGCACTACGTCGAAGGCCGAGAGGCGGTCGGTCGCGACCATCAGCAGGCTGTCGTCGTCGAGCCGATAGGTGTCGCGCACCTTGCCACGCGAGACGATGTCGAGCGGTAGATCCGTGGTGAGCACGGCAGTGGGGTTGGGACGTCGATCTGTCACGCCTACATTATATCAGCCCTATTCAAGGCGCATGGTCTAAAATGTGCTTTTGTGCGGCTCGCTGAGTATTTGGTCCACACGGGAACACACCGAAGAAGGCGCCGCCCTGCTCCCTCAGCTCCGCGAGGCGATGTCGGGCGTCCTGACCGGACCGCCTATCAGCGCGTTCTACGAGATCTACGGCGCGCCTCCTACGGGTAGCTGACACGTCACACCCACCGCACGCCACCATCGCAGGGTTACTCCATCTGGACCACAGCCGCGAGCGCGTCCTGCTCACTCACGACGCGGGTGGCATGGCCCTTGCCGGAGGTGTCTTCCATCAACAGGGCGCTGCCCGCCGGAAACCGGCGCGTCGCTCCGTCGCTCACCGTGCATTCAAACTCCCCCGCGAGGAAGAAAAACATCTGCCGTCGTGGGGCGGGATGCCAGTCCCCATACCAGCCCGACGGGGCGCCAAGGAAGGCGAACCGCGCGGATGGGATGAAGGCCGAGAGGTGCAACGGGGGGGCGGGCGGCGCGAAATCGGTTGGCGTCAGGTCGACATCCACTTCCTGGAAATGCGAGGCTCCGGCGGGGTCCGTGTATAAGCGCGTGTAGTGCATGGTAACCTCCTGTGGTAAGCGATACGGGCGTGCGAGACATTCCGCCTCCCGTTTAAGGAGGAGGATGTCATCCGTGAATTGGGCGCGCTATCAACTGGCCGAACGCGTGAATGGCGCCTTCAGGAGGGGAAAATGCGCGCCAGGTCCACGCTGAAACCGGGCACGACAGGATCGCCCCGCAGCGACTCGGACTCGGAGAGCAGCACGGGCTGGCCGTTGGCCCGGTACACCTCGACCGTGCGCAGCCAGGGGTTGACTACCCAAACGGCCTGCACGCCCACGTCAATGTAGGCGCGCACCTTGCGGGAGATCGTCGCCAGAGTGTCCGAGCGTGAGGCGATCTCGACGGCCAGATCGGGGGCGAAATCCGCATCGACGTCCAGGTCCGCCGGCAGACCAGAGAGTCGCCCTTTAGACACATAGGCCAGGTCGGGCTCCTTCGGCTCCGCGCCGACGCGGAACGATGTCTGAGCCGAGAAGACGTAGCCCAGCCCCTGTTCTTCGACAAAGTCGCCCAGGGCGCGCTGTAGGCGCGAGGCGATCAGCCCATGTCCGAGCGTCGGCATCGCCGCGGGCTCACTTTCTACCAATGGAACGGTATCGAGCGCGCCGTGGAGGATACGCGCCACCACTACCATGTCCTCCTCCAGGACGTAGACGATGATGTAGGGGTAACGCGCGACTACGCGCTCGCGCGTCCCCTCTACCTCGCCCTGCCGCCCCATCAATGGCAACATAGTCAAGCCGCTTGCCGCCTTCAAGATCGTACCCACGACACGGGCAGCGGATTGCGGACTGCGTTCGGACAGGTAAGCATAGATAGCGCGCAGGTCGTCGCGCGCCTCCTCAGACAAACGTAGGTTCACGCGTCGACTCGCGTATCCCGCGCCTCGCCTCCGTCGCTATCGTCGGCGTCGAGAGTGAAGTCGGCGGCCAGGATGCCATCACGCTTGAACTCAGTCACCACATCCTCCACGGCGATGGTGCGCCCGCCCCAGATCTGCGCGAGACCCTCCTGGATCAGGGCGATGTCACGCAGCCGACGCTCGGCCACGACGCGCAGCGCGTCCACCATTAGGTCGTTGCGCGTGCGCCCCGTGGCCTGCGCCAGCGTCTCATACTGCTCCTTCACGTCCACCGGCACACGTATACTCGTCACGACGGCTTCCATTGTCCCGCCCCCCCTTTATACTACGATATGTATTATGCGCCGAAAGACACGGGGTCGTCAATAGGAGCAGCGAGTGAGGGTGCACCTCGAAATAGATACTGTTGGTAAATGGTAGGGCGTAAAAAGCGGATGCGAGAGAGGGTTGTGGTATCACAAAAAGGAGGGGTTTGGTCCCGCGCGGAGACGCGCGGGGACGTCTAGCGCAGAGGACGGGAGGGCGGCATGTCGCTACAGTACGATTGGACGACGGCGGTGGTCCCAGAGGAAACGGCGCGGGTGGCGCGGGCCGCGTTCCCCAAGGGCAACGTCGCCCTATGGATGCACGACCACCTGGGCGCGTTTGTGCACGACATCGACCTGGATCGGGTGTATTGCCTGCGCGGGCGGCCGGTCGAGGCGCCGTGGCGGATGGTGGTGGTCACGGTGTTGCAATACATGGAGGGACTCTCGGACCGGCAGGCGGCCGACGCGGTACGCGCGCGCATCGACTGGAAATATGCCTTGGGTCTGGAGCTGACGGATACAGGCTTCGACGACTCGATCCTGAGCGAGTTTCGGGCACGCTTGATCGGGGACGAGGTGGGCACGGGCTGGGAGGGGGTGCTGCTGAGTCGCTTGCTCGACCAGGCGCGGCAGCAGGGCTGGCTCAAGGCGCGGGGACGGCAACGCACCGATTCCACCCATGTGCGCGCGGCCATCCGCACGCTCAATCGGCTGATGCTGGGGGCGGAGACCATGCGCGCGGCACTCAACAGCTTGGCGGTGGCCGCGCCGGACTGGCTCCGCGCGCACGTCCCTGCCGACTGGCATGATCGCTACGACCGGCGCGTCGAGGAGTACCGTCTGCCCACGGCGAAGACGGAGCGCACCGCCCTCGCCGCGCGCATCGGAGCGGATGGACTGGCGCTGCTCGGGGCGGTCTACACGCCCACGGCCCCCGCGTGGCTGCGCGACCTCCCGGCGGTGCGGACGCTGCGCGCGGTGTGGGTGCAGCAGTACTATGCGCCCGACACGACGGGTGCGGTGCGTTGGCGCGCGGAGGCCGACTGGCCCCTCTCCGCCGTGCTGATCCAGTCGCCGCATGATCCCGACGCGCGCTACAGCACGAAACGTGACACACACTAGGTCGGCTATAAAGCCCACCTGACCGAGACGTGCGACGAGGACACGCCCTCCTTGATCACGGACGTGCAGACGACGGTGGCGACGACCGCTGATGTGACGATGCTCCCTCAGGTGCAGGAGACCCTGGCGTGGAAAGACCTGCTGCCCGCGGAGCACATCGTCGACAGCGGCTATGTGGACGCGGCGCAGGTGGTGACCAGCCGGGACACTCACGGCGTGGACGTGGTGGGGCCGGCGCCGGGCGATCAGTCGTGGCAAGCACGCGCGGCAGCGGGCTTCGACGTGGCCCATTTTGCCCTAGATTGGGATGCGGAGCGGGCGACCTGCCCGACGGGGCACACCAGTGTCAAATGGCAACCGACGCACGACCAGCGCGGCCCGCCCCTCATCAACATCGCCTGCGCCCGCGCTGACTGTCGGGCGTGCCCGCGGCGTGCCTCCTGCACCCACTCCGCGGATGACCCCCGCTGGCTCACCGTCCGCCCGCGCGCCCAGCACGAAGCCTTACAGGCCGCCCGCATCCGTCAGGCCACGCCCGCCTTCAAGGCGCAATACGCGGTACGCGCCGGGATCGAGGGGACCATCTCCTACGCCGTGCACACCTGCGACCTGCGCCATGCCCGCTATCGCGGCCTCATTAAGACGCATCTCCAGCATGTCCTCACCGCTGTCGCGATCAACGTGACCCGCCTGGTCGCCTGGGACGAGGAGACCCCGTTCGCCAAGACCAGAACGTCCGCTTTTGCCCGTCTTCCCGTCGCTGCCTGACCACGGTTTTCACCCGCCCCATTTACCAACAGTATCGAAATAGTGGGACGCGGCCTGCGACTGCGGTCGCATGGCAGACGTGCGCCGACTGCGGTCGGTTTTAGCCCTTGGACGCGGCGCTCCGACGCACCCGCCGTAGCACCGCAGTGCTCGTGGTCTGCCATGCGACCGCAGTCGCAGGCGTTTCCCGCACAATTCCACTATTTCGAGGTGCACCCCGCGAGTGAAGCTCTTGCGGCATACTACTAACGACTAACGGCGCCTATTGGCGCAATGGAGGGGGAAAGGGATGTACATACGAGTGTTTCGGATGGAGGATTATGATCAAGTAATCGCGCTATGGACCGCCGTTGGCCTTGACGTGAGCCGGTCGGACAGCCGCGCCGGACTGGCGCATAAGCTTGAGCGCGACGCCGACCTATTCCTTGTCGCTAAAGCGGAGGAGAGCAGCAGTGACATTATCGGCGTCGTCATGGGGTCATATGACGGTCGTCGAGGATGGATCAACCATTTGGCTGTCGCCCCAGCAAACAAGGGACATGGGCTTGGGCGGCTGCTGATGGCCGAGGTAGAACGGCGGCTGCGCGCGAAAGGGTGCGCCAAGGTTAACCTCTTGATCGAGCCAGCTAACGTGCAGGCGCAGGGCTTTTATGAGCGGCTTGGCTACAACCCGGACGCGTTGGTTTTTATGGAGAAGCGGCTATCCTAATCGACCATGCGGCGACACGCTATGCTGGTGCCTGGGCCGCCGGCATAGCCCTTACAACCGTGTCGTTGTTAGTTGAGCTTGGTGTCCTTAACGTAGGGCGGCTCGTCAGTCGTCGAGAATCTCCACGTCGAGCTGCTGGAGCTGATCGGGGTCGGCGAGCAGGTCGATTGCGACAATCTTCCCCGAGACGATCGTGAAGTCGAAGACGACGCGAGGCTTGCCGCCCGAAGCCCATACGGCTCCAACAGTTCCGTCCACCAATGCGATTTGCGCGCCCTGCGCCCGCCCTGAGAAGGTCTTTGCTACGGCCGTCGCGCCAATGGTCGTTGGGCACAACGACGCGCGGGGCGCTGCCACGACGGCGCGGTCGGCGCGGAGCACGACGTCGGGATCGAGCAGTGCCAGCAATGCGCCGAAATCGCCGTTGCGGGCGGCGGCCAGGAACGCATCCACGACGGCGCGCTGGTGAGCGCGATCGGCCGGGGGCGCCGCCGCAGTGCCCTGCACGCGGCGTCGTGCGCGGCTGGCGAGCTGCCGCGCCGCGACCGACGACCGCCCGGCGATCGTGGCGATCTCGTCGAAAGGCACGCCAAACACGTCGTGCAAGACGAATGCGAGCCGCTCGGCGGGCTCCAGCGTGTCGAGGACGACCAGTAGGGCAGGACCGACCGCGTCGGCCAGCAGCGCTTCATGCTCGGGATCGGGCCCGCCCGCGCCGCGCACAACCGGCTCAGGCGCATGCGCGTCCAACGGCTCTTCACGGCGTGAGCGCCGCGACTCCAGCATGTTCAGGCACACTCGAGAGACCACGGTCGTGAGCCATCCACCCACGTTCTCCACACCGCTTGTGCCGGCGCGGCTGACTCGGAGCCAGGCCTCCTGTACGGCGTCGTCCGCCTCGGTCGTCGAGCCGAGCAACCGGAACGCCACCGCGTGCAGGTGCGCGCGGTGGGCTTCGAAGCGCTGAGCCAGCCAGTCGTGTTCGTCCATCAATGCCCTTCCTTCATCGGTCACATTTTATCGTCGCGACCTGTCATAGTAGTGACCGGCGAAACGCGGCCGGTGTGACACATGGAGTGTAGCAAGTGAGAGGAGCTCATCGTGACGTCAGGCATTCGCACCGTCATCTACCCCGTCAAGGATCTCGCGAAGTCGAAAGAGCTGTTTGGCAAGCTTCTAGGCGTCGCGCCGTACGCGGACACGGCCTACTATGTCGGGTTCAAGGTCGCCGACCAAGAGATCGGCCTGTCTCCCGCGCCCTATGGTCATAGTGAGGGCATGACCGGTCCCATAAGTTATCTACATGTCGACGATATCCGGGCCAGCCTTCAGCTGATCCTCGATGTGGGTGGCAAGGAGCAACAGCCGGTCAAGGACATGGGCGGCGGCAGGCTGATCGCATCGGCGAATGATGCCGAAGGCAACGTGATCGGGCTAATCCAGGAGCCGTGATAGCCCGTCGTCACGCCGGGGCCGCCACTCGGCTCAACGATCGGGCGGCCCCGGCCTGACGACGGGATAGCGATCTCTGTGTGCCGCTCTTAGGAGGGAAAGATGCGCGCCAGGTCCACACTGAAACCGGGCACGACGGGATCGCCCCGCAGCGACTCAGACTCGGAGAGCAGCACGGGCTGGCCGTTGGCCTGGTACACCTCGACTGTGCGCAGCCATGGATTGACCACCCAAACGGCCTGCACGCCCACGTCGATGTAGGCGCGCACCTTGCGGGAGATCGTCGCCAGGGTGTCCGAGCGTGAGGCGATCTCGACGGCCAGATCGGGGGCGAAATCCGCATCGACATCCAGGTCCGCCGGCAGGCCAGAGAGTCGCCCTTTGGACACATAGGCCAGGTCGGGCTCCTTCGGCTCCGCGCCGACGTGGAACGATGTCTGAGCCGAGAAGACGTAGCCCAGCCCCTGTTCTTCGACAAAGTCACCCAGGGCGCGCTGTAAGCGCGAGGCAATCAGCCCATGTCCGAGCGTCGGCAGCGCCACGGGCTCACTTTCTACCAATGGAGCGGTATCGAGCATGCCGTCCTCCTAACAGTCCGTGCAACGCCACATACATCGTCTTCTCTACCATAACAAGGTTACAACACGTTTGAAACGCGGGTCGGGGGCGCCTGGGATGATGGAACGCGATCTTCGCCCTCAAGGCCACTGTTGCGCGCCATGGAGGATACGGCTCATACACACTTTTGATGATGAGGGCGCTGACGTCGCTCAGGGCTGCGGCGAGTGGCGAGACAATTGGCTGGTAGAACGCCCCAAAGCCGGGCTACAGGGCTTACGGGCCTCCTCAAATGTGTGTGGGAGGCGGTCTCACTGTAGATAGCGCTCAGGCTACCAACCGCCATCATCAAAAGTGTGTATGAGCCGAGGATACGCGCCACCACCACCGTGCCCTCCTCCAAAACGTAGATGATGATGTAGGGGTAACGCGCGACCACGCGCTCGCGCGTCCCCTCTACCTCAACCTGCCGTCCCATCAATGGGAACACAGTCAAGCCGTTCGCCGCCTTCAAGATCGTGCCCACGACACGGTCAGCGGATTGCGGGCTGCGTTCGGACAGATAAGCATAGATAGCGCGCAGATCGTCGCGCGCCATCTCGGACAACCGTAGGTTCACGCGTCAGCTCACATGTCCCGCGCCTCGCCTCCGTCGTGATCGTCGGCGTCGAGAGTAAAGCCGGCGGCCAGGATGCCGTCTCGCTTGAACTCGGTCACCACATCCTCCACGGCGATGGCGCCGCCGGCCCGGATCTGCGCGAGGCCCTCCTGAATCAGGGCGATGTCGCGCAGCCTGCGCTCGGCCACGACGCGCAGCGCGTCCACCATCAGGTCGTTGCGCGTACGCCCCGTGGCCTGCGCCAGCGTCTCATACTGCTCCTTCACGTCCACCGGCACGCGTATACTTGTCACGACGGCTTCCATCGCCCCTCCTCGTATATACTACGATGTGTATTATACAGCGAAAGGTAAGAGGCCGTCAATTAGGATAGAAGCGGCGAGTAGCGATTAGGCGGGGCGCGTGAAGCCCATGCGGTCTTTGACTTGCTCGACTTTGGGCTCGGCTACGGCGCGCGCCCGCGCCGCGCCGACGGCCAGGATGCGGTCGAGTTCGGCCGGGTCGCCCATCAGCGCGTGGTAGCACTCACGGATCGGCGCAAGCGCCGCGACCGTGACGTCGGCCACCTCGCGTTTGAGGTCGCCATAGCCGCGCGCGGACGCGAAGTGCGCCTCAATCTCGGCTCGGCTCTGGCCGGTCAGCGACTCGTAGATTTGCAGCAGGTTGTTGACGCCCGCCTTCTCCGGCGCGTCGCTGAACACGATCTCACGGCCCGAGTCGGTCACGGCGTGCTTGATGGCGTAGCTGATCTCGCTGGGCTCGTCGTCTAGGTAGATGGCGTGGCCGCGCGCCGTCTCGCTCTTGCTCATCTTGATCGCTGGGTCGTTGAGGCCGACGATGCGCGCGCCGCTCTCACGGATGACCAGACGCGGAACCACGAAGGTGTCGCCGAATAGCCGGTTGAAGCGCTCCGCGATGTCGCGCGTCAACTCGACGTGCTGCGTCTGATCCTCGCCGACCGGCACTTCATCGGCGTCATAGAGCAGGATGTCTCCGGCCATTAGCACCGGGTAGTCGAGCAGCCCCGTCAGCACGCTCTCCTGCCTGACCACCTTGATTTTGTACTGCGTCATGCGCTCGAGCCAGCCCAACGGCGTGACGCAGTTGAGTAGCCAGCAGCATTCGGCGTGCGCGCGCACATGGCTCTGCACGAACAGTGTGCTCCGCTCGGGGTCAATACCCGCCGCCAGCAGCATCGCGGTGAGCTCGCGCGTCTGCCGCCGCAGCGTCTCGGGCTCGATCGGCAGCGTGATCGCGTGTAGGTCGACCACGCAGATATAGTTCTCTTTCTGGCGCTGCCCCGCGACCCACTGCTGCACCGCGCCCAGGTAGTTGCCCAGGTGCAGCCGTCCCGAGGGCTGGATGCCGCTGAAGACGCGCGACCGCGTCATGCGCATCCCCTCCGGCGCCGCGTGCTCGCTCAACCCTAGCGGCGCATCCTGTATGGTTTCCGTGGTCATATATCTCCCTTAAAGTCCATGACTACTGTATGTATGGTGATACAATTCGGTGCATGCTACACATTGAATACGGCCGTCGCAATCGTCGGGCGTATGGCGACACACCCCTACAACCACGCGCATTGGTTTCTCTGCGCGTCGGGCAAACACATAGCCATGGCCGGCCGCCCCCGACCGCCGGGCGCATGCAATGCGCCCCTACAATCGTGTATACCCGAACGCGATCCGCGCCGTTTGCCATCCGGCCCCCGCAGGGTAAAGCAACTCCAAGATCTTCCCGACTCCCGACTATCGCGGTACCCTCTCGCGCTGCTCGCGCGTGAAGGCCTCGAAGTTGCGCCGCATCTCGGTGATGCTGTCGCCGCCGCACTTCTCCATCAGCGCGCCGGCCAACGCGTAGGCCATCATGGCCTCGCCGACGACGCCGGCGGCGGGGACGACGGCGGTGTCCGAGCGCTCGTAGTGCGCCGGCGCCCCCTCGCCCGTCACCAAGTCGGCCGAGGGCAGCGCCCGGCGCATCGTGCTGATCGGCTTGACGGCGAGGCGCGCGATCACCGGTTCGCCGTTGGTGATGCCGCCCTCCAGGCCGCCCGCGCGGTTCGTGGCGCGCCGCCATCCACCCTCTCCGTACGAGACGATGTCGTGGACCTCCGGGCCCGGCAAGCCGGCGTTCTCGAAGGCCGGCCCGATCTCCACACCCTTGACCGACTGGATGCTCATCAACGCCGCGGCCAGCAGCCCATCGAGCTTGCGGTCCCACTGCACATGGCTGCCGATGCCCGGCGGTAGGCCGTACGCGACGATCTCGCTCACGCCACCCAGCGTGATACCTTCGCGCTTGGCCTCGTCGACCGCCACGACCATCGCCGCCTCGGCCTCCGCGCCGGCGCAGCGTACCGCCGACGCCTCGACCTCGCGCCAGAATTGGTCGAA
>JAABUZ0100002141.1_pt1 | contig 33978 bp, 36 predicted proteins | sample 5562091 | NCBI WGS metagenome assembly JAABUZ01 (sample SAMN12813069, study PRJNA571459) | rock metagenome | isolation source: Antarctica rocks | place: Antarctica: Victoria Land, Linnaeus Terrace sud | collected 2015-12-21
GTTCGCTCAGGTCTCGCCAGTGCTCTTCGGGGTCCTTGTCCATTTCTGCCTCCTGTGTTTGCTCTTCCCATCCTATCCCTTTCCCTCTTGGTTGTCTACCCCCTCTGCAAAAAGATGACGGGCACCCAGAATGACTGTTTTCTGTACGAACGGACCAGACTACTAGTGCATATGCTACACCCAGGATTTGAGACTAGAGAAGAGGGCATGTCTACACTAAAACAACTAATGAAGGAAAGAAGGCGGTGAATCGCAAGACGCCCCATCATGGGTATCGCGTGCAAAACGGCAACCGACTCTCGTTTCAGGGTTTTGTGGAGTAGAAAATATTGACCCAGAATTACTTCCTCAAATGGCTCAAGTAGCTTCGTGAGACACATATGCCAATGACAGCCGTTGCCTCGCAACGTTAAAGTGACCAGTTTCAGAATCGCTCAAGGAGATATCACTTAAGAAGGAAACAATTCATCGAGCAACTGCTGCCGCGCCAAGTGCTTCTCTTCGGCAGGGGCAATGATCCTTGTGGGAACAAGGCTCACCAGTTCGTCGGTGCTGGCGAAGATCACCGGCGGTCTGACAACCCAGAGGTAGGCCCTTGAGTATGAACCGACCGGCTCATTAGTCGTCCAGGACCGCTAGATCAAACTGGCGCAGGCGCGTGGGATCGGCGACCGCCTCAATCTCAGCGATCTTGCCGTTCCTGATGGTGAGATTGAGGACGAGGAACAGGTGCCCACGCGGCGCCACGATGAGCGCCACGGCTCCGTTCACGAGAGCCGTTCGGAAGCCCTGAGCACGTCCTTTAAACTGCCTGGCCACGGCTTGCGCACCGCGGACCTCTCTTGACACACCCTTCGGCGAGGTAGCGCCATCGATGCGGAACACAATCTCCGGGTCGAGCACCGTGAGCAGCGCGTTGAAGTCACCGGCTCGCGAGGCGGCGAGAAAGGCATCAACCACCTTTCGGCTTGCGGGAAGATCGGCGTCCTTCACCATTGCTTCTCCTCGCACCCGACGGCGCGCGCGGCTCGCCAGCTGCCTGGTCGCTGTTTCTGAGCGGTCCACTACTCTCGCAATCTCGTCGAAAGGCATGGCGAAGATGTCGTGCAGCACGAACGCAAGGCGCTCGGCGGGATTCAATGTGTCGAGAACCACGAGCAGTGCCAGACCAACCGAGTCGGCCAGCAGCGCTTCCTGCTCGGGGTCGATCCCGCCAGAGCTTTGCGTTCCTGGTTCGGATGCGGACGCTTCCAGGGACTCCTCGCGCCATGTGTTGCGCGAACGCAGCATGTCAAGGCAGATTCGCGCGACCACCGTGGTCAGCCATCCTCCCAGGTTTGAAATTTCGCTCGTCTCGGAGCGGCTGAGGCGAAGCCACGCCTCCTGGACGGCGTCGTCTGCCTCGTCAAGCCGTCCGAGCATCCGGTAGGCCACCGCTTGCAGGTGGGTCCGGTTGGCCTCGAATTGTTCCGCCAGCCATTCGTGTTCGTCCATCTCGTCATCCCTTCGGTTCGTTCTCTCAGAGGAGCCAACGTGTGCCTGCCCTCACCAGTGTGACGCACGTCCTCATCCACCGGTCACATGTGTTCGTTTCGTTTCGTCATAGGAGTGACGAACCATTTCAAACGAATGTGACAGCAGGAAAGCATTAGGAAAATCAAAGCAAGTCAATATGAGGAGGTTTTTATGAGCCAACCTGACAAGAAGGGCACGCAGGAGTCCGCCAAGAGCACCGCCGCGATCAACAAGAAGTCCAAGGGATTCACAGACGAGGAACGAGCCGCGATGAAAGAGCGCGCCAAAGAGCTGAAGGCGGAAGCGCGCGCCAACAAGAACAAGGCGGAAGGGGAAAGCGACGTGCTCGCGAGGATCGCCGAGATGCCGGAACCAGAGCGCGCCATGGCCAGGCGGCTCCATGAGATCATCAAAGCCAGCACGCCAGTCCTCTCGCCGAAAACCTGGTACGGGATGCCCGCGTATGCCAGGGACGGCAAGATCGTCTGCTTCTTCCAAAGCGCGCAGAAGTTCAAGACGAGGTACGCGACGCTCGGCTTCATGGACACGGCGAACCTCGACGAAGGCGCCATGTGGCCGACCTCCTTCGCGCTGACGGAGTTGACCGCCGCCGAAGAGGCGAGGATCAGCGCGCTTGTGAAGAAAGCGGTGAGCTGAGGACTAAGCTCGCAATGAGGCCCCGCGCCTCTGGTCTTCCGTAGCTCGACAAACCGGCTCTTGAGTATGAGTAGACCGGATTACAACGCTAACGTTGTAATCCGGTCTACTCATACTCAAGAGCCAGGTATTCCAGCAGATCCATCGCCATCGCAAACTGTTTTCGCCCAGCCTCAAGAATGGGCACGAATGGAATCTTGAAATGCGGAACCGTGGCATAGGGTTCCTAATGAACCAGCTTTTTAACGTTTTAGCAATAAATCCAGATCCAGAAACAGCCCGTGCTCTCAATCAAGTTCAGCATCCATTTCCTGCTCAACCTGATGATACGCCTGCTCCACATCGATGCCACACAAGATCCGCCGCGCCAGCTGCCGAAATTGCCCAAAGTAATACTGCCCTTCGCTATCCAGGGGCCGGAAACGCCTGGTGATGCTCCGGGCACAATCATCGAGCAGCACGATAGAGCGCGTGGAAAGCTGGCCATCAGAGGCGTACCATTCTTCAAAGCAATCACGCAGGTATGCATCGAGCTGCACGAAGCGGTCCCGCTCTGCCGGAGTAAGTTCATGTAAGCAGGGAAAAGATTGAGCTGAAAGCGCGGCCCACAAATCTTGTGTTCTCATGACTTCCTGTCGCGCCTCACGGTCCCTGGTGTTCCTGCCGCTGCATGGTGAGGCGCAGGCCCTCAAGATACTGGCGGTGCTTGGCCAGTTCTGTCTCTAACTCGGCAATTTTGATATCTTTCTGGACGTAATCCTGGAGAAGCGTCGCATGCTGCTGCTCCTGGGCTTTTAAGAGTTCCTCTGCCTTGTGCACGCGGACCACCAGATCGGCCTTTTTGTACGCCAGGAGCGGATCGCGCAGTTTGGGTGTATCAGGCTGCGATGCTTTCGTTCGTTTGCGCTGCTGTTTCAGGAAGGTGCTGTGCTGCTGATACAGCAAAAGAGCTTCTGGGTTGCGCCGGAGGGCCGCATACGCTAGACCACATTCCTCGTAAATGGTTCGAGCAGAAATAGGCTTGTGCTGTGCTGTGAGCGAGGCAATAGCGGTTTCGAGTCGACTGACGGTGTGCTGCTTTTGGGCCTGGGCATGCTCACGCAGGCCAGCGAGCTGCTGTTCACTATAGGGTTCTGTGCGCAGTGGACCCACGCGTTTACGCTTCCGCATCAATCACCACCGCATCATATGTTGCCGAGGCAAGCTGGAGAAAGACCGGTTTTCGTCTGCCATCCTCGATAGCCGCCTGCGTGATATTCATCTCGTTGATATGCGTATCGAGATCGCGAACCAACAGACGGTACTGCCGTGCATCGACTTCATTCCCCTGCGCTTCTAATTCTTCGGCAAGCTTTGCGTAGACCGTGCGCCAGTGTAACGCATTCTTCAATTTTCTAGGATCAGACACCAGATGTGGGCAACCAATACAGAGCGTCCGATTGTAACCGCGCGGGCAAAGGTCCACATTGCCGCAAAACCCGAGGGTCGTTTCAAGCAAGGTATGCCAGCGTTCAAAACTCTCTCGTAGTTCCTCATCCATTGATGTGCTCTCCTGCTCGTTTGGCCAGTAAATGAGAATGGATGCTGCATGTTCCTCAACCTTTGTTTGAAACTCAGCAAGATCAATTAAGGCTTGCTCTTCCGTTTCCTGGCTGTAGTATTCCGTCGATTCTGGGATCGCACCTCCAGAGCGCATTTCGTGATGCAAGGCACGAGCGACGGCTGCGAGAGGGACCTCGTGCTCGTTCCGGGCAGCAGTAGCCGTGACATGACGAAGGAGGTGAACGGTGACAGAGAACGGTTCTCCTTGTTTTGTCCGGAATTCTAATCCATACAAGATAAAGCGGAGAAGACTCAGCACATCTTCAGGGTGGAGTGAGCCCCATTGCCCATCGGGACTTGCAGCCCATTGGAACAAGTACCGTTCATCTGGCGCATCCCTTGCTTTCCTGTTCTCTGGATGAGTGCGTACGACCGGGATTTTGCCGTTATGAGCCTGGAGAAGTCCTTGCGCAATTTCGCGAAGGAGCTCATAGGCTCCGTCGCTGATCAAAAACAATTTCCGTTGCTCTTCTGTCCGTTTTCCTTTGGGCAGCAGTAATTGCAAATGCATGATGCGTTCTTCTCCAGAAGAGTTTCCTTCTTTTTGTACCCGGTAGGGGCGCACACGGAAACGATCAGCACTGACCTGGAGCAATTCTGTCATCCGAGAACCATTCGTGAGTGCCAGAGTGGCGAGAGCAGCAGCATAGAGCGCACCACGATAAAGAGACACCGGATCAAATACCAACGCCCCGGTACGAGCCCTGGCAAACGCAAGCCGATGGATAAAACCCGAATGGGGAGTTAAGAGACCATCTCGTGTGCAAGAGAGACCAGTAAATTTCCCCAGGCTCTCTAGCAAGTCTTTGCGGCGCTGTATATCTTCAGAAGACATGCCAAGGGTCGTATTTGCTTGTAAAAGACCATATTTGATCATCTCGCCAATCCACAAGAGATCTTCTTCAGGGCCCAAAAACTCGACGAAGAACTCACGTTTGTCTGGGACAAATTCTTCACGCTCCAAACGGGCACATTGCACATGGCCTGGGCTGTAATGATCGGCATGGCCAATGACCCACTGCCCGAAATCCCAGAGGCAAAATTGCATGGTAACCGGGCGCTTCTCCAAACGCACTTGCGCAACCGTGCTAGCCTCCTGGTTCACTGTCACCAAATCTTCTTTGTAAGAAAATACCAGTGGAAGGTGAGGCTCACCTCTTTGCACTTGCTCTTTGGCTTCCTCAAATGCTTGAAGCAGGCGCCAGGCTGCCTGTTTCCTGAAACGAACAAGCCCCACAAGCAGCGTGTGCAGTGGTGCCAGAATATCGCTCTTGTCTTTGCGACGCTGCCTCTGCTTGTCTCTGAGCGCAGCGTCGTTAAAATGCTGTTTGAGAAACCGGTAGGGCAGGCGCGGCAGAAGGACATGCTCGATCTGCGCTCGTTGCTGAGAAGTGAGTTGCTCCAAATACCCCCTCAGGTAAGGTTCTGTGAGCATACAATATGTTTTGAAGCCTTCATAGAGCTTCGGGGTAGTTGCATGTTGAACAACCATGCTCTCCCATACTTCTTTTGTCAGTTCAGCGGCAGATCGAATATGGCAGGTTGTCTGGACATCTCTCAGCAAGCGGGAAAGCCTCTGGATCAGGGCATAGAGGTCATTTTCATCTCTTGACTCGCAGGCGTAGCCTGCAACAAGAGCCACCTGAGAGGCAAATGGACTGTTTGCTACAGTGTTCACAAGGTAGCCTATGACCTTCCCAGGGAGATGGGTCCAATCGATGCCTGGAGCATGATGAAGATCCGATGGAAGCCACTCAAGAAAGATCTGGAGATGGAAGGAGTGATTGTCATCACTGAAATTCACTCGTCTCCTGGTCGGTTGTTCTGCTTCTTTCTTCGTCAGAGTTTGGCTCATCCTTTGTTCTCCCAGAAAGCAAGATCGGCTTGTATTTGTTGCATGATAGATAGCGAAATACCTTCTTGGCGTTGTGTTGTCGAATGGCTCTTTGTTGCCTGCACCGAAAGAGGTGAAAGCTTTCCGGCATGTTCCTCCGTTTTTCGCTGAAATTCTGCAAAATCTTCCTCTTCCTCATACTCGGTCCTGGAATGATCATAGCAGAGAATGGTGAACGGGTTTCGCCAACCCATACGTCTCTGGACAACACGTCGAAGACTACGCTCTTTTGAGGGGTTGTTCTCGTAGCGCTGGTTGATCCATGTCAGCCACTCAGTTGCACGTAAATGCCGTATATCATGGGCTGTAAATTCCAGGAATGGCAACAGGGCTTCGCTTTTCTCGTCTTTTTGCGGTGCTCGTGCAGCAAAGAGCCGTCGCCAATGGTAGTAGAAAGCATCTCGATTGTAGGGCGTGCCCCGCCGAGTCAGAAAGATGGGATCAGCGTCATTGAGTTCGGAGAGTCGTTTTCGCCCCTGCGGATCATATTTGGCTCGCTCTGTACGCACATAGCGAACCAGGGCTGCTTCAAGAGGTGGCGAAAGTCTGATCAATTTCTCTTCGCGTCCGTAACTCCCCTTGTTCGTCACGTATGCCTGGTAGGGATCTTTTGCTTTTCGATATCCTCCGGCTGTGAAGCCGAGAATCTCGCTCAGACGGGCCCCTGTCTCGCGCAGGAGCATGAGCACAAGGCGATCACGTTGCGTTGAGGCATGTGAGGCCATCCATGTCAGATCTGTTGCCAGTTGTTTCTGGATGTGTTCCGACGTAAGTGCTGGGTTGGGCTTCCATACTTCCCCTCTGCGGAGACGAAAGTAGGCCGTAGGTCGTTGATTGGTCTCTTGCCAGGTTTCCGGACGTGTTCCGGCGTGATCCAGTGCGCCGCTGTTGGCCAGTGATTTGATGTGTTCTCGTTTCCAGCGCTGGAGAAGTTCAGAGCACATGGGATTGGCGTAAGCGTACAACCCTGCTTCGATCATCACGGCATAGAAATCTCGAATGGCGGCCAGCAAGACCCGCGCATACTACTTTGTGCGAGCGGGGAAGCACCGGTCAGATCAATTCGATAGCCATCGAGGTCGGTATCGCGCCCCATGTGACAGGAAACGTCGTGAAGAAGAAACTCTTTGACAGCGCAACGCAAGCGTGTTGGCTCATCATTCCAGGCCACGCCTTGCTGGAGTAAATACGAGAAAAAGGGGAGTAAAAAGCTCAAGTACGTGCGCCTGGTCCCATCGGAACCGGGCATCTTGCGCAAACGATACCATTCTGTGACGTGCGAAACAGGACGCCCCTCCTGGTCAACAACGATCAACTCATAGCGCCCACCAGGCTGGCAAGTCATTTTTCTGAAGCCTGAGCAAGAGACAAATTTGCCCTGAACTCGTTGCTTTAACCGCATCCGCCACCACCACCATTCCTATGCATTTCTCTTTCTATTGTACTGATGCTTCCAAGTGCTCTGGACAAGCGTCATTGACAGACGTATCCTTTCATCTGTCGAAGCACAACAATGGGTGATTCAGAGGGAAGCAATTGGTACTCCTGTTAACTAGTGGTCGCTGGTATGTCTGCCCAGGACTCCTCTCACGGCTTCGGGGCCGTGAGTTCGACCTGTATTACGACCGCCGCGATGTGGGCGTCCTCTATATTTTTGTCGAGGGGGAATATGTTGGGGAAGCCTACTGCCCACAATTGATGGGGGGCCGCGTCAGCGAGTGGGAAGCCAGAGCCATGCGCAAACACGATGAGGAACAGGCCAGAATCGCCCGTGAACAAGGGCTGCCCGTTCGTGCTCGTATTCAGGACGAAGCGGGGTCAGCACGCAAACGCCGAAGCACAGAGATTCGCGCAAGTGAACAGGCCCGTCAATGGGATCGCCAACGCCAGGACATTCATCCGGCCATCGTTTCAGAGCAATTAGCGAGTATCGAGGCCAAGAAACTTGCCCCACCAAAGCTCCCACCGGCACGCCCAGATGCCGAACCTGATCGTCCAGTCCGTGTTTTACCTGTTCGTACGATGCAAGAGGAGCCGTAACGATGACGCATTCCCCCTTCAGAAAGAACGTGTTCATCGAGACCGCCTTCGCTCGAAGGTTGCAGGCAATGCTGCGTTCCGCTTTGGATAATCGTACCTGGCATGTGATTGTTGCTGATCCGGGCGCTGGCAAGACCATGAGCATACGCGATCTGCAGAAAACGACGGGCGGACGATCTGTTCTCGCGGTCGTGGCTCCGAAAAACAATGAAGATGAGCAGGCATTAGGTGACCAATTCTACACGGCGTTAGGACTTCCGCTGCGAGGGCATTGGAGCACCCGCAAGCCCAAACTCATGGGACACTTCCACCAATATGGGACCGAGTGCCTCATTGTGGATGATGCCCATGATCTCTCCATGCCTCATCTGATGTTCCTCAAGGAAGTGACCGACCAGGGGCAGTTGCAATACAATCATCCGCTTGGGTTGTGTCTGGTTGCGGCGGGCCGTGGCAACACGATTCCCTTGAAGGTGACGTTAGACCAACCTGAGCCGACCTGGCTCCAATGGCGTCGTCGGCTCGATTCGCTGCAGCCGTTCTGCCGCATTGCCAGCCACACCTCAGAAGAAGTTCGCGACATCCTGGCGACCCTGGAGCAGGTCTACCAGCCACTCTTGCCGCAGCTCAACTTACGCCAGTGGACTTCATCGATCTACACGTGGCTCACACACCCAGTCCTCGATTCGACCCGCTCAGGCTGTGTAACAATGGACAATCTGATGAAGCTGGTGGTCGCCGCTCTGGAATGGTCGTATGAGGCAAAGGCTCCTGATGTGGGGGCCAAGTGGTTGGAGCACGCCGCAGAACTGCTCGTACTACGCCATGATACGCTCTGGGTTATTGACGGAGCCTCGCCTCCCGTCGAAGCAGATCAAGCATCGGTAGTTGAGCCCGTGCAGACAAGTGAGACACAAGCAGAACAGGTCTCTTCCCCAAATGAGGAACAAAAGATTCCCTCTTCGGTCCCCACAGAACAGGCGACTGAGACACGATCTCGGAAGAAGGCTGAGGCACCTCCTGCCGCATTGGACAAATGCGCATTTTCTGGGGTCGTTCACATTTCCCTCAAGCGTTTTGAGGAGAGTGGTGTCGCGCTTGTGGAATGTCCTGGCTGTGGAAGAACGTGGACCCTCTCTCCAAGCGGTGGAGTTCTGCGCTTCAAGTCTCACGACAAACGCAAAATGAACACTCCCAATACCGGACGACGGTGGGCCAAGGGGGAAGGGGAAACTGACTGGAATGTAGTCGGAGGGTAAGCAGATTGGCTTGTTTAGCCTTCCCGGAGAGAAGTATTCTCATGAAACAAGTGTTGCGTGATCATTTGTATGCTTACGGGCGCATTTGCGGCTTCTTAGCCACCCATGCACGCCTGTCCGAAGGGGGGAAAGGACTGGCAGTTCAAGAGGATCTCGACCTTTATTGCTACGATTTTTGCGGGTGTTCCAAGGACTCGTCCCCTTGTGAACATTACCACCTGTTTCTCGGCTTTCTGGGAAGAGGGCGCAGCACAAGCCGAGCTGGTATACACGCAAAAGGATCTCGATCTCGTAGAGGATCTTGGCCTCGCTGCTGGTTTCACATCCAGGCGTCCTCCTCGCAATTATCCTTGGGTCTCGGCTTGGCGAGATGGAGCTGAAGCCAAACTGCATGGCGAAGTGTTCCGACGATTTATCAGAGGATGGCTGCAAACCGGTGTGGACCGGCGACGCATCAAAGGGGTATGAGTCAGGATCAAAGACGTAACCTTGTTTGAGCTGATCTTCATGGGAGAAGTGGTTGTTCTCTGAGCTCAAAAGCGAGCCCGGTCTTTCCCACTTTTATTGTATCACCTCCTGTCTAGTAGCACACTGCCTTTTTGGACGTTTTTTTTTGGCGTTCCTTCCCCTATACTCAGGCGGAAGCGACGCCACTCTGGCGCATCCGCGGTGAAAGCTCTCCTTTGAGCCCGCGATACCGCTCGTGTTTGTGCTGAAATCAGCACCTGCTTCATCAGGCGTGTGCCAGACCCTCGTCGTGTGCGAAAGGAGTCATCGAGAGATGAAAGGAGAAGAGATGTGATGGCGGCAAGCGAGCAATCTGTTCTATCGGAAATGGAGGGTGTGATGATCGACGTGATCGTTGCCGGCGGCGGACCGACCGGCTTGATGCTGGCCAGTGAGTTGCGGCTGCACGGCGTGCATGCGTTCGTGCTGGAGAAGGAGGCGGAGCCGACCGGGTACGTCCGTGCGCTCGGCCTGCACGTGCGCAGCATCGAGGTGATGGACCAGCGCGATCTGCTGGAGCGGTTCCTCGCGCACGGCAAGAAGTACCCGGTCGCCGGCTTCGCCGGCCTCAGCAAGCCGTCGCCTGACCGGCTGGACACCGCACATGGGTACATCCTCGGCATCCCGCAGACCATCACCGACCGCCTGCTGGCCGAGCGTGCCACCGAACTCGGCACCGAGATCCGGCGCGGCTGCGAACTGGTTGGGCTGAGCCAGGACGAACACGAGGTGACCGCCGAGTTGGCCGACGGCACGCAGCTGCGCTCGCGCTACCTCGTCGGCTGCGACGGCGGCAGCAGCACGGTACGCAAGCTGCTCGGCGTCGGCTTCCCTGGTGAACCCACCAGGGTCGAGACGCTGCTGGGCGAGATGGAGGTGGCCGTGCCGCCGGAGACGCTGGCCGCCGTGGTGGCCGAAGTCCGCAAGACCCAGTTGCGGTTCGGCGCCGTGCCTTTCGGGGACGGGGTGTACCGCGTCGTCGTGCCCGCCGAGGGGGTGGCCGAGGACCGCACGGTCGCGCCGACCCTCGAGGAGTTCAAGCAGCAGCTGCGGGTGTTCGCCGGCACCGACTTCGGCGTGCACTCACCGCGCTGGCTCTCCCGCTTCGGCGACGCCACCCGTCTGGCCGAGCACTACCGCACCGGACGGGTGCTGCTGGCCGGCGACGCGGCGCACATCCACCCGCCGACCGGCGGGCAGGGGCTCAACCTCGGCATCCAGGACGCGTTCAACCTCGGCTGGAAACTGGCCGCCGAGATCAATGGCTGGGCACCCGAAGGGCTGCTGGACACCTACCACACCGAACGGCACCCGGTGGCCGCCGACGTCCTCAACAACACCCACGCGCAGATGGAGCTGCTGTCCCCCGAGCCGGGCCCCCGGTCAGTGCGCCAGCTGCTATCGGAACTGATGGACTTCGAGGACGTGAACCGGTACCTGATCGAGAAGATCACTGCGATCGGGGTCCGCTACGACTTCGGCGAGGGCCACGAACTGCTCGGTCGGCGGCTGCGGGACGTAGGGCTGAAGCGGGGTCGCCTCTACGAGCTGATGCACAACGGTCGCGGGCTGCTGCTCGACCAGACTGGCCAGCTTTCGGCAGCGGGTTGGGCAGATCGAGTCGACCACGTCGTCGATGAAAGCTCGGAACTGGACGTGCCTGCGGTGCTGCTACGACCGGATGGTCACGTGGCGTGGGTCGGTGAAGATCAGCAGGATCTGCTCAGCCAGTTACCAAAGTGGTTCGGCCAGGTGTAACCAGAAAGGGTGAGGTCTTGTGACGACCCGCCTCTGACGTACCTTGATCAACAGCACCCCTCGGGGTGCTGTTGATCAAGGATGGCCCAGGCACCGGGAAGACCGTGTTAGCGCTGCATCGCGTCGCGTATTTGAAAGAACGCCTCCAGCAGCGCTGCTGGAGACGTTTTTGTGAGGATCTTAGCCCTATCTCTATTTACCACTTTCACCGCTGTCATACCAGAACTGGAGCGGCTTCTCAAATGGTAAATGGTTGTGCTGCTCACTCGTCACCTCAAGTCCACTGGTGGGGATCGGCGACGCATCAAAGGGGTGTAGATCTCGTTGTTATTTACACTCTTCTCTGCTGATACCCCAGATGTGAAGCGGTTTGCTCAAGTATTTTTGTACCAGTGCTCACATTGGAGGGCAAGTGCTTACGTCGGAGGGCCAAACCTGCTCACTTGGTACGGCATTTACCATCTTCACGCCGATTGATCACTCGTCGCCCTAAAATCTGACCACTCTTCGCGCTTACTACCACATGAAACGCAAAGTGGAAACAAGAAGAACGGGAGAAAAGAGCAGAAAGTGCATCACTTCAACTCTCCAAGAGCTTTCTCTCAGGAAATCCTTCTTTTCTGGCAAGAAACGCACCTCTTACCAAGGAAAAGAGCTTTTCTTGTTCCTTGCTAGAGCTGTATTTCTCGCAGAAAGAGTATTTCTTGCTTGCTACTTTGCGTTTCATGACAGCTTACGTGATACCAAGTCGTTACCGATCATGGCCTGACCGCAACGCTCGATCGCGTGGTGCTGACCGACTCGGAGACGCGCGTCTACCTGAGCGGCCTGCCCTACGGCGGACAGGGGCAGAACAACTACTTCGCGACGCTGGACGTGAACGTTTCTCAGAGCTACGACATGTACACCGCGAACCAGCAGACCAGCTCAGATGGCCTGTTCATCATCTTCGATAACATGCTTGTGGGCCAGCATGGCTCGTGGACGTTGGATGTGCAGCAGGTCATGTCGGATCCTCCCAATGGCCATCCTCCGCAGATGAGTCAGGGCGGCCACTGGGTGTTTCACTTCCAAGTGCCTTAAAGCAGGCCCTTGAGTACGAACGGACCGGAAGACAACGCTAAGGACCTTAGCGTTGTCTTCCGGTCCGTTCGTACTCAAGGGCCAAGCCTCCCTCTCGGGCTCGCTCGTGAAGCTGATTGAAGGCTTCACGTTGTACATCGCATCGGTGAGCCTAAGAGACCTTGACCTCTGTCAAGGCCTCTTGACAGTGGGTATAGAGTTAGGGATGGTACTCCACAATGACCAGAGCACATGAACGCTCCTGGGGTGACAGGCCTTCGTGTTGCAACGGTGTTGTCGCTGGTACCAGCTCTACTGTCCCTGTAGATGTGATCTCCAGTACAGCTTCATTCGTTCGGACAGCAAGAAAGAAGGCGACAGAGATGCCTCTCTACATGACGCAATTTGCTTACACGCCTGACGCCTGGGCCACCCTCATCAAGAAGCCGCAGAACCGTGAGGACACGCTGCGCGGGCTCATCGACAAGCTGGGAGGACGGTTGGTGTCTTTCTACTACTCCTTCGGGGAGTACGATGGCGTGTTTATCTCGGAGATGCCCGATCAGGCGACCGTTGTGGCAGCCGTCCTGGCCACGGTCGCGGCAGGCCATGTCAAAGCCGTTGAGACGACGGCGTTACTCACGACGGATCAGACCATGGAGGCGATGCGCAAAGCGGGCGCCCAGACGTATCAGGCTCCAGGAGGGTAGGTCCCGCCTTTACCATCCACAAGTCGAGTCCTCTCCAGGAGGGAGGCCAGGAGCTCGGTGGTGGTGCTGCCGAGCTCCTTTGGCTTCAGTACTCCTCCTCTCGGTACCCATCATTCCGGCCGGTGAGGCCCGCCAATGAAAGAGACAATGCGAAGCTCTCAACTGGCTAGAGAAGCTGATGGAGAACATCGCATTGTCTTCTTTTCTCATCTGCCCCAAACAGGGCGTTCGCGCCTATTGGTTGCATCTCTTGCCTCTTCATACCGCTTTTTCATTTCCAAGAAAGGCTTCACGTTGTAGATTTCGGTGGCGGGCCTAATAGGCCGTTCAGAGAGATGATCTGGTTGTCCCTGTTGCCGTAGCCAGGCAGCGCGTTGGCTCGTGAACACATAGACGCTCTCCTGATCCCGTTCTTGCTCATGCGGATCTTGTGGGAAAAGATAGTCGTAGAGTGCCCGACGCGCCATATTGTGCAGATCCAGCGTCCTGGTTTTGCCGCCTTTGGCATCAACGAGCTTGATGCTTCCGGCCCGCTGATTGATCTGGCACTGGTCCATTCGCAGCGTCGCAATTTCACTGATGCGCAGCCCTGCCCAATAGCCGAGCGCGAAGATCGCGGCGAAACGGCGGGGAGCATGTTGCTCGACGAGTTGCTTGAGCACAAAGCGCTGCTTCTCGGAAAGTTCAGTTGGTGCCATCGCCACGACCGTTGGGCGTTCCATCGCGCACGCCGGATTGCGGCGCAAGTACCCCTCATCCATAGCCCACTGGCAAAACCGGCGCAACCCAGAAAGCGCCTTGCTTCGCGTTCGAGGCGCACGACCAGCCCGCTGGAGCGAGTCCAGATAGCCACGCACCGCTGTTTCGGTCACCAGTCCCAAGTGGAACGGTGTTCCTCCCGGTAGTTCTGCTAACCAGGTCACAAAATCACGCATCGTGGTCAGATACGCCGCGACGGTTTTAGGGTCACGTGCTCCCAGCGCATGTTGAAACTCCTGGAAAATGGCGGGATCATTCCTTGCCATTGGTTATCTCCTTCCCCTAATTTTCTGTCAAAAAGATTCTCCGACAAGATTTTGAGGCCAACGCTGGTCTTTTCTCTGCATTTCTGTGTGCCAGGATTGCATTGGGTGGGCTTGCTGCTGGTCGGCATACGCCTCAGTCAAGGCCCTGCCTTGCTCGCCGCCTTGTGCTGGTGGACGACCCGCGGCTGGCGAGCCAGTTGGAGCCGTGATGAGGACAAGAAGCTGCTGGAGCGGGCGAGTACGAGTTGGGGGCGCAAGGTCCTCCATGTCTTTGATCGCGGCTATGCCAGCAGTGTGTGGCTCGGAGCCTTGCATCATTACGACGCTCGCTTTGTCCTGCGCTGGCGACATCAGTATCGCTTGCTCTTTGCGGGCACTCTCAAAGCGGCCTGGAAGATCGCGCAGGGCAAAAAAGCCTGGGGCAGTCGTGGTCTGTGGGATGCGCGTCGCGGCAAGTGGATCAGTGCCAGTGTGTTGGCTTTCCCGGTGCGCCATCCTGAGCATCCCGAGCTGTCGCTGTGGCTGGTGGTGGCTCGCCGCACAGGAGGAACACCCTGGTATCTGCTGACGAGCGAGCCAGTAGAGACCCAAGCGCAAGCCTGGAAAGTCGTGATGGCCTACGCTCGCCGCTGGCAGATTGAACTGGCCTGGAAAACCTGTAAAAGTGAACTGGGCATGCAGAGTCCGCGCGTCTGGGAGTGGGAAACCCGGCTCAAACTGCTGGGACTGGCGACGCTGGCCTATGCCTTCTTGCTGCATTTGCTGACCAAGCCCTTCAAGCTCTTGCGCCGCTGGTTGTTGCGCTATGGCTGCCATCGCACCGGAAGCCGCTTGAGGGCCACACGGGTGCCGCTCGCCCGCGTGCGACTGGCCTTAAGCCGCTTGTGGTTAGCCCATCCGCCTCGCTTGAGTCGACGCGCCAATCGAGCTATCGCCACGGACTAACCGTTTGCCCTCTTCGGGGTGACAAGGAAGCTTGCCCTGCTGTGGCACTCTGCCAGCCGACTCCTCGCCTGCTGGCTTTTGCTCATGCGGTACTACCAGCACGAGACTATGGAACACGCAACAAGGGTTTCTCACGCCGACCCCCGCCTCTGTGGGAGAGACTCTTGCTGCGGGAAACAGGTCACAGCGGTTCTGTCGTCCTCTCCTGCTTTCCCAGATTCTGAGCAAAGCCGAGGTTATCAGTGATAACCTCGGCTTTGCTCAGAATCTGGGATGATTCATGATATAATATAGGAGTTTTCTATGTCAAGGCGAGAACGTCTGACGAAACGCCGTGTAGACTGCAAAGGCCGACAACGCGAACAACGCAGTACCATTTTACGTGTACTGTCGCGTATACATTGGTCCTTACCCTTCAATGTGGTAAGAGGCATTGCATGGCTTATCGTATGGGTTATGCATCACCACTCGTTCTAGTACGAGGGTGATAACTGGCAAGCATAGGGGTACACTCTATGCTTGCTATCTCAGCTACAACATAGCTATGCTAAATCATAGCAGCCCTCACTCAGATTTTTAGTCTCGTTCAGTCCAATGCATCGCAGCCAGAACCAGGCTTATCTACAAGGTAAAATAGTTTTATTCAATATATCTTTTTGAGTGATAGGAAGAGTTCATAATGGCACGTACTAATGCTCAGGAAAAAGGAGATGCCCTTGAAAAGGCAGTCCAGTTAATCGAAGCATACATTTTAGGCACTAATCCAGCGACAAAAGAGGCAATCGTTACCATTGAGCCAAAGAAAATCGTAGTCGTCAATGGCGTAAGGCATGAAATCGACATTTATATCACCATTGACTATGGCAGAGGATACAAAGCGAACTTTATTTTTGAGTGTAAGAACTGGAAAAAGAAAGTCGATAAAGATGAGATTATTGTCTTTTCTAAAAAAATAGAGGTTGTGCATGCTCAAACAGGCTACTTTATTGCTAAAAGCTTTACTAGAGACGCAGAAGCACAAGCAGATCAAGACGGCAGGCTCAAACTCCTTACCGCAACCGAAGAACTAGACGCTTCTACGCCCTTGATCGCAGACTTTCATATTTTGTGTAATACGATTATAAGCTCACACGCCAATTTCATATTGAACCCCAATGAAATCTTCAAGCTAGGTACCCTTACTCAGGAAAGTTTCGTGCGCTATAATAGTGAAGACCTTTTGCTTAGAACATTTAACGAGCGGATGCGACAGAGAATTATTGATGACGTTATGAACACTGTGCCAGCCTACACTGTAGGCGAGGGAGTCTGTTCTTACAATAGAAATCAATCATTGGTATTTCAGCCTCATGAGTTGGTTATTGAAGGTTGGGAATGTTACCGATTAGATATGAAGGTGACATGGGAGTCACGCTTTATACGTCCCCCGATTGTCTCCAAATTCGACATCAAAACACGCAGCAGAGTGATAACCTATGACTCAGGTAAGCTCCCGACAGGGGGAAATCTTGAAGTATCATTTATACAAATCGAGTAGCTGCTGATTATAAGCTCAGTTTCTCCATTCTCATGAGAAAAAGGTAGCTGAGTTATGGTAGCCATTTTATTTTTCCTCTCCTGTTGATATAATCCCCTCGCAATGCACCAGTTCACCAAACGCACTGTTACGATCCAGCCACAAGCACACGACTGTATGCTGAAAGAAAACGTCAGCTTCGAGGAGCTACTAGAAACGCTTAATGAGTGGGAGTCGGGTGACATATCGTGTAGTAATGCCAATGAAGGAGGTGTACTTGCAGCCTATCCTAGCTTGGAAGACGAGCAATGTATCCCGACGCTTCAGACACGAGAGAAAGATTTTGCCAGTCGCAGAGTGTATGTAACCTTCACAACAAGTTTTCAAAAGCAAGCAAAGAAAATGACGAAACGGGCAGATCCATTGGGTATGTGTTGGACCAACACTTTCAGATTTGCGCGGTGTCGAAGTGGAATAGTTGCGGGTAGTGCGGGTAGTTGCGGGTAGTAATATTATAAAGAGAGAAAATCAAACCATTTTTTTTTACAGGAAGAGGTAAGATAATAAATGGGTTTCTTTTAAGGAGGTGTATTTTTGTCTACCCGCAACTACCCGCACTACCCGCACTGCCAATATGTCAGAGGGTATGGTGAAAGTGGCCTTGATGAGCCTCAAGAGTCTCTTTGCGGAGAGAGAGGTATGCGTGTATGGAGGAGACTGGACCGTAACATGCTTTACGCGGATGGAGCCATCAAACTGACGAACCCTCTTGCCAGCAGCTAGGCTAATTCTTACACTGTTCTGGAGAAGCGCGCTCGTTGAGGGCCGCGCGAAAAGATCGGTGTAGGAGAATGCCAGATGCTCATTGTGAATGATGACCACCTCCGCCTCGCCGGGATTGCGAGCCTGGAGGAACCGTGCCCCTACTGCTCAAAAACGCTCGCCGCCTATCCACTCATCATGAGCGACGATGCAAAGCAGACCGTCTACCATATCACCTGTGCGCTCGAACTGGCCACAGACATCATCGTCGATGTGGACACCTTCTTCAGTCCACCAGCTCCCTATGGATCTCTGTTTACTCTCACCGCACCTCCTCTCCACCCGAAAGGAGGGAGCGATGCACTCAACAGATATTGAAGAGATCAAGGCCGCGCTGTGGGAGCAATCGCATCATCCGTGTACACGAGTGAAATGGGGCGTGGCGCAGGTGATGGCCGTCAGAAAAAGCAAGAAGGGGCACCTACAAGCACTGCTTCGTGGCTGGGGGCGCTGGCATCCTGTGGAAAGTGTGATCATTGAACGACCGAGGCTGTGTCCAACCGGTGCATGTGATCTCGAAGATGCGAACTGAGCGAAAATGTGGTAGAATGACTCCTTGAGTACTCTTTCGCCTTTTGAATATCCCTCCCGAAAACAGCTTCGCGGAAAGGAGACTCTATGCGGTTCACGATCCAACAGCTCATCACTCATCTACAGACTGATGGCGACTCTTCTCCCCTGGAACTGGCTGCGTGTGAGATGTCACCTCACACGAACTATTATCGGACGATGTATAGCGATGAGAGTCAATACCAATTCAACTGGTATCGCCTTCTGCCAGGCAGTGCCCAACTGGAACCACTCAATACCCCCCATGATGGGAGCTTTAGTGGTGAGGCCGACGGCGAACGTTGGGAAGCGTGGCCCAATGCACTCGATGTGTCCTTTACCTTCCTGCTCAATGAGGTAGCTAGGAGAGGTGGCAAGCCGTACACCAAGTGTTCTTTCTGTGGGGGCGTAGCCTATGACTTTTGCGATGAGTGTAGTCGTGCTGTGTGTGTGATGCACTTGAGGCAGTACGATGGGAATGACAGAACCTTGTGCCCTGATCACTTCGATCCTTCTCTCAACGAGCGGAAGAAACGTCAGAGACTCGCGCAGAAACAGTAGAGAGGTGCAGTGAGACGCTCCTCTTTCCTGAAAGCTTCTTCGAGCATTTGTAACTCTCTCACTTTTTGAAGCAGCAGTTGCGTAAGAGCCTTTTTATCCGTTCTCCTTGTCAATGTCATGTATTCTCTCTGGATTCTCGGCAACGTTCTGAGTCGAAAAGGACCTCTGGCAAGATGAAGAGTGGTCAGATTTTGAGGTGACGAGTGATCAATCAGCGTGAAGAGTGATCACTCGTCCATCTGTCCCTGGGAAAAGCGCTCTTTCTCTGGTATACTTCCTCCAGGCACTGTACATTGCGTTCGTGTAACAGAAAGCTGATCCTGCTCGCAACGGCTGATTGAACCGTCTTCCCACTGCTCATCGCCTGGAGCTAGAGCGGAACGACGGCAATGGCATCCATCTCCACAAGAAAATCCGGGTGTGCCAGCCCTGAGACGTAGATGCCAGTAATGGTAGGTGGGCTTTGGTAAATGACCCGAAAGGTGAGCAGCTTTTGCCCTGAAACATGAGCACTTGCCCCCGAAGAGTGAGCACCGAGAGGAAAGTACCTGGGCAAACCGCTCCACACCTGGAATATCGGCATGCCATGTTGGGGTCACGATATCAATTTGGGAGAAATATACTCTAAGCTGTAAAGTGGCTTTACAGGCTGATACGTGGAGAATGATAAACGTGTGCTAGCTCTTAATGGTAAATTGGGTGAAACATGCAAAATTTTTACGGTGAAATTGACAAAATCAGCGCGAATCATCGAAATTGACTGTTTGCAGACTGCTCAAGCTGCTTCGAGAGAGACGTTCTCTCGTTGTGATGTGGTAATTACATAAACAGTATAAGCAGCATTTCGCACTTTACGAGCATCAGATAAAGAGATCATAATAGCAAAGAGGTCAATTCAGGCTCTTCACCTGATTATTATTGCTCAATTCGCGCCGATTTTGTCAGTTTCACCTAAAAATCTGTGCTGATTTCACGCCTATTACCAGAATACCAGCAAGCCAGGCGTGAATTTACCGACGCGCAATCTCATTCGCAAAAAGCAAGAAGAGAATCCGTTGCCTGGGGAATGGAGAATGTATGCCGCCCTCAAGCAGCTCGGTATTTCCGTGTCTCCGCGAACCTGCGGGCGCATTATGGCGGAGAATCGTCGGCTCTATGCTATCAAGCCGAAACCAGGGGAGCCGCACAAGCCGAAGCCTCACCCGTTCAAGGCCACCGCTCGCCATGAGCGGTGGTGTCTCGATATCCGCTACATCGAAAAACATCGCATTCCGGAGATCAAAGGCTCGTTTTATGTGATCACCGTCATGGATGCCTTCTCGCGCGCCATTCTTTCCAGCGACATCTTTCAAAGTCAGGACCTGGCGTGTGTCTTGATTGTGCTCTACGCCGCCATCGAGCAATTTGGTGCGCCACAACGCCTCATCACGGACAATGGCGGAGTCTTTCGCGCCAGGCAATTGCTGGCGATTTGTGAGGCCCTCGACATCGAGAAGGAATATATCCATTCGCATCAGAGCTGGGAAAATCTGGTAGAAACTCACTTTAACGTGATGAGACGGATGAGCCAGGTGCATTTCGAGCAGGTCACGAGCTGGCAGGGAGCCAAGCTGGCGCATGAACGCTTTGTGACCGATTACAATGCCCAGCCGCATTGGGCTCATCGCAAACGCGATGACAACCGTCTCAGTCCTGCGGAGGTGCTTGGTCAGGAGACCAGCAAATTTCGTACCCCGGAACAATTACATCGGATTTTCTATGCGACCCGGCATCTCAGGCGATTAGATCGGCTGGGCTATGCGCATTTTCGGCGGTGGAAATTGTATGGGGAGGAGGCATTAGCTCGCCATCCTGCTGTGATCTGGCTGCATGGTGACGCGCTCACCGTCGAATATCAGGAAACTCCACTGGCTCAGTATACCGTTCGCTATCAACCAGATCACAAGCACTTCAAAGCGGTGCCAGAGGCCAGACGATTTGAAACACCCTACCGCTCATTGCAAGGAAGGCTGTGGGAATTGGATGAGACCATATGGCACCTCGCCAAGCGGCTTCCTGACTACGCTCCTCGGAGAAAACGAGGAAACAAGCCCATGCCGACGCAATTATCACTGGCGGAAGATCCACCAGCAGCTCAGGAGTAATTCAGGTACCGTTCTGCCCACTTGACGATAACCAAGACTATGCCGGTCATGTCCAGGAAGTTCGTCAGTTCACGTGCGTATTGTCATACATATTTAGCCCAGTGTCACAAATATTTGGCAGCTTTTTTCATAAATTCTGTAGCGCCCCCTCTTCGATGACAGGCCCACGTTTGCGACCCGCGCCTTCAACGGGTTTCATCACGCCAGTCAGCCGGAAAAGCGCCGTCTGTTCGGTAGCTCGCCAGAAAGCGAAAGCGCGCCGCCTGCACGTTCCTTTGTGGCCCGACTGTTTTCCCCAGATTCTGAACCACGCCTTTGCTGTCGTAGGGCGGCCAGGGCGGCAGGCCCGACCCGTTCGGGTCCCCTCGCGAGGCGAAGTTCACCCAATAGGACATGATCGTTTCGGAAAGGGCACGATCGGCCTCTGCTGGCGGAGCTTCACCCCCAACGAGGTACTGCGGCGTCAGCGTCCCAAATACGAATGGGACATCGACCAGGTGCGAGGCGATCGGCACATAGGGCGACGTGAAGGTGAACGTATACCCATAGACCGGTGCACGACCGCCACGGTGCTGCAGCTCCAGCCACTCCCAGGTCTGCTCGCTGATGGTCAGATCGCCGATCAGCGCCTCGGCCGACTCCGTTGCCTGGGCGTCGCTTTCGGCCGGGTACAGCGTGAGGAACTCGGCGAGCCTGCCCTGCCCGAACATGCGTTCGGCGGCCTGGCGGAAGTCCTGCGCCGTCTGGTGCGGTAGGGCGAGAGCGCGGAATGGCCACTGTTCCACATTGTTCCATCCGGCCAGGAGCGGGATAGGCAGCTGCTCACCGCGCAGGTAGCGCGCGGCCGGCACCTCCGGCACCACAGAGCGGTCGATGTGCGGCGAGAAAGCCGTCGTTGCCGGATGGGTGGCAAAACTCCACATCGCCGCCGCGTTCAGCTCTTCGGCGGGCATCGCGCGCAGAGCAGCTACCGAGGCTGCCCCCATGCGCGCGGCGAACGCCACGCCACGCGTACGCGCCTCGTCGAAGGTGGGCAACGAACCGTGCGCACTATCCCAGAAGGCGCCGCTTTCACCGATCGCCTTGTGCATCAATCCCTTCGCGAGCGGCGAAGCCATCAGCATGCCGATAGCATGGGCACCCGCCGACTCGCCGAAGACTGTGACATTGTTCGAATCTCCGCCGAAGCGCGCGATGTTGGCCTTCACCCAGCGCAGTGCTGCTAGCTGGTCCTGCAGGCCATAATTCCCCGAAGGTCCTTCCCGATCCAGCTCCGGGTGGGCCATGAAGCCCAGCACTCCCACCCGATAGTTGAAGCTCACCACCACAACGCCCTTCTGTGCGAGCCGCGAGCCATCAGTGCTGGGATCAGCCGAGGCGCCGAATTCAAAGCCACCGCCATGAATCCACACCATGACCGGCCGCCGCTCATCCGCGTGCTGCGCTGCCGTCCAGAGGTTGAGGCTCAGGCAATCCTCGCTCTGCGGAGGCCATGGTGTCGGATCGTCTTGCCATGCCGACCAGCAGCGAGCGCCGAACTGCGTCGCATCGCGCACATTGGACCACGCCTGTGGTGGCTGCGGCACGCGCCAGCGCAGGTCGCCGACCGGCGGAGCGGCATAGGGAATGCCCTTGAATGCTAGCACTCCATGCTCATCGCGTAGGTTTCCGCGCACGATACCTGCCTCGATCTGCACCTCCGGCCCCAGAATGTCCGCGCTCAAAAGCGCGGCCAAGCCCATGCGGGTGAGGAAGGTGCGCTGGGCCGTGACGAGGACCGTGTTGACGTCCTCGACGTGGGAGTTGGTGAAGTCGACGACGCTTCGCAAGGGTTTCTGGCCGACGGGGAGGGCGAGGATGCGAACGATCTCGTCGGCAACAGCCTGCGGATTGGCGTCGACCCCCGGCGTGAAGAGGCTGTTCGTCGCGTCTTCGTAGTGGGCCACCAGGGCGTCGAGCGCGGAGTAGGCCGCGGTCACACTCTGATCGGCGGCGTGGGTGGCATGTGGGAAGTGCTCGGTTCCGGAGGTGAACGCGCCTGGCATGACGATACTGGTTTCGATCCCGAAGCGACCGACCTCGTAGGCGGTCGCGGCAGCCAGGGCATCGCCAGCGGATTTCGAGGCGACGTAGGGAGCGAGGAATGGCGGGACGTCGACGGTCGTTGTGCTGCCGACGTACAGGAGCACACCACGGCGGCGTGCGCGCATGTGGGGAAGGGCGGCGCGGTTGACACGCTGGATGCCGAAGACGTTGATGTCGAACAGGTGCGCGATCTCCTCCGCCGTGAACGCTTCCGCGTAGCCGATGACCAGGTGGCCAGCGTTGTGGATGACCACGTCGAGCTGATCGGCGTCGTCAAGAATGGTCTTGACAGCGGCGTCCGCGGAGTCCTGGGACTGGACATCGAGGTCGATGACCGTGAGGTTCACACCTTCTGCGGCGGCGAAGTCGACGAGGTCCTGGGCGTGCCTGGCGTTGCGCCCGCGAACATCCCGCATACTCGCATACACCCGGTGGTCGGCGGTGGCGAGGGCACGCGCGGTGAGGTTTCCGATCCCGGTGGACGCTCCGGTCACCAGGACGGTCGAGGTCATGATGGGGTCACGGTAATTGTTCATGATTCGTTCCTTTCGAATAGCGTCGAGTTGACGTCATAATAGGTGCATTTCTACTTGTAGTATTAGCGTCCGGTGGTGAGGACCATCCGGAAGCGAGCTTTACCGGAGAGCATCTTGTCGAAGGCCTGGTCAGCGTCCTCCAGGGGCATCTGCTCAATCATGGGTCGGACACCTGTAAGTGCAGCGAAGCGTAAGGTTTCCTCAACCTCGCGTGAGGTGCCAGAGGCATGACCGGATATCCGCCTGGTGCCTCCGATCAGTGCGAGTGGGCTGACCTGGAGCGGCTCAGGAGAAAGTCCAACGATGACCAGCTCGCCACGATGAGTGAGGCCAGTGAACGTGTCGGTCATGGCGGCGCTATTGGTCGCTGTGGCGAGCACCACCTTGGCACCGCCAAGAGCCTGCAAGGCTTCAGCCACGTTCTGGCTCTGGCTGTCGATATAGTGGTGGGCACCGAGTTCCAGGGCCAGGGCTTGCTTCTCTGCCCCACGCGCAATCGCAACAGTCTCGAAGCCGAGCTTGGCCGCAAACTGCACGCCCAGGTGCCCAAGTCCGCCAAGGCCGAGGATCGCCACCAGTTCACCCGGGCGAGCGGCGCTGCGACGCAATGCATTGAACACCGTCACGCCGGCACAGCCCATCGGAGCCGCCTCAGCGGACGTGAACGCGTCGGGAATACGAGCCAGGGCTGAGGCTGGGACGATAACAGCTTCAGCGAAGCCGCCGGGATAAGAAAGGCCGGGCGTCTGCAGATGAACACAGTTGATGGCGTCGCCTTCGCGGCAGGCCACGCAGTGACCGCAGTTGCCGCCAAACCAGCCAACAGCGACGCGCTGGCCGAGTTCGAAGTCCTCGACACTATCGCCGATGGCGTCGATTCGCCCGGCGATTTCGTGACCTGTCAGCAGCGGGAAGGTCACACCGGGCATGTAACCGGCGGTGAACGTGGCGTCGGAGTGGCAGACGCCGCACGCCTCAACGACGACACGGACCTGGCCGATGCCGGGCTCAGGCGTCCGCTTCTCCACGAGGCGGAACGCTGCGCCGGCCTCGTCGACCTGCATAGAACGATACGTACTGACCATGGCTACCTCCTGCTAAATGGGGCCTTTCTTCGTGTAGCAGCTTATGTAGGGGTGAAGCTCCTTCACGGGGTACCAATCACAAAGGAGCATGCATTCAAACACACTCGGTAAAAGACAACCGATCATGTTTCTTTGCTCAGGATATTTCCAGTCCCCATGCGTTGCTCTGGATCGGGGAACGCTCAATGAGTTGCCGACTTTCCTGCCAGAGGCGTTGCCCAAGGGCCTGATCATACGAGCGCCTGGAAGACTCTATCTGGTGACTGTTCGCAAAGCACTTGCCCGTTACCCCTTCTACCTGGGGCGAGGTCGCCAGGTAGACCTCCGTCTGAGCGCCTCGCTCAACCGTCATGACGAACGGCCTGGTCAGCCTCGTCACCAGAGCGAGAAGACCGGTCGCCCCCGCGTTAAAATGCGCACCGGACATTTGACCAGGACTCATCACGTTCACGGTGACACCAGTTCCCGCAAGACGACGAGCCAACTCGTATGTAGAGAGGATCACGGCCAGCTTGGCCTGAGCATAATTGCTCATCGTGGCATAGCGTTTCTCCCCTTGCAGATTGTCAAACGCAATGCTGCCGATTCGATGCACCTGGGAACTGACATTGACAATGCGCGCCGGGGCGCTCGCTTTCAACGTCTCCACCAGCAGCTCGGTCAGCAGAAAAGGGGCCAGATAATTGACAATAAACGTTGCTTCCAATCCCTCAGAGGTGACGATGCGAGAACCATAGATGGCACCGGCATTATTCACCAGGACATGGAGATGATGATATTTTTGTTGGAACGATGCCGCCAGACGGCGCACATCCTGGAGCAAACTCAGATCCGCAATCAGCAGGTCCACGTTTTCATTCCCTGTCTCCCGCATGATTTCGGCTTGAGTCGCCGCGCCTTTCTCGCGATTGCGACCGACAAGCACCACCGTCGCGCCTCTGAGAGCCAGTTCTTTTGCCGTGACTTTGCCCATCCCTGAAGTACTGCCTGTCACCAGGCAAATCTTTCCTTGCAAACTCATTTCTTTCATTCTTGATACCTCCTGAATTTTCTCCTTCTAAGTGAGCACCTGTATGCCCCCTTAAAAACACCATAGACACCCATATCTAGGAAGGAAAAGTACGCAAGTCATGATGAAAGGTGGATAATTCGTCCACGCCTGAATGTTTTCCTTTCAAGAAGATGTCTTATTTTTCCTTGATGAGCGACTTTGCCAAACCTGCGGTGATCTCACCGAGTGCTCTCGCCTTTTTCACGAGCGTGTGCATCTCTTTCTCCTGACCTGTTTCTATCACATTGACAATAATTGTCACAATGTCTATTATAGACGAATTGACAATGTTTGTCAATGTGATAAAATACAGAGATGTCAAGCGGTCTGGAACTGTGGGCAACACGCTCCCTGTTTCTGAACCGATTTCACACTATACTTATGCAGAGGAGCTTCTATGATGCAAAACAAAGAAGAGCAAGTGCTGACCGCCGCGCGTGATGTCTTCATGAGATACGGTTATAAGCGCACCACGATGAGCGATCTGGCGAATGCGGTGCAGATGTCCAGGCCGGCATTATATCTCATCTTCTCCTCAAAAGAAGAAGTCTTTCGGGCACTCATAACACAAATCTTCACCGAATTACTGCGTGAAGTCCGTGAAGGAGTGAGCAAGCACGATGAGGTTGCCGATCAGTTGACATGCGCATTCGAGGTCTGGTGCGTGCGCCCGTTTGAAATGATTCAGGCCTCACCCGATGCGAAGGATATCCTCGAGAGTGGATATGAATTCGCAACCGAGATTACGGTGCAAGTATTTGCTGACTTCGAAACGATCCTCTCGGATGTCCTGCGACCGCTCGTGAGCGCTCAAGCAGACCCTCCCCTCTCTTCCGAGCAACTCGCACATATTCTGTCCACTGCTGTACAAGGCTTCAAGGAATCTGCTTCGTCTGCAGTTCAGCTCCGACAACTGATCAAAGGGTTGATCACCATCGTCCTTGCCGGACTGCACAGCCAACGAGCATCATGAGAGCATTGGCCTGAGTTATGTTTCTGTTGCTCATTGTCGCCAGGCCAGGTCGGTTATTGAGACAAACGGTTCAGATCCTGGATGGCCAGGGCACCTCACACAAGGCGAGCATAGTATGACTGGTTGAGTTATCTCAAAACTCATGTCAAAATCAAAATCTCATTGTCTGATGTGTGAGATGAGTAAGTGAGACAAAAAGGGGAGCTTATTTGAGCCTATCGGTCATCGTGACTGCCAGGATTTGTAAACCATCCGTGGCGAGGTTTGGTCCTGCGGAAGTGTTGGGTCAGGAGACCGGAAAACTGCGCACCCCAGAGCAATTGCATCGGATTTTTTACGCGACCCGGCACCTCCGGCGCTTAGATTGGTTGGGCTATGTCCATTTTCGACGCTGGAAGCTGTATGGGGAAGAAACCTTGGCCCGCCATCCTGCGGTGATCTGGTTGCATGGAGATGCGCTCACGGTGGAATATCGGGATATCCCCCTGGCCCAGTATACCGTTCGCTACCAGCCAGATCATACGCACTTCAAAGCTGTGCCAGAAGCAAGACGCTTTGAAACCCCCTACCGCTCATAGCAGGGGCAGTTGGGGGAGTTGGATGAGACGATGTGGAAACTCGCCAAGCGGCTCCCCGAGTACGCTCCCAGGCGGAAACGACGAAACAAGACGATGCCTATTCAATTATCACTTCTGGAAGACTCACAAGCAACTCAGGGGTAATTCAGGCACAGACGGCTCAACTTGAGGAATCAGTTAAACCCCCTATCGAAGAGTTTCAACACCCCACAAAGCGATTTTGAGAGAAACTCTGCTGTTTGTGTCAGTTACTCATCTCGACTTGTGGAAAATGAGATTCTAATTTTGACACATTTTTTGAGACAGAGCAAACCTCCCCCCATCGCTCGCAGATGTCATGCGCTGTGGCCCTGGAAAAGCAGAGCCATGTGTCGCAGAAACCGGCCGTTATCGAAACGCACGCGAGATGACCGTGAACGTACTCTTCTCTCAGGGTAGACGCGGCATCAGTCTGGCATGCGAAAAATCAGGCAGGAAAGCTGTCCCAAATCAGACAGCTTACCCCTCTTTCTTTGTGATGATCACAGGTGGTGGTCATCACGACAACGTTTCTACGAGAGAGAAAGTGAGCCATTTCATGGCAGAGAACACCACACAGCAACACGGCCCGGACGAGACAAGAAAAGCTCCCAGCCAAAGCCCCTGGACACGACGCATCATCAGGGTAGTAAATGCTCTCCCGAAGCTTATCTTGCGTTCGCCGCTGCATGGCTTGATGAGCAAACAGATTCTGCTCTTCATCTACACAGGGCGCAAGAGCGGCAAGCACTACACGGTCCCGATTACCTACGTCGAGGTCGGCGATACGCTGCTCCTGACAACCGATCGCCCATGGTGGAAGAACGTGCGAGGCGGCGCACAGGTGCAGGTCTGGCTCAGAGGAAAGAAGCGGGAAGCACGTACAGAGGTCGTGACCGACGAGGCCACGATACGCGAACTCTACCGCAGCATGCTGTCCGAACATCCCGCCCAGGGTTGGTTCATGGGCATCAAGCCAGGATCGGATGGATGGCCGAATCCTGACGATTTGCACCGGGCAGTTGAGCGAGGCATAGTGGTGATCAAAGTGCAGGTCTAGAGACCAACAACGTGTATCACAACTGCAGTTTCACCAGGGCAAGATCGTCCCACCAAAAGAATCAGCACTGCAACGCAAGAAAAACTGATCCATGTGTGTCAGAAAGCGGTTGGTATCGAAACGTGCGAGATGACCGTGAACACGCTCCTCTCTCTGGGATGAACGCGCAATATATCTGGCATACGTAAAACTAGACAGGAAAGCTGTCCCAAATCAGGCAGCTCACCCCTCCTTTCGAGTGGAGCGACGAGACCCGGGCCTTCTTCCATGACCCTGATGGACATCTCCTCGAGATCAGGGAGGTGCGGGAAGTCTCAGCGAGAAGCGAATGAACATGTTTGCGTATGTTGAGCACGGCGTGCGGGAGGTGAGTCCATCCCAAATCGAAGCGGGAGACCGACCGTACGATTTGGGATGGTTTCCTCTTCAGCGCGCGCGTTTCGGATGCTGTCTCATCGGGTCTTGAGACACAAAAGGATGTTTCACCTAACCAGCGTTTCCTGAGACAAACAAAGGCAAGGAAAAGATGGACGGAAAACCTGCTTGAAGTCTCTGGTGAGGGATCTTTGACCAAGCAATCTTCCCTTTTTCTCCTCTTGATTACATACCATACCATATGGTATGCTTTCTATAGAAAAAACTTTGAGAGGAGCAGAGATGGCAACAACGACAAAACGCAAGTGGCTGGAAGAGGGGTTGACCCTGTTGGCCGAGGTCGGGGCTGGTGCACTGACTATTGAGATGTTAACGAGCAAATTAGGAGTAACCAAAGGGTCATTCTATCACCACTTTCAGAATTTACAGGATTATAAAGAGCATTTGCTGTCATTCTACGAGGATGAAGGGACGTTGCAGGTGATCGAGAGCGCGGAGCTACACGAGGCACCTATGGACCGACTTGAACTGATCATACAGGCCACAGTGCACCATCCCAGCCAACTGGAAGTGTCTATGCGTGCCTGGGCCTTACAAGACCCGTTTGTGCAAGGCTACCAGCAGCGTATTGACCAGCGCCGACTCGCCTATCTCGCGGAACTAGTATTCCTGATCGGCCATGATCGTGAGCGTGCTCATCGTATCTCACAACTGTTCTATAGCATTTTTGTGGGGAGCCAACACATCCTTCCGCCTGTGCAGGGCTGTGAGTTGGAAGCGCTCTACCGGGAAGTAGGGAGGATATCTGACTTCTTGCCCTCGCCATCAAGTGTGAAACAAACAAGAAAGGAATCCTGATATGCAAGAGAGAAGCTATTCTCCTGTTCTGAGCCTGCCAGAGATTCAGCCGTTGCTGGCCAATGCGAATTATATCGATGTAAAGAGAGTGACTGGGAATGTTGATCTGCGTACGTTTATTGCTGGCTTCCTCAACTACCAGCCCGCATGGTTAATGTCACTGTATGCTGTACGCGCTGTTTTTGTGCGTTTTCTGGGTATGCGGCAGAAAAATATGAGCTTTGAAGGCTTACTCACGTCGGAAACGGTGCCGATGCAGGTTGGGAAACGTGCGGCCTTCTTTACGGTACGCATGGCAGAGGAAGGGCACTACTGGTTCGCTGACAATAGCGATAAGCATCTCAAGGCTACCCTCGGCGTGGTAGTAGAGCCATTGGCAAACCAACAAAAGCGCTTCCATGTGGTCACCATTGTCCATTATCACAACTGGGCTGGCCCAGTCTATTTTCAGGTCATCAGGCCATTCCATCATCTGGTCGTCACTCGTATGATGCAAGCGGGTATAAAATAGGCCTATCGGTGTTTTCCTGACGAAAAAGTACGACGTACCATATAACTAGCAAAACTGCTCCTGCATTCGTTGAATACCAGGAAGTGGGAAGTCGGCCAGTGAAGCCGATTGATTGCCAATTTATCTCTTCCATTTCTGCTGATGGTACCATATAATAGCACTTATATGGTACGTCGTCCCTTTTGATGACACGGGTAGGAGGAGGGGGATGATCGCCTTGTACCTCTTGTTCGTGCTGCTCCATCTGATCTTCCCCCCTCTCTAGAGAACCGGTCAAGAATTCACGTAGAGAGGGCTTCTTTTCAAAATCAAGCGTCAGAAAAATGAAAGTGGTGCAATGCCGCCCCTGGTTTTCTCAGGTTGCCACAATAAGTAGCTTCCATCGATGATGAATCCCCATCTCATCCCCCAGGCTTGACACATCTGCTTGAATTGTCTATCATTGTAATGAATGAACATTCAATTATGTGATTGGCTATTCGATTACAATAAAGCAAGACAAGAGAGCCTCTGCCTCTGAAGAATCTCACCATCGGCGCACGCATGCGTGGCACCTCTCTTGAGAAAGGAACAGCACATGGAATTTCCTCCTTTTCAGTCAAGATAAGAGGTTGTTATTCATGCTCCTCTCCAGGTCGTCTGGGAATTTAATCAAGACTTGACGAACATAGCTGTCTACCATCCGAGGGTCAAGAGGGTAGACCTCATTTCAGGGAAACGTCAGAGAGGCAATGAGGTCGCCTATAGGTGCTACCTCAAAGATGGGAAAAATACGTGTGTGGAGAAAGATCTCGAAGTGGTTCCCATGGAAAGGATCGTCACGGCTTTACCCGAAGATACTATGGGGATTATCAAAATGCTCCCAGATTATCTTGTTGAAACGAGACTTACGCCTCTTGCTGAGAACGAGACAAAAATAGAATTCAGTCATTATTATTCAACGAAGTCCCTAAAGACAAAATTATTCACTCTCATCGCAAAAAGGAAGATTGCACGAGACTCTCAAAACACTCTTGATGCTATGAAAAGAACGATTGAACAAAATACGTAAGAGCTTTCTCAGACGCTCATGACGGCCAGATATTCCTTCGAGGGACAAAAGGAGCATGCAGCTATGGACAAGACGCCTGATCCCATTCAAGAACTGGTGACGGCTGCCCGACGCAAGCAGATCCTGGATGCAGCCACCCAGGTGTTTGCCGAAAAAGGCTTTCACCGGGCCACGATCAAAGAGATTGCACGGGTGGCAGGGATAGCAGATGGCACCATCTATACCTACTTTGCGAGTAAAGATGAGGTTTTACTTGCTGTCCTGGATCGACTCAATGAAACAACCGAACGAAAACAACAGTTGGTACTGGGGAGTGAGCAAGATCCCAAAGCATTCTTCCGTGCCTATCTCCAGCAACGCATGGCGCTCCTGTGGCCGAATGCCGAAGTGTTTCGAGCGGTGCTCCCAGAGTTGTTCGTCAATGGGGAATTGCGCAGGCAGTATTATGAACAGGTGCTCGCGCCAACGATTGCCGTTGGTGAGCAGTTTTTTCAGGTGCAGAGTGAGCAGCCCCAGATCAATATCCCTCTGACGGTGCGAGCCATTGCTGGTACCTTGCTTGGCCTGCTTGTGCTGCAACTGTTGGGAGATGAGGTGCTTGCGGGGCAGTGGGAAGCGTTGCCAGATGTGTTGACCACGCTGTTTTTCGACAAGATTGTGTAGCTCTCAATGAGATGGATACTGCTCCTTTGCGAGAGCACTGTTTTGAGGCCGAGGAAAGAAGCCATGAATATCACACATCCTGCTCCAATCAAGCTGTTGGAAAAAGCACTTATCATGTTTGTGGGCCTGCTCGGTTTGAGTTTGCTGATCATTTTTGCCACCGAGCCATCGATCTATACCACCACACTCTGGCCTGGGTGGGTGCCTGCCGAGCGTTACCCCTGGCCTGTACTCCTGTTTCTGAGTGCCTTGATCGCTTTTCTCGGTATGCTGATGTATGGGGTGCTCCACCATTGGCGCTGGCTCTTCTGGCTGATTCTCCTTGCCTTTACTGGCTCAATCATTCAGATCCCAGTTGAAGGGTTGCAGCTCCTGGGCGTTTTTCCCAATCCCTATCCTGTCTGGTATAGCTTGTTTCGAGGGGGAATTGGGTTCATTGAACTGGGTTTTGCTTTCTGGATGATCCAGACCTATCGGCATCAAGGAGTCTGGGCAATGGGAAAGAAAAAAGCGGAACAGATGAGTCATCTTGTACGAACAGAATTGGGACTGATTGAGTATCGAAGCGTAGGGCAGGGTCCTGCGGTGCTGGTGTTGAACGGTGGACATACCAACTGCCATTCACCACTGGGCCACGAGGCTTTCTTTCTGGCCCAGGGCTATCAGTTGATTGTTCCATCAAGACCCGGTTACGGCAGGACCCCTTCATCTACAGGAAAGCGTGCCGAAGCGTTTGCTGATGCCCTGGTGAGTTTGCTTGATGATCTCCAACTGGATCAAGTGATCGTGGTGGGAATCTCAGCAGGTGGACCAACCGCCTTACAACTGGCTGGTCGTCATCCTGAACGAGTCAGCAAAGTGATCTTACAGAATGCCGCGACAGATGGCAGGTATGCCAGTGGCATGATCCGCTTTCTGACCTATGTGTTTTTCAATCCCGTGTTGGAAGGAGTGGTCTGGGCAGCTTTTCGCGGACTTGGACGAATGGCACCACGGGCTGCACTCAAAAGTCTGATGGGAGGTCTCACGAGGCTCCCAATCGATCAGGTACTCTCTACGATGGGTCCACAGCAGCAGCAAGCAGCCCTGGCTTTTTTACAGGCTTCACGTTCGGGGTCAGGATTTCTCCATGATATCCATCATCACTGTGGAGATCTGGGCCGGGTGACTGCTCCTGTCCTGGTTATTACCAGTAAATACGATGGTCTGGTCGATTCTTCACATGCTACCTATGTGCAGGACCACATCCCTCAGACTCAACTTTTTGTTGCTGAGGCTGAGAGTCATCTCATGTGGTTCAGCACACATGACCATGAGATCCAGGCCAAGATGCGAGAGTTCCTCCAATCTTGAGCAGAGGGAAATCCTCTTTACTCAGGATTATAAAAATCAGACCTCATTTCCCAGCCACCCTCCTTAGAGTGAATCCGGCTGGGAAATGAGGTCGAGACCCAAAACTCTAGTTATATGGTACGTCGTATCTTTTCGTCAGTTTCGCACTGACAGGCGAGAGGCACAGATGGTGCGCAAAGGGATGCGCGGCCAGACGCTTCCTGTTGGAGGCTGCGGGCGGCTCGTTGTCCTCGGAGACTGTTCCCATGCCAACAAGTGTCTCACCTGCCCAATGTGGTTGACTTCAACCGATGACCTCTTCGCGCTCAAATCGTTCTATGACCGGGCTGTTCGCCTAAAACAAAGGGCTCTGGAAGCAGGGAATCGGTTCGTCATCGAGCAACAAGAACGGATCATCTCGAACCTCTCCGTCCGTATCAAAAGTTTAGAAGACACCTCGGGAGATGGCATGCTCAGTGTCGATGATATGCTCACCCAATTGCGCACAGATCTCATTGAGGCGGAAGGTGCGTTGGAAGAGGCAAACGAGGCAGGATTAGTGCTGGCGGCCAAACACATTGAACGTGCCATTACCGAACTGAAAGCGCGTATCGCCGCATTGGAGGAATCCGCATGAGAGAGAGAACAAAGCCTCATGACAACTGGACCCCTTTGGTAGAACATTACTTAGGGCTTGAATCGATGGAAGTAACGGAAGAGTTGTTAACGCTATGCGGAGAGAACATTGACACGCATGCACTCCCCTTGCTCAAACGACAGCTGCACGAAGAAGAAGCCATGATTCCTCTGCTTGAGGCACGTGGCTATGTACGCATGCGCGAGAAGTGTGAGCAACTTGTTGCCAGTCTTCAACCTCTTATCGCAGCTCTGGAGCAAGCTGAACAAAAAAACAGGAAGTGGAACATATGAAGGATAGCACAAAGCAGTGGCAACGTAACACAGATGGCCTGCGCTCCAATGCGCAAAGGAAAGCAGAAGCGACACGGCAACGTGCTGAAGCCGCCATTGCGCAGCTTATCAAGGAGCAGCGCCCTATCAACTTCCAAACCGTGGCGCGAGCGGCAGGAATCTCGACGGCCTGGCTCTATTGTCAACGCCAACAAACTTTTGACCCATTTCGACAACTTGAAATGGACCCACCCGAATCACGATTTCCCTGCTGCTACTGCTAAAGGCTTCCCTCCTTTGCTCGTCCCAGCAGCCAGACGATCTTTC
>JAABUZ0100002142.1_pt1 | contig 33948 bp, 36 predicted proteins | sample 5562091 | NCBI WGS metagenome assembly JAABUZ01 (sample SAMN12813069, study PRJNA571459) | rock metagenome | isolation source: Antarctica rocks | place: Antarctica: Victoria Land, Linnaeus Terrace sud | collected 2015-12-21
CGCACCGACGTCATCCACGCCATGATCCGCACCCGCACCCCCTACCGGCCGCCGTCACCCAACCCGACCGCCGTCGAGGCTGCGGCAGCTTGACTCCGACATAGAGACACTCAAGTTCGAAGAACCGTCAAGGGCGCCTGCGGCGTCACATGGTGAGGAGCTGCGCTCCCCCTGGACCGTCCCGACCCCACCCGTTGTTGGCGGGGTACGGGAAGCAGACCCAGGTTCGATCGCCCAGCCGGGTGCAGCCGGGCCGACAGCTGCCGGCGTTCGGCGTCGTCGGTGCCGCCCCACACCCCCTGCACCCCGGATGCGAGGGCGTAGCCCAGGCACGGGATCCGGTCGGGGCAGCCGGCGCAGACCGACTTGGCCTGCTCGATGCGGCCGTCGGTGAAGAACAGGTCCGGGTCGACGCTGCGGCAGGCAGCGCGGGACAGGTCCGGCAGCAGGCCGGCGTCCAGGTGGTAGGTGCTCATCGCAGGCTCGCCTTCTGCTCGTCGAGGTAACGGGTCCACCAGCGGTCCAGTCGGATCGCCTCGCGTCGTTCACGGGCACTGGCAGCAGCCGACGCGGCGAGGACCGCATCACCGGTGGTGCGGTGACCGGAGCCGGCGAACCGCCACGCCGACACCAGCAACACCGACGGCTCGCCAGCCGGGTCAGACGCAGCGTCGGCGCCTGACGGCTGCTCGAGGTCGACGTCGGACGGGTCAACAGGCCGGTGTGTGTTGTCGAGTAGGCCACCGGAGGTGTCCTGCCGCCACGCAGCCCGAGCGGCCCGCAGCGCGCCCAAGGTGGTCGAGTAGGCGCGGGAGCGGGTCGCGACATGGCCGCGGAAGCCGAGCATGTGCGCCCACCGCCGCAGCCGCAGCTCGGCCAGCTCGGTCCGGGCGCCGAGCTGCCATCCGGTCAGCGCCATCCGGTGCAGGTGCCGGGCAGGGTCCAGCTCGGCGACCGTCTCGACGGTGAGCCGTCGTGGTGCGAGGCCGACATGGTCGGTGGCTTTGGTGACGTACTTGGCCAGGTAGGCAGCCACGGCCGACTCGTCCGGCGCCTGCGGCGCCTCCCCGCCGGCAGCAGCAGGATTCTGGTCCAGGACGGGCACGGAGCCGGCGAGGGGTCGGACGTCAAGCTGCTGGCCCCACGAAAGGCTCCTACGGAGGCCGTTGCCGGCGTCGACATCGACCCGGACCCGGCCAGCAGCGGCGTGCACCGCCTGGATCAGCAGCGCGGCGTCGAACCCCGGCGGCGGGACTGCGGTCTGGCCGTCGGCATCGGGGGTGGCCGCGTCGAGGCGTAGGACGGCGTGCAGGTGGACCAGGCCGCGACGCTGTGCCTCGGCGACCTTGGCGAACCGCAACCGCACCCGGGCGTTGAACTCGGCGACGGTCAGGCCGGAGGCGCGGGCGAGGTCGCGGCGCAGGTAGATGCACAGCCGGCGCCACAGCTCGGGTGCGAGCGCGTTGAACAGCACCGCCCCGGTGTAGTCGTAGCAGTCCCCGCAGAGCGGCGTCCCCAGGTCCGGGTCGTCGGCCGGGTGCCGCCTCGAGCAGGACGTGCGCCGGCCGTGCGGGCAGAAGCCGGCCTCCCGCCGCTCATGACACCGCCGCGGTCGGCCGGAAGCGGGGTCGGTGCGGATGGTGTGGACCACACCGAACGACGGGGCGGTCAACGTCAGGAAGACGCGCGGATGGGCGGCCACGGTCGGCGGGGTGCCCTTGCCGCCGCGCAGGCCGGCGGCGATGAGCTGGTAAGTGTCGGCGCGGTAGGTCTCCGAGCACGGCGGACACACCGACGCCCGCCGGTTGCGGCAGGCGACGAGCAGCACCCCGTCCGGCTCGGCTGCCGTGTCGTAGGACGAGCGGACCTCCCCCGTCGACCCGTCGACTCGATGGACCGTGCCAGTGAGGCGGACCGGTTGGGCGCAGTTGCCGGTCGAGGCGACCAAGCGGGACCAGCGGTCGTAGCGGTCGGGGTCGGCGGCGCGGGCGACAAGCTCACGGCACACCCCCGGGAGCAGCTCCCCCACCCGCACCGGCACGGCAGGCTCCGCACCTCGAGGAGCCGACCCTCGAGGGGTGGCAGCCCGGCCGGGGCCCGGGTAGCCGTCGCGGGACAGCGGACCCGGCAGCAGCCCGGCGGTGCCGTCGAGGACCTCGGGGGGCCAGTCAGACTGCGGCATCGTCGTCTCCCTCCATGCGTGTCTGGTCGGTCTGTAGGTAGTCGGGCAGGGCGTGCTCGGGGCAGCCGAGCCATAGCAGCAGTGCGCGGACCGGCACGTAGGCGCTGCCGCCTTGGCGGACGATGGGCAGCGTCCCGTCGGCCATCGCCCGTATCACCACCGGCACGTCGAGCTGCAGGTAGGTCGCGGCGTCGACGGCGGTCAGCAGCACCGGACCGTCGCCCTCGACGCCCTCAGCCACGGCCGGCTCCCTGCTCGGCGGCAGCGTTGGTCAGCAGCGCTGTGATGTGCGGCGGCAGCTCCGGCACCCCGCCGACGCCAGCAGCGGCCACCGGGTGGCCGGATGCGGGGACGAGCTGCTCCCACGGCACCCGAAGCCCCGCGGTGTCCTCAGCAGCCTGACGGGCGTGGGCGAGAGTGACCGCAGCGCCGCGGGCCACGGCCCAGCCGGTCTCTGCGTCGGATACGACGGCGAGGCCGGCGCGGGTGGGGTCGAGTCGTTCGGCTGCGTGGACCGCCTCGATGGCGACGTCGGACAGGCACATCCTGGCGGTGTCGGGGTCGTTGACCCGCAGGCACACTCGGCCCGACAGCTGTGCCCGCAGCGCGGTGACGCCGCGGCCAAGGTCGCCGGAGACCCGCTGTCCGCAGACCACCAGGTGGATGCCGAGCGCGCGGCCTTGCTGCGCCAGGCGCAGGATCGCCGACGAGCAGCCCGCGATCTCGGACGCTTCGGCGCGTCCGGTGCCGCCGTCGAGGAACAGCTCCGCCACCTCATCCACCACCAGCACGACCGGCACTGGACGCCGGGCGTCGTCGAGGTCCCAGACCGAACGAGCACCCCGCTCGCGCAGCAGCGTCCGCCGGTCGTCGGCGAGGCGGACCAGGGCGCGCAGTAGCGGCAGCGCCTCGGCCCGGTCGACCGCGAGGCGGGACAGTCGGGGTGCGTAGGGGGCGAGTTCGACGCCGCCTTTGAAGTCGATCCCGACCAGGGCGACCGGACGGGGTGCCAGGGAGCAGACGAGGGCGTTGAGCAGTGTCGACTTGCCCGACCCGGTCGCGCCGACGATGAGCCAGTGCGGCACCGCGGCCAGGTCCAGCACCCACCGGGAGCCGTCGTCGCGGCAGCCGACCGGCACCGCCAGCAGACCCGGCAGCGGGGTGGTGTCGAGTGGGACGGGTTGGGCGAGGGGGTCGACCATCAGCGCTGTCACCGCGACGCTGCGGGCGGTGTCCTGGCGGATGAGGACGCGGCGGGCGCCCCAGCCGACGGCGATCCGTTCGCCGGCCTGCTGCCAGCCCTCGAGGGTCTGGCCGGTCAGCAGCGCGAAGCGGGCGACGAACCCGAACCGGTGAGCGGTCGTGGAGATCCAGTACGGGACGACCACTTCGACGTCCGCGGAGCGGGTGGAGGTGCGGGCTGACCAGCCGGACAGGGTCAGGCCGCACTCGTGGGCCAGTACAGGCCACTGCCGGGTCATCCGCCGACCCGACAGCCGGCGCTGCGCCCATCCCGTCGATGACAGCCAGGCCATCCCGACGAGCAGCAGCACCACCATGCAGGGCCCGACAACCAGCCACAGCACCGGCACGTGCGTCGCCAGGTAGTGCCACTCGTCGGTGCTCACGACGCGACCGACTTCCCTGCCGAGACCACCGGGGCGGCGGACAGGGTGGCGGCCTTGAAGGAGACGCCGCTGCGCTCACCCATCGTCCAGTAGTTCGCCACCAGCGCCTCGATCCGCACGGGGGCACCGACCACCAGCTCCGGCACCCGGCCGGCGAGCTGGACCCGGATCACCTCCGCCCCGTCGGAGAACAGGCCGACGAGCTGGATCGCCGACAGCGGCTCCCCGTTCTCATCCGCCCGCGGCCGGCGGGACTCGAAGTCCACCACCGGCACCGCCGGCCCAGCACACAGGAACAACACCCCATCCGTCGCGATCGGCAGCTTCATCCGCTTCCCCTCTCAGCCCCGGGCCGGGTGGCCCGCTGAGGCTTAGGTAAGCGCCCTCAGAGGTGACTTGGCAGGTGGCAGGACCGTGCGTGGGCGTGGCGCACGCTGGCGACTGTCGGTGGTCCGTGACACTCTGCAACTGTCCGAAGCGTGCCGTTGGGACCCAAAGGGGGCCGCCGTGACCACGAAGCTGCAACAGGCCCGCGCTGCTCGAGGCTGGTCACAGGCCCGGTTGATCCGCGAGCTACAGACCACGGCCAAGCGCGACGGCTTCGTGCTGCCTGCGGCGGAGAGCCTGCGCGGGCAGGTGTCCCGCTGGGAGAACGGGCACGTACAGCCCGACGAGGACTACAGACGTCTGCTCCGGTTGATCTACGGCCTCGACGACACCGGCCTCGGCCTGACCGCAGCCACCAGCCGACCACCAGCGCCACTGGCCGACTGGCCGACTGCGACCAACTGCGCAGCCGGCTTGCCGGTGCCGGCAGGGTCGACCTCGAGCTGCTGCAGCTCCTCGGCGAGCAGACCAATCGCGTCCGTCGCCTCGATCGGACCCTTGGCGCGCCAGCTCTGCTCGAGCAGATGCGGGGCCACATCCGACAGGTGCAAGCCCTGCTCACACACTCTGTGCTCGACCGCGATCGTCGCCCGCTCGCAGCAATTCTGGCCGATGCCGCGGCACTGGCCGGATGGCAAGCACTCGACGTCGGCGACCCGGCCCAGGCATGGAACTTCCATGAGGTGGCCCGGCGGGCAGCCCTCGAGTCAGGCTCGCCGTGCCTGCAAGCGCATTCCATGGGCGAGCACGCGTTCGTCCTGCTCGATCTCGGCCAGCCAATACAGGCCGTCGCCCTGCTCGAGGAGGCGAAGACGCTCATCCCGCTCGTTCCGGCTCGCATGCGGTCCTGGCTACATGCCGCCGCCGCGGAGGCTCACGCCGCAGCCGGACACGCTGCACGGGCTCGTGACGAGATGGATGCCGCCGAGCGACACCTCCCCGAGCACATGGATGACGGAGGCACTCCGTACCTATCGCTGGACACGGTGCACTTGGCCAGATGGCGGGGACACACCCTCGCCAGGCTCTGCGACAGCGGCGCGGTTCCGGTACTCACCGAGGCCCTCGTTCAGCTCGACGGGTCGTTCACCCGAGCCGAAGCCGGCCTCCGCTGTGACCTCGCGATGGCACTGGGGCACCAGCAGGACGTCGACGGGGCAGCGGAGCAGATCCGTACCGGCCACGCCCTCGCGCTGCAGACGGGTTCCATTCGGCAGCAACGTCGACTGACAGCGCTCACGTCAGCTGCGTGATCCCCCATGGCGCAGCGCGAGAACTTGAAGAAGCCCGACAAGTGACCCGCTTCCCGCGACGAGACCCTTCTCGATCAGGTCGGGGACGTCCGCAAGCGCTACCCACTCGACCCTGCCGGCTTCTTCCTGGTCAGTGGGCTCACCAACCTTGGTCGCGCTCTCCGCGAGGAACACGTCGTGCGGAGTGTCGACCATGCCGACCATCGGTTGGAAGGACGTCAGCGGTCGCAACTGCCCGGGGCGCCAACCCGTCTCTTCCTCGGTCTCGCGAGCCGCAGCAGCAGCAGCGTCCTCGCCGTCCTCGACAATGCCGCCCGGCAACTCCCAGCCCCACGCATCAGGAACGAAACGATGACGCCACATCAGCAAGACTCGGTCCTCACCGTCGAGGACGACAGCGATAGCCACCCGGGCGAGACGAACCACGTGGTGCTCAAAGCGGCGACCATCCGGAGTCTCGACATCCACGAGGACTAGGCGAACCCACCGACTGACGTAGAGCGTGCGCTCCCCGAAGACGTGTGTCTCCATCGACGACGGACTGTCATGCTGCTCCACGCGGGCAACGTACCGCTAGCGCTTACGCTCCCCCGAGCTCGTCTTGTGGCGAGCTAGAGCACCTCCAGAAGGCTCGCTCGGTCCACGAGAGCCAAGGGAGACCCAGCCACACCAGAGTCAACATCGCGAGGATTCCGGCACCGCCTACCGCCCCGTGGGCCAGCGCAGCGACGACACCAGCGACTCCTAAGAGCGCCAGAAGTAAGAAGACCACTCCTTGGACTCTGCGAGAAGTTCGCAACGTGAGGCTCGATACGCGGAGGAGGAGAACGAGGCGCAGGCAGGGACACTGCCAGCCAAGGCTAGGCGCAGGACACAACTCGTTACCAAGATCGGGTGAGGACTATCTCTACGTCCTCAAGTTCTCGCGTAAAGCCCTGCCACCAACCTCAGCCGCGAACGCTCAGCACGAGCCTGCGCTCCTCGCCCCTCAGAAGCCGAAGCGTGACGCTGAGCCCGAGCAACTCGACGAGGACGCTAGCCAATGCGGTGCCGACCTCCCCCATCGCCAGTGTCAGTACCGGGTAGGCAACAATACTCACCAACAGGTTCCCGACGGCTATTCTAGCCAAAGAAGTTTGCCGGCCCGCCGCAATCAGGCACGATGATAAGAACGGGTTGAGCAGATAGAGCACCACCAAGGGACTGAGCACCTCCAACACTGGGGCGGCCCCGCTATATTTGTTCCCGTACAACACTCGGATCAGTACAGGTGCGACAAGTCCCACAACGGCCGCAGCCGGGAAAGAAGCGCCGATTATAAGTATCGCACGACGCCTCCAGCGAGTGGTGCTCCCGTGTCTACTTTCGTGAAGCAACCGTGGCAATACTGCGGAGTGCACGGCCGCTCCGGCTATAGCAACCAGCATGATTAGACTATAAGCGGCTGTGTACTCCCCCGCTGCCGCCGAACCAACTACAACAGCCACAACAATTCGGTCACCGCGAGAGTAAAGCGCGACTGCACTTGCCGTTACTACAAAGGGTCTACCCTCGTGGAGCCATTTCGGCCACGAAGCCCTTCCAGAGAAGCGTAGTCCGTCCCTCCTAATGACTAGCACGGCAGAGCTTGCGTACAGCGCTAGTACGCCCAAGACAGCTGACATTGCAGTCCTATGGATCAACGTTCCACCGAGGGCACCGAGCCACTGACAAAGCAGCAACAATGCCGTCCATATCGCCGCGCGTGGAAACTTCTCCTGTATGCGGAAATAGAGCGACTTGCCATTAATGATGTTGGCTAGAGGGACGGCGGCCAGCATGACACCTGAACTAGCCAGTACAGGTTGTTGTGCGAAGGCCGCGAGGCCAAGGCCCGCCAGAAACAGTGGTGCCCCCAGCAAGATACGAAGAGTCTGCACCTCGACGCAGAAAATGGTAGCGCCGGCTTGCCTGCGCGTGAGCTTTTGTACGGCAGCGTCCCCGACACCACCATCAGCGAAGACCAAAGCGATCGAGAAGACAGCGAATCCTACACTGAGCGCACCGTATTGATTCACGGCTAGCAGCCGCGCCGTAAGGACCACGGCCAACTGACCGACAACTCGCGTGACGGTGTCCGCCCCGAAAAGCCAACCGACGGCTCGCAACTCGAGCCGCCAGGAAGCGGCCGGCCTCCTGATGGTCCTCAGAACATCGATGTTGCACCCCGCATCCATCTCAAGGCTCCATCTCGCCCAACAACATCACCCATTAGCGCAACACGCCAACCGGCTACGCTCTTGCGCCCGTTGAAATAGGTAGCCACGCAGCCCAGGCGGAAAGAATCGATTCGTACCTTCCCTCAAGGCGCGCGAAGACCTCCTCGGGCGTCAAGGTGGATACCTCGATTACCCGCTCAATCCACTCGCGGGCGCTGGCTCCCGGCCGAACGGCCCCAGGCCAGTCCTCACCAAACAGCTCGCTCAGGTTACTCAGAGAAGGGCCTACTACAGGCACCCCTGCTTCCGCAGCGCGAACGGCTACGTCAGACTGGAACAAGCGGCTGTACGGGAGAACTAGACATGCCGCCTCCCTCAACACCCTGTTGAAGTGACTCTCCGACAAGTAGCCCGCATGCACGCTCCAACCGGTGACCGCCGGCCAATCGCGTCCCCATACCTCTGGAAATAATCCCGCCCCTGAGAGGCCTGGGGCCAACTTGACCATGAGTTCGAGATCACGCGCCGTCTTGAATTGTCCTAACACAACAACTGAACGCTGGGGCTCCCATTCTGATGAAGGCTGAAACATCGGAAGCGGCAGCCGAGTTGCGTCCCCGAACCCTCGCCTGGCCACCGACTGCAATGCAGCTTCCGAATGGACGATCATGTCCACATCCGGGGACTTGCACCGCCGCCCCACCTGAGCACTTATTGGACTAAGCCCTACCTGCCGTCGGAGCGGCATCGGGTCGTGCATTACGACAGATACTCGCGTCCCCACAGGTGCACGCCAGAGTGAATAATCAAGAAACCCAAAAGCTGGCCAAGTCACCAGGACCCGCTTTCCGTAAGCGAGAGTCGACAACGAACGACTGCGCTCCCGCAAAGCATGCGCGGCTACAGATAACTTTCCCGGAAACGAGACCCCGTTCAACTCGATGTCAACTGCGTCGAGCGGCTTGACGACACCGCCAGCCCCAACCAGCAACTGCTCCACGGCTGATGCATAGTGCTTCAGGGCTCGTGGCAGACAGTTGTGAAGGCCCACCCTGATTGGCTCGTTCACGTACTTAGAGCCTTACGCAGGCTATCCTTGATCAGCGCGAGCGCTTGGTCACGGGTTGTCCATTTTAGCAACGATGCTACCGGCGGTACATCACCAGCAATCGCGTCCTCGACTGCTTGAGCGACTTCGGCGGGCTCATTCGATTCGAGACGGATATGCGCTGGTGAGGCAGCCACGAACTCGTCATACACCGGCAATGACCGCGTGATCACTGGCACCCCGCGCAAAAGACTTTCGAAAACCGGCAAACCGAAGCCCTCTTCCTGCGATGGATAGACGCTGAGGTCACATGACTCCGCAATAGCTACTAAAGCGTTGACCGCCACGACGGGATGTCTTTCAACTTGAAGTCCGAGCACCTGCGGAGCCCGCCCAACGAGAACGACTTCGACATCCGGCGCGATACGCGACCTACTTAAGGCTTCCAAGAAAGCCGAGATGCCTTTTCGCTTGTGCCAACCGCCCCAATATGCGAGTCGTATCTGCCTACTTGGTTTCTCACGCAACCCGAGCGAAGGTCGATACCAAGCAGCGTCGGGGAACGGGTGCGCTACGACGCAGCGTCGCCCTAGCTCCGCTTCAACCTCCAGAGCTGCTGCAGCGGACAGCGCGAGAACTGCTCGAGCGCTCCGAACGGAACGACGCAGCATTTGCCGTTCCACCACCGTTGCCTCACGGTACTGAACCAGATCGAGTGCTGAGACAACGTCACCAGATGAACAGCTCGCGGCCCAATAGGGATGAATCGTGGTTCCCGGCGCTATGCTGAATAACTCCTCTACCAGCCGCTTCGTCCAGAACGGAATGGGCCGCGGCCTGGTCAAGGCTGCCGGAAGCCGGAACTCCTGCGCGCCAGGCAGCGCAAGCAGCATGTTTCGAGTGTAGGTCCCACTTCCCACTGAGGAACTCGCGTATGTCGTGTTCAGTCGTACTCTCATACGCTTCCCAACGCGTCCGCGTAAACCGCCAGCAGTGGTTCAAGCAGCTTGGAACCATCGAACCGCGACATGCCCCGACTATCGCCGGCAACTCGGATTGACCGCCCGAGTGCTAGGTCGTCGCTAACGTCCGCGACCACAACGTGCTCAGCCAGCCCAGCCGGCAAGTTGGCCAAGACTTCCGGCGACACAACGGAGACGATGCCTCTAGATGCTGCCTCGAGCACTGGAATGCCAAAACCCTCATACTCGCTAATCAACATCAGCGCGCTGCTGCTGTCGATGAGTGCCGAGAGTTGAGTATCATCGACGCGCCCAACGGCACGCACGAACGGTTGCCCCGCATGAACTTCCGTCCCGTCGCCTACCAAGACGACGGGAGTCTGGGTTCGCGCGGCCATTTCGACGATCTTACCCACCCGCTTGCGGGGGGAGTTCGTGCCAATGAACAGAGCGTATGCGGGCAGCGCTGCTGGCGGCAGGGTCCAAGACTCGCGAACCGAAGCAAGTGCCGACGCTGAGAACGCCATCACCACCCGTCGAGGCACGGCAAGGCCCCTTGGGCGATTGTCGGCTAGCTGCGGATTCAGATAGTGCACCACGTCCGCTTCTCGCAGCCCTCGAGCAATCGCCTGCCCCCAAGCCACGCGACTGCGAAACGACATGCTCCTATCGCGGAAAGGTCCCCAATCGTAGACGCTGTAGAGCCTAAGCGCTGAGCTAACGTCTGGATTCGGAAAGAGGGCGCCGCCGAGATTGTGAACCAAGCGAGTCTCTGGAAGCAGTCGGGGCACTCGCGTAAGTCGTCCCGGAGCGGGCAGGATCCTGTTGATTCCGATGCTTGTTAACTCTGTTGTCCACACCGCTCTCGTATCCGCAAAGACGGTAAAGTCCCCCGGCGCTAGTAGACGATGATTTAACAGTTCGTTCGCTAGGGAAACAGCGAAGCGCTCAATACCCGTCGTACGAAGTGACAGCCCGGATGCCACCCAGGTGACGACGGTCACGGGTCATTTCGGGAACGTCGAGACCGAACTTGCAACTCGCGGCATAGGCGCTCGTAACCGTCCGTGACGTCATCCCATCGGTAGCTAGATGCAACATGACTCTGTCCTCTTGAGCCCCGGTCACTCGCTGACGAGGGGTCGGCTTCGTCCGCCTCCAATGCCAGCCGCACCTCAGCTGGGGTGCTGAAGAAGCGAGCGATCCCCGCGGTCACTTCCCGGTTGAAGACGACGTCGTATGCCGTAACCGGGGCCTTAGCACCCATGGCGCGTAGCAGTGAAGGGTTGGTCCCACCTACAGAGTGACCGTGGAGGTACGTGAAGCAATTACCATAGAGTTGGTCGAGTACCTGTTGGTCCCACACTCCTCCGAGTAGCCGCACCCTGGGACTGGTCGCAGCCATCCTCTCCACCTCTAAGGTGTACTTGCGGGAATAGGGAGCTGACCCGACCACTGCTAATGGCAACTTAGCGTCCGATCGAAGGAAGCCTTCTACGACTTCCCTCACATGATTTTCGGGTTCAAACCTAGCCACGACGAGATGGTAGGCGCCTGGTGTAAGTGAAAGGGCAGAGAGCTGATCATACCCGGGAGTAATCACGTGAGCGCCGTAGGGGATGAATACGGCCTGACGACCGTACGCTTCGCGAAGATGGTCGACGATGCCGACGGCGTCCGCAATAACGATGTCTGCTTTAAGAGATGCTTCCCGCTCGGCCCACCTGAAATAGCGTGCTCCTGCACCTTGCCACTTATCACGTTTCCATTCCAATCCGTCGACGTGGACAGCGACGGGTATCCCGGCAGCGTGCAGAAGCGACACGAGCGGAGCGTTTGCAGCATTGAACAATATGGCAACGTCCGGCCGGCTCCTGGCGATCGCGTAGGCGGCGGACAACGTCGCATGACTTAGCGTCTCCGCGTGCCGGAGTCGGAGCGCAGGAAGATTGATCAGTCGCATCCCGTTGAACTGTTGCAGGTTTTGGTTTCTGTTACGGCTATAGACGGTCACCTCATGCCCGCGGGCAACTAAGCGTTCCCCAATCTCCTCCACGGCCGTTTCAAAGCCCCCGTATAGAGCCGGCACCCCCCGTGTGCCCATCATGTCAATCCGGAGCGACGCAGACGGCCCCGTCACGACACCACACCATGTATTTGACTCTTCAAAACCACAGGCACCGGACGTCGATGCAGTGGCAAACGCAGTCCCTCGTCTTCGTCTTGGTTGAACAACCTACCTTTCTGCACAATCGAATTTTGGCGCCCTGCAAGCACTAGTGCTAGGGCAAGCCAGCTGATTGGGGACATCAGGACGTTGGAGACCAAGCTATTGATCAGCAAAAAAGTGAGTATGTGGCCCGGTACGCGGCGAAGACTCAACGCCGCCACACCGACGAAGAGAGCGATAAGCGGTACAGCTAAGAACTTTCCTCCAATCCACCAGTCCAACAACCAGTTAGTCGCTACGTTGTTAGTGGAGTGTCCGTAGTCAACTTCCCCAAGCCCTATGACACGTCCAGCAGCACTCAAACCGAGTCCATGCCAAGGCGCCTGTGAGGCAAGTTCTCTAAGTGCCGTCAGTTGACCGGCTCGTGCGCTCACTCCGAGATCTCCACTTTGGTTGTTGAAGACCGCCGCTAGGCGTCCGACAGCCGTCGTCCGCAGGCTCGAGTTGACGACTAAGGCAAGCCCAAGTGCTCCAAGAGCAAGCGACAGAATGCGCAGTCGCCGCCGATGCAGGGGGTCTCTCCGTTGCGCGGGCCCGAGCCGGCTACTCAGCCAGACGAGAAGTGAGCTAACGAGTAGTGCTAACCAAGAGCCGCGGGCGAATGAAAGGACAAGGGGCGCACTAATGATCACAATGAGTGCAACCTGAAGGTTCCTCTTCAAAGCAAGCCGATATGCAAGGATCAGGCCCACCGATAGATACACCGCCATGAAGTCGGGCTCTCGGTAGAAACTATGCACACGCAATACTCCGCTCGAGTCCTGAAAGTAGTTCGGCGGGACGACTGCGGTCAGTTGTAGCAGAGCCACGATTGCTGCAAGGGCGACCGCGGCCAAAAATCCTTTTGCGACGACGAATGTCTCCTCACTCTCGAGGAAAACTGCCAAGATCCCGGCGCTACCCGCCAGCAGTAAGAGTTGGATGCCGATCGCAGGACTATTCACGAGTGTCCCAAACGGAACAGAGAGCGCCAATAGAGTCGCACAGAAGATTACAAGGACCGCCGCTACCCACCCTCGACGAGAAAGATCCAGCCGCTGCGATCCACCGCGCACCAGGGGCAGGAGTAGGCAAAGGCCCGTGAAGAGGTGCACGCCCCCGATTTGCAGCTTGTCGAATCCCGCCGAGGCACCAATCAAGAGGAGAAGCGCGGAACGCCCACCTCGTGCCGTCAGAAGCATTGGCAGAGCGAGCAGGAGAGTCGCTACGCCTAGGACTGTCGTGACCACGCGCGTAGGCTAGCGGACCCGAGGCTGAGGCGCGTAAGTCGGTGGGGTGGGCAGCCCGTCCATCGGTCCTCCTGGAGCGGAAGGGCATTACGTCGCCACGTCCGCCCCTGAAGCCAGTAGCGGCATTACATCCGGGGCAGAGCAACAGTCGACCATTCCAGAATGCTGGCCGATCTTGGCCCTCAGTCTGCTAGTAGAGTGCGGACATGCGCGCACTGGTCACAGGTGTCACAGGGCAGGACGGCCTCTACCTATCGGAACTACTCCTAGCTAAGGGGTACGACGTTTATGGTCTCGTGCGTGGGCAAAACAACCCGAAATTGGAGCTGCTTCGGGCCACGCTCCCAGAAGTGAAAGTCCTGACAGGAGACCTCACTGATTTGTCGTCGCTTATGCGCGCTCTGGGCGAGGCCCGGCCGAAGGAAGTTTACAATCTCGGGGCGATATCGTTCGTAGCTTACTCGTGGGAGAACGCTCACCTAACCTGCGACGTTACTGGCAAGGGCGTATTGAATATGCTCGAGGCAACACGACTTTATGCAGGCGCCGACTTGGGGAAGGTGCGTTTCTATCAGGCCTCAAGCTCTGAGATGTTCGGCAAAGTGCTAGACGTTCCTCAGAAGGAGACGACACTGCTGTGGCCGCGCTCTCCTTACGGGGTTGCAAAAGTCTTCGGTCACTACATGACGATAAACTATCGCGAGTCCTATGGCATGCACGCGTCCTCGGGGATACTGTTCAATCATGAGTCCCCGCGACGCGGTCCAGACTTTGTAACCCGAAAGATTACTCGTGGCGTCGCTCGGATTGCGTTAGGTCAGCAGGAGAACATCGTGCTTGGGAATCTTGACGCTCAGCGGGACTGGGGTTTCGCAGGCGATTACGTCGATGCGATGTGGCGCATGCTGCAACAAGATGAGGGCGATGATTATGTGGTGGCGACCGGGAGAACCCATACGATTCGGGACTTCCTCGATCTGGCCTTCCGATATGCTGGGATTGATGATTGGACCAGCCTTGTCGTGCAAGACCCGCGGTTCTTCCGTCCGGCGGAGGTCGATCTACTAATTGGAGATGCGACAAAAGCCAAGCAGAAGTTGGGCTGGGAGCCTGCCGTCGGCTTCGAAGATATCGTTCACCTGATGGTCGAGAATGATCTCGTCGAGGCTCGCCGATCGCTGACGTCTGGAGGTCGTTGACCCTGTGGGAACTACGGCAACCTCGTTTTGCCATAGACTATGTCAGTTCATGTCCATGTCCCTACTGGAGAGACGACGTGGGGAAGTGGCGCCAATGACTGGTCCCCAAGCAGCGCGGCTGAATCCTTCAACGTTTATGGGTCCAGCAGATTTTGCTGACGGAATCTACGATTTTTTGAAGCAATGGCTACCTCGGACCGGCCGCCTCGCTGATCTTGGCTGTGGCCGAGGACGATTCCTTCTCTTTGCGGCGCGGCGCGGGCTAGAGGTACTCGGCGTTGACGACGACGAGTGGAGTATCAGTCAGTGTCAGGAGATTGGCGTGCAGGCGAGACTCTCAACCATATGGGAGTTCCTGCAGCCAGGCCGCGAAACGTTTGAGGTGATATCCGCAATTCATCTAGTTGAGCACTTTCAACCGGCAGACTTGACCCGAATGCTCGTTGGCGTAAAGAAGAAGCTGCAACCGGGGGGTCGGTTTCTCGTTGTTACGCCCAACTTCAAGGACCGGAACGTCTCCTCTGAGATCTTCTGGTTGGATCGTACGCATGTGCGGCCTTACCCCCTGCCCTTGCTAGCCGGGATGTGCGAAGAACAAGGCCTACGAGTAATTCACCAAAGCACCGAGGTTTTGGTACGGCTGGGTAAGCGAAGGGCCCTGCAGCGACCCGTCCAGCGCCTGCGATTTGGGCGAGAATTCGACCGCATGAATGCAGTCCTAGTGGCCGAAGCGCAGTGACCGGTCACAGGCCGTGATGTTTTCCGCGACTGCCTCTTAAGAGGTGCTCGCTATGACGCCTCGCCAAGGGCGCTGCAGCGAGTGACGCGAGTAGTACGGCCCGGAGCCAACTCCAGTCGGTGACCGAGTGCCTTGGGCGAGAACGTCTCCGCAAGGTCTGCCGGGCACACTCCGCGTACTGCAAAGCTGACTCGACGTCCGCTTCTGCGGCCCGTCGTCCCGAAGCAGAGTTCGAACAGGACGATCCCGGCCGACACTGGCCCTCGCGTCGAATCGGGTTTGGAACGACGACCGGGGGAGGTCCGCGCCATCGCGCCTAGGGTCCTCGAGTCACTTCTCAAAGATGTGAGGCTACGGCGAATACCCCGCCTCACTCCTGCGCCGGTTAGAACGTCCTCGGCGGGCAGGCAGCGGCCCTGGTAGCAACGACCCTGCGCGGTCTTGATGCGCCTGCACACCGGCGGTAAGCGTCAGCGCGCTAAACTGCAGCGTTGTACTGTGAGAGTGGTACGGATCCCCTCCAGGTCGCGCTTGACACGGGTCGCCAAGACGACGACCAACTCGTCCAGCCGAACAGCAGGGTGGTAGGTTGTCCCCCGCGGCTTCTCGCATCTGACGGTTGTGAGAGACAGGCAGCGTGTCGAGGCCACGAGTCTCACCTACAGCGCGGCACCCTTGTCCGTCAGCTCCGAAGAGCCGTCAGTGAGCGACGGTGTTGGTACCTTGTCATCGACCAAGCTGCACGACTCGGCGAGGCTTCGAGATGTCTGGCCCGTCAGTCTGGGCATTAGTCACTGGAACTAGCGCCGTTGACTTGCGCGGCGTCTCTCGTCCACTATCTCTGGTGTTGGAGGGAATCGTGCAGACGGAAGTCGTGCAGCACTGCCTCGTGTGCGGTTGTACAGAGCTTGAAGTCGTTGACAAGGATAACGCTCTCAACTCCTGTCGGTCATGCAAGTTCGTCTTCGACAGTCCCCGTCCAACAGTCGAAGAGCTGATTACTTTCTACTCCAAGTTCGGGCAATACGACGACTGGTTAGAGGCGGGGGAGGCCCGCGACCGATTGTGGGTTACTCGCGTACAGAAGATGCTCCCAACGCGGCGACGTGGGAACCTTCTCGATGTTGGCACTGGAATTGGACAATTTCTCCACCATGCCAAGCCTTACTTCGATGACGTATACGGGACAGAGGTATCGTCCAGTGCCATCGAGATTGCGCGAAGCCGGTATGGCTTGGACGTCTTTGAGGGCAAGCTCGAGGATTTGCAGTTCAAGCAGAAGTTTGACAATATCACTGTGTTTCATGTCTTGGAGCATGTCCCAGATCCTCGACAATTGGTCGACCACTGTTTTGAACTGCTCAATCCGGCGGGGATGCTGTACATCGCGGTACCGAACGAGCTCCGCTCTGCGCTTAGGGCAACTAAGGACCGCTTAGGCCGGCTCGGAATTCCGCGATATCGATCGACCCAGCGCCTGGGCATACCGAGGATTCGACTCGATGGCAGTATGGGGGAGATTCATCTCTCCCACTTTCGTGAGGAATCTCTGCAACTTCTCCTGCAAAGGGCCGGGTTCGTCGTCGTGGAAGCGGGGCTTGATCCTTACTCCGTGGCCACTGGACACCGAGGTTTAATTGATAAGAGTCTATTGCGCGTCGGCAACGTGGTCAAGAGGGTGACCGGCGTGAACATCTATGATGCAATATGGATGGCAGCGGTGAAGCCCGTCACGTCATAGATGGCTACAAAAAACCCTCGAATTCAGCCTCCAATACCAGCAGGATCGCCCCCTCGCCACCGTCATTGTCGGGAGAACGGTCACCCCCTCAGCCCAGTAAGTGCCACGCCGCGGACGGTTGACGGGTACTGGATGGACATCCCCGCAACGAGGCGCAATTCCCACCTTCAGCCAATCCCATCCGCAGGTCGCCGTGGACCTGCTAAGCGCCCCTCCCAGGCTGACCCCCGCGCCTGGCGCAACGGCTGGATCGACGACGAACAGCTGCTCCGGCTAGCCCACCCCTTGCGACCAGCGGCTACTGGAGTACCTCGCCTCACTTCTGCGCCGGGAGACCGTCCTCGGCGGTAGGCAGCGGTCCTGGTAGCAACGACCCCGGGACTGCCCTGCTCCGCCTGCACACCCTCGGTAGGGGGCACCGCGTTGACCTGCAGCGTTGTACTGTGAGACTGGCGTTGGACCTGATCCAGGCGGCGCTTGTAACCGACCTCGACCGGCTTGCCGAGGCGGCCCTTGGCAATCGGGCCGAGCATCGGGATCGTGAAGGCTGACCCGCCGGGTCGCCCCGGCCAGGGTGATCTAGCCAACCGCTGCCGGGTCTGCACGCGACCTGCCGGGTCGCCTTCAGCAGCCGGGTCAGGTCCTCCACAGCCCGCCGCCCCCGCCCCCGCCGACGGCTGGCGGCGGCATCGGTCCCGGCTGCCGCCGTCAGCCGGTCGGCCAGCAGCTCGTCGACGTAGTCACCGCCTTGGCAGTTGTCGACGACGACGAGGGGACGTCGCGGTCGATCCCGGCAAGGAAGCCTGCCACCTCCGCGCGGCCGTAGTAATTGACCAGCACCACCTCGCGCAGGATCGGGTGCGCGGGTGCCGTCATGATTCCTCTTCTGCCCTCCAGGATCAGGTTCGTCCCGCCTCCGGCTTTTCACATCACGGGTCGGCCGCCAGCAGCTCCCCGTGAACCGACCATGGCTTCAGCCAGCCGAGGACAGTAACTCTGCGCCCAGGTCAGCGTCTCCTCGGCGACCTGCTCCCAGTTCCTGCCCGGAGAGAGCCACCCCTCCTCGAGGTGGGTCGCGAGATTGGGCCGCGGCGCAGCCAGGGCGCGCCGTCGTGAGGGGCGCCGGTGTGCGCGCACCATGAGCACTGCACGCACGAGTGCCCGAGCGGCGATCCGCCGGCGGCCCTGCCCGTCGTCCTCGGACGAGACCCCGCGCGCCTCCACCGCCAGCCGCTGCCAGGTGAAGGGCGGTCGCCCCTGCAGCGTGAGGCAAGTCGCGGTGTCCCATGCGCCCCCGGAGTACGGGCACAGCCGCAGCAGGCCGCCGTCCTCGCCCAGGGTTGCGACTGAGGTGCCGAAGGTGCTCGTCGTGCTCCGCGCCCGCCTCCACCCACCGTCGATCTCCGGCTGAGGGGCAGAGGCTTCGTCCCAGTCGTCGGTGTAGGGGGTGACGTACCAGCCCGGCGGCAGGGCCTGGGCTGCGTCCAGCACTGCACCGAGCGCCTGCGGGACGAACAGGTAGTCATCCTCGACCAGGAGGACGAGGTCGGCCGGGTCCCAGCACAGCCGTCGGGTGAGCAGGAGCGCGCTCAAGTAAGAGCGGCGGGCGCTCCCTCCGCGGATCGGGTGCAGGCTGCCGTGCTCCTGCATCACTTCGCGCAGGTGGTCCTCGACCGGCCCGTCGTGAGCGAAGACGAGGTCGGGCACCTCGCGGCACGCTTGCGCTGAACGCAGCAGCGAGGCCAGGGCGAGGGCTTTGCTGTAGTAGCCGGGTCGCCCCTTGGCGTTCTCGCCTGGGTGGTAGCGGTAGACGACATGCAACTGCATGACAGGCCTTCCTGCCGAGCGACCGGACAGGGCGTGCGGCTCAGGGGGAGCAACGTCCCCGATAATCTCACCTGCACCGCTGCACCCATCGGTTCCAGGCCGACCGGGTAGCGACGGGTCGACAGGCCGGCGACCATCTTATCCAACGCCAGGCGGCCCAGCAGCTCGCTGCCGGAGAACATGCCATAGGCAGGGACCGGCAGCTCACCGGAACCGTCGACTGCCCGCACCCGCGGCCGCACCACCGGCATTACCTCGCCCAAGGCAGGCTCATCGTCCAGCCGGTGGACCGCGGCACCGCCTGGCTCGACACCGGCACGTTCGACTCATGGCCGCGGCGCAGTTCATCCGTCATCGAGGCCGGCAAGGCGTGAAGGTCGGCGCGCCTGAGGCGGTCGCGTGGCGCAACGGCTGGGTCGATGACGAGCAGCTCCCACAGCTAGCCGAGCCGCTGCGCAACAGCGGCTACGGGAAGTACCTCGCCTCACTCCTACGCGCGGAGAACGTCCTCGGCGGTAGGCAGCGGCCCTGGTAGCAACGACCCCGGCACTGCCCTGCTCCGCCTGCACACCATCGGTAGGCGTCATCTCGCTGACCTGCAACGTTGTACTGTGAGAGTGGCCCTGGACCCCTTCCAGGCGGCGCAGTGGTCTGCGAGGCAACACGTCGATCGCGGACCGGGCCAGGTTCGACAATTACTACATCGAGAGCTGGAGCCTCTGGCTCGATTTCAAGATCTTTTCACGACAGCCCGCGAGGTCGTGCGCGCGGGAGGAGGCTGACCGTCAGGCGCTTCGTCCCCTCTGCGCCAGCCCGCTGCGTGCCGACGGTCAAGCACCGGCTCGTCAGTTGGGTTCGTCGGCGGGAGGTCTATGCGCAGGACAAGCTCCTCGGGATCGCTGAGATGGAGCGCGCAATCCGGGAAGGGAAGCCTCAGCCGCTCCCGCCCGACTTCCTTCTTCACCTCAACGAGCTGACCCTGATGATCCAGCGAGCGGGACCCGAGGGTGCGACGTCGACACCCACCACGACATTCGCGCCGTTGGTCCTGCCTGGGGACTTGAAGGCCGACGCCACCAGACCACGACAGCCCACAAGAGATAGAGGAAGTCACATGGCTGGAGCGAGATCGCGTCTTACGCGTTCTCTGGCGGGCGGCAGTGGGGAGCGGATGCGCGCACGGGTCGCCCGTAGCGTTTTGCTCCTCTCGCGGTCGGCAATCGATGCCGCCGCGGCTCGCCCGGCACTTCAGTCGTGCGACCGGGTCGGGCGTTGGACCCGAACGAAAGGCGGCGTGCCCAAAGTCAGCAACCGGGGTCGAATCGAGGTGGGGGCGCGTGTGGTTTTCAACTCGACTTACCAGCCGGTCTCGCTGTCCACGGGACCCGACGGCACAATTGATGTGGGCGACGGCACCTACATCAACTTCGGCTGCACAATCGACGCTCAATCCCGAGTCACCATCGGCCGGAGCGTCAGCCTCGGTCCGTACTGCGTGGTCCGCGACGCTCAGGAGGAGACGTCCCAGGGCGAGGCATCGGCGATCGAGATCGGCGACCGCGTATGGCTCGCGGGTCGCGTCACAGTTCTTCCCGGGTCTCGTATCGGCGCCGGGTCGGTGATCACTGCCGGAAGCGTCGTCTCGGGGGCCATCCCGGATCAGGTGGTTGCCGGAGGTGTGCCAGCACGCGTGCTGCGAAGTCTCAAAGACGATCCGTCCGTCGATGGAGACAGCCTGCGCGCCGCAGCCGGGCAAGTCCCGGGTCCCGTCTCAGACGGCGCGTCATCGTCGCTTGCTGCGCCCGTCGAGCCCGTCAGCGAGCCGCCGATTCTGCCGAAGGCTGCCGACGTGCCTGCACTGGCTCAGGACGCCGCTCGACCTCACAGCGCGATCGTGATATCCGACTTCACGGTGGACGACTTCGCGCATCGCCTTAGCGAAGACGATGGTCTCCGGTTCGACGTCGAGGTCGCCCCATTCGGACAGGTGGTGCCGTCACTGCTCGGACTCGCCGAACGGTCCATCGACCTTGCCGTGGTCTGGACCCTCCCCGACACCGTGGTGCCTACGTTCCAGAAGCTGGTGACGGGTCAGGCAGCGGACTTCGCGGAGCTGATGGAAGAAGTCGATGCATTTGCCCACCTGCTTGTGTCCTCACTCGAAACGGTCAGGTGCGCCGTCGTACCGACCTGGACGGCTCCGGCCTACGACCGAGGTCTCGGCGCGATCGACCTGAAACCGGGTGGAGTTGCCCATGCCCTTCTCGAGATCAACAGACGACTGATCGGCCGCCTTGCTCCGTACCGCGAGATCTTCGTGCTCGACACGCAGAGGTGGGTCGCGCAGGCGGGCGCAGCGGCACGGCACCCCAAGCTCTGGTATGGAGGGAAGGTTGCCTACAACTCGACGGTTCTCGCTCAGGCAGCGACAGATACGCGAGCGGCCTTCGCGGCAACCATAGGTGCTGCGCGCAAGCTGTTGGTCGTAGATCTCGACGACACGCTATGGGGCGGGATCGTCGGCGATATCGGCTGGGAGAATTTGCGCCTCGGTGGTCACGACAGCCTCGGGGAGGCGTTCGTCGGCTTCCAATCTGCTCTAAAGGGAATGCAGCGGCGTGGGATTCTCTTGGCCATCGCCAGCAAGAACGAAGAGGACGTCGCTCTTGAGGCAATCCGTTCGCACAGCGCAATGGTTCTGAATGAGGAGGACTTCGCTGCCCACCGGATCAACTGGCGTGACAAGGCCGCGAATATCGTCGAGATCGCCGACCAGCTCAACCTTGGTCTGCAGTCGGTCGTGTTCATTGACGACAATCCGGTGGAGCGGGCACGGGTCAGGGACTCCCTTCCCGAGGTATTCGTGCCTGAGTGGCCGACCGACAAACACCTCTACGCCAGCACCCTGCTCGAACTCACCTGTTTTGATCAGACCTCGATCACGAATGAGGATCTCAAGCGCAACGAGATGATGTCCGAGGAGCGGAAGCGCGTGCGTGCTGCTTCGCCTGTCGAATCCATCGACGATTGGGTTCGATCGCTCAACATGAGGGTTCGCGTCGCACCCGTCGCGCCAGCCACCCTGGCGCGCACCGCGCAACTACTGAACAAGACGAACCAGATGAACTTGACCACTCGGAGACTTACCGAGGGCGACGTCGCGACATGGGCGTCGGAGCCGGACCATGATCTCTTCGTCATCGATGTCTCGGACAAGTTCGGCGAGGCCGGGCTGACCGGAATCGTCAGCCTGGAGTCCAGCGGCGACGTCGGAACGATCGTCGACTACGTCCTGAGTTGCCGGGTCATGGGCCGCAGAGTCGAGGAGACTCTGCTCAGCATTGTCGTCAGGGCCGCCCAGCGAAGAGGCCTAGATCGAGTCGAAGCCCACTTTGTTCCGACCGCAAAGAACAAGCCCTGTCTGGCTTTCTGGAATCAATCGGGCTTTGCGGTTGCCGACCAGAACACCTTCACCTGGGACCTTGACGATGATTATCCGCACCCAGATGGCATCGAGCTCGTACTGGACGGAGGCATCGAGGAATGACGAGTCGTCGGTTGCGCTGGTTTGAGGCCGGAGTGAGACGCCACAAGTCGTGGCAGACGTCCTCGAGCCTGCGGCGCATGCGGAGATCTGGTCAGATTGAGAGCGACCCGACGCTCCGCGGTGACCCGCACCTCGATATCCACGGGAGCATCCGCGTCGGGGCGGGCCTCACGATCGTCTCCAGACCCGTGACTACTCATCTGATTGTGCACCGAGGAGCCCACCTGGAGATCGCCCAGAACGTGACCATCGGGCCCGGGTGTGGAGTTTCGTGCCACTCGCACATATCAATCGGTCCTGGCACCGTGATTGACAGCGGGGTGCTGATCCTCGACAGCGACTACCACGTCGCCGGTTCTCCGGAAGTGGACGCGATCCCGGTTCCGATCTCGATCGGTGCCGGCGTTCACATTGGGGAGAACGCCACCGTTCTGAGCGGCGCCCACATCGGGGACAAAGCACAGATTGCGCCAGACAGTGTGGTGTCCGGTTTTGTTGCACCGGGTGCCAAGGCTGCCGGGGTACCGGCCCGTTCGACGAAACCCGTTCTGGTGGGTCCCAGGGCTGCTGACGACGACGTAGAGCAAGCCGTGCTTGTCCTGGCGCAGGAGGTGTTCGGGATGCCCGACATACCCAGCTTGACAGAAGGGCCCGGTGAAATTGCGAACTGGGACTCACTCGGATCTCTCTCGTTTCTACTTGCGTTAGAACAGGAATTCAATATCGCCTTGAACGTCGACGACACAGTAGCCGTTCGTTCTCTGCACGAGGTCGCCGTGCTCATCCGTAGATCAGCCGTGTAGTGGTGGTCGTGACTAGTTGTCAAGGTTCTAGTGTCGTGTCTCTGAAGTTGTTGGACGGTTGGATTTAGTGAGGATATGGTCGGCGGTCTTGGTCCAGACGAACGGGTGTGCGCGGTCGTTCCAGCCGTCGACGAAGGCGCGGATCTTGGCGTTGAGGTCTTTGACCGAGCCGAAGGTGCCGCGGCGGATCGCCTGGCGGTCGATGATGGCGAACCAGACCTCGACCAGGTTGAGCCAGGACCCTGAGGTGGGGGTGAAGTGGGCGTGGATGCGTGGGTTGTCGGCCAGCCATGCCTTGACCTCGGGCCTTTTGTGGGTGGCGTAGTTGTCCATGACCAGGTGGAGTTCGCCGGTGGGGTAGGCGCGGGCGACCTGTTTGAGGAAGGCGAGGAACTCCTGGTGACGGTGTCGCGGCCGGCAGGCTGCGGTGACCTTGCCGGTGGCGACCTCCAGGGCGGCGAACAGGGTGCTAGTGCCGTGCCGGACGTAGTCGTGGGTGCGCTTCTCGGGCAGGCCGGTGCGCATCGGCAGGATCGGCGCGGTCCGGTCCAGCGCCTGGATCTGGCTCTTCTCATCGATCGAGAGCACGATCGCGTCCTCCGGCGGGGCGAGGTAGAGGCCGACGACATCGGTGACCTTGGCGACCAGCTCGGGGTCGGTGGAGAACTTGAACGTCTGCGAGCGCCACGGCTGGATGCCGTAGTGCTTCCACGCCCGTGCCACCGTCGCATGGTCGATCTTGAGCTTGGCGGCCAGCAGCCGGCTCGACCAGTGCGTCACCCCCAGCCGTCTGGGCGGCGGCGTCAGCGTCGCGGTCACGATCCGGTCATGGTCGATCGTGCGCGGCCGCCCCGACCGGGGTGCATCGTCCAGGCCGGCCAGCCCGCGCCGTTCGTACCGTCCGCGCCAGGTGATCACCGTCTGCCGGCTGACCCCGAGGCGGTCGGCGATCTCGGTATGGCTGACCCCGTCGGCAGCGAGCAGCACAATCCGCGCCCGCTGCGCCAACCCCGTCCGCACCGTCGAGGACCGGGTCCAGGCCGTCAGCCGTTCACGGTCCCCATCCAACAAACCCAAGCGGGCAGCTCGCATACGACATTGTCCCGCACCAGACCGCCTGGAGACTTCAGCGACACGACACTATATACGGCGCTGATAGTTGGCCTGGGTGCGAAAGCGGGGCGGTCCGCTTGATGAGTTTGATGTTGGTGCTGTAGCCCTCGGTCCTGGCGTTGGTGACCCCCAGCCGCAGGAACGCCTCGACCGCTGGCCACCAGGTCTCGATGGCGCTGGCCAGGCGGGTCAACTCGCCGATGGCGACCGGGCGGCGTGAGGGTAGAACAGCTCGTTGACGTTCGCGGATCTCATAGGGCCGGGCGCCTCCTTCGATGGCGCTCAGCTGGGCACCCTCACCGCCTAGCCGTTGGACCGCGGCACCGCCTGGCTCGACACCGGCACCTTCGACTCGTTCATGGCCGCCGCCCAGTTCATCCGCGTCATCGAGGCCCGCCAAGGCGTCAAGATCGGCGCCCCTGAGGCGGTCGCCTGGCGCAACGGCTGGGTCGACGACGAGCAGCTCCCACAGCTAGCCGAGCCGCTGCGCAACAGCGGCTACGGGAAGTACCTCGCCTCACTCCTACGCGCGGAGAACGTCCTCGGCGGTAGGCAGCGGCCCTGGTAGCAACGACCCCGGCACTGCCCTGCTCCGCCTGCACACCATCGGTAGGCGTCATCTCGCTGACCTGCAACGTTGTACTGTGAGAGTGGCCCTGGACCCCTTCCAGGCGGCGCTTGTAATAGGTAGACGTCGCGAGCCCCTACCCGGCTCGAGGCCTCGTCGACACTCGCAATTCTCCCCTTCGCTAGCATCTTCTGCTCGCCACGGCACGCTCGCTCGCCAAAGGCGCGGGTGGCCCTGCTGCCACCCTCTCAACGCTGCTCGCGCCCGGCTCGTCGAGTTTCGGCCGGACCGGTGCCAACCAACATCACCGCGCGGTAGCCCCATCAGCTGGTGAAGGCGGCGAGGGCGTCGATCCGGGACTGGGAAGTGCCTGCCGACCGCGCCTCCCAGGTGCACGAGGCACCGCTCACCGTTGCGATCCGGGCGTCCTTGATGGACCGGGACACTCCACCTGGCAGCGCGATGACGGCCGCGTCGCCCTTGAGGTGCAGGGTCCACGTGTAGCCGCGACCGTCGGGGACTAACGCGAGTGGGCCTGAAGCAAGCTCCTGGAACGCACCTCCGGCCTTCCGCAATTCGAGCAGGTAGACGTTGGGAGTCACCTCGAGGTCGACGACGTCCTTCAGCGAGAAGTCCGCGTCCGACGAGGCGAAGACGGTCACGCCCTCGGCCATCCCCTGTTCTCCGACGAAAGAGGCTTGCACTCGCAGCGTCGTAGGAGCGGCGGGTAGGACGGCACTTGCGTACCCACGGCCGTCGCGCGCGGTCAGCGCGCGACGGTCGCGAACGCGCAGACCTCCAGACCCCGTTGTCACCCACTGCTGGCCCGTCGGTGCGGTGCCGAGGGCAGCCGAGTCCCCGCGGTCGAAGTCATCCTGCAGGGCCAGTGTCCCGCTCGGCGACGCGGTGAGCGCCGGATAGGACGGCGATCCGGCGGCCGGAGGCGTGGACGTGCTGGGGGACGCTGGGTCCGTGCGGGAGACCGACGCGCCAGCCGAGCTGACGTAAGGGGGTGCTGACGGCGTGTGCACCAGGACGTATGACGCAAACGCCACGACCAGCACGGCCGCCATAGACAGCACTACAGCGCGGTACCGCTCTGTCATTTTCCACATTCTGCCGCGGGGCCAGAAAGCAACGGCAACCAGCCTGGGACGTTGGGTGCTTGACTCAGCTTCCGGCGGGAGCCCCCGCAACCCGCGTTCACGCGAAGGCGTTGAGGCGGACGAGCTTCGCATTCGCCGACGAAAGGAACCAAGCGGCGCTGCAGGTCATGGCGCCGTAGGTTGGGAGGGCCATGCCCTCGTCTTCGCTGACCGTGCTCGTCGTCTGCACGGGAAACATCTGCCGCTCGCCTTCAGCGGAGCTGCTCCTCGGACACGGTCTTGAGCAGCGCCGACAAGCTGGCGCTAGCGCCGAAGGTTGTGCAGTCACGAGCGCTGGATTGGGGTGTTACGACGGGTGGCCGATCGACCCGCCGGTCGCAAACCTGCTCGAGGCCGATGGGGTGCCTGGGTGGCAGGAGTTCCGCTCTCAGGCCGTGACGGACGCCCTCGTGTCATCAGCGGATCTAGTACTCACGGCAACGCGGGCTCATCGCTTCCGAATTGGCGAGCGGTGGCCGGAGGCGTATCAGCGCACTTTCGCTCTGGGGGAGGCTTCCGGCCTAGTGGAGAGCGGCGATCTCGCGCGGCTACCCGTGTCTTTCCCGGATCGCGGCCACGCCCTTGTCGGTTGGCTGGCTGAGGAGCGGGGGGTCCGTCAGGTACCCGACGCATATGACCTCGCAGACCCCCACGGCAGGCAACCCGCCGACTACGAGCAGATGATGACCCGGCTGAAGCACATGGTCGCGGTGCTGCTCGACGCCTTCGTGCCGGCTCGGTCTCAGTCACAGGTTTCTTCCGGAATCGGAGTTGCTATACCGCTCAACCGCCGCGTCTGACGACCGACAGACTCGTTGAGGCCACAAGGCCAAACTGAGCACCGTTTCGTCTAATTCAGGGCATAACCGACACGGTTGCTGCACTCTGTGGGCAGGCACTGGTCCAGGGGGGGCGCGTGACGACAACGCAGGATGGCTCTCAGAAGCAGCTCGTCGACAGCGCTCCACCTGTTGCGTCTAGCAGGCAACGCGATCACGCTGGGGCCATCATCAACTGCCATGTCCAGGACGACGCCGAAGGCCTCCACGGAGATGTAGAGGCCGAGGCTGAGCGCGCGATCTTTCCACTAGCCACTGGGAGCGCCTGGGAGCGGCGGCTCCGCTGGGCGCTGGTCGCAGTTGACGGCGGTGCGCTTTGTATCGCCGTCGGGGTCACGTACATGTTGCGGTTGTGGGCGAGCGGCCGGGCCTACAACGACGACATCGTCGCAGCGTCTCTCGTTCCTGCTTGGGTGCTGCTGCTCAGTGTCACCGGGGCTTACGACGGCTGGCGTATCGGTAGTGCTGGTGAAGAGGTCCGCCGCATCATCACGGCGGGTTTGCGTACCGCGGGGCTTGTCGCCGTTGCGTCCTACGGCCTGCAACTGCATCTGTCCCGGCTTTTCCTGATCGCCGCGATCTCGTCCGGCACGGTTGCAGTCCTCGCCGGAAGGGGCGCAGTGCGGCTCGGCCTACATCGGCTGCGCCGTGACGGGCGGTGCGTGCACCGCGTCGTCGTGGCGGGTCACGCGCCCGACGTTCAGCACCTGGTGGAGCAGTCGCAAAGGGCTTCCAGTGCTGGTTTTCGAGTTGTCGCCGCCTGTGTGCCTGGCAAAGCCGACTGGCTGCCGCTCATCGACGGCGGCCGGCTTCCCGTGTTGGGCGAGCCCGTAGATGTGGGGACGGTCAGCCGGGCGGCTGGCGCAGACGTGGTAGCAGTCGCGTCGGACAGCGTCCTTGGTCGACACGAGATGCGCCGCCTGGCCTGGGAGCTGGAGGGCACTGACACACGCCTGCTCGTCGCGCCCCGGTTAACGGACGTGGCCGGCCCTCGCATTAGCGTGCGCCCGCTCGCAGGGCTGCCGCTTCTAAACGTCGACCAGCCGCGCTTCTCCGGCATCAACCGTGCGATGAAGGGAGTCATCGACCGCACAGTCGCCGCGGTTGCAATTATCCTCTTGCTTCCCCTGCTGCTGGTCGTCGTTGTGGCCATCCGGCTCGGCTCCCGCGGTCGTGCGCTGTTCTGCCAGGAACGTGCCGGGCTCGACGGCACCCCCTTCACGTGCTGGAAGCTGCGCAGCATGGTGCACGACGCCGACCGGCTGCGCGGCGACGTCGAGCACCTCAACCATCACCCCGGTGGGGTTCTGTTCAAGGCGCCAGGGGACCCGCGAATAACTCGTGTAGGCAGGTGGCTGCGGCGCACATCCGTTGACGAGCTGCCACAGCTGTGGAATGTGCTGCGCGGTCAGATGTCGCTTGTCGGTCCGAGACCCCCGTTGATGACCGAGGTTGACGCCTACGAGCAGGACGTACGCCGCCGGCTCCTGGTCAAGCCGGGGCTCACCGGGCTGTGGCAGGTGAGTGGGCGCTCGGACCTCTCGTGGGAGGAGTCGGTGCGGCTCGACCTGTTCTACGTGGAGAACTGGTCCCTCACGCTGGACATCGCGATCATAGCGCGGACCTTCGTGGCTATCTGCAGCAGGCGCGGAGCGTACTGAGACTTGCCCGTAGGCGTCACCCAGGTCGAGGCGGGTCGGGTAGGTCACCGAACACTCGCTGTCGAGACCCGCACTCGCAGCAGAAGTGGTACCGGTGCAAGTCGTGCGTGGGCGTGTGCCGCAGCGGCCGTGGTCTCCCAGTTAACACAACCCGGTGTTGCGTCTCCTTCTCGCAGAGTGTGCAGAGCGCACGGATCTCGCCGTACTCCCGTTGAACCCGCTCCACGTCCCCCCCTGTGTCGATCTTCGACGTTAGGGCACGCCTGTTGCCTGCGTGGCGCATTCACAGGAAGTGACGCAGAATTGATGCTGCATTGAGGTAGCGGAGATCCGTCGACGCGCTGATCGCGGCCGGAGGCCAGGCGGTCGACCGCAGATATCCTTGAGCCTTCACAGCCTGTCATCCGGCGAGGAGCGTGCGTGACCGAGGTAGTGACGCGCGCCGCCGCTCGGCCATCGGGGAGTGGGCCGGTCGACCAAGCCTTAGGTGCCGTTCTCGCGCCGGAGGAAGGGGCCAGGCGTGTGCGGCTCTGGCTGGAGCTGCTGCTGGTCGGCGTCGGCTACTACGTCTACAGCCTCATCGCCGACCGCGCCCCGCGGACGGTGGATGCCGCCTTCGCCCGAACCCGTGGCCTGCGCGGGCTGGAGGGGTGGCTGCACGTCGGCGTCGAGTACACGCTAAACGCCTGGTGGGCCGCCGACCACTTGCGCATGCTGCTCGGCAACCTCTACTACGACGGGGCCCACTTCCTCGCCCCGACCTGCGTGCTGGTATGGCTCGGCTGGAAGCACCGCGAGGCGTACCGGCCGCTGCGCAATGTGCTACTCGTGACCTCGCTCATCGGGCTCGCTGTCTTCTGGCTCTACCCCGTCGCTCCCCCGCGGCTGCTGCCCGGAGCGGGCTTCATTGACACCGTGGCCACCGTCAAGACCTTCGGCGGCGGCGGCTCCCACGGGCTCACGTCCGCCGAGAACCCGTTCGCCGCTATGCCGTCCCTGCACGTCGCGTGGGCGGCGTGGAGCGCGCTGTGCGTCGCGCTCGTCGCCCGGCGGACGTGGGTGCGCCTGCTCGCCTGGCTGCATCCGATCGGCACGGTCTTCATCATCATGGCTACCGGCAACCACCTACTCGCGGACGCCGTCGGCGGACTGGCTGCACTCGGGCTCGCCGTCGGCATCGTCGCCAGGACCCGCCAAATGCGGGGTCACTCGGGGCTGCTGAGCGGGTAAGCGCTCTAGCCGCGGATGCCTCTCGCCACCAGCTCGGCAAACTGCTGGTGGCCAGCTGCCGTCAGGTGAACGCCGTCCGGCAGGTATGGCAGTTGCCAGCCGAGGGCCGTGACGTAGTGCCGCCCCGCGCGTTGGCTGGCATCGCGCAGCGCGCCGTCGACCCGACGGACATCCGCCAGCCGCTTGCCAGGGACGGGTGGCAGGCCGACGACGTTCACCACGGGCACTGACGTGAGGCGTGCCAGCACCGCAGCAGCGGCGTGCCGCTCCACATCCGCAGAGACCGCTGTGTCATTCAGCCCGACCTCGACGACGACCCGCTGCGGGCGGCGGGCGAGCACTTGTTGCACGCGGCTGCCGTAGGGCTCCTGACACAGCCCGCCGTTGACCATGCCGGTTCCGGAGGCACCGTCGATGAACACCGGCCAGTGCTCACGGCGCCCCGAGCTGCGTCGGCCAGGCCTCGTGCGGCCGCTTCAAGCCAAACCCGCTCGCGTAGCTGTCGCCGAGTATCACGACGAGGGGCTGCCCCGACGTCATCGGGACGGGCGCTCCCGCGCCCCTGTTGGCTCTTCGAGTGCTGGCAGAAACGCTCGTAGCGAGCCTGCGGCGAGTTGTAGTGCTGCACGATCACACCCAGGATGACCGCGGCGAACAGGGCAACGCCGGCAAGCAGGCGCACGGTGCCAGCACGCGGGCTCCTGTCGCGGAGGCCTACGAGCCCTCACGTGACAAGACGGCCCGAACAGTGCGCAGCAAGATTGTGACGTCGAGCCACAGAGACCAGTTCTCGATGTAGTAGTTGTCGAAAGCCGCCCGCTCCTCGATTGAGGTGTCGCCCCGAAGTCCGTGCACCTGCGCCCACCCGGTGACGCCTGCCGGCACCCGGTGGCGAGCCACGTAGCGCGGGAACTCGGCAGTGAACTGCTCGACGAAGTGTGGTCGCTCAGGACGCGGGCCGACAAGGGTCATGTCGCCGCGCAGGACGTTCCACAGCTGCGGAAGCTCGTCTAGGGACAGCCGCCGAATGAACTTGCCGACCGGGCCAACGCGGTGGTCCTTGGCGATCGACCAGAGCGTCGCGGACTCGCTGTCATCGGAAGGGAGCAGCGAGCGGAACTTCAGCAGCTGGAAGGGCCGCCCATCGAGCCCGATCCGCAGCTGCCGGAAGAGCACGCCGGCGTGCCGGCCGCGACCCTCCCAGCGGACGGCAAGGGCGAGGACTGCCAGCAAGGGCGCTAGCAACGCGATGAGGACGCCGGCGACAAAAACATCAAACATTCGCTTGACGTGCCAGCGCCACGTCCGGAAAGCCGCCCGGCGCAGTCTCATGAGGGGAAGGCCACGCACCTCGTCGGTCATGGCACTGCGGTGGTGCAGCTCGTAGAGCCGGGGGACGACGAAGATCTCGCACTGCATCCGGTCACACGTGCGAACTACATCGACGAGGCCGGACTCGGGGTGCTTCGCGAAAGCAATGATAACGACGGTAGCGTCGTACGCGCGGATGGCTGTCGCCAGGTCCTGCCCCGCTCCGACGACGGGGACGCCAAGGTCGGACTCGGCGAGCATCGGCTCGCGATCCCAAACGGCCACCGGACGCAGACCGTACTCACGCCGCTCCTGCAGCACCTTGACCAGCCGTGCAGCCACCTGTCCCGCACCCAGGACGAGCACGCGGTGCTCGCTGACACCAGCGCGACGCATGGAGCGCAGTGCGGAAAATAACAGCAGGCGACCCACCACGATGACCAGGCTGGCTACAGCCGCGGTGCGTAGCAGTGCCTTCACGGATTCAATGTCACCGGAGCGCAGGCCGATCGCGGCGCCCACCAGACCGCCAGCGAGGATGGGTCCGAGGACAAGGACCGGTGCCTGGTTCAGCACTGACAGGGTCAGCCGGGAGCGGTAAAGCTCGAACCAACCGAGGACGGCGAGAACTCCCAGGACCAGCAGTAGCGTGGGCTCGACGCCAAGGCCAACCAGAGCGCCGGCCGCGAGGACACTGAGCACGTCAGCCAGCCGAAGTAGCGGACCGACCCGAGCGGACAGCAATCGGCTCGGTTGGCGGCGAGCACCGACCGTCGGCAGCAGGGGTGCCAGTGTTGGATAGGTCATTTCAGTGCTGACGAGCTGTCCAACTGGTTGCCCTACGACGGGGGCCCGACGCGCCTCTTCAACAGACATCGCTATGCGCCTCCCCAATAGCTGTGCCGATGCAGGTGGGCGTCTGGAACACGCCTTCGATAGCGACGATAGGCGCCACACTGGACAACGAGTAGAGCCACCTGGAGTAACGGGCAGTAACCTGTCCTGCGAGTGCCGTAGGTAGCAGTGATGGCAGAAGCGTTGACCTTCTCAAGATCGTGATTGCTTACAGGCGGGGTCCTTGAGAGTGCAGACTCTATGGGGTGAACGCGACGACGCTACTCACGATCATGGAAGCTGTTCGGACCGCGGCCGCCGAGCTCGTGACTGCCGCGCGGAGGGTCGCCTCAGCATGAACCCACCCTCGCAGGCCCGCCGCGCTCCATCACATTTGCACGTGCTCTACCGGACTCACCCCGGCTCCAACAACAAGTCGCGCCCCCCCTGGTACACGCGCGGGGTCGCTCTCTCGTCGCTTCGTCTTGCCCTCGAGGCAGTTAGCACTCCAACGACTATTACCTTCATCGGGGATGGCGGATTGCCTCCTGACCTCGAACCGCTCATCCGACCGAACGAGCGCATCATCCACATCCACGCAGGCACGGTGGCTTCGAGCTACCGAAAGGCCGTCCGGGTCGCTCAGCGCCTTGCCAAGCGCGACGACGGCAACAGCCTCTACTGGATCGCTGAGGACGATTATCTCTATCGACCAACCGCGATGCTGAGCCTCGTAAAGGCAGCCTTACTAGCACCGGCTGGCACGTGCTTCACCCTTTACAAGCCCGATGACAGACAGTGGCACGCTTCTCATCCCAGCCAACCGCTGCGGCCGGTCCCACAGCTGGAGCAACCGGTCGTATGCGCCGGTCTGACGTGGCAGCGCATCTCTAGCAGCACCTCAACGGTGGGAATGATGACCAGCGACGTACTGACCGACGCCCGAACGTTGCGCCTCGTCAGCTTCACGGGAGCTCCGTTTGACGGCCCCTGCTACTTGGTTTGCCAAGGGATCTCTCCGTATGATCTGAGCCACTTGTTCGCGGACATCGACGCCGGATCGGGACCTCGGGCGCTGGCCAAGGCCGTGGTCAAACCCGCGATGCGCGTCACCTGCAACACGCTCGCCGCGAGGCACCGCCGGTCGAACCGGGTCGTCCTTTCACCCGAAACCGATCTGGCCACGCACATGGAGATCGGTAACATGTCCGACGATTACGACTGGGCGGCACTCGCCGATTGGGTCGTCAAGGGCGGTCAGCCGACCGCTAGCCCCCACGTCATCAACTAGACAGCTCACTGACCCGGCGGTATCAGCTGTGTAGGCAGGAGTCTCCGTGCACAGCGTCGTCGTAGCCAAGTACGTCCCCTGGCCGCCCAACAGCGGTGACAAGCGCCGCACGCTCGGGGTTGTGCGCGCCTTGCTCGAACGCGGCCCCGTCACCATCTGCGCCTTCGCCGGCGACGACGAGGATGCCGGGCCCCTCGAGGCCGAGGGCTTCCATGTCGTCAGCACTCCCCCCGCGCGGTCCGCGCGCTCCGCTTCCGTAGGCGTGGCCAGGACACGATCGCTCACGGCTGCCCGCTTCTGGTCCCCCGTGCTGGCCGGCCTGGTGCAGCGCGCGGCCCCAGGCGCCGACGTTCTGGTCATCGAGCACGTACAGCTGCAGGCCTACGCACGGGGCCTGGCGAGCGGCTGCCGGGTGCTCGACATGCACAACATCGAGTCGACGCTCACCGCCAGGCACGCCGTGAGCAGCAGCGGGCTCAGGGGCCTGGCCATGCGGGTCGAGACGCAGGCACTGCGCGGCTTGGAGCGGGGCGCGAGGCGCTTTGACGTGGTGGCGGTAGCGAGTGAGGTGGACAGGCAGGGCCTGCGGGCCGTCGTCGACCACCCATGCGTTGTCGTACTTCCCAATGCGTGGGACGCGCAGGCGCCACTACCGCGCGCGGAGGGCGCGATCGTGTCGTTTGTTGCGCTCATGTCGTGGTCGCCCAACGTGGAGGCAGCCTGCTGGTTCGTGGGCGAGGTCTGGCCTCGAGTGTCGAATGCCGTTCCCGGCGCGCGGCTACAGCTCGTTGGCCGTAACCCAACGTCGAAAGTGCGTGCGCTGGCCGGCCCTAGTGTTGTGGTGACAGGGACAGTCGATGACCTGACTCCCTACTACGCGCGGACGCGGGTCGCGGTCGCCCCCCTGCTAGCTGGAAGCGGCTCACGGTTGAAGATCCTCGAAGCTTTGTCCTTCGGGCGCCCGGTTGTTTCGACCACAATCG
>JAABUZ0100002143.1_pt1 | contig 33887 bp, 33 predicted proteins | sample 5562091 | NCBI WGS metagenome assembly JAABUZ01 (sample SAMN12813069, study PRJNA571459) | rock metagenome | isolation source: Antarctica rocks | place: Antarctica: Victoria Land, Linnaeus Terrace sud | collected 2015-12-21
CACCTTGGTAACGCGCCCCGTGACACTCCGACCCGGGACATGACGACGACCGAGGTCAATGACCATCATTCATTGCCAGTTATGGCCGGCACTCCCAAGAAAATCGGTGGATTGAGGCTTAGGAAGCGGTCTTGCCGTCGCGGCGCCAGCCTTCGTATTCCATCCGGGCCGCGATGGCACGGTAGCGGCCGACCGGCACGAGATGGACTCCATCGAAGGCTCCGCTAGACCGGATCCTGGTCATCAGCGAGAACGCCTGGTCGACGCCGGCGTCGGCGTCGGTGCCGAGTCGGTCAATCAGATCTGAGGGAAGGTCGATCTGTTTGGTGGCCTCAGTGAGCGTCTTGGCCATCTGGGCGCTCGCCACGACGATGACGCCAGCAAACACCTTGCCGTCGAAGTGCAACGGCTCTCGCCAGCGCAGCAGATTCTCGAGGTCGAACGAGGCTTGGACGAAGAGGAAGTCCGCCTCCTGCTTCCAGTCTGGCAACGGTGCCAGCCGGGTCGTGACGCCGACCTGGAACGGGCCGTGGCCCGAGAACGTCCCCGAGCTGCCAGAGGTTCGGACCTCCTCCAGCATGCCGCGGACGTTCAGGTCGTGAGCTCGGCTTCCAGTGACTGGTTGGTCCCCAAACACGCACAGAACGCGGTCCACGCCGTAGGCCGCGGCTGTGAGCAGATCGCGGCGGAATCCGAGACGGTTGCGGTCCCGGCTGTTGAGACAGGCGATGGCCTCAACCCCCATGCTTGCCACCTCGTGGGCCACTGCAACGCTGGAAACAGTGGCCCGGCCCAGGTGATTATCAGGGATCAAGAAGGCGTCGGTCACCGGGGCTAGGACCCCGACCTGGTGCCGCACCCGGGTGAGGTCAGGCTTCGTCGCCGGCTCGATCTCCGAGATGACCTCGAACACGGGGGAGACCATGCCCAGGATGCTACGTCTCCCGACGCACGGTCCTCGATCGACAAGCGGGCGGGAACCAGCGCACGAGCGGCGAGGCATGGTGCCCGAATATTCGGTGTCGAGCGCTCCGGACCCCTGACAGACTTGAAGTGTGAGCGGATCGGCACCGTCGTGGGCCTCAGCCCGGTTGACGCTCCGACCGATGGCCTGGCAAGCGGTCGAGGCCGTCGTGGAGCGTCGTCGCCTCGCAGACTGGGCGGAAGACTTCCCCGCCGCAGGCGACGTGTTCATCACTGGTGGGCTACACCGCGGGGAGATCGACAAGGCGCAGCGCTCCGGCGGCCAGGCGCTGTGGGGGCACCACCAGGTGGTCGAGACGTCCAGCGGCCTCGTCGTCGGTGGCGCCGGCTTCCACGGGCCGCCCAAGGGAGGGGGAGGCGGGGATCGGCTACGGCATCGTCCCGTCGCGTCAGGGACGCGGGTTCGCCACACCGAGGCTGTCAGCACGCTGGTGTCCTTGGCATGGAGCATGCCCGAGGTGGTCGGGGTCATCGCGAGCACCGATGCCGACAACGTGGCGTCCCAGCGTGTGCTGGAGAAGGCGGGGTTCCGACTCGTGGACCAGATCGACGGCTGTCGCTATCGAATCGAAAGACCACTGCTCGACGACACGTGAGCATATCCGCCGAGATCGCGACGAGAGCGTCCTGCAGGACCATCGGCTTACGGGCACCTTCCAGCGCACTCCGGTGAGCGGACGAGGGACTTCCCGCTCGGCCTCTGCCTCCGCGAACCAACCGGCTGATCGGTGCCGGCCAGGCGCGTGCTCAAGCTCGGCTGTTGCGCCCACCCGATTCGACGATCGGCACACCCTTGTCGGGCGGCCGAGCCCTTCGGTCAGGGAGCGCGGACCGTGTGGCGGCCTTCGGGGCGTCGCCGCCGGCGGGCCGGACCTCCCCCAACGATCCAGAGGTGCCGTTCTGGGCGGGCGACACCGGCAGCGGGCCCCGCCGTCCGGGCTCGTTGATCTGCGTGGCCGTGCGGTGCGGGTGGCAAAGCCTGCGCCGAGCCGAACTCGAGGGACTCACCTTCCACCGCTGCGCCACTCCACCGGCCAACGTTCGGCGAGCTCGGCGTGCCCCTTGAGGTCGTCCAGCGCCGGCTCGGCCATTTTTCAGTTCAGGGGACGCGATCCTGTGCGGGAGTGTGCACCGGAGCCGCTCATCGGGGACCCGACAGAAGCTTTTCTCCCGACCGTGCACGACGGGCAAAGTGTCAACCGGCCTGGTCAGCCATCCTTTCTTACATGCCGCCGCCCTTCCTGGCGCACATCTGTGCATGACCTATTCACCCAGCTCAGCGGCCGCAACGCACAGTCTGCACGCCCGAAAAGGACATGCCTCCATCCGCACCACGGCCGACATCTACGGGTCACCTCCCGACCGGTTCGACAGGTCCGTGGCCACCAAGCTCGACAAGCTGTTCCGGGAAGCCGGCGAGTCCCGTGGTGCAGATGTGGCACAGGCCGCCGGCGGCACCTCGGACATGAAAGAGCCGGGCCACAACCCCGCCTGTCCTACGACTTTGTAGAGTGGTGGTGGCCATCCAGGAACCGGCGGCCTGAGCCCAAGGGCCGATCGGCGAAGCGGGCCCTTGCGCAAACACGCCGTCTACGACAGTGCTCAGGAGAATATCGACGGGGAACTCGGAGTGGCGACAGGCATCAACTTCAGGGAGGTCTGGCAGGAGACAAGAGAGCAGTTCGGGATACCGCAGGATGCGGCACCGACGCTCAACATGATTCCCCGGCTGGCAACCGACCCGGTCGGCATGACCGTCTACCTGGACCTCAACCATTGGATCGGCCTAGCCAAGGCCCGGAAGGCCGCAAATAGCTCTCCGACCTACGACCGCTGCTACGAGCTGCTCAAGGCCGCTACATCGGACCGGAAGGTGTCAATGCCGCTCAGCTCCGCCACCTACATGGAGTTGCAGCACGCCGTGCGCAGCCCCCGGCAGCGAGGCGACCTCGCGGACGTCATGAGCGAGCTATCCCGTTTCGTGACCATCCGCCGGAGATCCGAGCTCATCGACGCCCAGTTCGAGGCGGCGCTGAACCGGCGGTTCGGGCGCCCCATATACCCGCGGAAGCTCGAGGCGTTCGGCATCGGCTTCAACTTCGCCTTCGAGGGCGTGGAGAAGCGGATGCAGATATACATGTCGGATGGGGTTCCCGCCCGTCCCGCAGATGGCGCCTTCTTCGTCTTCGGCTATCTCGCCGGCGAGCTCACCGAGTATCTGATGCTGCGCGGACCTCGAGACCAGGACCTTTCTGCCCTCGCAGCAACCGGGTACGACCGGGGGCCGGCACTGGCCGTCGAACAGGAGCGTCTCGAGCGGGAGCTGCGCCTCGCCGAAGACCTCCGTCAGGACAGCCGTTGGCTCCAACGCCTCGACGATGTCGTGTGGGCCAGAGAGCTCTACTGGGAGATCGGCCCTCGGCTTCCCGAGCTCATGGGCCTGGCCGGCATGACCGAGCACGCGTTTTTCCGCTACGGCAAGGAGTGGATCACCGAGTTCCTTGAGGACTTGCCGAGCGTTGCAGTGCAGCAGCAGATCCGCAGGCAGCTGTTCGCGAAGGGCAGCCGGCCGTGGAAAATCAATGACATCCGGGACCTCGATGCCCTCTCGCTGGCGATCCCGTACTGCGACGTCGTCGTCACTGACAAGGAGGCCGTCGGCGCGCTCACGGGCAACGCAGGCGTCGAGCGGAGCGGGACGGTCCTACTCGCACGCCCAGAAGAGCTTTTAGAGCGCCTTGGGGAGGCGTGACGTAGCGGCGACACAGTGGGCTTAGGGCGGCCTCCCGACGTCCTCCAAGCCGGGCAGATCCCGTGCTTTTCGCATGATGCTCCAGGAACGGCCCCATCTCCGGCGGCCACTGAGTCATCTCCTTCGGCCGGCCGCAGGACGACGACGGCCCTTATGTGCCGTTCTGTGTTTACCTGCCGTCCTCGCCGCCGGACATCTCGATCGCCCGTTCTGAGCTATCGAATTCTCACATCCTGCCCTCGCCAAACGAGAGACGGCAACACCGAGCGGTTCCGCAAGTACTCGATCGTCGGGATAAGAGCATGAGAGCGGTTCCCTGCCATCGTCAGAGTGACTTTATCGAGTGCACCAACTCTTGCAAGAGCGACGAGGTAACCCCGCAGCATCTCTGGATGGAATTCACGCCTCAGCTCGTTCCTTACCCAGGCGATGTCCGTCGGAAGAGCTGCAAGGACCATGAGGTTGACTGCAAGGACTCGATGAAATGACGCGCCGTTACGATCGGTAGCCACTGCCCGGGCGCGGTCGGTCCAGATGGCCGGAGGCTTCCCGGGATGCTCCATCATGCACGAGAACAACCAGGATTCCGTCACCTCAGAGTTGTTACGTGCGCGATCTGCTAGAAATGAAGACAGCGCCTCTTCAACTCGTCGGTCGGCGAGAAACTTCCTTAGGTAAGCCGCGCTTATGCGGGCGACTGGGCCCAAATCCTCGAGATGCGCCAAGACTCGCCGAAGCGGCGTCTTGTCCATGAGTTGGGCGAGACGCCACAGGGAGAAGGTGGCCGCGCCAACGTCGACGTTTCCCTCCTCCTTTACGGCTTCTTTAAAGATGTTCCGGAGTTCCCGTCTAGCCTTTGCCGTTTGGTTAGAGTCCATGAGATACTGGGCATTGTCTTTTCGAGGGTCTCCGCCGGCCTTAGTCGCCTCTTTCCCCGTGGTCGTCTAGGACCACCATGTCGGGCTTGCTTGGAGTTAACGCGACAATCGAACCAGTGATTTGAACGCTGCCATTGCTGCGCAGAATCACTATTCGGTGTCAAGTGATTGACAAGTCCTCAGAACGCGTGCGCGTACCGATCGACGGCTCGGGCGTCGCCTCGGCCGAGCGCTCCCGTGGACTGGGGAGATCGAACGCGCGCTCCGAACGGTCAGCCCAGGACGCCGGTGGCGAAGCGCTCATAACGACGCCCCGCTACGACTCGAGGCGGCCGCGCCGTGAGCGCGGAACCGGCGCTTGGTGCGGACGGAGATCGCCTTGCCCCACAGCGCTCCAGAGGTGCCGTTATGCGCTCCGCCGGCCCGTGGGTGCCCGGATTATTGATCGGAGGTTCTGCGCTGACGAGAAGGACCCGGAAGTCCGACGTCTCACCGTGCGCGACGGAAGAAGGCGATCTGCCGATCTCAAGCGCATCTGCGGCGAGGCTCGCGACGACGAGGCCCAGGAGCTCAAGACCCTGGCCCACGAGCTAACGCATGCCATAGTGCACGAGCACGCGACCGACCGGCCACTCTGCGAGCTGGAGGCCGAGTCGGTGGCGTTCAACCTTGTGCAAGCCTTGGATCAACTCCGAACAGCTGCTCATTCCGATATGTGGCCGGATGGCCTGACGGCAGGGACGAGGCCATCGCGGCGACAAGACGTCGGGTGCCGTGATCCAGACCACCGCGAACGAGAGCCTCGCGGGCGTGCAGCTCGATGGAGCCGATGGCAAGCCGCCTGACCAACTGGCAGAGGCGCTGCGTCGCTGGTGAGGTGCCCGTCGTAGGGGCGCATCCACGGCGGGGCGTCCCGTACCCGTAGAGTCTGAGCATGGCTGGACCTGCGCCTGACCTAATCTCGCGTCGTCCTCCCAAACCGTCGCCGGTCTTTGACACCTACTGGCGTTTCGCTGCCCTGCGCCAGGACGTCTTCCACAGACGTGTTCGAGGCGAGAACCAGCCCTGGACAGATGATCCCGTTCTTCTCGCTCATCGATTCACCAACGCATACCGTGCCGCGGACCGGGTGAGTCAATACCTCATCCACCAGGTGGCCTACGACGGCGACCAGGTGCCCGACGAAGTTGTCTTCCGCGTTCTGCTCTTCAAGTTCTTCAACAAGGTGGCCACCTGGGAACTTCTGACCGACGCCTTCGGCACCCCGAGCGCCGCCGACTTCTGCGTCGAGAGGTACGAACGCGTCCTCACGCAGGCGTTCGAGCGAGGGGACCGCATCTACTCAGCGGCGTACATCATGCCCGCGGCACAGCGGGGCGTTCGCCGCAAGCACCTGACCCATCTCCGCCTGCTGCGCCAGATGCTGGACGACCATCTCCCAGAGCGCCTGGGCACGTGCGACACCATGCGAGAAGGATTCGAGACCCTCGTCGGGTACCGGGGACTCGGCTCATTCCTCGCCTACCAGCTCATCACCGACCTCAACTACACCGCCGTCCTCGACTACTCGGAGATGGAGTACGTCGTGCCCGGTCCTGGCGCAGCCAGTGGCATCCGGAAGTGCTTCCGTGATCCGGGCGACTACTCCGACGCGGAACTGATCCGCTTCGTCACCGAGCGCCAGAGCGAAGAGTTCGAGCGTCGCGGTCTGGAGTTTCACGACCTCTGGGGCAGACCGCTGCAGCTCATCGACTGCCAGAATCTCTTCTGCGAGGTCGACAAGTACTCACGCGTCGTGCATCCCGATGTCCGAGGAATCGGCACCCGCAGCCGCATCAAGCAGAAGTTCGCCCCGGTCGCCGATCCAGTCGATGTCTGGTTCCCGCCCAAGTGGGGCATCAACGATCGCATCCGTGTCGACCTGGTCAGTCGACGAGCTGGATCGACCGAGCACGAAGATCGACTGCGATGCGTCCCCGTCCTTGCGCTCTGACCTCACGGAAGATGGCGTAACCAGCGAGAATGGCCTCTTCCCAATCGTGCGCGGTGCGTGCTGACACCTCCAGGCCACCCGTCAGCAGCCGGATGGTTTTGAGCACGGGGTAGTCGACAGTCGAGATGCCCTCCAGGAAGCGATGCCGTCGGGCGTACTCCCACACGTAGGCCACGATTGCCTCATCGATGACGATCGCCCGGCCACCATCCTCCACCTCGTCGACCAACGGCTGCGACGCACGCTTACGCTTCGGCCGCAGCAACTTCCCCCGGAGAACGGGTGACCAACCGAGCTTCGCGGCATACGCCAAGTGGAAGACGTCGTGGAAGCGATAGCCATCGTCGTCGTAGGCGTTGTCCTGCAAGAGGCACCAGCGGGAACGCCGTCAATGGTCAGGGTGATGCGCCCGCGACCGCGAGCGTTGGGCGCGTCAGCAATCTCCGCCACGAATGACCGCGGGAGCTGCTGCTCCGATGGGTACTCCTCATCGAAGAGTCGGTACGGATCGACCCCGTCCTCGGTTGGCCAACGGTCCCGAGTCTTTGCGAGGTTGGCCTCGGCAATGGACCCGAGGTCAAGGTCGAACTTCGTGGCCGTGTTCGCTAGGTACCACAGGACGTCGCCCAATTCTTCCGCGACGTGATCGGGGAAGAGCACGTGGGCATCGCCATCACGGAGGTACTTCTTGAACTCGACTAGGAGATCACCGACCTCGCCGGCCATCCCGAGGAGGGGGACGATGCGGTAGTTGGGATCCCCCAGCGGTAGCTGATCCGTCTTCTGCGCCTTGCGCTGATACTCACTGATTTCCATAGATATCTCCTGCTGCGGTCACAGCTATACCCATGGTCATCGCGCCACCGGTTCCCACAATCCACACCTGCTGCAGGTGCTGAGCCGAGTAAGCGTCGGTGAGCCAGCCGTAGCCGCCAAGCGCCCACGTCGAGCCCCAGGAGTTGCGGATCAGCAGCGCATCAGCGTCATAACCGACGGCCAGCACCGCGTGACGGCCTCGAGACGGCGCACCCGCGGCTGGCAGCTCAACGCGCCCAGCGGCAGTCGGCTTGAACATCGTGTCGTGCACCACGACACCGAGAACCGCGGGGCGCCCGTTGTCCAGCTCGGCGTGCACTGTCGTGACGTCAGCGGCCACATGTGTCAACGACGAGGTGAGCCATGTAGCGTCCACCGGCTTCGGTGGTGCGTAGGCGACGCCGTCAGGCCGCTTCTCCTCGTACGGCCACGTTGTCTCAGGCGGCTGTCCGGTCGTGCTCAGCGCCGTCGCCGCCGAAGTGAACTGTGTCCCCGCCCTCCACTGACCGTCGGCAATCTTGCAACCCCAGTACAGAGCTTCCTCAGAGAGATGCTCGGCCGCAGCGCCGCCGGCCCCACGATCGAATTCGTGGGCAGCCGTGACGGCGAAGGCGACACAGGTGCCGCGGTACCCTCCTTGGTCACGGACGGGCGGCAAGCCGGGGCGCAGGTCGACGGCGATGCCACCGGCTGACGCCTTCGTCACGCCGCGTGTCCGTTGGAGAGCATCGACCGCTTCTGATCAACCGCTAGTCCTTCCTCAGAGTCCCCCGTCACTGGTGGGCTCGCGTGAATGGTCGCCTCAAAGGTTGCGACGGCCTTGGCGTCCTCCTGCCACGGACGCCTCTTCTCTAAGCGCAGGCGCGCATCGCCCGGGCTCGCTACGCGAAACCGAAGATGGCGACGGCCGGCGCTGCCGATAACTGCGTCGTCGTCCGCCTCCTCGAAGACGTCATCGACGAGCGCAAGTGCATCGACCGGACCGTCTGCGCGCGTCCAGACGAATCCGGTGGAGGGATTCTCGTTGAGCACCACGTGGATCTCGTCCTGTAGACGGGGGGCCAACTCGCGTCCCTCCTGTGCTTCGTCGAGGAGGTACACATCCGCCCACGGATTTAGCGGCTTCACGCCCCCGAGCGTCCTCTTGATAGCCAGCGGACTCTGCTTGCGAAGTCGCTGTCCGGCACCGACCGTGAGGATGTGCTGCCCGACAAGTTGTGTCACGGCAGCCCCGTAGCTCACGCCCAACTCCAGCGCGATCTCGTACACCTGGCGCGGGGTCAAGGAAAGGCTCTTGCCCCGCAAGCCCATGGTGCGCAGCACGTAGTTGACAAGCTGTATCGGCATGAGGAACTCGCCAGCGAACGCTTGCGCCGCAACCTCCTGCAAATTCTGCGGGTGGCGAATAATGTGGGATTCGTCATCCGCACTCGCCAGATGACCAAGGACATGGTGGCCATACTCGTGCGCTCCGGTAAAGCGCTGCACGGTCAACGGATGGTGGGAGTTGATGATGATTCCCGCCGCATCGCCTTGTCGCTTGTATGCGCCGTACAGGCTGTGGAGTCGGCGGAAGATCAACCAGATGCGTTCATCCTCGATGGTGTCGAAGATCGCGACGCGACCATACATATCCGTGGTCAGCCGCTGGTGTTCCCGCTGCGCTGCACGGATTCCGTCGCGGATGGCCCGCTGATACGGAGTCAGTGTGGGCATCGGTTCATCCTCCGATCGCGGCGCCTGCCGCTCACTTCGACTTCCAACGCGCGGGCGCTTGGCCGGAGCCCTTCAAGAACTCCGCAAACCGGAGGACTTGCTCCTTGTCCTCGGCCCGTAGCGTGCTTGTGGCCCGGAACAGCGCGGTGACCGTCTCGTCCTCGGCGATCGGGTCCTGCTCAGTCCCGTAGAACCATTCGATGGGCCGCATGTAGATGCGGGCCAGCTCGCGCAGTTCCAAGCTCCCCACCTTGCGGCGTCCGCTCTCGATGGCGGACACGGATGCCCGGGGGATGCTCAGCGCCTCGGCGACAGCCTCCTGGGACATGCCGAGGAACTCGCGTGCTTCCCGAAGTCGTGCGCCCATCGACGCATAGCCGTCCTCATTCTCGGGTGTTTCTTGTCGCTTCGTTTCAGGCATGGTGCTTCTCCTCTCCTGGTGATAGATGTGTCGGAATGTCAGTGCAGAGGCCGACGGCGACCGCCACTGCGCACTGCTTGGTATGCGTGATGCTGACCGCGAGAGACGTGATGTTGAGGTCTTCAGCCCGGCGCCGGGCGCGACCGTGCAGCACAACCCCCGGTTGTCCTTCCGGAGCCGTCGTGATCTCTACTTCGCAGGAGGCGATGCCGCGAAAACCCGTGCCCAGGACTTTGACGACGGCCTCCTTGGCAGCGAAACGCCCGGCCAGTCTCTCGACCCGCCCAGCCGAAAAGGCAAGCTCTTCGCTCGTGAAGACACGATCCAGGAATCGACTTCCCGCGACGTCGACGGTGTGTTGGAACTCGTCGAGTTCAACCCGGTCGATACCCGTCCTCACCGCGCGGGGTCGTTCCCGATCGTTGTCGCCTCGCACAAGCTCGACGCGAAGGTTCATGGTGCCTCCTCCAGTGCTGAGCGGCACTCCTGTGCCAGCTCGTCAATTGCGCCGCGCCCAAGTCCGGCGCCACGTCCGATTTCCGCCGTGGCGGACGCTGAGACACAGGTCAGCTCGCCTGTCCGCAATCCGCTCTGGCGTCCTACGAAACGAAGGACGCGGCCGAGACCCACGTAGTTGCCATATGCCCGGCTGATGTAGTCGTGACTGCGATACACCGCACTGAGGTGGACGGACCCTTCGTGGAGGCTGAAACTCATGTGACTCAGGCAGGGGAACCCACGAGTCTTGCGGTCCTTGCCGCCCACCATGATCGGGACGGCGATAGCCGCATCGTCCGGCATTGCGACGCCAACCTCGTAGGCGTTGCCGCGGCGATGGCCACGACGGCGTTCCCCACGCAGACGCTGTACCACCTGGTCGAGCTGGTTGAACTCTCCGTTCGGTCCAGGCCATGCCACCATGCGCTCGAAGTACGTGCCGGAGCGGTTGCGGCGGCGGCTTACGGACCGGGTGCTCCGTTCCAGCTCGTACAAGTGCTCCTCGGCGTCCTCCCCGAGATGCTCGGCGTACCACGCCGACGGAAAGAGCGTGTTGGCGACGGTCGAGACAAGCTCGACCGACTTGCGGTCTCGCTGCCGTCGCGTGCCGTTGAAACCGTCGAGCACCTGCCGGATGCCGTCGTGCTCGATGGTCGGATCGTCGATCGCGACCGTGAGATTGACCGCGTCGCCGTGGGGTTCCTTGAGGAGGGCTTCAAGTCCCGCCAACCATGCAGTCGAAACGTTGTCCCCTTGGACGAGGATGGCCATCAGGATCTCCCGCTCCCTGACTGGACTGTCCCCACCGGGCGCCCTTCCGGCCACCGTCGATGGATGAGATCCCCGAGAGACCCGACCGACGGCAAGCACTCCGGCTCTAGGTCCTCCACGTTGGCGAGCGTCCGGCCGAACCGCGTCTCCAGGATGGCAATAACCGCCTCCGCCTCACGAGAGTCGATCTCCAAGTCTCCGCCCGCCTGAGCCATATCGTCACGAAGCTCAGCGACCGGCGCTGCCCGGACCTCGGCGAGAGCGGTGAGGATGGCGGCCTCGATCTCCGCCGGGCTGGGCTCTGTCCGGGTCGGTGCTGCGGGCGTGGATGCCATGTGACTGCCTTTCCGACGGCAGACCGTCGGTGAATGTCCGATTACCTGACATCAGGGTACTCCTAACCATGTCAGGAAATCAAGCATCTCTCACGCCTATCCGTCTGAAACCCCGACGTGCCGTTCTGCGTCCCCCTGCCCGGCCGCCAGCGTTTAGATCTCGGTCTCACCTTATGGGCGGAACCCTTGGTGTCGCCCATATATAGATCCGAGAAGCCGACCGAAGGTCAGGTCGAGCCGAGCCCGGCGGCGGAATATCCCAGTACCTAAGGCTTAGCTGGCCACAGCGGCGATCAGGTCGTCGGGGGTGGCCACCGCCAGCGTGGCCATGCGGCGATCCAGATGCGCCGCCCGCACGGTTGCACAAGCCCGACGCTCGGTGGCGACGATGTCGCAGTAGGGGACGGCCAGGCTCATAGCGTCGATGTCGAACACGTCATTGGCGTTCCATCCCAGCTGCGGGTTGCGGTGCGCGGCGCGCTTGAGCTCGACTGACACCTCCGAGCTGGGCATGGACCGCACCAGCTGACGGGCCCGCAAGCGGTGCATGTCCAGGTTCAGATCGGAGAAGCGGCGGCCCCGGGCAGCCAACGCCTCGTTGAGCATGTCGAACAACTCGACCACCAGCTCACGGGCCAAGATCACGTCGCGAAGCCGCCCAGCCCGCCAGGCGGCATCCAAATCGAAGCGGTCTGCCTGCTCACGCTCTTGTTGAGCGCGTTGTTCCGCCACGGAGGTTCCGGCGTCAGGAACCCAACCCCGGGCACGAAGAGCGTCGAGCTGAGCATCCTGAGGGCCCTGCAACATGGCCCGCTCGAACATGAGCCGAACGTTGTCGTACAGGTCGGGAAACGATTGGCGGATGAAGTCGGTCGTGTCAGACGTCCCGTCCCCGAAGCGGAGGCCGACGCACCCGAACGCCCACGCCATACCCCAGCCGAGCAGCGGAAGGCCCTGCAGCAGGCCATGTTCTTCGCCGAAGAGGGCGGCCAGTGACAAGTCCAGCTCGATCCGCATGATGGTCGGCTTCGCCAGGATCGCCGTGAATCCCGACAGTTCTTCCATCACCTCGGCCACATCACTCCGCTGCCGGGGGTTGCGTATCTTGGACAGCTCCACGTAGTGGCAATCAGCCAGCGGGAAGGTCACCGCACCGCCGGCCTTGGCGGCCCGGCAAGCCTCCCACGCCGCCCGGTAGCGGTCCCCGGCCGGGTGGCCAACCGCCGCCTTGGCGAAGCTGATCCAGAAGTTCATATCCAGGTAGGCGAGGCGGGGCGTTGACGGCCGCTCCGTGAGAGACCGCGGCCACAAAGGGTCAGGAGCGGTGTCGTAATCGGCGTCGGGAGCCGGGTTGTACAACGAAGAAGCCATGCGTGGATGATCTCACCTGGGTGAAACGAATCTCAAACGTGTTATTTTCGAGGGGCGGCTGGCGGAACGGCACCCGCATCTGGCTGAGCCATCGGACGACCGTGTTCGTCCGGCTGACTACGGGGCACAAGGGACGGGCTGTGCGGCATTCGCTCGGGTCGCCCATGAGCATGCCTCGAAGCTGCCTCAAGATGCCTTGGAGATAGCTTCAAGGTAGGTTAATATACGTATGCAAGCGCTCATAGCTGAGGATCTCACCGATCGTGACGACATAGACCAGACCCTTGACAGGCTCACCGCCGTCCGTGGTGCGCTTCCCAAGGAGAAGGTGCCATCAGAGCAGAAGCCGGATCTTCCGCCGATCATCGCCCGATTAGCCGACCCGAAGTACGCCGAGAACCGGCGGGGCTACCTGCAGGATGTCGCAGAGGCTGGTGACGCCGGAGCCCCCATCACCCATCTGACCGCCAAGCACTTCGGTGGTGTCGCCCAGGCGCATGGGGGAACGCATCGCCAGATTGAGCGCCTCTGACGTCGGCTCGGCGGCGAGGCGTGGGCTCCGCAGCTCATCTTCGACACGGCCGACGGGCGCCAGGTGATGGTCCCCGGAGCTCGGGAGTGGGCAATCATGTACGCGGACTTGAAGGACATCATTGACGACACGGCCACGTAGGACCGGCGGCCAGTCCATCTCGTGCAGAGATGGTCGGTAACCCATCGGCGGCATGAGCCTGGGGCGAGGACGTGATCCGGCAAAGGGATACTGCCTTGCGGCGAGCGGGTCGTTGTTGCGGCGTAGCGGACGGACTCGGGGGAGCCGGCTGCCGCCAGAGTGATCCGCCGTCGAGCTCCGACAAGAGGCGCTTAATGACAGGATGAGCACTTACAGGAGGCGCCAGGACCGGGTGCATAACCGGCGATCTGCGCTCGGCTCGATACTCGACGTAGGGAGATCGCTCCGATACGGAACGACGGATCTGGCGATGGCTGGCTGACCTCACAACTCGGGCAGGACTCGGAACCGGCGGTACCGCAAACGGGCGGCGAAGTCGGCTCCAGGCGTACCTTGGCTGATCAATGCCTGTTGGAGGGCTAGAGACCAGGTTTCGCGGCCTTGGGATCCTTTGACACAGACGTCGTCACGACCTGCACGACTGGGCTGGGCGTCCCAACACTGTCCCAACAATTGCGTGCCGCAGCGTCCCCAAGCGTCCCGGGCTGTCCGCCGTGATCAGGCATAAGCCCTTCTTACTGGGGTAATGCAGACGATATGGGACTGGCCGGAGCGCTGAGAGACGCTAATATGACCACTTGTAATCGTCAGGTCGTGGGTTCGAGTCCCACCGCCGGCCCATCGACCGACCGACCGACCCAGCTTCGCAGGGGCAGACCGAGCTCCGCTGGCACAAAGGAGATGCAATGGCCACCATCCAGGCTGGCGCTCAGGCACCGACCTTTAGCCTTCCCGACCAGGACGGTAATACCGTCTCGCTCGGTGACTTCGCCGGGCAGCGCGTCCTCGTCTACTTCTACCCCAGGGACGACACTCCCGGCTGCACCAAGGAGGCCTGCCAGTTCAACGACAACCTGGCGGCCTTCGAGTCGGCGGGCGTACCAGTCTTCGGGGTCTCACCTGATGCGGCTGCCAGCCACGTTCGCTTTCGTGACAAGTACGAGCTGCGCCTCCGGCTCCTCTCGGACCCCGACCACTCGGTGATGGAGAGCTACGGCGCTTGGGGAGACAAGACGAGCTACGGCAAGACCACCACTGGCGTCATCCGGTCAACCTTCCTGATTGACGAGGAGAGCAAGGTGGCCAGGGTGTGGTCCAATGTCAAGGCCGACGGGCACGCGGCCAGGGTCCTGGCCGAGCTCTGAACTCCAGCTGACTACACCAGGTGGGTGATGTCCCCGGCCAGCAGGCTGGCGACCAGGCCCATCACCATGAGGTAAATGACCGTGATGGGCCATCGCCACTGGTGGTCAGCCAACCAGAACCGCCGGATGCCCCTGACGTCGAACACCAGGGCCACCACCGCTATGGGTATGCCGATGATCGGGCCGACGCCGGCGGCCGCGCCCAGGGCGGGAGTGAGGATGGGCAACACCACGTAGCCGAGCAGGCAGCGCAGGCCGGAGAGGACCATCGAGGTGCTGAAGATGCGATGAGCGGCATCCTCTCCGACCGTGGGCGGGCCGCTGGGGATGCACAACAGGCGGCGCATGGCCAGATCAGCCGGAGCCCTCTTGGGAGCCGGTGGCCTCTGGGCGGGGGTGACGACTTGTTCCATCGAGCTCCACCGTACGGTCAGCCGACCGCAGTTTCCAACCGGGCCGTGGTGCAGGCCCAAACCCTTTCTCCACCGAGCAGGTGATCTCGAAAAAGGGCCGCGGTGGCTGGAAGCTCCTCGCCCACTCTCGCCACCAGGTTCCAGCGCCGGCGCAGTGGTAGTGGTCCGGCCCGCCACTCCTCCAGGCTTCCCTCGTCGAGCTGGCGACCCACTGCCGCCCGGGAGATCAGGGCTACGCCCAATCCCACTGCCGCGGACTCCCGAAGGGCACCGTTGGAACCGAGGGTCAGGCGAGGCGGGGCGATGCCCAGCTCCTCGAACAGCTCGTCGGCAGTGGAACGGGTGCCCGAGCCCGGCTCGCGGACCAGCCAGGTCCGCCGGGCCAGCTGGGCAATGGGTACCTCGCGGGCCGCCTCCCTGGTCCGTCTCCCAGGTTCACCGTCGGCCGCGGCCACCAGCACCAGGTAGTTGTCGGCCTCGGCCAGGGTGGCCAGGTGGCCCCCGAGGGGGGGGCGGCCGCCGACCGCCAGATCCACACCGCTGTGCTCCAGCAGCTCCCAGACCCGACTGCGGTTGCCCACCTCGAGGATCACCTCCACGGCCGGGTGAAGGGCGCGAAAAGACGCCAGCAAGGCCGGCACCACATGCTCGCCAGCGGTGGTGACCGCGGCCAGGCGCAGGCACCCTCGCTCGGGATCGGCCTGGGCGGTGGTGGCCACCCTGGCCTCGTCCCATAGCCCGAGCAGGCGCTGGGCATAGGTGGCCAGGACTCGGCCGGCGGGGGTGAGCCGCATACCTCGCCCGTCCCGCTCCACCAGCCTGACGCCCAGCTCCTCCTGCAGGCGGGCCACCACCGACGACACCGCCGGCTGGCTGACCACCAGGCGCTCGGCCGCCTCTCGCACCGACTCGGTCTCGGCCAAGACCACGAAGGTTTGGAGTTGGTTGGGGGTCATAGATCGGTATGAGCTTATAGGACGGCGCTAAAGTTTCAATAGACAGGTAATGAAAGATTCGCGATACTGGGGGCAGGAAGAGCCGAGCGACGTGAGGAGCTAGATCAAATGGTAGAGAAGAACGGCAAGGCCGACGGCAAGGCTGGCGACGCCAAGCAGGACGGGAAGAAGGACCGCTGGGCTGCCGGCGTCATCCCTTACGCCCAGATGGGCTACTGGGATGCCGACTACGAGCCCAAGCCCACCGACATCCTGGCCGCGTTCCGTATCAGTCCCCAGCCGGGTGTCGACCCGGTCGAGGCGGCCGCCGCGGTGGCCGGGGAGTCGTCCACCGCCACCTGGACGGTGGTGTGGACCGACCGCCTGACTGCGCACAGCCACTACCAGGCCAAGGCTTACAGCGTGGAGCCGGTCCCGGGGATCGAGGGGCAGTACATCGCCCTCATCGCCTACGACATCGACCTGTTCGAAGAAGGCTCGATCGCCAACCTCACGTCGTCCATCATCGGCAACGTCTTTGGCTTCAAGGCCCTCAAGGCCCTCCGGTTGGAGGACATGCGCATCCCTCCCCACTACGTCAAGACCTTCCAGGGACCGCCTCACGGCATCGTCATGGAGCGGGAGTACCTCAACAAGTACGGCCGCATGCTGCTGGGTGCCACCACCAAGCCCAAGCTGGGGCTCTCGGCTCGCAACTACGGCCGGGTGGTCTATGAGGCCCTGCGGGGTGGACTGGACTTCACCAAGGACGACGAGAACATCAACAGCCAGCCCTTCATGCGCTGGCGGGACCGGTACCTGTACTCCATGGAGGGGGTCCAGCGGGCCCAGCAGGTGACCGGCGAGATCAAGGGCCACTACCTCAACGTGACCGCCGCCACCATGGAGAACATGTACGAGCGAGCCGAGTTCGCCAAGGAGCTGGGCAGCATCATCATCATGATGGACCTCACTGTTGGTTACACGGCCATGACGTCGATGTCGCATTGGGCCAGGGCCAACGGCATGATCCTGCACCTGCACCGGGCCGGCCATGGCACCTACACCCGCCAGAAGAATCACGGGGTGAGCTTCCGGGTGATCGCCAAGTGGTGCCGTCTGCTGGGCGTCGACCACATCCACGCCGGCACGGTGGTGGGCAAGCTGGAGGGTGACCCCAACATGATCCGGGGCTACTACGACACCCTTCGGCTCAACTACATCCCGGCCAACCCGGAGACCGGTATCTACTTCGACCAGGACTGGGCTTCCATGCCCGGAGTCATGCCGGTCGCATCCGGCGGCATCCACGCCGGCCAGATGCACCAGCTCCTCCACTACCTGGGCGAAGATGTGGTGCTCCAGTTCGGCGGGGGTACCATCGGCCACCCCAGTGGGATCGCGGCCGGCGCAGCCGCCAACCGGATTGCCGTGGAAGCCGTGATCAAGGCCCGCAACGAGGGCAAGGATTACATGACCGAGGGGCCCGAGATCCTCAAGGCGGCGGCCAAGCGCAGCCCCGAGCTGCAGACGGCCCTGGACACGTGGGGAGAGATCACCTTCGACTACGAGTCGACCGACACGCCCGACTCTGTTCCCACGCCCACCAGCTGATCAACCCACACTCGAATCCAAGAGGAGTCAAGCAAATGCATGTGACCCAAGGCACGTTTTCCTACCTACCGGAGCTCACTGACGACGAGATCAAGGCCCAGATCCAGTATGCAGTGGACAATGGCTGGGCCATCGCCATCGAGCTCACCGACGACCCCCACCCGCGCAACGTCTACTGGGAGATGTGGGGGCTGCCGATGTTCGAGATGCCCGACGCGGCTGCCGCCTTCTCCGAGGTCAAGCGGTGCCGGGAGGCCTTTCCCAACCAGTACGTGCGGGTGAGCGCCTACGACCCCAGGTTGCACCGCCAGACCACGGCGTTGGCCTTCATCGTGAACCGGCCGTCTGAGGAGCCAGGCTTTCGGATCGAGCGCCAGGAGACTGTCGATCGCCAGATCCGCTACACCCTGCACCCGTATGCGGCCAACCAGCCTGTCGGCGAGCGGTACGCCAAGAACTGATGGCGGGCGACGACGAGCGAAGCCGTCCGTCCGGGTTCGCCATGACACCGCCCGGGGGTTCCCCGGGCGGTGTCACGTCAGGCGGCTCGGACAAGGGCAAGTCGGACCGCGACGAACAGGACGAAGCAACCAACGATTCGCAGACCCGGGAGCTGAGCGACGACGAGCTGATCGACTTGGCCAACGAGAGGACAGAGTCGGACGTCGACGAGGTCCTCAGCCGACTGGACCGAGAGCTGGTGGGACTGGTTCCCATCAAGACCCGCATCCGAGAGATTGCATCGCTGTTGCTGATCGACCGGCTCCGTCGGCGCTTCCAGCTGGGCTCCTCCCGGCCATCGCTGCACATGAGCTTCACCGGGAGCCCGGGGACGGGCAAGACAACGGTGGCCCTGCGCATGGCCGAGCTGCTGCACAAGCTCGGCTACCTGCGCCGTAACACCCTGGTGTCGGTCACCCGGGACGACCTGGTCGGCCAGTACATCGGCCATACTGCTCCCAAGACCCGCGAGGTCCTCAAGCGGGCCATGGGCGGTGTGTTGTTCATCGACGAGGCCTACTACCTCTACCGGGTGGAGAACGAGCGGGACTACGGCCAGGAGACCATCGAGATGCTTCTCCAGGTCATGGAGAACGAGCGCGACGATCTGGTGGTGATCCTGGCTGGCTACAAGGACCGCATGGATACATTCTTCCAATCCAACCCAGGCATGAGCTCGCGGATTGCCCACCACTTGGACTTCCCCAACTACAGCGCGGAGGAGTTGCTGGCCATCGGCCGGTTGATGCTCGAGGAGCAGGACTACACCCTGGCTCCCGATGCCGAGACAGCACTGGCCGAGTACCTCCAGAGGCGTATGGCCCAACCCCGCTTCTCCAACGCCCGTAGTGTGCGCAACGCGCTGGAGCGGGCGCGCCTGCGCCACGCCGATCGACTCGTCTCCTCCGGCGCCAAGCAGTTGAGCAAGGAGGACCTCATGCGCATCGAGGCGGAGGACATCCTGCGCAGCCGGGTATTCGATGACGACAGCCCGACCGAGATCCCTTACGAAGCAGAGGCCGGCACGGACGGCGCCGACACAGACGTTGACAAGGCCAGTGGCGACGTTGACAAGGTCAGTGGCGACGCTGACAAGGCCAGTGGCGACGCTGACAAGGCCAGTGGCGAGGCCGGCGACAAGGAGCTCGACCAGCCGGAGGCCGGGCCCGACCTGGGCAAGGAAGCCGAGACCAAGAGCGCCTGACGCCAGCCCCAGGGGGCGGCGCCAGGCCGACACTTCACCGACCGGCCCGGCGGGGCGTCAGTTAGATGTGCTGGTGCTCACCGAGGTGGCTGTGGCCGTCGTGATCGTCGGCGCTGACTCGGACCAGCACGGACTTCTCGGCGCTGAGGATCCGGTGAGCCAGGATCAGCTGGGTGAGGGCCAACGGGTCGCTGTGGCCTGCCTCGGATGGCTCGTCGTAGCTGCCCAGCACCAACGGCTCCACCTTGCGGAGGTGGTGCTGGCGGTCGCCAATGTGGCCCCACATCTCTTCTTCGACCTTGAGCGCCTTGTCGGTCGTGACCCGCCCGTCGATCTCAATCACATCCGCCTGCTCCCCGTCTTCGTCCTCCACGTCCACCAGGTACCGCACGATCTCCCCGTCGTCCAGACCCTGGTCGAAGCTGAGCCGGGGCAGCGTGTGGCGCTGGCTGACCCGCACATTGAGGTGACCCATGTCGCGAAGCTCGGGCTTGGGCCGGGAGAAGCGCACGACCATGTCCGCCTCGGCTCGCTGGGGAGTGATGTACGCCTCCACATCTGGCCGGCGGGCCTCCAGCTCGGCGCGAACCTCCTCTTCGTTGTACCCCCGCTTGGCCTGGTCACGCTGCAGCTTCCACTCGATGCGCAGCTCCGGCTCCGGATCCAGCCACACCTTGAGGTCGAAGAGGTTGCGCACACTCGAGGCCAGGAAGGGATGGAGGCCCTGAATGATGGCCACTTCTTTGGGCTCGATCCGCTCGGGGCCCTTGAACGTGCCGTCGGCGTGGTCGTAGATGGGCTTGTCGATCGCCTCGCCCCGCTTGAGAGCCAGTAGCTGCTCTTCCATCAGGTAGAAATTGTTGGCTCGGGGGTGCAGGGCAGTGAGCTCCACCAGCTTGCGCTCGCGCCGATCGAGGGCATGGTAGTCGTCCAGGCAGATGGTGGTAATGCGGTCCTCGCCAAAGAGATCGTAGAAGGCCGCCGCCAGTGTCGACTTGCCACTGCCGCTGTCTCCGCCGATGCCCACCAGGATGGGCCGGCGGGGGGTAAGGTCTATATCTGCCATTCAGCCACCCTATGACGGGCCGCCATCGCTGTCCAGACGGCCGTACTCGCCTCACGTCCCTTATTTGACCTCGCGCAGCTTGCCTGACTTGACCTCGAACACGAAGCCCCGGACAGCCTTGTGGGGCAGGAAGGGGCTGCCCTTTACCCGGGCCATGGACTGGCGCACGTCCTCGTCCACGTCCGGGAACGCCTCGGGCGCCCAGGGAGGGCTCTGACCGACGTCGTGTTGGATCTGGCGGCGGAAGTCGTCGTCGGTGAACGTCAGCATTCCGCAGTCGGCATGGTGCACCAGGATGATCTCCTCCGTACCGAGCAGGCGCTGGGAGATGGCCAGCGAGCGAACGGCGTCATCGGTGATGGCTCCTCCGGCATTGCGGATGACGTGGGCATCACCCTCGGACAGCCCAAAGATGCCGTAGGGGTTGACCCGGGCGTCCATGCAGGCCACGATGGCTACCTTCTTGCCTGGGGGCATGGGCAGGCTGGCCTGGTCGAAGCTTTGGGCATAGGCCTCCGCCCTTTCCAGCAGCGCGTCGGTAGTGCTCATTTGGGCCTCCCTTGGGGGATGAGATTGAAATCCTGATCATACTAGTCAGGATTGAGGGCGGGGTAGAACGGTCCAATGATCAACGACACTGCTCCGCAGGAGCAGCAGAATTGACTGATCCGACGGCGGAGACCACCTCTGGGCGGGTGGAGGGTCTGTCCAGCGACGGGGTGCACGTCTTCATGGGCATCCCGTTTGCCCGAGCCCCGGTGGGCGAGCTGCGATTCCGCCCTCCGGAGGCGCCCGAGCCCTGGGCTGGAACCCGGCTCGCCCAACGCCCAGGTCGCATACCCCTCCAGCCCCCGTCCCCCCTGGAGGCCACGCTGGGAAGTCAGGGATTCATCCAGGGAGAGGACTGCCTGCGGCTCAACGTCTGGACGCCGGGCCTGGACGACCACCGCCGCCCGGTCATGGTGTGGGTGCACGGCGGGATGTTCGTCACCGGCACGGGCGCCACCAAGTGGTACAGCGGTCGGCCCTTCGCCGTCTCCAGCGACGTGGTGGTGGTCACCCTCAACTACCGCCTGGGCGCTCTCGGGTTCTTGCACCTGGCCCAGGTGGCCGGCGACGAATACGCCTCGTCGGGGAATTGCGGGCTGTTGGACCAGGTGGCGGCCCTGGAATGGGTGCGGGACAACATCGCCGCCTTCGGCGGCGATCCGGCCAATGTCACGGTGTTCGGCGAGTCAGCCGGAGCGATGAGCGTGGGTGGGCTGCTCGGGGTGCCGCGGGCCGACGGTCTATTTTGCAAAGCCATCCTGCAGAGCGGGGCCTGTGCCAACGTGCGGTCGCCCGAGGTGGCGACCGAGGTGACCGAGGAGGTGCTGGCCGACCTTGGCCTCCGGGAGGGTGCGGTGACGGCCCTGGCGGCCATGCCCGGCATCCAGCTGATAGAGGCTCAGGAGCGGGTGATGACCCGGCGCCTGTCGACCTGGGCCACCCCCGGCGCCCTGCCGTTCTCACCCACGGTCGACGGCATCAGCCTGCCCAGACCACCGCTGGAGGCGGTGAGGGCCGGCGCGGCGGCCGGAGTGAAGCTGGTGGTGGGGACCAACCGGGACGAGATGACCCTGTTCACCCTGGTGGACCCGACCATGACCAGCCTGGACGAGGCCGGGTTGGAGGGCCGGGCGGCGGTGATCTTCGGGGAAGCCAGGGCAGCCAAGGCGGTCACGACCTACCGGGCGGCTCGCCCCCGCGCCTCGCCGGGGCAGGCGTGGGTGGCCATGCTGAGCGACGCCATCTTTCGGCTTCCGGCCATCCGCCTGGCCGAGGCCCAGTCACTCCACCAACCGGCCACATTCATGTACCTGTTCACCTGGCCCACTCCTGTCTTCGGCGGCATGTTGGGCGCTTCGCACGGCCTGGAGGTGGCTTTCGTCTTTGACACGGTGGACCAGCCGGGCGTCAGCCTGCTGGTGGGCGAAGGCCCTCACCTGGCGCCGATGGCCACCCGGATGCACCGGGCGTGGGCCGCCTTTGCTCGCCATGGCGCTCCCGAGGTCCCCACCGGCCCTGGCTCGCAGCGCCCGAGCTGGCCTGCCTACGAAGCCACCCGCCGGGCCACCATGATCATGGACGAGGTCTGGGAGGTGGCCGACGACCCGAGCCGCGACGAGCGCAGTCTGTCGGAGCAGATCGCGGTGACGCCGGATCAGTGACTCGAGGTCGTAGGCGTCGGTGAAGAACCCCATCAAGCTGAGCCAGCATCTCTCGACTGATGCGGGCGTCGTCGTCAGCATCAGTCGCCGATTGAAAGCCTGCACTCTGCGTCATCTCAACCTCCGGTTGGCTGCCCAGTGGAGGAATCGAGGAACAGCCTGGGCTCCCTCGAGTGGGTGAAGTCCAACATGGTGGTCAGGGAGCCGCCCATGGCGTCGGCCGACCCATTCCCGATCCGCTGTCCACCCAGCCAGTTGTCCTCGATGAAAGCGACGACCGAGGACTGGGAGCTGAAGCTGTTGTCGACGAAATTGCGCCGGCTGTATGGCGAAATGACCAGCAGCGGCAGGCGGGGGCCAACCCCGCAGCGCGCTTCCTCGGGCGCCCCACCATCAGTGGTCGCAACCTTGGAGGCGTTGGCCCCACACTGTCCCGATGTGGTGGCGCTCGCCACCACAGGCCCCGATGTGGTGGCGCTCGCCACCACAGGCACCATGGTGGTCGGCGCCACCGCGGTACCGGTCAGGGAGTCGAGCGGGGTCTGGGACTGCATCAGCACCGGGCCCATCTGATGGTCGTACCACCCGTCGCTGTCGTCGTAGCTGACCACCACCGCGGTGTCCTTCCAGGTGGGCAGCCTCTGGAGGTGGTTGATGGCGCTGGTCAGGAATGTTTGCTCATCGAGCGGGTCCGAGTAGCCGGCATGGCCGTCCTGGTACTCCGGGGCCTTGAGGTAGGACACTGCAGGCATGTTCCTGGCATCGGCGGCCGCGAAGAAGTCCTTGAGGTCGTACTGGTGGTTGGCCTGGTCCTGGGTGCCGATGGCGGTCACCGAGGTAGGCGGCAGGTGCTGCGGATTGGCCGTCGACGGGTAGTACTGGAAGGGCTCGTGGTGGGGGCTGTAGTCCTTCACCGAGTGCCCGAGGACGTTGGTGTGCGTCCCGGTGCACACGGCGACCATCTTGTCGCTGTTCGGCTGGCCCGGCACGTAGGAGGGACTGGCGAAGCCGCCCTGGAACCAGCCCCAGCTGACGCCCTTGTGATCGAGCAGGTCGCCGATGTTCCTGCCGCCCATTTGGATGTCGGCCGGCGCGCTTTTGCCGTCCTGAGTGGCCGAGCACACGTCGTAGTAGGGGTCGGCGTCGCTGTACATGGTCCCGGGGCCCTGCGGCGCAGGTTCTGCTGGATTGGCCCGGACAGAACCGGCGGCCCCGGTGCACGGCCTGGATTTGTAGACGGCGCTGGAAGGCCCGCAGATGGCTCCGTAGGTATTGCCAGCAGTGACGTTGACCGCGCCGGGGGAAGATGGCCCGAAGGTGGTCCCGTAGGAGTTGTCGCTCATGGCGAAGTGCTGGGCATAGTTCCAAAGGGCGGTGACGGTGTTGCCGTCGAAGTAGTCCATCACTGCGTAGTCGGGGGAAGAGCCGGTGGCCGGCGCCGGGTTGGCCTCGGCGGCAAGGCACTGCTGCAGTGTGAGAGCGCGACCGGTGTTCTGGACGAAGCGGTCCATCAAGCCGTTGTCGAAGGCCTTTTGCTCGGCGGTGTAGCCATGGTCCTGGTCACAGGTGGCCGCCTGCGAAGGGCTGAGCCTCTGCGGGTTCGACAGGTTGGGATTGTCGGTCAGCAGCGGTTGGGAGAGACCGTTGACCGTTGGCGTATCTCTCTTTGCGACGAAGTGCTGGCCGTCGGTATTGGCCGCCTGGGGATAGGTGCCGAAGTAGTGGTCGAACGACACGTTCTCCTGGAAGATGACCACCAGGTGCTTGATCGGTGTAGCCGTGGTTGGGCTGGGGCGATGCCTGGCTGCGCTCATGGGCGACGCGTAAGCACCTCCCGCCGACCCAGCCATCAGCGCCACTGCTGCCACCGCCCCGGCCAGCGTGTACCGGGTGGGTATTCGACTTGATGTCATCGAGGTTTCTCCTTGCCAGTCGTCCGCTGGTCATCAGCTTGCCGGTGGCACCCGAACGCCGACTGAAAGGCCGGCGCCCAGGAGGTGAAACGTGCGTGAATGATCGGCGACCGTGAATGATCGGTGACGAGGTCAGGCGGCGGTGGGGCGACGCCGGCGGTTCTTCGTTCGAACCGACCGCACCTCGCGCACCGGCCATCCCCGGGCGTCAGCCACCTGACGCAGCCTGCGGTCCGGATTGACCACCTGTGGCTGACCAACCAACTCCAACAGGGGAAGGTCGTTGATGGAGTCCGAGTAGGCCAGGCACTCGGCCAGGATCTGGGCCAGCTCGGCGGGAGCGGCGGTGGCGATGAAAGTCAGATCGCCGGCCTGGGCATGGCCACGGATCACCCCGGCTATCTCCGGCCAAATCCGCGCCAGCGCGCTCCCAGTTCCTCTACCTACCTGGCCATCTTGTCTGTCCTCACCGCCCGCCAGAGGCTGAACGGCAACAGCACCAGCACTGCCACAGGCACCAGCCACCATGTCGGGATCGACGTATGGCTGATCCCGTAGGTGGCGGCCAGCGCCACCACCACGCCCACCGCGACCCGCCAGTCATCGCCGATCACGAAGTCGTACCAAAAAGCACCGAACGCTCGTAACCGGCGCATTACGGCGCCTCCACCGGGCGGGGAGCCTTGGGTCCCAGATCGGACCGGGATTCGGCCGGCGTGGGATGCCGGCGGCCCTGGCCAAGGATGCCCTGTCCCTCCGATCCCCGTCCCAGGGATCGGAGGCCGAATGCCAGGGCGACACCGAACAGTGCGACCGCTGGGATCAGGGCCAACAGAGCGGCGTCCGAGCCGGGCCAGTGGGCACCTGCTCCCTCCGCACCCCAGAACATGCCGAATGATGTGAGCATCACGCCGACCACGAACTTCATGGTGTTCTCGGGAATCCTCGACAAGGGAGCCCGCACCACCACGCCGATGGCCACCACCGCCAGGACCGCGACCCCGGCAGCTAGCGCAGCCAAGGGGATGTCGTGCTGGTTGCTGCCGAAGGTCAGGACGATGAACGCCACCTCCAGGCCCTCGAGCACGACCCCCTTGAAGGAAAGGGTGAACGCATACCAGTCCGAGACCATCCCGCGCCGCTGGGTCGGCGCAGCCTCGGCCGCCGCCACCTGGTCGAGAAAGATCTGGGCCTCATCATGCAGGGACTTGTGACCGCTGGCCCGCAGGATCGCCTTGCGCATCCACTGCAGACCGAACACCAACAGCAGACCCCCCACCACCAACCGCAGGCCGGCCAGGGGCACGGCCGACAGGGCCGGCCCGAGGGCGGCCACCACCACGGCCAGGAAAGCCAGGCCAGCGAATACTCCAGTGATGGCCGAACGCCAGTCCCGCACGGTGCCGGCGGCCAGCACAATGGTGGTGGCCTCGACCGCCTCGACGGTGCACGCCAGGAAGACAGCAACAAACAGTGCTCCGCCGTTCATGGAATCCCTCCGTCTGGGCCCCATCGCCCCGAGTATCTCTCAGCCAGTGAGTATAACAGCCGTTAGGTCAGCCGGATAACTCATATCTGCGGAGGCCTCGTCGTTATGAGCCGGGTGCGGTCCTGTCTCACGGTAGGCGACGCATCCCTGGGCGGCGACAGTCAGGCGCACAATGTTGCCCCGCTCATGCCGGTTGGGGGCGAAGACAGCACTTAGGGTGCCACTCTCGCATTCCACGACATGATCGTACCCCCGCCCACGGTAGGCCACGTCGACCACCTGCCCACGCAGCGTTCCCGCCCCCGACATCTGGACAGAGCGATCGGGGCCCGAGCCGTCGACATCAAGGATGGCTGTCGCAGCCGGGCGGACAAGCACCCGGACCGGCTGGCCGATGGCGACGCGGTCGCCGGCCCGGCACCGCAGAACCGATCCCGCCACATCGACCGTCAGATCGTCACGGCCGACCTGGCGCACCCGACCCGGCAATTCTCCCGAGATCCCGGTGAAACGGGCTACGAAGGGGGTGGCTGGGCGGTGGTAGATCTCCTCGGGCGGACCGAACTGGACCAGGCTCCCGCTGTCGAGGACCGCGATCTCGTCGGCCAGGGCGAATGCCTCGGACTGGTCGTGGGTGATGTACACCGCGGTCGCACCACTCTGCCTGGTCAGGGTGGCGATCTCGACTCGCAGCCGCTCTCGTAGGTCAGCGTCGAGGTTGGAGAGCGGCTCGTCGAAGATCAGCAGGCCAGGTCGGGCCACGACCGCCCTGGCCAGGGCCACCCGCTGCTGCTCACCGCCCGACAGCTCGTGTGGGTAGCGATCGCTGAGGCTGGCCAGTCCGACCTGCTCGAGGGCCTCGTCGACCCGCCGGCGAGACTCGGTGGCGTCGAGGTGGTGGCGGCGCAGGGCGTAGGCGACGTTGCCCCGGACCCTCAGGTGAGGCCACAGGGCGTAGTCCTGGAACACCATGGCCAGGTTGCGCCGTTCCGGAGGTAGATGGCGCCGTCCGTCACCGACCAGCTGGCCGCCCAGGTGCAACCGGCCGCTGTCGATGCGCTCGACCCCGGCCAGGCAACGGGCCAGGGTCGACTTTCCCGATCCCGAGGGGCCGAGCAGGACCACGAACCTCCCGGCGTCGAGCTCGAGGTCGATGCCGCGCAGGGCGACGGCCCGACCGTAGCTCTTGCGAACCGCTTCCATCCGGATGTGATGGCCGGTGGTGGCGGGCGCCGGCATCATCGGGCCACACTGGCGCCCAGGGGCATCGGCGCCTTGCGCCGCGCCTCACCGAGCTGGCGCCAGCCGGCCGGGGCCAGCACCCGGAACAGACCCCAGGCGGTTGCCACCACCAGCAGGGCAAACACGATGGCAATGACCTCCATGGCCGTGCCTCCTCCATAGTCGTAGTTGGCCAGGGCCTTGGTGATCCCCACCGAGACCGGGGGATGGTTGGGCGGGTACAGCAGCTCCGAGACTGGCAGCTCCAGCAGTGTGACGGAGAAGGAGTAGACCCAGGCGGCCAGCAGGGGACGGGACAGGACAGGCAGCACGGTGCGGGCCCACGACACCACCGATCCCGAGCCGTGCACCCGTCCGGCCTCTTGGAGGCCGTACTGGACCTGGGCGAAGGGCCCGAGCAGCACCCGCGACGTCGACGGCAGGGCGGTGGCCAGGTAGCCCAGCACCAACAAGATGGTGGTCTCGTACAGGTGGATGCCCAGGTGGTTGGCGATGGGGAGGTTGTAGGTGAAGATGTAGCCGGCGGCGAACACGATGCCGGGCAGGGCCACGGCGGTCAGCAGCATGAGGTCGAGCAGGCGGGCGCTCAGCCGGCTGGCCCGCTCTGCGAGCATCCGGGCCGACACCCCAGCCAGGACGGTGGCCAGCGTGGCCGTGATCAGGGCCAGGCGAGCCGAGTAGACCAACGGCCCCCGCAGCGCCGAGCTGTCGAAGACTCGGCGGTAGTTGGAGAGGGTGAGGCCGTGGGAGGACGCCAGCGACCCGAGACCCTTGACCAGTGACGCCGACACCGCTCCGATGGCTGGGATGCCCAGGCCGGTCAACACCAGCAGCCCCAGCCCGGCCAGGGCGCCCACCCGCTGGAATGCCGAGAGCCGTTGGCGACGGGCTGGCCGGGACCGGCCCCCCAGCACCCGGTAGCTGCGCCCCCGCAGGGCCCTGCCCTGGGCCAGGAGGGCCAGGCCAGCCATGGCCATGAGGATCCACCCGATGGCGGCGGCCACCGGGAAGCGGATCGGGAAGTTGCCGACCGCGTTGTACAACGTGAAGGTGGCCACCGGGAAGTGGGCGTCGTTGGCCAGGGTGGCGGCCACGCCAAAGTCGCTGATCGACTCGGCGAACACGATGGCCAGAGCCGACCAGATGGCCGGCGCGAGCAGGGCCAGCACCACTCGGGTGGCGTCTAGTGGGCCGCCGCCGTGTACCCGCACGGCCGTCTCGAATTCCTCCCCCAGTCCCCTGAGGGCGCCGGATATGGCCAGATAGGCGAAGGGGACGCCCTTGGCGGTGAAGACCACGATCACGCCAAAGGGCCCATAGAACAAGGTGCGCAAGGCGCCCGGGTGCAGCCCCAGCAGATCCAGCACACCCGACGGCTCGAGCAGGCGCTCCCAGCCGAGGGCCACCAGGTAGGACGGGGCCAGGAGCAGGGCGAACATGGCTCCCGTCCACAAGCGCCGCTGGGGTACGTCGGTTCGCAGCACCAGCCAGGCCACCCCGAAGCCGATGGCCGCGCCAGCCACCGCGCTGCTGACGCCAACCAGGAGCGAGTCCAGCACGCCATGAAGCAGCGGACCACCGAGGGCGGCACGAAATCCCGAGAGAGTGAACCACTGGGGGCCCTGGGACAGCAATCGGGGCGAGAAGGCCACCAACAGGAACAACACGATGGGCAGGACCAGGATGGCCACTATGACCAGCCAGAAGACCGCCATGGGCGCGCCCCGATAGCGTGAGAGGACCATTGCTGCCCAATCGCCAGCGCCCCCCTCGCGCCATCCGGTGGCCTGGGCTGATGGAGCGGTCGTCTCGGACGGTCGGCTGGGGGCGTCTACGGGCACGGCGGCGTCGGGAACCGGGTGGCTACTTGATGTTGGTGTCGAAGAAGGAGTTCACCTGGCCCTCCAGCGGGCCCCAGAAGTATGGGTCGATCTTCTGATAGTTGCTCGGGAAGGGCGGCAGGACGGACACCGCGTCGATCCCCGGCAGCACCGGCCAGTAGAGCGAGTCGCCGGTCGGGTCACTGGTCTGCATCACGTGCTGGCCGGCCGGGGACAGTACGTACTGGACGAACCTCTTGGCCTCGGCCTGCTCGGCCGGCGGTGCCGCTTTGTCGATGCCGATCACTCCCGGCAGCAGGGTCGACTTGGGGAGGTAGACGACCTTGGGGTCGTAGCTGGCGCTCTTGGTGGCCTTGGCCGCCTCGCCGGTGGCCGCCGAGCTCTGGATCAGCCCGTACTCGATCTGGCCCGTCTCCAGGGCGTGCAGCGTGTCGCCGTTGGTCGGGAAGACATGCAGGCCGTTGGCCTTGAGCTTGGTCAGGTAGGCCTCGCCCGCCGCTACGCCGTGGGCCTGCCCACCGAGCTGGTTCATCAACCCGGCGATGAATGGGTAGGTCGGACCGGACTGGGACGGGTCGTTCATGCCCACCAGCCCCTTGTACTGGTTGCTCAGCAGGTCCTGATAGCTGGACGGCACGGCCGAGGTCTTGGCGCCGTTGTAGATGAGCGCCGCCATCACCGTGGTGCTCACCGGGACGTAGGAGTGGTCGGTGGGCACGAGCGCCTTGCCGGCATCGTTGAGCGGGACCGGGGGGGCGTAGTCGAGCAGCTGGCCCTGCTTGTCGAGGGCGGCAAAGGCGGTGTCGCCGTCCACCCAGAGCAGGCCCCACTGGGGGTTGTTGCGCTCGGCGGCAACCTTGGTGAGCAGTGGTCCGGTGCTGTCATCATCCAGCTTGACCGGGATGCCGGTGGCCGCCTGGAAGGCGGCGGTCACCTTTGAGTCATAGCCCTGGGCCGAGTACACCACCAGAGGCACGATCGACGAGGCGCTTCCTGCGCCCGGACGGCTGGTATGGCCTGCACCGGTGGCCGACCCCGAGCCACCAGAGCCACAGCCGGCCAGTAGGCCTCCGGTGGCGAGCAGGGTCGCTGCCAAGGTGCTGCCACGAAAGCGAAACGGCATGGACCCTCCAATGGTTGCAGGACTCAAGTAACGATCGTTTGGGAAGCTATCGAACTGATGTTGACGGTGGGTAGCCATTGGGTAGCGCCCAGGTGAAGTGACGGCGACGTTCAGGCTCGTATCTCGGACGGGCAGACTGGGACGATGAGCAACTCCGAGCACCCGGCGGCCGCCGCCGACCCAGCCGAGGAAGGGCACCCCAGTGCTTGGCTGCTGCTGATCTACAAGGTGCCGTCTGAGCCCACCCGGCTGCGGGCGACGGTGTGGCGGCGGCTCAAGGGTCTGGGTGCCATCTACCTGCAGAACTCGGCTGCTGCCCTGCCGGCCAGTCCCACCGGTGAGCGGGCCCTGCGCAAGCTGCGTCGGGAGATCATGGAGATGAGCGGCACCGCGGTGTTGCTCGTCTGCGACGCACTGGTGGGCGAGGCGGACATCCTGGCTGGCTTTCAAGCGGCGCGTGACGACGAGTACGCGGAGATAGTGGACCGGGCCGAGGACTTCCTGGTGCAAGTGGAAAAGGAGCATGTGGCCGAGCACTTCAGCTACGCCGAGTTGGAGGAGAACGAGGTGGACCTGGCCAAGCTGCAGAGCTGGTTCGCCAAGGTACGCGGGCGCGACGCCTTCGACGCGCCGGGGCGTACAGCCGCTGAGGCGGCCCTGGCGAAGTGCGAGACCTCCCTGGAGATCTACGCCGCGCAGGTCTACGCCCGGGAGTCAGACGCGCACTAGGAACCGCGACGTGGGGCTACCGCTCCTACCGGCACTCCGACGTCCAGATGGCCGCCCCGGCCCCAATCGACCACACCCCGCAGACAACGCCCAGGCACTGGTACAGATCGGTGGAGGCATGGGCGCCGAGCACCAGCACGGCTGATCCCGCGATACCAGCCGCAGCTCCCATGAGGCGGCGCCCGATGGTGTCCGGACCGGCGAGGGCGGCTCGCTGTGGTTGTCGACTGGCTAGGGTCACGTCGGCCTCCAGTGCTTCCAAGAGTGCGTCTCTGAGTGCACTCAGGCGAGGGTGAAGCGGACGATCAGCAAGGCGCCGGCCACCAGGCAGTAGGCAGCGAAAGGCACCAGGTTGTGGGAGCGGAAGTAGCGCACCAGGTACCGGACCGACAGATAGGCGGCGACTCCCGCAACCAGGCTCCCGACCAGGATCTGAGCCCTCACGCCGCTCCCATTGGGCCCGAGGAGGTCGGGCAGCTTGTATACGCCGGCGGCCAGGATTATCGGCGTCGCCAGCAAGAAGGAGAACCGGGCGGCGTCCTCATGGTCCAGTCCCCTGACCAAGCCGACCACCATGGTGATCCCTGATCGGCTGATCCCGGCCAGGAGGGCCAGCACCTGGGCCACGCCGATGACTCCGGCCTCACGGAGCTGCAGGGTCTCCAGGCGACGATGCGGCCCTGGGTCTGGCCCCCTTGGCGGGAGGGTCCCTCGAGCGTCCACCGCTCCGTCAAACCCCTGGCGGGCTTCAGCCCGGCGGACCACGGCCTGGCGAACCAGCGCCCGGCGGCGGACCACCTCCCCGCCAAGGAGCACCAAACCGTTGAGGAAGAGGAAGACCGAGGCAGCCAGGGGCTTGGCAAACAGCGTTCGCAGGGTCTTCTCGAACACGATGCCGGTCAGCCCGGCCGGGATGGTGGCCACCACCAGGAGCCAGGCCAGGCGCTCAGTGCTGGTCTGAATCCGGCGCCGACGGGTGGAGCGGACCAGTGCCGAGAGGATCGCTACCCAGTCTCGCCAGTAGAAGGCCAGCAGGGCCAGGGCGGTGGCTACGTGGAGGCCGACCAGGAAAGCGAGAAAGAATGATTCCTTGGCGGTCTGGGCGGCCACCACGTTGTGCCATCCGAAGAGGGCGGGCAGCACAACCGCGTGGCCCAGGCTGGACACCGGGAACAACTCGGTCACACCCTGGATCAGCCCGATGATGATCGCTTGGAGGAAGCTCACGGAAGGGCTTAACCTAGAGCCGGTCTCGGGTGGGAAAGGGGACGGGGGGTTAGCAGAAGCTGAACAGTGGGCGAACATTCACCCACTGGTCCGGCGACAACTTCCAGTGCGCCTCCAGTCCTCCACCGCGCAGTCCCCGACTGCTCACCTGACCTAAGGAGGCGGAGCCACGCCATAGGATGCGGAGCAGTGACCAGGAGCCCCACCCCTCTTGAGTCCCAGCCGGGCCTGGTCGAGGAGCCCAGCCACCGGTGTTAGCGGGCTGGACCGAGGTCACCTCCGCCCTTCTCGACGAACATCGGATGGCGCTGAGCTCGCAGGATCTGAAGCGCTTCTACGGTGGTCAGGTGCCGGAGTGGCGCCACGCCTTGGCGCCCCCAGACCAGATCCCCCGTCGCCATGTGGTTACCGGAGCACTGGCCCTCCTTGGGGCTCCGGTTGGTCAGTCGATGGTCCTGTTGGTTGCATCCGACGGCGAGGGAAAGAGCACGGCTCTGCGTCAGATAGCCGTGGACCTGGTCGGTGAGAGACATCGGGTGCTCTACCGGGATGCCGGGACTCAACTCGACATCGAGGCCGTCCTTGCGCTGCCATCGACCACCAACTGGGTCTTGGTCAGCGACGACGCCGACGAGATCGCCCTTGGGCTGGAGGAGGCCGCCAGGCGGGCCCAGTCGGCGGGGCGCAGGGACATTCACTGGTTGCTGGCCGCCAGCTACGACGACTGGAGGGCACGGTTCCGCCAGGGTGGTCGCAGCGTCGAGCCGGCGTGGTCATCCATCCTCGACCTCTGGCCCGGTGTTGGTGCCACCGCCCGAATGCTGGAGCTAACCCCGCAAGAAGCAACCAAGGTCGTCGGAGCCTGGGAAGCTGCCGGCTGCCTGGGGGCCCTGGCCGAGACTGCTCCCGATGCGCGGGGCGAGGCGCTCATCCAGGCCTACCATGGCCGCAGCGGGCTGTCTGCCACCACGTTCCTCGACGCCGCCCTTGGCCTGCGGTACGGCCCCGGCGGCTTCGAGGCTCATATGGCTGGATTGCTGCCCAGCCTGGGGGACGACGAGCACCGCTTCGAGAGCGGCCACAGCGTCCGAGAGGCATTCCTGTACGCGGCCGCCGCTGACGTGGCTGGAGCCGGGGGCATGGACCTGCATGTGCTGGCCGACCTCTTGGGCTTGGACCGGGCGGATCGCTTCCACATCCTTCATCGACTTGGGCAAGAGGGACTGGCCAGCGGGAGTGCTGGCGTGCTACGGGTTCGACACCGTGATCTGGCTCGGGCTGCCATTGTGTTGGCCGAGGAACCTCGACTCGGGATCGACCTGGAGCGAACCTTCAAGGACCTGGTGGGCGCCACCGGCGAGACCGGGAGCGACATGTTGGGGCTGGCCGCCGGCGGGGCCATCATGAACTGCGGCCCGACCCTGGCAGCCAAGCTGGGCGAGCTGGGAGTGCCGGCGGCTCGGGCCGCTCAGGTCGCCCGGACCTCGGCTGACGAGTCGGCCCGCGTCCTGCCCGACCTCTTGATGTTCGTCCTTTCCCGGGCCCTCACATACCGGGGAACTGGCGAGCGGGGGGCCGCTCTCGCCATCCTGCGGGCCCCGCTCGACGATGTGACCCAACGAGGGGACTGGGGCGCCATGGGGCGCCGCTATCTCCACGATTTGAGCGTCTCGGAGAGCGACGCCGGTCACTTCATGGAGAGCGTCCTGCTGGCTGGTCTGTCGATCAGCGATGTCGAACGGTTGGGCCATGTCTCGCTCACCGAGGCCAAGCTCGCTTTCGACGGTCTGGGCACGGCTTGCGCCGGCACAGACACAGCCGGCATGGACACAGCCGGCATGGACACAGCCGGCACGGACACAGCCGGCACGGACACAGCCGGCACGGACACAGCCGGCACGGACACAGCCGGCACGGACACAGCCGGCACGGACACAGCCGGCACGGACACAGCCGGCACGGACACA
>JAABUZ0100002144.1_pt1 | contig 33876 bp, 29 predicted proteins | sample 5562091 | NCBI WGS metagenome assembly JAABUZ01 (sample SAMN12813069, study PRJNA571459) | rock metagenome | isolation source: Antarctica rocks | place: Antarctica: Victoria Land, Linnaeus Terrace sud | collected 2015-12-21
GGGAAGGCCGAGTGGCGCCACCACGACACGTCCCACGTACTCGGCCGCTGGCTGCATAAAGAGCCCTGCTTTTGCGAGACCGAGCGTCACGGTAAGATCGGCACGCACGCATTCGACGTCGGCCTGTCCCGTATCAGCATCGATGCCCGTGGGGACGTCCACCGCGACCACGGTACACCTTCCAGAAACACCGCGCACCGCCTGCAGTATCTGGCGCAAGAGCCCATCCACCGGGCGGTTTCGACCGATCCCGAGAAGGCCATCGAGCACAAGCGTCGCTCGGTCTGCGGAGTCACAGAAGGACAGGAGTCCGGCTTCGTTCAATGGACGGATGGGCAGAGTCACGAAGGGCGGCGCGGGCCGGGTGCGGCTCCACGTCCACATGTCTACTTCGCACCCGGCCGAGGCGAGAAACTGACCGGCAAGGAGCGCATCGCCCCCATTATTACCCGGGCCAGCCACCACGAGCACCCGCCCGTACTGTGCTGGCCGTAACAGGGTCAGCACGACGGTGGCGATGCCTTGAGCGGCGCGATCCATCAGTTGTTCGACCGGGCAACCAGCAGACATCGCCGTCTCTTCAAGCCGACGCATCTCGTGGGAAGTGACGATACGCATGTGATGAGTCACCTTTCATGAGACAGTACGTCACCCCGCCCCAATGCCGCGCCATAGCGCGAGGCGGCTTTTTTACCCCACTGGTCGTGCATCAACGATGACAGGTACCGAGAGACAGGAGTTCGTGCGCCGACTCAGGTGCCTGAGAGGCTCACATTGGTGATATCGACTTCATAGTCCCAGCCGCTACCGTAGATCTCGACAGAACGGATGAACGTGGGGCGGGGAGAGAGTGCAAGGAGGTCTCCCTCATACCGTGTCCAGACGCCTCGCGGCACCGGGCCCGTCGCTTGTTGCGTCACACGCATCTCAGCCGCCGCTGGCACAAGGTAAAAGCCGTGATACCATGGAATCTGCCCGCCATTGACCTCACGATAGACGACACGGACCATCAGCGGATATTCGCTGCCGTCACGACCTCCACCCGGAAGGCTCTGGCCAAGCAGACGATACTGAAACTTCACCGTGAGTGAGACAAAGTCGTGGACATCGATGTTCACATCCTGCCGGATGCCAGTTTCGCCGTGGAGGTTTGTCCCGGCACGGACGATATGCATGCCACCACCATCGGCTGCGGGAAGCGGTGAGATCACTCCGAGTGTTCCACCGGGTTCTGTTTGGAGCCACGGCGCCCATGACGACACACCCGAATGATCATCTGGCACGAGGGGGCCATCTTGCAATAATTCGCGTGCCGCTGGTTGAAGCGGAAGCGTCACGCCGCCCATCGGAGTGAGCGCACGTTGTCCATCACTCACGGCCATCGTCTCACCAGCCGCAAGGACGTGTGCCAGGCCATGCCGAACAACAAGCTGGGACATACAGCACTGTTCGATGCCATCCACAATGCGTGGAATCAACCGGAGGTCAAACGCTCCACTCTGCAGTCGCGTCACCGTGCCCATGGTCTGTACATCCATCTGCGGCGCAGCGGCGGGCACATCCACATGGGCCGCCCCTGCTTCGAGTTCCAGACTCAATTGTCGCTGGGTTCCGGGGAAGACATGAAATCTCTGTGTACGTACCCGGGTGAGAAACATCTGCCCACCGGGGTTGAGCTGCACTTTCGTCGTATCGAAAAACGTGAGCGTGATGGGAAAGTCAGGGTCAAAGTTACGGATCTCATCACCCTCGCTGATGACCGCGCCATCCTCGACGCTGATCCATCCGCGCGTCCGTGCTTTTTGTACCGACACCGGGCCCTGGGTCACCGCAAGCGTTGCGGTTGCAGGCTGCGTCGAGGAGCGGACGAAAGCCGTCGCTGTTTGAACAACGATTGCGACAAGCATGACAAACACCATGAAAGAACAGATAAGTGCGGTCCAGGCAGCGCGCACTGGATTCTGATCGATGTAGGTGGCAATGCTACCGCGTCCCATGGTGCGGGGAGGCGAAAGACCCTTTGTCACCATAATGGAGCAGACTCCTCTATCGTTGAACCACGAACCCTTCGAAGGCGTTCGTCGCCACATCCCAGAGTGCATCAAGCCGGGCGACACGCGCGCGTGCGGGTCCCCGCTGGAGATCCGTGAGCAGCAATTCCAGGGACTGCCGCGTACCCTCCGCTACTATAGCAACGGTGGTGCGCTGGCTGGCGTTTCGCACAAAGCCGCGGCATCCTCTCCGTCGTGCCGCAGTCACTGCGAAGGCGCGATATCCGACGCCCTGCACCCGCCCGTGGACGTGAATATGGACACACCACAGGTGCTCGTCGTCATGAGACGCGGTGCCGACCGTTCCAGGCATCGACAATGCAATCTATAACAAAAAGTATACCAAAGAAGGGCGACACCCATGTTCGTGGGGTGCCGCCCTTCTCGCACGGAAAAGCGTGAAGACCGGGTTAGACGACTGCTTCCTGCGTGGTTGTATCGAAGATATGGAGCCTATCGGCGTCAATCAGGATATCCATATCGTCGCCCGACGCGTAGTGGGAGCGGGCATCGACACGTGCCGTGAACAACTGTTCTCCGGCCAACAACTGCAAGAAGATTTCGTTGCCCATGCTTTCCACGACGTCCACCTTCACCTTCGCGGGGTTCAAGTTGGGAAGGGTGGGCGCCCAGCTCTTGTCATAGATGTCCTCGGGCCGAATACCGAGAATCACGTCCTTGTTGACGACGGCACCGAGTTTGGTCGTCAGCGCAGATGGTACTTTCACCTGGAACTGGCCGGCATCGACCGCCATCCCACCGTCAGCACCCACCAGGCTCGCGCGGAAGAAGTTCATGGCGGGGCTGCCAATAAAGCCAGCCACGAACATGTTGGACGGGTGGTCGTACACCGTCTGCGGCGTGTCGAGCTGCTGCAGGACACCATCACGGAGCACGGCGATGCGGCTGCCCATTGTCATCGCCTCGACCTGGTCGTGGGTGACATAAATGACCGTTGTCTGGAGCCGCTGATGCAGTTTGATCAATTCGGCGCGCGTCTGGACGCGCAGCTTCGCGTCGAGGTTGGAGAGAGGCTCGTCCATCAAGAACACCTGTGGCTCGCGCACAATCGCACGCCCCAGGGCGACGCGTTGGCGCTGACCACCCGACAACTGCTTCGGCTTGCGGGTCAGCAGTTCACGAATACCCAGGATCTCAGCGGCCTGGTTCACACGCTGCTCGATTTCCTTGCGCGGCGTCTTGCGGAGCTTGAGGCCAAAGGCCAGGTTGTCGTAGACGCTCATGTGTGGGTAGAGCGCGTAGCTCTGGAAGACCATCGCGATGTCACGGTCTTTCGGAGCAATGTCGTTGACCAGCCGGTCGCCAATGTAGATGTTGCCATCACTCAGTTCTTCGAGGCCGGCGATCAGGCGGAGGCAGGTAGACTTGCCGCACCCCGAAGGGCCAACGAGTACAAGAAACTCTTTGTCTTTGACGTTGATCGTGATGCCGTTAACCGCGGTGACTTCACCAAAACGCTTGGTGACGCCGTCGAGAGTGACACTTGCCATGATGTGTAGCTTCCTTTTCAATGGCTGACGGGCGTGGCACGCCAGACATATCCCCCCTCCCGCCGCACCCCAGATTCCTCAGACTCCTCGTGACATGCCATGAGAGCTGAGAAGGGAGGACGTGAAATGGGCAGTCATAGCGGTACAACGACCCGGCAAAAACAGAACTGTTCGGCAAAAGCCGTTTTTTCCCGGTATCGCTCGGCCGGTCGCTACCGACTCCCATCGTCGGTGTCTTTTCCCGGCGGCCTCACTTTCATTGCAGGTACTTTAGGCCAGTATGCCCCGACAGCCGACACCCGATTGGAGTGCTGTGTGCGACGACCAGGGCCCCTTGCCAGTGCGCGTATCCTACACCGTCGCTGTGAGGAATGCAACGTGATCGTACCATACCACGAAATGACACAGGCGCACGATGCACCCATGTGGCTGCTCCAGTAGACTACCGGAGTGAGGCCAACCCTCAAGCCAGTTCGTACATCATCATAAAGTTGCGAACCCGTTTGAAGAGCGTCTGGTACGGCTGTGTGTCGGTGCCATCGCACTGCGTGCAGCGAATCACCTCGCACGGATCGAGGACAGCCCGGTTGACGGTGAACTGCCCCTTGCAGTCACGGCAGCGAAACGTGTGGTAATGGTCATAGGTCAGGTTGACCTGCATGCGGAGCCTCCCGGTTCTGGAGTCGTCACGAAGGAACTGTTCGTGTGCCAGCTGCAACGCTCCACGGAGCGGCGCGTTGACTTCCATTGTATACCGCTGCTCACCCGTGCTCACCCGGCCGTGATCATGGTGCACGAACCGGACCGGCCGCCCCACGATCGTCGCATGCCTGCATGCACAGCGTAGGGAGCCAGTAGCGAGGGGTGGATCAGGTACCGAGCATAGTACAATACACGTCACCGTCGGATACCGCCCTACCGTTTCGGTCACCAATCGGGAGCCACTGTGTACGAGAGCATATACGGGTCGGGCGCGTCCAGACCACCGACTCCTCAGCCACCACGGAAGCCACCGATGGCACTGATGGTGGCCGTGATCGTCCTCATACTCGTCCTGGGCGCCGCCTTCATCGGCATCCAGCTGCTCAGCCCCATCCTCTCGATGACGGGCCAGACGGTGCCGAGGACCGCGGACGATGCGGCGACGACGGCGGGTACCGCATCAGCTGACCTACCGGGTGGGGCGGCACAGTTGAATCGTGCCGCGGCAACCCCTGGATTGAGCAGGCAGGGACGCGTCAACGTGCTGCTGCTCGGCAGCGACAACGACAGTAAATTCGAAAGCGGCAAGCTGCTGACCCAGAGCATGATCGTCGTCTCTATCGATTCAGCAAGCCGTACCGTGGGGATGCTCTCGATTCCACGCGACCTGTGGGTCAGCATTCCAGGCTACGGATTCGGGAAGATCGATGTTGCCTACGAGGTGGGTGGTGTCGAGCTATCGCGCCGCACGATCGAGCAGGATTTTGGCATCCCCATCCACTACTACGCGTGGGTCGGTCTCGACGGTTTTATGAAGGTGGTCGATGAACTGGGTGGCGTCTCGGTGGATGTAACCCATCCCGTCGTCGACGACGCCTACCCCGACGATGTATCCGGCGCGGACAAATATGCCTACATGCATCTCTATGTCCCGGCGGGGCCGCAGCACCTCAATGGCTACGAGGCACTCCAGTATGTGCGGTCCCGGCACGGCGACCTGGTGGGAGACTTTGGCCGTTCGGCGCGGCAACAGCAGGTGCTGCTGTCGCTGAAGCGACATGCTGAAACGCCGTCGCTCATCACCAAACTGCCCAGCATGATCAATCACGTCAAGGACAGTGTCCGTACCGACTTCAGCGCGGTCGAGATCGTGGAATACGCCAATTTCGCCCGGCAGATACAACGCGGTCAGATCCGGCAGCTGGTGCTGTCGCCACCCGACTACTCGGCCAATGGCACCTCACCCGATGGGACACAGTCCGTCGTCTTCCCCGATTGGAAAGCGATCGATCCCGCACTCGCACAGATGTTTGCCCTCGCCACCGCGCCCACCGCAGCCGCGCGCGGCGAGAAAGAGGCGGTGGTGCGTGGTCCCGCTCGCGCGGGCACGGCCATCGAACCGCAGCCAGGAATAGCGGCCAGGGTAGGCGCGACCGCTCTCCCCGCACAGGCGCCCGCACCACCCGTTGCCAAACCGACACTCGCACCCGTGCCCGAGGTCACGGTGCAGGTGCAGAACGGCACTAGCGTCGCCGGGCTTGGCACGCGAGCGTCGCTCTTTCTCTCCAACAACGGCTATCGAACGGCGGTGCCGGTGAATGCCGACCGCCTGAACTATCAGCAGACGGTCGTCTACTACGACCCGGCCGCGCGCGCCACAGCCCTTGCCGTTGGCAGACTGCTCGGGGCCAGCGCGGTACCGCAGCCTGCGCGAGCTGGCAACAGCCCCGCCATCATCGTGGTGCTCGGAAGCGACGCCGCCAAGAGGTTTTGAGAGACTGCCGCGTTATCAGGCGTTCGGCCAGCACAGCGCTTAATACACTGCTCTGAAAATAGCCCATCACCGTTTGGTAGATTGTAAGGGCGTATTGCCCCGCTCGCTTCGCTCGTTACCGCCCCTATGCGTCGGCGCGCCCTGATTTTCATCCCTCGGGGGTGCCCCCGCGGGGCATCGACGGCTGGTCAGGCGCGGCCAGCGACTGAAGTCGCGCCTGACATTGCAACGTCCGTCTTCGCAGGCACGAAGCTGAATCTCCTGTCGGGTTAATTACTTTCCGTGGCAGGGGAAGTGGTTACCACTGGATCTGCCGTTGCACAGGGTGGGTATGCTGATCGCGGCGCTCCTCGATGGTCCAGGTCCGCAGTTCATCCGTCAGTTCCACGATAGCCTCGACCGCGGCGTCGAACAGTAGTTTCCCCTTCTCGGCCGTAGCTTTCGTGGCATCGCCATGAACACCCGTGGCTGTCCAGCGGCCCCACCAGTCGTTGAAGCGGACGAGACGGGTGCTGTCTGACGTGAAGAACCTGTTCCCCGGTGCATAGCCAGAGACGGCTTTCTCCATCTGCACGCGTTCAGGCGCCAGATGCAGGTAGAGCGACGTTTCGGCCTCCTCCGCATGGGCATGCACATCGGGGTCAAGTGCCTGCCGCATGGTGTCACGAATCAGGCCGAAATACCCCGTGGCGACACAGATGGAGTTCGTTTCCAGCACCGTCCGCCGGGCGATAATGTCGATGAGCGGCCCATTCGAGCCGTGACCATTGATAATGCAGATTTTACGAAAGTTGTGGTAGGCCAGGCTTTTGGTCACATCGAGACAGTAATTGATGAAATGATCCGGCTGGATATGGATCGTGCCGGGGAAGTCGAAATGGTGGAGGTTAAAGCCATACGGAATAGTCGGGAGCACCAGGATGCGCTCGGGAGCACGCGCACCCGCCGCCTGACAGATGCTTTCCGTGAGAAAAAGATCGACATCGAGTGGCAGACGGTAGCCGTGGTCCTCGGTCGATCCCGTCGGCAGGATGACCACCTTCTCGGCGCCGATGGCATCGTTCATCTCAGGCCAGGTATGCCGGTTGTAGATATGCTGGTTCGTGGGCTGCATCGCGCGTCACCTCCATACTCCATGCAAACCGGGGCATCATAGCACGCAGGTCTACGATCCAATAGGCAACCGTACCAGCTTCACCCATGGCGGTACCACTTCACCTTCAACTACGACCGTGCCGACCGCATCCTGAGTGGCAACCGTCTGACCTACACGACCAACGCCAATAGCAAGGTCGTGGCGCGTGGCGTGGACACCTTCATCGCCCCTGCGGGGGCACCCCCGAGGGATGAAAACGACCGCGTCCTGCCTCTTTGTCCGGCGACGGTGCCACCAATCCCGGCGAACCTGGCACCTTGTGGACGCACGGATGCCCTCTGGGCACGCAGTCGGCCGTACTGTGCCATCCGACCGCAGTAACCACGGCCCTACGGGTCACCACCGAAGATGAAAAAGGGTCGTCCCTTCCCGACCGCAGTCGGCCGTACTCTGCCATCGGGTGCCCTCTGGGCGCGCAGTCGTAGGCACCAGCAATCAGGCGACGATGTTCTTTTTCAGGGCAGCGTCGATGCCCCGTGGGGGCATCCACGAGGGATGAAAATCAGGGCGCGCCGACGCGTAGGGGCGGTAACGAGCGAAGCGAGCGGGGCAATACGCCCCTACAATCTACCAACCGGCGATGGACTATTTTCAGAGCAGTCGGAGGTTTATACAACCAGACGGCGCCATGCCCTTTTTCGAGCAGATCCCTTTTGACCTGTAGCACTGCACTCGGTATAATGCCATCAATGTCTGTTCGCCTTCCACGCGTGGCCAGGCGCGGCACGTTTGCGGTCCACGGCCCACGTCAGGTATCGTCTACCAATTCCCCGGAATCTTCAGCACCACGTACGACAGTTCATACTCCCGGATATCCTTTCCGAGCGAACGAGCTTTTTGAGGAGATCTGTATGTCCAAGAGCATGCTTGTCGCGACTCCGCGACGCGGCCCCTCTGTAGCCCTCAAACTGGTGGGCGCCACCACACGCCTGCAGGCACGACAGGCACTGTGGGGTTACCTGTTCCTCCTGCCGTGGCTCCTCGGCCTCATCCTGTTTACGGTTGGTCCGATCATCGCATCGTTCTTCCTCAGCTTTACCGAGTACGACGTCATTTCGGCGCCGAAATTCGTCGGGCTCGATAACTACAGGAAGGCGTTCGTGGGCGATGACCTGTTCTGGCCCTCCGTCGGGCGAACCTTCAAATACGCGCTGGTCGTCGTTCCACTGGGGCTCGCAGGCTCACTGGGGCTGGCAATGTTGCTGAACCGGAAGATGGTCGGGACGTATGTCTTTCGTGCCCTCTTCTTCATCCCCAGCCTCACGCCAGCCGCCGCTCTCGCGCTGCTCTGGCTCTGGCTCTTTCACCCAACCGTCGGCCCCATCAACGCCTCGCTTGCCCTCATTGGTATCCCCGGCCCCGGGTGGCTTACCGATGCGCACTGGGCGCTCTGGGCACTCATCATCATCAGCCTCTGGGCCAGTATGGGCGGCAACACCATGCTCATCTTCCTCGCTGGCCTCCAGGGCGTGCCCCAATCGCTGCTCGATGCCGCGGAAATCGACGGCGCCGGTCGCATTGCCAAGTTTCGAAACATTACCCTGCCAATGATCTCCCCTACCCTCCTGTTCAATCTCATTCTGGGGGTGATCGGCGCATTAAAAGTGTTTACCCTCGCGTTCATCGCGACGAGCGGTGGCCCGTCGTACTCGACGTGGTTCTTCGCGCTCCATATCTACCAGCAAGCCTTTTCCTACTTCCGTATGGGGTACGGCTCCGCACTTGCATGGATCTTCGTGCTCATCCTGCTCGCCCTCACCTACGGGCAACTCAGCCTGTCGCGCCGGTGGGTCTATTACGCTGGTGGAACCGACTGATGGCGACCAAGGATATGACCCTGTCCCCCACGAGCCACATACGGTCAGGCGTGACCAGCCGCAAACGCATTCCTGGTCTCGCGGGCATCCTGTTCTACCTGCTGCTCCTCGCGCTCGCCGTGATCTTTGCGTTCCCCTTCTTCTGGGCGGTCTCCAGTTCGCTCAAACAGGTGTGGGAGTTATTCAACTTCCCGCCGACACTGTTTCCCGTCGTTCCGCAGTGGAAGAACTACGCAACGGTCATGAGGACGGTGCCATTTGCCCTCTGGGTCAAGAACAGCCTCTTCATCGTCGCGCTCGTCACCTCAGGGGTCATCGTCACCTCGTCGCTCGTTGCCTACTCATTCGCGCGGTTCACCTACCGTGGCAAAAACTTCATCTTTCTCGTCACCCTCGCCACCATGATGCTGCCATCACAGGTCACGCTGATTCCCCAGTTTATCCTCTTCAATAAGCTGGGTTGGGTTAATACCCTGTATCCTCTGTGGGTACCCGCCTGGTTCGGTGGGGGCGCCTTCTACATCTTCCTGTTGCGCCAGTTCTTCATGACGCTGCCAGCCGACCTGGACGAGGCGGCCCTTATCGACGGCGCCACGTATGTGCAGATCTACTGGTCGATCCTGCTTCCACTGTGCCGACCCGCGCTGGCCACCGTAGGAGTCATCTCGTTTATCGGCGCGTGGGACGACTTTCTGACACCACTGATCTACCTGAATTCGTCGGAGAAGTTTACGGTCGCCCTCGGGCTGAACTTCTTTCGCAACTTCCCCGAACAGGTTGGCCTGCCCATGCAGCACCTGCTCATGGCTGCCTCGGTGATGACGGTGTTGCCGTGCATCGTGCTGTTCTTCCTGGCCCAGCGTTACTTTGTTGAGGGCATCGCCCTGTCCGGCATCAAAGGCTAAAGACTCCACTCAGCGGGAAGGAGGTCGAGTCCGCACCCTCGTTACGCACCGGTACGTCCTGGGAAGCGCAGTTCGCTGTTCGGCTGACAGACCGGTACCTCTGGGGCACACGGCGATGTCCCATCGCCATCGAGTAGCAGTAGTACATAGTTAAAGTGAGGTAGCGTACTCCCATGATGACACGACGAAAGTTTCTGGCCGCGGCCGGGTTGCTCGCGTTCGCCACGCCGCTCTTGCAGGCGTGCGGAGCCGCCGCCGACACTGGTCCCGCGGCGACGGCCGCCGCAGCCGCTCTTGCCGCACAGTCGGCAGCAAAGGCCGGTGCCACGCAGGTCGTCGCCGGGCCCACCACAGGGGCGGGCGCGGCTCCAACAACAGCGGCAGGCGCGGCCCCTGCACCCGCCGCTGGCACGAAGACCAGCGTCAGTATCGCCGTCTGGACGATTGCTGGCCGCGAGTGGCAGAAGACCTATGCACAGAAGTATGCCCAGGCGCACCCCGACGTGGCTGTGAAGATCGACGAAATCGATTACAACGAAATGGCGAAAAAGCAGCTTGCCGAGCTCGCCACCGGCACACTGCAGGATATTGTGTTCAGCGGCATCAAGTGGATGAGCTACTCCGCATACAAGGGGGCGTTCCGCGCCATTGATGACTACGTGAAGCAAAAAGATCCAGGTTTGGATGACTTCTATCCCAATGCCCTGGCCGGGTCCAAGTTCGATGGCAAGCTGTACGCGCTGCCATTTGAGCAGAACCCGGGTAACTCAAATGTCGTGGTGTACAACAAGGACATGGTGGATAAGAAGGGTGTCAAACCGCCAACCGACGATTGGAAGCTCGAAGACTTCGCCGATTTCGCCGTCAAGATGACCGATCCAGGCGCCAAGGTCTGGGGTACCGATTACTTCCTCGGTTCGTACTATGACTTCGCGGCGCTGGCACGAAGCCTGGGCGGAGATGTCATGACCGACGACGGCAAGAAGTTCACGCTGACGACGGACCCCAAGTCGGTCGAATCGGCCCACTTCTTTGTCGACATCCGCACAAAATATAAGGCCGCACCGTCACGCGCGGAGTCGCAAGGTATCGCCTTCCCCGCGGGGCAACTCGCATCGACCGCCACGGGAGTGCAGTCGATCATCTCACTGGCGAAGACGGTCGCCGATAAGTTCAAGTGGGACGTCGTCCTCGGTCCGACGGGTCCTGGGGGGCTGCGCGGGCAGGATGGCTTTGTGACGATGTTCAATATGTACTCAAAAAGTAAGCAGCCCGAAGCGGCGTACGACATGATGAACTACATGACGTCCAAAGAGGTGGCGCTCTGGGCGATGGCAAACCAGGGGCAACCGGCGGCGCGCAAGTCGGTCTGGCTCTCACCCGAAGTAAAACAGGTCAACCCCATCTTTGCGCGAGCCGAGGCGTGGATGGCCGACCCGAAACACAAGGGCCCTTTCCCAATGCCCAACAACCTGCGCTTCTCTGAGTTGCAGGACAAATGGGCGAACACCAGCGAAGCGCTCTGGTACGGCGAAGTCGGCTTCGATGAGGGGATTAAGAAGGTCCAGGACGCCTGCGACGCCATTGTCCAGTTGCCACGTTCGTAAAAGTTGCGCGAGTGTGCCCCGCCTGCAGTGCCAGTCGGGGCACGCGGGAGTTGGCTCGCTCAGACGGCGAGTGTCACCAGCATGGCCTCAGTCGGCCCGGTCGTCGTCCATTGCTGGCGCGAACAGGTCGTGGAGGGTCCGTAGGCCAGCATAGAGCGTACCGAGGCGGTCCTCGTTCAGCCGTGCCATAAACTCGGTAACGGCGTCCTGGACCGACTCGATCATGGCAGTATGCGCCGTGGTACCCTCATCTGTGACACGAAGGATAATCTGCCGACGATCTTCAGGATCAGCGGCGCGCGCAACCCATCCCTTGCGGACCAGCACGTCGATCGACCGTGACAACGTAGACGGAGTGACGTGATGGGCTGCCGCGAGGTCTCGCAATGAACTCGGACGTCCGCGCAACGTACCCAGCAGATGGAACTGTGCCATCGTGTGGATCTCGTCGTCCTGTGGCCTGCGCTGCCGTGTTGCTTCAGCAATGTTCCGCATCACGGCGGGTACTGTCTCCAGCAGCATCAGGGCACAGTCACGAGCTGTGATCTGCTCGGCCGTTTTATCGGGCGTGCCGTGCAGGAGGCAGTCGCGCATATTTATTGGCCTATACAACGATTGGCTGGTACAATGATCCGGAAGCCCACGATGACCCCACGTGTGAATCCAGCCAACTATAGATGGCGGTGGGCAGTGCGTCAAGGAGACGACATCGTGGACCCGGCTGGAACGAGCATGGTGCGCTGGCCTTGCAGAGTGCAGAGGATGCGAGGGATCACGTTTTGAAAATCACCCAGTTCTCACTCCGCAACCCGCTTGTGGTCACCGTCATCACGATCGCCATTGCCTGCTTTGGTCTGTATGCCTATCTCACGATGGGTGTTGGCGTCACTCCGAACATCAGCTTTCCAAGCGTGGCCATCACCACGACCGAAGCAGGAGCCGACTCCGCAACGGTGGAGACGCAGATCACCAAGCCGATCGAAGACGCCGCGGCCACCCTCTCCAATGTGGATAGCATCATCTCAACATCAAGTGAGGGGCGGTCCACAGTCGTCGTCCAGTTCACGACCGCCGCGAACACCAATCTTGTTTCCGTCGATGTCGAACGGGTGGTCAACGCGGTCCGGAGTCGTTTGCCTGCCGACGCTGACTCACCGTCCATCAACAAGTTTGAGACCAGTGCCTTTCCCGTCATCACCGTCGCCGCCTCGGGCCCCCAGTCACTCGACCAGCTTCAGCGCATCGCGTCGGACCGTATCGAGCGGGCGTTTGAAGCAGTACCGGGGGTGCAGTCTGTGTCAATCAGTGGTGGCCGACAACGAGAGATCCAGGTCAAGGTCGATCTGAGCAAACTCCAGGCATACGGCATTGGCCTGCTATCGGTGCAGCAGGCACTCCAGAGCGAGCAAATACAGGTTCCGGCGGGCCTGATTACCGCGGCGGGCAAAGACACGAACGTCAGAATCAACGCGCTCGTGTCACAACCGTCGCAGTTGAGCGACCTCATCGTGACGAACACCCCGAAAGGGCCGATCTATCTCCGAGACGTCGCGACGGTAGAGGACGGCATCAAGACGGGCCAGATCATCAACCGTGTCAATGGCGTGCCCGCTGTGACGATCACCGCGACGAAGACCGCCAATGCCAACACCCTTGCGGTGAGCCGGGGTGTCCGCCAGGTCATCACCGAGCTCGGCCCATCCCTCCCACAGGGGATGAAGCTCGACGTCGTCACGGATGCCGCGACGTATACGCAGCAGTCGTTCGACACGGTTCGCAAAACGCTTCTTGAAGCAATTTTCCTTACCGGGCTGATCCTGCTCATTTTCCTGCACACTTGGCGGAGCACCTTGATCGTCCTGGTCGCCATCCCAACGTCGGTGTTGACGACGATGGCACTCATGCCGCTGGCAGGCATGAATCTCAACCTCTTCTCTATGCTGGCACTGACACTGTCCGTAGGCATCCTCGTTGACGACAGTATTGTGGTGCTCGAAAACGTCTACCGGCACCTCGGCCTCGGTCAACCACCGGTGCTCGCCGCGATCACCGGACGAAGCGAGATTGGCCTGGCTGCGCTCACGATCACCATGGTCGATGTGGTGGTGTACCTGCCGATTGCGCTCATCGCCGGTGTCGCAGGCGACTTCTTCCGTCCATTTGCACTGGTCATCGCGTTCGCGACACTCACATCGCTCCTGGTATCGTTCACCCTCACGCCCATGCTTGCGAGCCGATTTCTCAACCGTGCTGAGGCTGCCAAGCAGGGACGCGGTCTCATGCTAGCGTTCGGGCGGGTGTGGGATCGTGGCTTCGACCGGTTGAATTCGGGCTATCGGATAGTCATTAACTTTGTGCTTCGCCGGAAACTCCTCGGCATCGGGATGCGCTGGTTCGTGGTCCTGTTCGGCCTGGCCACCTTCGCCTTCGGCATCTCCCTCTTCGTGACGGGCCGCATCGGTATCGATATTTTCCCCAGTGGCGATCAGAACGAGGTTGACATTACCCTCACGATGCCTCCCGCAACGGCGCTCACAACCACCGACGCCGTGGTCAAGGACATCGAGAGTAAGCTGCGATCCGTGCCTGAAGTGCGTGTGGTCTTCACAAACAGCGGCACCGCGAACGGTGGTTTCGGCATCTCCGGAGGTGACACGTCGCGTATTACGGTGTTGCTGGTGCCGGGCACACAGCGGACACGCAGTGCCACCCAGCTTGCCGATGAATTCCGCCAGCAGGTTGATCCCCACGTGATTGGGTCGCGTTTTGGCGTGAGCCTGGCAAACGTCTTCGGATTCGGCGGCTTCGGAGGGCAGCCTATCCAGGTGGCTGTGCGCGGCCCACATGCCGACGTCCTGAATGCACTGGTGGACCAGATTACCGCTACGATCAAGCTGGTGCCGGGAGCCGTGGAGGTGAATAATGCGAACGAGAAAGTGCAGCCCGAGTATGTGGTGCAGGTGGACCGGCGACGTGCCGCGGACATGGGCGTGACGGCACAGGCTGCAGCGAATACACTGCGCATCGCCATCAATGGCTCCGTCGCGGCCAAGTATCGTCAGCCAGGTCAGGACGACATCGATATCCGTGTGACCACCACCGACGCGTTCCGGGCCCGGCCAGACAACCTCGACGATCTCCCCCTCGTCTCCAGCAGTGGATCGATGGTGCGGCTCGGGCAGATCGGGACGATTTCGAGGGGATCGGCCCCGACGCAAATCACCCACTTTAACCGAGAGCGCAGTGTCACCATCAATGCATCCGCCAGCGGTGCGACGGTGGGAACCGTGCAACAGGCACTGCAAGCCCGACTCGCCGCAATAACGCTCCCACCCGGCTACAGCATCACGTATGCGGGACAGGCGGCCATGGGTGGAAGTGCTTTCGGCGATGTGTTTCGCGCACTCGGCATTGCCATCGTGATGATGTACCTCCTGATGGTGCTGCTGTTCGGCTCGCTGACACTGCCCCTCGCGGTGCTCATGTCGCTTCCCCTGGCGGTCGTGGGAGCGCTGGGCGCGATGGCGCTGACACAAACACCATTTACGCTGTTTTCACTGCTCGGATTCGCCGTACTGGTGGGACTGGTGGGCAAGAACGCCATCCTGCTCGTGGACTATACGGACACACTGCGGAAGCGGGGGTTCAATCGCACGGAGGCGCTATTGGAAGCCGGACCTACACGGCTCCGCCCCATTGTGATGACGACGACATCGATCTTTGCGGGGTTAGCCCCGGTCGGGTTGGGCCTGGAAGCTGGCTCCGAACTGCTCCGTGCCGCCGCCATCGTGCTCATTGGGGGCCTCCTCACCTCGACCCTGCTGACGCTGATCTTCGTGCCCGCAATGTACACCATCTTCGACGACATAGAATCGTTCGTGGTACGCATGGTCCAGCGCATCGCACGGCCCCGTCCCATGGAACCGGAAGAGGACGCAATCCTTCACCCCGAGCGGACGCCGGTACAACGGACCACCGACGTTCTCAGCCTCTCGGCACCGACATCCGCTCACAACGGAGTAAACAAGGAGTTCGCGTTGGGTGCATCACGAGGCATTGGCGACGGGCAGTGACGCCGTTCGCGGCTTCACCCCGTGCCCTCTCTGGGTGCAGCGCCGAGAAGCGACTGCTGCACAGCAGCCGATCATAGTGCGGCAGCAGGCGGTTGACGAACCAGTCTGCACCTGCTCCCTTCGCTTGAGCACGATATGTTCAGCCCAGGCGAGCGCACACAATTCAGTTGGCGGGTGCTTCTGTATCTGGAAGGCCGTACGCCACCACCAGCGACGCATCCTGTGCATCGAGCGCAACGGCTGTGGAGGGAGCTTTGAGGAATTCGGCGCAGGAACAGGAACTCTGGGAGAGGCCGGCGAGCGCGTACGGAGCGCCCTGAAAGGTGACCAACCAGACGGGCCGTGATTGCACCCCCCAGGCCGCCGCCCCATCGGGTGTGCGCATGGTGATCGCCACGTAGCGGCTTGAGACCTTCGTGGCCTGTTGCCAGTTCGGAGCATACTGCTGTGCGGCTGTCATGAGGCTGTTGCCCATGACTGGCGATGCACCACGCAAGCCGGTGATGGTCGTCACGAACGTGTCACGCCCAACGACAACAACGTAACCCGGCATGGAAGCGTTCTGTGCGGGGAGCACGCCGCATCCAGCCACCGAGAAGCAACACAGAACAAGGAAGGCGACGTGCCCCGCGTTCTGGGCAGTTGTCTTGATCAGTTGTCCAACTCGCCAGGCAAGGATCACGCAAGCTCCCGTTAGAAAAACAACTGCGTCTCTCTTTTGGATGGTACCACAGCCACAGAAGAGACAGCGCCGGACAAGATAACGCCGAAGGAGGTCGTATCCGCGGATGTGAACGACTGCGATATCATCGCCGTATGTGCGGCAGTATCCACGGCCCTGCGGGCCACCCCCGAGGATGAAAAGCATGCCATTCCCGTGGAACCACTCGGGGAGTCCGCGAAGCAAAGGCGGACTTTGCACTGTCAGGCGCGACTTCAGTCGCTGGCCGCGCCTGACCACCGAGGCGGGAATTATCAACTCGTCGATTTGCACTATTGTCAGAGCAGTCGGAGGTTTATACAACCAGGCGGTGGTGCCCTTTTTTTAGGGCGGATCGCTCGGAATGGCACCGGCTTACCAGCACCAGCCCCAGCGAAGCACCTCGATACGGGGGTAGCGCCGTCCCCATTGGAGTGCCTGGTCGCACGTGGGCACCCACAGATCCAGGGTGTACGATGCACTCCCACGATCCTCGACAATCACGTCACCCCAGCCTTCCACACGAACGATGGAGCCAAGTGGCAGCCACCAGGCACCGGCTGCGGCGCCCACATGGGTCCAGTTGCCACTCGCCATGTAGCCATAATCGCAGTATGCCGTCACCACGCCGGTGTCGGCACGGACGGCACCGACTGGATACAGTAGCACCAGGGTAAGCAGAAGCTGAGAGACCAGCAGCAGACGTCGCATATCCAACCTTTCTTGGAAATTCAGCCCGACGGGGTACTGCGTCGTGAATTTCCCGAATCACGTCCCCCCATTTGGGCTATGCTCAATAGGTGGAGTGACTATACCTGTGGAACGTGGGATCAACAAGCGCACTCAACCGCAGAGAAGCGGACTCATCTGGCACCACCGTCGCCGCTGGATACGATAGCCTTTGTATTGTTGATACAACGGCGCTTGCTTGGATCTACGACTGAACTGAAAAAGCCCCGCTCCGCGTGACGCGGAGCGGGGCCTGGGGGTGAGGCCACGGATGCTGACCCATAGGTAATCCAGCTTTCATCCTCGGTGGTCGTGTGCAGGGCCGTAGATGCGGTCAGAGCTCTCTGTTCTCCAGCGCGTCGGGCTGTCACATACAATGGCTGCGGTAGCGACGACCGTGACCTTCGGCCCACCTTCTGCTACAACAATGCAGACGGATGGATGGACACAAGTGTCATGCGCAACTTAGCGAGCAAGAGAGACCCAGCGATGAATACATCACCCCACCATCATGTAGGTGTCCCGTCGCCTATGAGATCCGAGCGGTGGCGGCGTAGCGTGAGGAGAGAGATAGCTGATGGTTACACCGAGCGTCACGACGGGAAGTAAGCCGACTCCGGATGCGGCTACGAGCGGGCTCGAAGGCATCGTAGTCGCTCGCACGCACCTGAGCGATGTTGACGGGCAGCAAGGACGACTGACGATCCGTGGCTACAGCATTGAGGAAATCGCCGGGCACGCGACGTTTGAGGAGGTAGCATACCTCCTCTGGCACGGCTCGCTGCCAGCAGGCGATCAGCTCCTGCGGTTCCAGTCTGAGATTGCGGCACTGCGTACCCTTCCTGACGAAACGCGGGCGGCGGTCACGGTTGCCTCAAGGCGCATGGGCCCGATGGACGCACTTCGTTTTGGCGTCGCGTCGCTGACGGCCGGCGAAGCGCACGCCGACGATGAATCGCCCGAGGCGAACCTGCGCATCGCGATGATGCTGCTAGCACGCGTCCCAGGAATCGTCGCACTGTATGAGCGGTTGCGTGAGGGCAATCCAGCAGTCGAACCGCGCCCCGACCTCAGTATCGCCGCGAACTATCTGTATCAGTTGACAGGCGAGGAACCGACACCCGCCACGGTGCGCGGACTGGACACCTACCTCGTGACCGTAGCCGACCATGGCATGAACGCCTCAACCTTCACCGCGCGAGTCATTGCCTCCACTGCCGCCGACATGGTATCTGCCGTGACGGGCGCGATCGGCGCTCTCAAAGGGCCGCTGCACGGCGGCGCGCCAGGACCCGCGCTGACTATGATCGAAGAGATCGGCACGCCTGACCGCGCCGAGGCGTGGATGCGTGACGCACTGGCTAAGAAAAAGCGACTCATGGGCTTCGGACACCGCGTCTACAAGGTACGCGATCCTCGTGCCGAGGTGCTGTACCGCGCCGCGGAAGCGCTCGCCGACGAAACCGGGGAGCGCACGGCGCTGGATCTGGCCCACGAAGTGGAGCGCATCGGCGTGCAGGTGCTGGCCGAAGCGAAACCGGGAAGAAATCTCAACACCAATGTGGAGTTTTATACGGCGCTGCTGCTGCGTGAACTTGGCCTCGGACAGGATCTCTTCACGCCTACCTTCGCCGTCGGGCGCACGGCGGGATGGACCGCACACATCATGGAGCAGCAGGCTGGCGGTCGCTTAATCCGTCCACAATCAGAGTACGATGGTCCCTTCGACCAGCGGTATGCGCCAGTGGGGCAACGTTAAACACGCCGGAAACGACCACGACCGAAAGGACAGGGGGACCGCATGCGCTATTTCGAAGACAAAGAAGCAGGATTCGTCATCGTCGCGTTATCACGCGGTGACCTCATCCTCGAGTCACTGCGTGAGATTGCCCGCACCGCCGACATCCATACCGGTGTCGTGACGAGCGGGATTGGTAGCATTACGAAGGCGTGCATCCACACGATCAGGACCAACAACTACCCACCAGGGGACGAATTTATTGAACTCGAAGGGCCGCTCGAAGTGGTACAGTTCGGCGGGATTATCGCTGGCTACCAGCCGCATATCCACATCTCGCTGTGGGATAGCGAGAAACGGTACCACGGTGGCCACCTCGAAGATGGGTGCTCGGTCCTCTCACTCTCAGAAATTTCGATCCACCGCACGCCCAACCTTCGCATGACACGGCGCGACCTCGATGGAAGCGGCATCTACCAGCTCGACCGCGAATAGTAGCCAGTGGTCACGGGCCAGCACCCATACAAAAGTTGCTGCGCCACGTGGATCAATATGGGCGTCATGTATCGCTGAATCACGTGGACAGACGTGGTACACTAACCATCAGTAAGCACATAATGATGGCCTTCGGGGCAGGGTGAGGCGGCATTGCCGCCAATTCCCGATCGGCGGTACAGCCCGCGAGCAGTGGCCGGTGACGGTTGCGGCATGACCTGGTGGAATCCCAGGGCCGACGGTACAGTCCGGATGGGAGAAGGCAGGCGTTCCTGACCACGGTTAGGCTGTGTGGCAGCATGTGTGCCAGCGTCCACGGCGTAACCGGGCATACTTCGGGCATGGTGACCCGTTCTGTGCGCCGTCAGGAACGTTCTCCGCGCGGTGGTGTCACCGTTCGCACCGGCTCCCCCGTGCTCCCATGCCATCGCTCGGGAGGCGTGAGGAGCGGCCATGGCATCAACGTGGATGGCCCGGACACTGGACGAAGCCGAAACTGTCCGCGGCCGGACGGCGCCCAATCCACCTGTTGGCGCCGTCATTGTGCGTGATGGTACGGTTGTCGGTGCTGGCGCCACACAGCCGGCAGGCGGTCCACACGCCGAGATTGTTGCACTACGGAACGCGGGCCGGGCCTCGCATGGTGCCACGCTGTACTGCACGCTCGAGCCGTGCTGCCACTACGGGCGTACTCCCCCCTGCACCGAAGCCATCATCGCCGCTGGCATCCACAGTGTCATCGTGGCAATCGAGGACCCGAACCCCCTCGTGGCCGGTCAGGGACTGCGCGCACTCCGTCAGGCGGGCATCACCGTATCTCTCGGTGATGGCGCCAACGAAGCATTGGCGCAACTGACCCCCTTTGTCACCTCCATCACCACCGGTCTGCCGTACGTCACCGCGAAATGGGCGATGACGCTGGACGGCAAGATCGCCACGCGAACGGGTGATGCTAGATGGATCAGCAGTGAAGCGGCAAGAGCCTGGGTGCATAATCTGCGCGACACCGTCGATGCGATCGTCGTTGGCGCGGGTACCGTCGTGGCCGACGATCCGCGACTCACCGTACGTCGTACAGAGCACGACGGCTACCCGATCCGCACGCCGCGGCCAGATGGCCCGCTACGCGTCGTGCTCGATAGCCGACTGCGTATCCCCCTGGATTGTGCCCTGCTCTCACCCGAGCAGGCACCCGGCACGCTGCTCGTCACGACCGAGCAGGCGCAGCCCGACAAACGCGAAGCCGTCGAGACACGGGGCGCAGGGGTCGTCCTCGTGCCACCGACAGAACTTGGCGCCGGCGTCGATGTTGGGTCAGTCTTTCGTGAACTTGCCTGGCGTGGCGCGTTGCACGTGCTGATCGAGGGGGGTGCCAGCGTCTTCGGCTCCGCATTTGAAGCGGGGTGCATCAACCACGTTGCCGCGTTCATCGCCCCCAGAATCGCGGGAGGCAGTGGCGCGCCGTCAGCCGTAGGTGGCCGTGGCATCGCAATGATGGCCGATGCGTTGTCACTGGAGCATGCACGCGGCAGATGCCTCGGCAACGACACCCTCATAGAAGCGACCGTGGAGTACCGAAATCACGCCTGGGCTCCACGGAGAAAGGAGCCACATGTTCACGGGGATCGTTGAAGAGATCGGCATCGTGCGGGACGTGAGCGCGACCGGCCTCACCATAGCGGCCAGCATCGTCCTCGATGACGCGCACCTCGGGGACAGCATCAATGTGCAGGGCGCCTGCCTCACGGTCGCGCGCCTGGGAGATGGCTGGTTTGGTGTGGATACCGTACCCGAGACGATGCGACGAACCACCTTAGGCACCCTCCGCACTGGCTCCCGCGTCAACCTCGAACGGGCGCTGGCGGCGCAGGGGCGTATGGGCGGCCACGTGGTTCAGGGACACGTCGAGGGGACCGGCAGCGTCATGGACGTGACTCCAGATGGCGACGCCGTGATGGTCACGATTCAGGCACCGGCAGCGGTGCAACGCTACGTTGTGGAGAAAGGATTTATCGCGGTGGATGGGATGAGCCTTACCGTGGTCGATCGCGATGAGCGCAATTTTCGGCTCACGCTCATTCCGTTTACGCGGCTCCATACCACGGCGGGTGACTGGGTGCGAGGCAGCCCTGTGAACCTGGAGAGCGACATTCTAGCCAAATATGTGGAATCGCTCCTGCGCCACCGCTACGACACCGGCACAGTCACAACTGACGGAGGTTCAAACGATGCTCATTGATGTAGACGAAGCCGTCGCACGGACACGCCGTGGCAACATCCTCATCATCGTGGACGATGCTCACCGCGAAAACGAAGGTGATCTCTTTATTGCGGCGTCGCACGCGACACCGGAAAAGCTGAACGTGTTGATCCGCGAGGCACGTGGCCTCGTCTGCATGCCTATGACGACCGAACGGCTGAACGAACTGCACCTGCCGGATATGGTCAGCAAGAATACCGCCGCACACGGCACCGCCTTCACCATACCTGTTGACGCACGATACGGCACCACAACCGGCATCTCCGCCTACGACCGAGCGGCAACCGTCAAGGCCCTTCTGGACCCCGCCACCCGTCCAGACGAGTTGCTGCGGCCCGGGCACGTCTTCCCCTTGCGGGGCGCTTCCGGTGGCGTGCTCGAGCGTGCGGGCCACACCGAAGCGGCCATTGAACTGGCGACCATGGCCGGGCTGGCGCCTGCAGGCGTCATCTGTGAGATTTTGACCGAGGACGGCGGGATGGCACGCCTGCCAGAACTCGAAGCACTGGCGACACGACTCGGCATCGGGATCGTGTCGGTGGCGCAGATTGTGGCCTATCGCAAGGGCGACTTCGAAGTCGCTGAACGGTCGCGCGCGCTCCTGCCAACGACACACGCTACGTTTCACATCCACGACTACGAAGACCTCCGCACAGGGCAGCATCACCTCGCCCTGACGCTGGGCGACGTGGGTGGCGGCGCCGCACTTCTCGTCCGTGCCCACTCTGAGTGCCTCACGGGCGACGCCCTGGGATCTCTGCGCTGTGACTGTGGTGCACAACTGCAGCGTGCCATGGAAACGATCGCCACCGAAGGCCGGGGCGTGCTCCTCTATATGCGGCAGGAGGGACGCGGTATCGGATTGCCCGGCAAACTCCGCGCCTATGAACTGCAGGATCACGGCCTTGATACCGTGGAAGCAAATGAACACCAGGGTTTCCCGCCCGACGCACGTGACTTCTCGATCGCCGCGCGCATCCTGAAACACCTGGGCGTTGATTCCGTGCGCCTGCTGACAAACAACCCGATCAAGGTCCAGGCGCTGCGCGCGGCGGGGATCACCGCCAAGCGGGAACCCCTGGTCATCCCCGCCAACGACGCAAACCGCGCCTACCTCCAGACCAAGCAACAGAAGATGGGCCATACATTGGAGGAACAGGTGATCGGCCAGGTCGCCAGCGAGGCGCCGGACACGACGGACGTCCACGCGATCAGCAGACGATAGAGAAGGGAGGACACGGTGGCATCGACCATCATCGAAGGAACGTTACAGGGCACAGGACTCCGTGTTGGTGTCGTGGTGGCACGTTTCAATGAACTGATTACCCGGTCGCTGCTCGACGGCTGTGAACGGGCGTTGCGTCGCTACGGAGTACGCCCCGACGATATCACCATTGCCTGGGTGCCCGGTTCTTTCGAACTGGGTACGGCGGCGATGGCGATGGCAAAGACGATGCGGTACGATGCGATCATCTGTATCGGTTGCATCATCCGTGGCTCCACGAGCCACTACGACCACGTTGCAGGCGCGGCCACGTCTGGCATCGCCGCCGTCGGCACACAGACGGGGGTACCATGCATCTTTGCCGTGGTAACGGCCGAGAACCACGAGCAAGCCTTCGACCGCGCGGGCGTGAAAGCAGGCAACCGTGGCGCAGACGCCGCCGCCACTGCCATCGAAATGGCAACCCTCCTCCGTGCCATCCAGGGCCCAATGGTATAAAAGGAACTCGTTGGGGTCGTGCAGACGTGTCATAACGGCCCCGGCACGGATGTGTACATGGTGCCGACATGCGTGGCTTCCTCAACGATGCCTCGCGAGATCTCCGTGCAGAATGGCAGGCTGATAGCTTCGCACATGTCCGCGTCATATCCTCCACCACGGCTACCACGGCCCTACGGGCCACCACCGAGGATGAAAAGTGCCTAAGCCACCATACGGGCGCCCTCTGGGCAGGCAGTCGCCGTTGCTTTGCCATCCGACCGCAGTATCCACAGCCCTGCGGGCCACCACCGAGAATGAAAAGCACCACGGCTACCATGGCGACCGCAGTCGCCCGTACTGTGCCATCCGACCGCAGTATCCACGGCCCTACGGGCCACCACCGAAGATGAAAATCAGGGCGCGCTGACGCGTAGGGGCGTATTGCAATCATGGGAGACAAGTTAAGGTTTACGAGCACATGTCAAGGGTGGATTGGGCCAGCCGAGACGGGAACGGCGGCACCGAAACGTGCCGTTCCTGGGCTGAGGCACCCGGTTTTGGCTGGCTGGGCATCCTTCCGGAATTGCCCGCTTGCCCTGGAAGCACCGACCAGCCGACCAGATTCCGGGCATGCACGATGTCCCGAGCCCTTGACACGGGGCTGATTTCCTTAACTTGTCTCTCATGATTGCAATACGCCCCTACAATCTACCAACCGGTGATGGGCTATTTTCAGGGCAGTCGGAGGCTTATACAACCAGCCGCTGATATTCTATTTCAGGGCAGTCGGAGGCTTGATCAACCAGTCGCTGATAACTATGTTCAGGGCCATGCGGTCGGAGTCAGAAAGTAGGCGACCCCTCATGCCGCCGCGTTCACGTACTCCCCGGTGCCAGAGGACGCGCACGGCGTCGAAAGACATGAACGATACCAACGCCAACGACGAGCAGCAGGACGATGACGGCATAATACGTGGCGTCATCCATATAGACACCGACTGTCGTCCGCCAGTAGTGTGTGCGGGACTGCCCCGAGATACGAGCGTTGTGGGGTTCGTCCGGGGCATAGACGACATCGACCCGGGCGCCCTTCGCCAATCCTCCCGCCGTGTTCACATCGACCGCGTCCACCGCGAGGACGGTGTCAGGATACCCGATCGGCACGAATTCGAGTTGCACAATGTCATACGGTTGTGGCACGGTATGCCGTCCCAGGTTTCGCCTGCGGCTGCCATTTCTGGGCGACAGGTCAATCTCGGTCACCCGCGTCGCATTAACCACCGTTGCGGTAGCGCGCTGCGTCGCTCGACTGAGATCGTTTTGCTCAGCCGAGACCTGACGGGCATGCACGAGAGGATAGGCAAACGCCGCCAGGACGAGCATCGCGATGAGCGCGTACCCTACGACCGTTTTGCGGAGCCGCCACGCCAGCAGGACGAGCGCGCCGATGGCCACGTATGCTTGTACCAGGTTCCACGGCACCTGTGTCCGCGTCGATTCACCTGCGGGACGTGCGAGGCCAAACTGACCACGTAGGTACAAGATCCGCAGTTGCACGGGATCGCCCAGGCGGACGTGATCGTACCTACGCGCGTCGGGGTGCAACGTCGTCGACTCCTCGGCGTTACCAGCACTCAGGAGTGCTGCCCGCCCATCGCCCGCTGACTTGACGGGAGGCAGCGGCTTGCCATCCACCGCATAGCGCACCAGGAGCGCCCGCTCTTCGCTCCAACTCCCCCGTGCATCGATGTGGACGCGCTCGTACTTGTCGATGATCTGGGCGGTCCGCACCTGAGGCGAGTTGTCCAGAGCGAGTGAGGCGACGATGAAAGCAGCAGGGATCCCCAGTAGGAACAGGGGAGGACCCAGATTAATGCCCAGAACTCGTTGAAGCAGCGAGGTTAAGGTAGCCAGGATGAACAGCAGCAGTGGCACTCCGACGATGCCGAAGATCGCGACGACAAGGAAGATCGTCAGGGTGTCTGGCGTAGTTACAATGCTCAACGTGCGCGCTCCATCCTCACCGCATCTGCGCGTGACGACCGTGCCTGATAGACAGTACCGACGCCCTTTTCTAAATCATCATGGTCGTCAGCCACGGTCGTTCCTGCCAGTACTCCCCCCCGAGCAGTGCCGTTGGAGCCGTGTTCGGGTAGAGAACCCAGGTGGAGCAGCGACCGTTCCGGCAGACGTGGTCGCAAATCCGCCTGAGCGGGTGACCCGGCGTTCGGCACGGCCCCTGATGTGGCGGCAGTCCCCCGCCTAATCACCCACAGCACCCACTCCTGAAGGTCATCCATCAAGGTGTAGCCCGCTGGCACGACGAACAGCGTCAGGACCGTGGATGTCAGCAATCCCCCGATGACGACGATGGCCATCGGTGACCGCGTCTCTGACCCCTCGCCCAGGCTGAGAGCGAGCGGCAACATAGCGAATACCATCGCCGCGGTCGTCATGATGATGGGGCGCAAACGCACGGGTCCTGCTTCGAGTATGGCATCCCGGCGCTCCATCCCCCGCTTCCTCAAGGTATTGGTATAGTCCACCAGCAGGATGGCATTCTTCGCCACCAGTCCCGTCAGCATGATAATCCCCACCATCGACATAATGTTCAGCGTCGCGCCAGTTACATAGAGTGCCAGAAATGCGCCAACCGACGCCACGGGCAGTGAGCACATGATGACCAGTGGATGCGTCAGCGAGTTGTACAGGGCGACCATCAGCATATACATCGCCAGCACGGAAAGCCCGAGGGCAATCGCCAGGTCGGCAAACCCTTCGGACTGCTGCTCGGTATCGCCCTGATAGCTCACCGAAATTTCCGGTGGGAGCTTCAGTGCCTCGACGGCGTGCTGGATGTCCGCGGATACAGCACCGAGGGGACGATCCCCCAGGTTTGCGCCAATCTGCACGTTATACTGCCGATCGGCTCGATTGATCTGTGCCGGACCTGCCACGGACACGATGGTCGCAAACTGCCCCAACCGCACCATAGTGCCCCGGCTGGTCGTCACCAGCATGTCGGCAAGGTCACGCGCCGACCGGCGGTCAGCGTCGGCCAACCGCACCTCAACGTCCAGCGGGTCCTGCCCCTCACGACGGAACCTTGTCGCCACATCGCCGTGGTAGGCAACCCGCAACAGGTCACCCAGTTGTGCCGGTATCACGCCCACCTGAGCGGCCTTCTGCTGGTCGATAACCAGCCGGACTTCTGGCGCGCCATCGCCGCCGGTCGAGTTTACATCCGCGGTCCCCGGCACGGCGCGCATCGCAGCCTCCACGCGTTTCGCCTGCGAACTCAGTGCCGCCAGATCCCGCCCCTTGACGTCGAGAATAATGGGCTGGCTGGTCGTACCCGCCACTGACGGCAGATTCGTTCGGATCTTCATCCCGGGGATATCAGCGGCCAGGTCATGGACGACGTGGGCCATCTCCCAGACAGAGCGGTGCCGCTGCTCCTTCGGTGTCAGGCGGACCGCAATCTTGGCCGACCAGTGCTGTGCGCGGTCAAACTGCCCGCCAATCCCGACGGAAGTCAGCAGTGCCTGTACTTCTGGCTGTCTGGCAAGTCGCTGATCGAGGATCGCTACCTGCCGGTTCGTCTCCTCCAGGGAGGTTCCGGGCGGCAGGTCAATGCTGGCAGTAAACGCCCCCTGGTCGGCCTCGTGAAGGAATTCCGAACCGATCAGACCGGAGCCTGCGAGCCCGACACCAGCAACAAAAATCAGTCCCGCACCGGCCACCGTCAGCCAGCGAAAGCGTAGCGTTGTCACCAGTGACCGACGGTAGGCGCGTGCCACCGCGTCGTAACCACGCTCCCACCGATCCCACAGGAGCCGCAGGCGAGAGCGCCGCTCCTGCTCGGGCCTGATCCAGAAGGCGGCCAGCATGGGCGTCAGCGTGAACGACACGGCCAGCGAAAAGAGTGTCGCCACGACAATCGTGACACCGAACTCCTTGAAGAACTGGCCGACGATGCCCGTCATAAAGGCCATCGGCGCATACACCACGACATCAACCAGGGTGATGGCAACGGCGGCGCCGCCAATCTCAGCGCGCCCCATCACAGCGGCATCTCTGGGAGACTCGCCCATGTGCATATGACGAGAGATATTCTCAAGAATCACAATTGAGTCATCGACCAGGATGCCAATGGTGAGGGCGAGTCCCATGGTCGACATCATATTCAAGCTGTAGCCCGCAACTTTCATGACGATGAACGTCGCGATGAGTGATGTGGGAATCGAGAGCAGAACGATCAGCGTGGAGCGCCAGGTATGCAGGAACAGCAGGAGGACGATGCCGGTAATGATGATCGCTTCGCGCACGTTCGTGTTGACACTGTCCAGCGATTGTTTGACGAAGTCGCCCTGGTCATACACACTGCTGATATGGACGCCTTCCGGCAGCTGCGGTGCCAGGCGGCTCACTTCAGCGCGAAGGTCCGCCGATACGGCAACGGTATTCGCCCCCTGCTGCTTGCGAATCAGCAGTCCGACGCCCGGGTGTCCGTTCACGCGCGTGATATAGGTAGGATCTTTGAAACTGCTCTGGATAGTCGCTATGTCCGAAAGATGGATGGTTCCCCCATCGGGAAGGGTGCGGAGGGGCAGCCCGCCGAGCCCCTCGACCTGCTGTTCAAGACCATACAGTCGCAACTCGACATCCTGTGTGTCGCCATGGATGGTGCCACCAGGAATGGACACGTTGGTGCTAGCCAGCGCCTGACGGACATCAGTCATGCTCAGGCCGCGCGCGCTGAGTTTGCGCGGGTCAACATCCACCCGCACCTCGCGCTCTAACCCACCCGTGATGGTCACAGAGGCAACACCGTTGACGGCCTCCAGTCTCGGCACAATGGTGTCTTTCGCGATCTGGTACAGCTGTTCGAGCGGACGGTCACCTTCAAGGGCAAAGTCCCAGCTCGGTGCTGATGCCGGATCGAACTTGGCAGTACTCGGGGTCTTCACCTGGGGAGGCAATGTGCTCAGGATCGCGTTGAGCTTCAGTTGCGCGTCACGTTGGGCATCATTGGGGTTGGTGCCATCACGGAATTGCATGACCACAATGGAGACGTTATCAGTGCTCGTCGAGGCCAGCCGCTTGAGGCCGTTGATACTCGCCAGTGCGTCTTCGGCTGGCCGGGTTACCTGCGACTCCACATCGCGTGGGCCGGCGCCCGGATATTCAATGGTGACGAAGACGTAGGGAAACGAGGCATTGGGTAGCAGGTCCACGGGCAGTTTGGTGTAGGAGATGATGCCCACCACCATCAGTGCCAGTACAGCCATCAGCACGACCAGAGGTCGACGTATGGAAAGGGCGGTCAGCCACATAGTACATCCCCGTATGTCATCGAATGACTGCGTTCAGGCAGCCCAGTATGCATGTGATCAATCATTACGCATCGGTTACTTCCAGTGTAGCAAGACTTTGGGCCGCGTTGATCACACGTCGGTGGAAGCGGAGCCTCGGACGGTCGGTCGGCTCTTACGCAGGGAAGAACTCTGGCGGGTCCACATCGACTGCCACGGCGCGCACGAGGCTACCATCGCGTCCGACAAGGGGCAGGGGTAGAGCAATCAGGTGGACACGCGCGTGCCGCAGGACCGTGAGGTGACAAAGCCCTTCCAGAAGCACGACATCACACTCCAACAGGGGAAGATGAACGGCAACAGCCATATCCATGCCAGCATACACGGGCGCGATGGAGACCGAGTCGATGCCAACAAGGGCCACATCATCACAGGCTCACGTGCCGGACGCGAGGTCGCAATGTCGCGTGGCAGGTCATGACTGGGGTGGGAGGCTCCCGGCACTTCCCTGAGCGTTTGGCATCGGCGGGGTGACGCCCGTTGATATCACGGCTTCACGCGCGAGCGCGGTGACCCCACTGATACCGCCGAAGTTCATGCTCTCGACGGCGGTCGAAGGCACGATGACCGTTGCTGCGCCGCCGGTCTTCATCACCTCATACAGCATATTCATACCACGCAGGTGCAATGCCATGGGGTTCTGCTCGTACACCTTGCCTGCATCGGCAAAACGCTGCGCCACGTTGACTTCGCTCTCACCCAGAATGATGCGGGCCTGTCGCTCACGCTCGGCCTGTGCCACGCGGCTCATCGCCTCCTGTAAGATGTCGGGGATCTTAATGTCACGCATCTGCACGGACAGCACCTTGACACCCCAGGGCTCCGTCTGCGCGTCCAGCATCAACGTCATCGCCTGGTCAAGCCCCTGCCGGTCGGAGAGGACCATGCTCAAGTCGCTCCGGCCGATGATGTCTCGAAGGGCCGTCTGCGCCGAGCCGAGCACCGCCGTGGTATAGTTGGCCACCTGCGTAATCACCAGACCGGCGTCAACGACCTTCCAGAAGACAATCGTATCGACGTTGACCGGTACATTGTCCCGCGTCAGCGTCTGCTCCGCTGTAAAGTTACTCGTCAGGGTCCGGACATCAATGGTATAAGGCGTGGTTTCGATATACGGAACCAGTAAGAATACCCCGGGCCCACGGACACCCGTAAAGCGTCCGAGCCGCAGCACAACCTTGCGCTCCCACTCATTGCATATACGCAGCGATGGCACAATCACCAGCAGAGCAAGTACGACCAGAACAACCAGTACCGTCAAACCCACGATAACACTCCTATCACAATGCCGCGCCATAGCAGGCGCGTCTGTATAGTACCAGGCAAGTGGTAATGTTGCGTTGTGCTGCGCCTGTTTGGTGGCATTACACAAAATCACCACAACTGGCCCTATCACACGGACGTCCGCACACGCATACTGTACATACCAGCAGCTGTCCGGCTCCGGTACGGGCGGCCAATGGAAGGAGCGCGAGCCGTGGTCTTTGCCTTAAGTGCCGAGGGGACTGCGCCTCTCTACCAACAGATTCGTGAGGGTATCCGTAACGACATTGCGGCACGTGCGCTGCTGCCCGGGTCAAAGCTTCCGTCTTCACGCCAACTGGCCGCCGACCTGCACGTCAGTCGCATTACGGTGGCGAACGCGTATGCGGAACTGGAAGCCGATGGCCTGATCGAGAGCCGGGCAGGTTCGGGCACCTTTGTCTCGCCCGTCTGGAACATCGACGCGCGCATCGACCGGAGAACTCCTTTCACGTCACCCTCCTGGCAACAGCGCATGGTGTCGATCCCCGACCCCGTGCGGGATCGTATGCTTCGGGAGGCCAGTCGTCCAGCCGAGGAAACGGGAGTCATCGCCTTCGCCTGCGCACACGGCGACGTCCGCCTCTTCCCAATGGGCGAACTTCAAAAAACCATGACCGAAGTCCTCCGTGAAGATGGTGCGGTCGCATTGGGATACGACAGCCCCCACGGGTATCCACCATTACGGCAATTCCTGGCCACCTATCTTCTGCAGCACGGTATGCAGGTCAGTGCTGACGACGTCATCATCACGGCGGGAGCACAGCAAGGGATTGACCTGATTGCGCGGGCACTCCTGCAATCCGGTGACGCTGTGGCAGTGGAAAGCCCGACCTATGCCGGGGTGTTTGAGTGCATGGAGTCCAGAGCCATCCGCACGGTCGGCATTGGTCTTGACGCTGGTGGGATGGATGTGGCCGAGCTCCAACGGGTACTCGAGCGCGACCATCCAAAACTCATCTACACGGTGCCAACCTTCCATAACCCAACGGGCGCCGTGATGACGGCGGCTCGCCGTCGTGAACTCGTCACCCTGGCGCACCGGTTTGACGTACCGATTCTCGAAGATGACTACATGCGGGAAGTCCGCTTCGGCAGTCCCATTCCGCCGCCAATCGCGTCGTTCGACCAGCACGGCGACGTCATCTACGTTGGCAGCTTCTCGAAGTCACTCATTCCGAGCCTGCGCCTCGGCTATGTCGTGGCTCGCGGGTCTCTTCGTGATCAATTGATTTCTCTCAAGGGTGCTACCGACCGCTGTTGCTCCACCCTACTCCAGCGGGTCTTGTGGCGTTTGCTAGAACGCGGCACGCTCTTCACCTACTGGAAGCGGGCCAGCCGGATATACCGGCGTCGGCAGTTAGTCATGCTCGGTGCATTGCGTACGCACTTTCCCCTAGGTTCGCAATGGCATGCAGCGGAAGGGGGATTTGGCGTGTGGGTGGGTGTACCGCCGCGTGTCTCCGTTACCGCCCTGTTTGACCAGGCAATCTCTGCAGGTGTGAGCATCGCGGTGGGCGCAGCATTTTTCCCCGAGCCGGATGATCAGCCGTTCATGCGACTCGGCTTTGCCGCCGTTGAGGAGCAGCACATCGAGCGTGGAATCGCAAAGCTCGGTCGCCTGATACAGGTGCAACTCGCACAGCACAAGGGCGCTGGCACTTCCGCACCGGAGCCAGGATAGACGCGGTTACCGCAATGGACCACCGTAGGATAAGAAGGGCACCCGCTGAGATGGATACCTTGCATGGAAAGAAGCGACTGTGATGGAACTTGTAGGCGTCGTGGCAACCTTTCTGCTTCTCGCCCTGTTTGCGGGTCTCTATGGTTACGACAGCAGGGATGGGATTGACCGCGCGGAACCGTGGCGCTACGGAGTCTGGATAGACGAGGCACGGAACCGCCGCGACGGTCTGCTACGGGCCGTGACAGGCGTGCCAACCAGAGACCGCAGTGTGTCACGGCGTGGGCCGGCGCCGCTGACTCCCCACCCCATCCCCCGGCCAATCTCCATCGCGCACAGGAGAACCGATCAGCGTACCGCAATGATGTAGCTATGCAGATGTCGGCAGGGTGCCGCAACGACCCGACGAGACTGGTATTCAGGCCAGTCGCGGGTCTATCCAGTCGGTCAGGAAGGCCGACCATGTCACGACCATCATGTACCGCTGAGGAGACAGAATTATGCCGTTGCCCTGGGATTCGTTGCTAGCAAGCTGTGACGATCGACTGCGCACTTCCGACATTCGGGATCTGCTCGCGGTCACATCGCAGCCCGGGGTCATCAGTTTCGCGGGTGGTCTACCCGCCCCCGAACTGTTTCCCGTTGACGACCTGCGTGTGGCGTTCGACGCGGTACTCGCGACAGACGGCCAGGGCGCGCTGCAATACGGCCCTACGGAAGGGTACGCTCCACTGCGGGAGTTTCTGGCATCGCGGCTACGCATGCGAGGTATCCAGGCTGAACCCGACACCATCCTGCTGACCACCGGATCTCAGCAGGCACTCGATCTGATCGGCAAAGTGTTCCTGCGGCCCCGGACCGATATCGTCGTGGAGGCGCCCAGCTACGTGGGAGCGCTCCAGGCGTTCGCGGCCTACGACGCTCGCTTTCGGGCCGTACCGATGGACGAGCAGGGCATGTGTACCGAGCATGCAGATCGCATCTGTCGTGACGCGGTCGTCGCTGGCCAGAAAGACCGTTCGCGGACGCTGGCCTTACTCTACACCGTGCCCACATTTCAGAATCCATCAGGCGTGACCATGAGCCGCGGCAGACGAGACGCGCTGATTGCGCTTTCGGACCGTTACCAGCTCCCCATCGTAGAAGACGACCCTTATGGCGAACTACGCTACGACGGCGACGATGTGCCACCGGTGCGTGCGCTTCCAGGTGGGGAAGAGACGATCTATCTCGGGACGTTCAGTAAAATACTGTCACCCGGACTCCGGCTGGGGTGGGTGGTAGCCCCACGTTCTGTGATCACGCGCCTGGTAATTGCCAAGCAGGGGGCCGACCTGCACACCGACGCGCTTGTGCAGCGGGCCGTCCTCCATTACTGCACCCACGCGGACCTGGAAGGCCACATCAGGCGTCTCAACGCTGTGTACGGGAGGCGCCGTGACACCATGCTCGCGGCAATGGGGCAAAACTTCCCCGCCAGCCTGCGATGGACGCGCCCGGATGGAGGACTCTTTCTCTGGGTCACCATGCCCGACGGTGTAAGCAGCAAGAGCATCCTGGCTGACGCGCTTCACCACCACGTGGCCTTCGTGCCAGGCACCGCGTTCTACACCGATGGAGGCGGCGCGGCCAGCATGCGGCTCAACTTCTCCCATGCCGACCCGGCACGCATTGACGAAGGCATCAAACGCCTGGGAGCCGTGCTCACCCGGCACCTGAGTGATGCTACAGGCGCTCCAGTTCTGCAACCGTCCTTGCGTTGACGTCCGTCCCGGTATTCAACGTTCCTTTTGGCTCCAGCAGCAGGACGTGCACCTCCGCATCTGCCATGGGAAGATGCTCCACGCCGTGCGGAATAATGACGAACTCACCCTCGTCGACCTGGAGGTCTCGTTCCCGGAGCCGGATCACGAGATGGCCTTTGACCACGAGGAACAACTCGTCCTCAGTGTCGTGGTGATGCCAGACAAACTCGCCTTTCAACTTCACGACCTTCACGTGCATGTCATTGAGTTCCCCGACGATCCTCGGGCTCCAGTAGTCGTGGAACAGGCTGAATTTCCGCGCCAGATTCGCCACGATCATTGGCTCGGTTGAGGCATCCACCGATTCCGTCATGTCGAAACACTCCATCACAGGTCCCTATCCAGGATCGCTGATACGACAATTAAATTATAGGAATAAGGATGCTCCCTCGGGTGCCCACCAAAGTTTTGCGCTGGCGTTGGGTGGGGACCAGACGCGAGAATACCAGGAGGTGACAGTGCGACGCAGCGGGGGGACGGGCGATGGA
>JAABUZ0100002145.1_pt1 | contig 33875 bp, 25 predicted proteins | sample 5562091 | NCBI WGS metagenome assembly JAABUZ01 (sample SAMN12813069, study PRJNA571459) | rock metagenome | isolation source: Antarctica rocks | place: Antarctica: Victoria Land, Linnaeus Terrace sud | collected 2015-12-21
ACCAGCCGGCGCGAGCGCCGCACTTCCACTTCTCCCGTGCGCCAGTCCGTATGCTTCCACAGGATGCCGAAATCTTCCTCATGCATACAGACCGCGTTTTTGAGCGTGAACGCTTCCCCCATGCCGCCCGCAAGATGGGCGTCGAAGTACTGGATATGGCCCAGGCAGTCACAGCCAAGCTCCAGGGAATTCGCCATCAACCCGAGGCCGTACTCGCCGGCATCAAACGCATTCTTGCGGTAGTGGGCGTCCGTCGGGTCACCGTAAGGAACGATCATCTCAGACAAAGAAGCCCGGTACAAGATGGGCCGGAGCCGCCCATCATCCTCGTAGCCGACCGTGTGCAGAACCAGGCCCTCGCGGGCGGTCCAGCCGAACCGGATGTCCCACTTCTGCCAGCGGACATGGTGGCCGTCCGTGCGAAAGCTTGGGCCTTCCGGCTGAATAATCTCAATCGGTTTCAAGTCAGGCCGGAACTCTTTCACATACTGGGTGCTGTAGTTGCCCGCTTCCGGCGGGAACGGGACAACGTCCCCGTCCATGACCCGAACCACCCGGCCTGCGTTTAGGTCCACCAATGCCGACAGGTTCTCGGCGGGCCGCGCGAAGCCGTTGTCGCCCGGCTCGGAGCGCACCCAGACCAAGCCGTGCGCCAGCCGCCGCGTGTTATGCTCGCCCCAATAGGTGCCTGCCGGCCAGCCTTCCACCATGACCAGACCTAAGTCGGTGACGCCGCGCCGTGCCAGCGCGGCCTGGAACTGCGGGTCGGCTTTGCAAAGGTCCTCGCACTCGCCCGCTTCCTCGGCCATCAGCATCGGCTGGACGCCGGGAATGTGCGTCCACTCTTTGATGACACCCTCGGACAGCGACGCAACGGCTTCATAGGCCGCGCCGGTGGCCCGGTCCAGCAGGTTCAGGAACGCTTCGCGCGGAGGGGCGTCCCCTGCTTCATAGGCCAGCACGCGGGCCTTCGGCGGCTCGTGGAGTTCGACCGAAACGAAGCGGACCTCTGGGCGGCACCGTGCGTCGGCCCGGACCAGGGCGACGGCCTGCGTGATCTCAGCGGCGGACAGCGGCTCCAGCGGGTGCAGCGGCGCGACGGGGTGCCTCAAATCGGCAAGCAAGGCTTCAGCAATCATTACGACTTTCCTTCAATAGATCTTAAAACGTGAAAATGCCCGCAATCTCCAGCGTGTTTTCGTCCTTCTTGGAAGGCCCAGAGACGAAATCATCATTGCCGGAGTAGAACGAGTTGACGTTGCTGTGGTCGTGGCGGTACTCAAAGCGCGTCGTGAAGTTTGTCGTCGGCTTTACCTCGTAAGTCGCCGTAATCTCGTAAGGCTTGACGGAATCCGAGCCTTCCGTCTTCGAGTTGTACCCGGAGAAGCGAAGTGCCAGGGCGGTCTTGGGCGTAAATGCCTGCCGGTAGTACACGGCGTAGCCGTTCTGGGTTGTCTTCGCGCTGCCGTCGGGCTGAAACTTCAGGTACTCATAGTCTAATCCGAACAACTGGTTGGCGTTGATATTGTAGGTGAAGTTGTTGTCGTTGAGTGTGATTTTAGTCGCCGGGCCACCGAAGTCCACCGTGCCGCCGTACTTCTGCTTGCCCAAAGCAAGCTCGGAGATCAGCGTAAACTTGCCTTTGGGGTCGGTGTAGTTAAGCTGGCCGATAAAGCCAGGGCGCTTGCTGTCGTTCTGGACGCCCAGAGTCGGCGTGTTGTAAACGCCGTTGACCAGGTAGAACGTCGCGGTCAGCGCGGCCAAACCCGGAACCGGCGTGTAAATCCGCAGGCCGGCATGGTACACCGGGAGCAGGTTATAGGCCAGCGAGCGCGATTCGTTGTAGTCGCCGTTCGCTTCGGTCACTTCGTAGCCGAACGGGGTGTAGAACTTGCCGAAGTCCACGCCGGAACCGTCCGCGCCGAAGGCATAGGTGCCGTAAAGCTGTTGGATGTTCTTGTAGCGGGCCTCGCCGAGGCCGCGGCTGGCTCCCAGAAAATCGTTGTGGTTTAAGTCGGCGGCGTCCCCGACCAGAAACGTCGCTTTGTAGCCGAAGCTCTTGGACGGTGCGGTCTGGAAGACGTTCAGCTCCGCGAGATCAATCGTCGGAGAGTTATGCCGTTCATCGTAGTACGCATGGCCACCGCCTGCGGTGATGTTCTTAGGATTCGCCAGATTGAACAAGTAATAGCCATCAATGACGCCGTTATACTGCAGCTTGTAGTTGGGCGGCGGGGCGGCGGGAGGCGCGGCGGGCGCTCCGGGAGCGACCGTGCTGCCGGGTGGCGTGGGGGCAGCGGTCGGCTGAGTGGGTCCCGGCTGGGTCGTGCCGGGCGGGGGAGGCGGCTGGGTGGCCGGGCCGGGGCCAGCGGCAGGAGGCGCGACAGGCGCGGGGGTTTGGGCAGCAGCAGGGAGGCCGCTGAGGGCAGCCAGCCCGGCTCCGAGAGCGCAGGCGGTCTTCAAAGCGCCGGGGAACGTGATTGAGAGCAGGGAAGCAGGAAATGTGATGGGCCGCAAAGTATGCGTTTCTCCTTGTGAGTGGAAATCAGGGAGCAGCGGTCCTGCTCCCTGGGCGCGTTGGTCTTCCTGCCGCCGTGTTGTTCTTCTGTCGTGTTGTTCTTCTGTCTGCTGCCGGGGTTAGCCGCAGCCGCAGGAGCCGCCCTTTGACGGACTGAAGCCGTTCAAGTCGCCGGTCAGCGTACCGTCCGCTTCCATCCGCTGGGAGTGCTTGGGCTGATCCGGCGGCAGGGTGATGCTGGGGTTGCGGTCGAAGAAGCCGACGGGCTTCAGCATAAAGCCAATGTAGGCCGCCGGCATGACCGGCCAGTCTTCCGGGCGCACGACATGGTGCGCTCCAAACGTATACCAGACCACGACATCGGCATTCTCGGTCGGCGCATCGTCGGCAACATACGCGGGCAGACCCGCGCCGCCGGGGTGCTGGTTCGGGTACGGCCCCGATGCGTACAGCTCTTTTGCGTCGTACTTCGTCACCCACAGGTTGTTGTAGCAAAAGCCGGCCCGCCTGCCGACGCTTGACTCGGGGTCGGGCATGAACTCGACATTCTCGCCCGGCATCAGCTTGTAGCCGGTCGGCTTGCCGAGGGCGTTTTTGGCGTCGGCGCTTGTAATCTTCCAGTAGCGGGCATGGCCGGGGTCCACCGCGCCCAGCTCCAGCGACTTCTTCTCCGTCGTAATGGGCGCGGCATGGGTGCGGAACGCATTCTTGAACGGGTTTTCTGGTCCCGCCGGGTCGCGCTCGGTGTGAACTTCGGTGACAGTATTGTTCGGCCCATCTACGCTCATGTCGAGGCGCACGTTGAAAAAGTGCTGATGGATCGGGCCGTACAGGCCGGGCGCGACCATCTCGCCGTGCGGGTCTTCCTCGCCGGCGGGCCTTGCGCCGGTGTTGATGATGCCGGTCAGCTTGATCTCAAACTCAATGTTGCCGTCGGTATAGAAGTACCAGAAGAAGCCGTACTCGTAATTTGCTACCGTGCACCAGAACGAGACGACCAGCCGGCGCGAGCGTCGCGTCTCGGCCTGCCCGTTGCGCCAGTCGGTGTGCTTCCAGAGGACGCCGAAGTCTTCCTCGTGCATGCAGATCGCGTTCGGCATTCGGACCACGTCGCCGTGAGCGTTGACCAGATGCGCGTCAAAGTAACGGATCAGCCCGAGGCAGTCGCAGCCAAGCTCTAAAGCATTGGCGAGCGTTCCAAGGCCGTACTCCCCGACATCAAAGGCATTCTTGTGGGCGTGGAACAGGTGCGGATCGCCGTAAGGAACCACCATGTCGCACATGGAAGCCCGGTACATGACGGGCCGCTCACGCCCGTTTTCGGTGTAGGACACGTCGCGCAGGATCAGGCCCTCCCTGGCCCAGAAGTCCAGCCGCAGCTTCCAGTTATGCCAGCGCACTTCATGGCCGGAGACCGTGAACGATGCACCTTCCGGCTGCACGGCCTCGAATGGCTTCAGCGGCTCCTGCATGGTCCCTTCGCGGCCGTCAAAATACTCCCGGCCCCAGTTGCCCGGCTCCGGCGGCAGCGGCACGACGCCATAGTCCACGACTTTCACGACCGCGCTTGTCCCCATGTCCACATAGATGGCGACTCCTTCGAGCGGGTGGGCGTAGCCGTTGTCGCCTGCCTCACTCTTGACCCAGGCCATCGCCCGCAGCAGGCGGGCGTCTTCGGGCAGTCCCTCGGCTTCCGGGTCGTTGTCGTAGGCTCCCACCGACCACGGGTCAACAATCACCAGGCTCATGTCGGAGACGCCCCGCGCCGCACAGGCGGCGACGAATCGGGGGTCAGCCTTGACGATCTCTTCGCACTCAAAGAACTCGTCCAGCAGGATGCCCGGCTGTGCGCCCGGAACGTGGGTCCAGGTCGTGACCGCGTCCTGGGACAGCGACACGACGGCTTCGTAGGTCTGGCCGCCGCCCATTAGGATCACGAACGCCGCGCGGTTCCAATCCTGGCCGGCTTGAAAGCCGCAAGCTACTTCTTTGTCCGGCTCGTGAAGCTGCACGCAGGCGAAGCGCAGGGCGGGCGTGAACTCCGGGTACTGCCGGATCAAAGAAACGGCCTGCTCGATTTCGCCGGCGGACAGCGGCTCTAGGGGATGGGCGGGCGGCGCGGCGGACAAACCCGCCGGGACGACCGTGCCTGTCTCCCGCGCAAGTCCGGTGTCAAGCCCCATCGGGGCAGAAGTGGTCATGGACATGTAGTTTTTCCTCCGGCCTGGTTTGGCTCAGTGCGGTCTAGTTTGGCTCAGTGCGGCCTGGTTTGGCTCAGTGCGGCCTGGTTTGGCTCAGTGCGGTATTGTGCGGTTAGACGGCGGGCAAGCAAAAAGACGCTCTCGAATCCTCCGGGACGACGTCGGGGAGGAGACAGAGGCGTCTTTGCTTTCTGCATCAGTATGGAATTGAACTCGGCTTGACGCATTCTATCACAACATTCCGCGGGAAGTCAAGACCTTTCGCAGTCCGGCAAACCAAATGGTTTTACAATTTGCCGGTATAGGTGCCGTAATCATGACACTTCGCGGCTGCGAAGAAAATATGCCGAGGAAGGAAGATGCGCTCGCGGCGGCGAAAATCTTTCCATGACATCAGATGCACCGGAGGCGGCGGAGCTGGACGCGGTGGACCAGGCGCTGCTGCTGACTCTGAGCGAGAACGGGCGCATGTCCATCTCCGATCTGGCCCAGGCGGTCGGGCTGAGCCGCCAGTCCGTGACGGAGCGGATCACGCGCCTGCGGGCGTCGGGCGTCATCCGGCGGTTCACACTGGATGCCGCGCCGGAAAAGGTCGGGCTGGGCGTCCGGGCCTCCGTCGCCATTACGATGATGCCGACCTGCACCGAGGCGCAGGAGCGGGAAGTCGTCGCGCTTTTGGAAAGGAGCCCCTACGTTCAGGAGTGCTACCGCGTGACCGGAGACGATTACTTTCAGACCCGCGTCGTGGCCCCGTCCATTGACCAGATCAAAGAGCTGGTGCTTCAGCTCCGGGCTACGCAGGTGGTCCAGAACACGCGCACTCTGCTGGTGCTGGAAGTCTGCTTTGAGAAGAGCGCCCTGCGGCTGCCACCTGCGGGTTGACCACAAAACCCTTTGACACCCAAACCCTTTGACACCCAAACCCTTTGACACCCAAACTCTCGGGCGGACTGCGGAACGCATGAAAACGATGCGATTCTGCCTGCGGATTGCCTTGACAATTGCGCCCTGATTATGATACAGTAGCGGCAGCATCAACTGATGCGGCCACCGCCGGCCCCTCTTTTGCTTCCCGTTCAGAAGGCAATGACGTCTTTCCTGGCTTCGTGCATACGGCTCCGCGCCGCCCGAAAGGAACGTCATCATGGCTACTACGGAAGCCCCTCTGGATCATTTGGATCTCGGGGAACACAACCACCACGCCGTCGGCCTGCGCCGCGACGCGCTTTCCCGCACGGAAACGCTGGCCCAATCCATCGCCAACATCGCCCCGACCCTGACCCCGGCGGTGAACCTACAGCTCGTGTTCGGCTCATCCGGCAGCGGGACCTGGTTCACCTACCTGCTGGCGACCATGGGCCTGCTGCTCATCGGCGTCTGCATCAAGCAGTTCGCTAAGAAGACGTCCACGCCGGGCGCGCTCTATTCGTATGTTTCCATGAGCCTGGGGCCGACCGCCGGGTTTATTACGGGATGGGCTTTGATTCTGGCGTACCTGACCACCGGCATTGCGGTTGCGTCGTATACGGTCCCTTACGCCCAGACCCTGCTGAAGAGCGTTCACATCGCGCTGCCGGCGCTGGTGATGTTCGCGGCGGTCGTCGGCCTGGTCTGGTTTGTCGCCTACCGGGACGTGCGCCTGTCGGCGAAGATGATGCTGGCCCTGGAAGGCGTCTCCATCACCCTCATTCTGGTTTTAGGCTTTGTCATGATCGCCCACACGGGCCTGCACCTGGGCAATCAGCTATCGCTGAAAGGCATGACGCTGAACGGCCTGCAGGGCGGGATGGTGCTTGGCATTTTCTCGTTTGTGGGCTTTGAGAGCGCGACCGCGCTGGGAGCCGAAGCAAAGGACCCCAAGCGGAGCATCCCCCGCGCGGTCTTCATGAGCACGGCGATTGCCGGTGCGTTCTTTATCCTGATGTCGTTTTTAATGGTCTCGGCGTTCGCGGGCTACAAAATGCATTTGGATGACCCCAACCTGGTCGCCCTGCCGGCCATGGCGGAGATGGCCCACGCGCCGCTTCTGGGCGTCTTGGTTTCGTTCGGCGCGATTGTCAGCCTGTTCGCCTGCTCGCTGGCCTGCGTGACCGCCACTTCCCGCATCCTGCTCTGCATGTCGCGGGACGGCCTGATCCACCCGCACTTGGGCCGCTCTCATGCCGAGAACGCCACCCCGCACATCGCCGCGACCGCCTGCGCCGCCGTGATGCTCCTGGTGCTGGTCGGGCTGAGCTGGAAGGGCTTCGCGATCCTGGACATTTACAACATGAACGGGACCATCGCCACCTACGGGTTCCTACTTGCTTATGTCTTGATCGCCGCCGGGGCCGTTGTTTCGGCCTCACGGGACAAGTCGCTTTCTCCCTGGCTGGTGTCCTCCGCCGTCATCGGAACCCTCTTTATGGGGATCGCCATCAAGGGCAGTGTCTCGCCCTGGCCGGCTGCGCCGGACAATTACCTGCCCTATATCTTCGGCGTTTACATGGCGCTGGGCATTGCCTGGATGCTGGTGGACCGCCGCCGCCCCCGCGTTCGTTTTTCAGCGGGGGACCAAGCGTAAGGGGGCGCTGTTCATGAGCGGCATTGACGGGCGCGTCGCCATTATCACTGGAGCGAGCGCGGGCATCGGACGCGGGATCGCCCGCGTCTTTGCCCAAAAAGGAGCGAAAGTCGTCACGGCCAGCCGCAGCCCGGACACGGGAGAGGAGGCCGCGCGCGAGATACGCGAGGCGGGCGGCGAGGCGGTATTTGTTCAGGCCGACGTCAGCCGCCGAGCCGATACCGAGGCGGTTGCCGCCGCCGCGCTGTCGCGCTACGGGCGGATCGACATCCTCGTCCACAACGCAGGGGTCTTCTGGGAAGTCCTGCTGGACGACATGACCGAAGACGACTGGGACCGTTGCCACGGCCTGAACTTGAAGGGTCTGCTGTTCTTGACACAGGCCGTTCTGCCTACCATGAAGCAGCAGGGTTATGGGCGGATTTTAGTCACCTCGTCCATCACCGGCCCGCGCACCGGGATGCCGGGATTCACCCACTACGGCGCGGCTAAAGGCGGCGTCAACGGCTTTATCCGAAACGCCGCCGTGGAGCTTGCCCGCTCCCAGATCACGGTCAACGGCGTCGAGCCGGGCAACATCCTGACCGAAGGGCTGGCGGGGCTGGGAGAGGAGTATCTGGCGACAATGACCAGAGCCATTCCGCTCGGAAAGCTCGGTGACCCTGAAGACGTCGCGCACGCGATGGCGTTTTTCGCCTCCGACGAGGCCGGCTGGATTACCGGGCAGACCCTGGTAGTAGACGGCGGCCAGACGCTGCCCGAATCCGGCCTAGCTTCTTGACCGAGAGCCGCTTCTATGACAACGCATCGTTTCAGCCCGAGCCATTTTTTCAGCACCCTGGGAACACATCCGCCGGCGCTGCACGTCGCAGACGGTGACGCGGTCGAAACGACGACACTCGACGCGGGCGGCTTTGACCAAGGCCGTGTCCGCCGCCACTCCGGCGTCAACCCCATGACCGGACCGTTCTTTGTGGAAGGCGCAGAGCCGGGGGACGCTTTGGCCGTCCGCCTGGACCGGCTGCGCCCCTCCCGGCGCTTCGGGTGGAGCGGCGTGCAGCTTGCACCGAACGTCGTTGATCCGGCGGATGCTTCTCTGCTTCCCCCACCCCGCCCCTTTGCCGAAGGCAGCGGCGAGTGGGACGTGGACGCGGAAGCCGGGACTGCGACCCTGGTTTCGCCGCAGACGAAGCTCGGTCGGTTTACAATCCCGACGCGCCCGATGCTCGGCTGTTTCGGCGTCGCACCCCCCAGCGGGGAGGCGATCTCGACGGCCACGTCATCCACGCACGGCGGCAACATGGACTACAAGGGCTTTGTCGAGGGCGTCATTGTGTTTTTCCCAGTTGCCGTGCCGGGAGCGCTATTTTTTCTGGGCGACGGCCATGCGGCTCAGGGGTGCGGCGAGGTGTGTGGAACCGGGATAGAAATTTCGTTCGATGTCCAGGTCACGCTTTCTGTCCTCAAAGGAAAGGCAATCGGGTGGCCCCGTGCGGAGACGGCCTCCCACATCTTGACTCTCGGCAATGCCCGGCCTTTGGACCAGGCCCTTCAGCACGCCACGAGCGAGATGGCGCGCTGGCTCCAGCAGGATTACGGCCTCGACCAAACGGGGGCGCATACGCTAATGGGTCAGTGCATCGAATATGAAGTCGGGAATGTTTTCGACCCGGCCTATACAATGATTTGCAAGCTCTCGAAGTCCCTGCTGGCCCGGTTCCCCGGCCCGAGCTGAACGCGTCCGGCCATGCTTCCTGACCAGAACTGACCAGAACTGACCAGAAGGCCCAAATCGGCGGCGCTTCCCTTTTTCCACAATGCCCCCATCTGCGGTGACCGTCTCGTCTAGTTCGTGTTCCTCACGCAGTACGCGATCCCGTACTTGCTCAGAGCCAAGGGAGAATGCGAAGCCGCCGAGTGACTGGAGGGCAATAGCATCTGCTTTCAATCACGCGATGTCCGCCTCCACCGCGGCGCGCGGCTTGGCGTAGCGAGTGCGGCCCTGTGCCATCAGGGCCTCACGCCCGGCACGAGGCTCCAGCAGCACGGCAGGAGCGATCGGCACTTCCCCCGCCTCCTGCCGGCTCCCCAGCACCTGCCCGGAAGGCAGATAGACGTCCAGCCCGTTCTGCCGGTTCAGCTCCGCGATCAACCGGGTCAGCTCCGCGATCAAGGGGTGGCCGCACCACTGTCGGCGTGATAGGCGCAGCATCCGGGAACGAGGCTGTATAATCCGGGAACGAGGCTGTATAATGGGGCTATGTCGCCGACCGCTCCCAGCCACTCCGACGCCCTGGCCCACGTCGCCCGCCTGATTAAGATCGTCACCCTCGTGCGCTCCCGCCGCGAAGGCGAGCGGCTGGGTCGGTCGGCACTGGCCCGCGTCTGCGAGTGCGTCCCCCGTACCATCGCCCGCGACCTGGATCTGCTGGCCGAGGCCGGCATCCCCATCGAGTACGACCCCGCCCTGCGCTCCTACACGCTGCCGGACAAGGGCTGGGTCTACCCCGTCGCCACCCTGACCCCCGAAGACGCTCTCAGCCTCGCCCTTGCCCAAAGCCTCCTCAGTGCGCCCGGCCTCCCGCAGCCGGCGGCCCTGCGGGCAAGCCTCGACAAGACCACGGCGGGCTTCTCCCCCGCCCTCAGACAGCTCTTCGATGAGGCGGCCCAGGCCCTCCTCCCGGCTGCCCTCCCGCGCGACTACTCGGATGCCTCCCTCGACGCTCTTCTGGCCGCCGCCGGGGCGCGGCAGACCGTGGAGATCGACTACGAGAGCCGCAGCGGCGGGACCCGCGTCTGGCGGCCCGTGGACCCCTACGCGGTCGAGCCGCGCGACGGCCTCTTCTGGGAACTGCACGGGTGGTGCCACCGGCGCGCGGCGATCCGCACGTTCGCGCTGGACCAGGTCCGCGCCGTGCGCCCTCTCAGCGACGCCTTCACGCGGCGCGAGGCGGAGTGGGAGGCGTTCACCCGAACCCAAGCGGCCTTCGGCCTTCGGGGCGGCCCGCCCCTGCCCGTGGACGTGCTGTTCCTGCCGCCCGTGGCCGACTACGCGCGGGGCCGCCGCTGGCCGGACGGTCTGTCGCTGACGACGCAGCCGGACGGCGCGGCCCGCCTGACAGGCCGGGCCTTGGGGGCGGACGGCTTGGTGACCGAGCTTCTGCGCTGGCGCCGCTTCTGCCGGGTGGACGGCGGGCCGGAGCTGCGGGCGCGGATGGTGGCGGAGTTGCGGGCGATGGCCGCGCTCTACCCGGAAGACGAACGGCCGCAACAGCCTGCTGCCCCCGTTTCCGGTTCCGAGGCCGCCTTGGAGAGTTTGGAGGCATGATGAGCCTGCCGACCCACCCGGCGTCGCCCCCGGCGCGAACCTCAAGCTCTGGCGCTCCCCTCAGGAGGTTCGCGCCCGCCCCGCTTCTGAACACCGGGCACAATGTCGGTGACTCGGGGTACAATGACTTCGGCGGTTCCCGCCTTCCCGATGGGAATCGCCCGGTTGCACCGGCCCTTCGGGGCCGGTGAGGATTGAAACTGGCCGCCGCAGGGGCAGAGCAGAGATTTCCGGGCCGTTGCACCGGCCCTTCGGGGCCGGTGAGGATTGAAACTCCAAAGCCTGCTGCACGTGCTGGGCCATGTCGCCGCGTTGCACCGGCCCTTCGGGGCCGGTGAGGATTGAAACTGAAACACAGTTCCGCATCCGTCACAAGTGATGTCCACGTTGCACCGGCCCTTCGGGGCCGGTGAGGATTGAAACTGTTTGGGCGGGGGCAATGGCAGAGTGGGCTGCAGTTGCACCGGCCCTTCGGGGCCGGTGAGGATTGAAACAGGTCCGCCTCGACGGCCTTGAGCCTCCCGATCAGGTTGCACCGGCCCTTCGGGGCCGGTGAGGATTGAAACAGGCCACCGATGCCAAAGCCGCCTGCTACAGCGAGGTTGCACCGGCCCTTCGGGGCCGGTGAGGATTGAAACACATCGTTGCCTCTCGTTTTGACGACAGGCAAAACCCGTTGCACCGGCCCTTCGGGGCCGGTGAGGATTGAAACCTCTCCGGGACCCGACTTTCCAAACTGCGCGCACAGTTGCACCGGCCCTTCGGGGCCGGTGAGGATTGAAACCCCTTTGCGTCTAACCGGTGGGCGACTCAGTCTGGGTTGCACCGGCCCTTCGGGGCCGGTGAGGATTGAAACGCGGCCATCAAGACGGCCAACCGCCTGCTGGTGGCGGTTGCACCGGCCCTTCGGGGCCGGTGAGGATTGAAAAGGGAAGATGCCTTAACTCCCGGCCTGGTACCCGTTGCACCGGCCCCTCGGGGTTCGGCTGCTTTATAGATTTTTAAACTGACTGCCTATTGAACCAAGCCCTGCTAGGTTATGTTCAGCACATAAGAGACTACAGCAACCCTAGCCACTGGAAAACATAATGCGGCGTTATGGGGCGATGTTGACCCTAACAGCCTGATGATGACTGACAACGAGCTTCCGATATCAGCATTGTCCACTGGTGTCATTCTGGCGACGGAACGGCTGTGGCAGGACGATCCGACCGTGCAGGCGGAAGTCACGCGGGGTCATATCAAGAACCTGTCGGAAGGCGCGGACGAAGCTGGTGTAGTCCGAATAGCCGAGCCGCTCCGCAATCTGTTTGGTGGGCAGACTCGTGTCTTTCAGCAGATAGCTCGCCCGCCGAATCTTCCTCTCGAGGATTACTCGCTGCGGAGGCTGTCCGAGGCACTTCTGGAACGACCGCGACAGTACCTCCCGGCTGACGCCGGTCAGGCTGGCAAGCGAGGCGACGCTCAACCCGCGCTCCAGTTCCCGGTCTATAACCTCTAGTGCTTCTCTGATCAGTCCCATGATCGGGTCAGAAACTTCAGCCTCACGCGCCCTCGCCGCCAGAGCCAGCAGAAGCTCAAACACGAGTTCAGCACTGTCCAGAGGATGGGGGTGGACTGTCTCGTAAGGGGACGACCGAAACCCAAGCAGCCTCTGAAGCACTGAGGACTGCTGCCCTAGATGATAAACGTTGCCGTACTGTCTGACCATCTCACGCACCATCGCCCTGGCCGCCAAGCCGCGAAAGTTGAAGGCCAGGAAGTGCCACGGACGGCCATCCGCCGCAGGGTAAAAGTAGCGGGTTTCAGGGTCGGCGATCTCAATCAGAAAGCACTCCCCCTCCGAGAGATAGTGCATCCCCCGGCGGTCTGAGAACCCGCCCACGCCGCCCAGCGTGTAGCAGAAATAGCAGTAATCCTGTTCGGGCCGCCAGCGGCCCTCGGCCTGATAACGATCATCATCGGTACTATGCTCCCGGATGGAGATCGGACAGAACAGGAGCGGCATTTCTGGCAGGGGTATGATGTCTACCTGCCAAAGAGTCTGATACGTTTGATCGTGCCCTGAATGCCAGAGTGCGAGGCCGGGGCTGCCCTCATCCGTCAGGGCGACGTCTGGCAACTTCAGCCCCGCGCCACCCGTCGTGTGAGAATGCACTAATCCCGCCTTCTTAATCGGGTCGCTCTCTTGAAATTCCTGCTCCAAGTTTCCTTCGGCCTCACAAAATGTCATAAAATAGCACACTTTCCCCGTTGACGGTCTGTTGTCTCTATGGTACCCTTGTCTTGCGATTCCATCAAGTGTTCAGAATATTCTGAATACATCACGCATCGCAAGGAGAACACCGTCATGTCTTTAAGATCTCGTGCGTCGTCACATCGCGGCTTCACGCTGATTGAGCTGCTTGTGGTCATCGCAATCATCGCCATCCTCGCCGCGATCTTGTTCCCCGTCTTCCAGAAGGTCCGCGAGAACGCCCGCCGCGCCTCTTGCCAGTCTAACATGAAGCAGCTCGGCCTTGCTTTCGTTCAGTACTGCCAGGACGCAGACGAGCGGATGCCTATTGGCAAACCGTCTAACGTTGCGTCTGGGGCGGCGGGCGGCGACGCGAACTGGCGAACGCGGGGGTGGGGAGGAAGAGTCTACCCGTTCGTGAAAGCCACGGGCGTATTTAAGTGCCCCGACGACTCGACAGCGTCCGGTCCGGGCACCCTGCTGCCTATCTCCTATGCCTACAACGGGAATATCCCCTCCACAAATACGGGGATCGGCGGGGCACTCGCTCAGATGGGGTCACCCGCCCGCTCCGTGCTGCTGTACGAAAGCAGTGGGGGCGTCGCCGACGTGACCTCCCCCAACGACGGCAACGAAACCACGGCCAACCCGAGCGTCCCGGCATCCTCCGGGTCCGTGCTCTACAACGGTGACTTCAACGACTACTATGCTCAAGGCATTAACGAAGGCTCTCCGGCGATGGCGAATGGAACCGTCGGCGGCACCACCGGCCCCGTCTTCACCCACGCACGCGCTTACCACACCGACGGAGACAACTGGCTGCTCGTCGATGGACACGTCAAGTGGTTGCGGACGTCCGCCGTCTCGCCCGGCAACGATTATGGTGATCCGAACCAGACGCCGACGGCTGACTCGCGCAACTGCGAAGGGACGAACCTGAGCGCCCACGCTGCGACATTCTGCATCAGATAGGGCGGCGGACGCCTCCCTATCCCGAACACCTGCCCGGCCCCTCCGATGAGGCCGGGCCGTGCAGCGTCCTGAAAGCCTTTCGGCCCGCTGTGCCGGGGCCGCCGCCTGTAAACCCTCGCCACCTTCTGATGCCAATCCCACGGAGAAACTATTGAAGTCCGAATCGAGTCTTGAGACGAGTTCCGGGGCGGCCGAAGGCGATCCAGCCTACCTGTACCTGCTGGCCGGAGTGGGTGCGCTGGGCGGCCTGCTGTTCGGCTACGATACGGCGGTCATCTCGGGGGCGGTCGGCTTCCTACAGAAGCACTTCGGGCTGTCCGCCGGGCTGACCGGCTGGGCCGCCTCAAGCGTCCTGGTCGGGGCCATGGCCGGGGCCGCCGCGGGCGGGCCGCTGGCCGACCGCCTGGGGCGCAAGCCGATGCTGCTGGGGTGCGCCCTGCTGTTCGCCCTGTCCGGCGTCCTGACGGCTCTGGCGGACACGCTCGGCTTTTACGTCCTGGCGCGGCTGCTGGGCGGCCTCGCTATCGGCGCGGTGTCGGTCATCTCGCCGCTGTACATCGCCGAGGTCGCGCCGCAGCGGGCACGCGGGCGACTCGTGGCCTTGTACCAGCTCGCCATCGTCTCGGGCATCCTGGTCGTCTTCTTCGTCAACTTGTTCATTCAGCGGCAGGGAAACGAGGCATGGGACCTAGCCTACGGCTGGCGCTGGATGTTCGGCTCGCTGACTCTGCCGGCCCTGCTACTGTTCGCGCTGTCGCTTCTGATCCCGGAAAGCCCGCGCTGGCTGGTCAAGATGGGACGGGAGGACGAGGCGCGGGCGATTTTGGAGCGGGTTGGCGGGCGGGACGAAGCGGAGCGTGAGGTGCGTGAAATCAGTCAATCAATGTCCGAGAAAACCGGTGCGTTCTTTGACCTGTTCGCACCGGGCCACCGGCGTGCGCTTACGATCGGCGCGGCCCTGGCGGTCTTCTGCCAGTTCAGCGGAATCAACGCGATCATGTATTACGCTCCCGAAATCTTCAAGTCCAGCGGCGCGGGCTTGGACAGCGCATTCGTGCAGACGATCCTGATCGGTGTCGTGAACCTGCTGTTCACGTTCGTCGCCATCCGGCTGATTGACCGAGCCGGGCGGCGGCCTCTGCTGCTGGCCGGATCGGCGGTCCAAGTGCTGGCGCTATTCGCGGTTGGGCTGGCGTTCAAGTTCAGCTTGGGAGGCCTGTTCCTACTGCTGCCTATTCTGGTGTTCATCGCGGCCTTCGCGGCGGGCATGGGGCCGGTGCCGTGGGTCGTCATCTCAGAAATCTTCCCAACGCGCATCCGAGGCGCGGCGATGGCGACCGCGACGCTGATCCTGTGGGCTTCCGACTTCGCCGTGGCGCAGACATTCCCCCTGCTCAACAACGCGCTCGGGACAGCGGCGACGTTCTGGATCTACGCCGCCTTCAGCCTGGCGGGGCTGGCGTTCGTGTGGAAGATGGTGGTCGAGACTAAAGGCCGCAGCCTAGAAGAGATAGAATCGTCCTGGAAGCCGCAAGAGGCGGCACGGACGTTTACCGACCGGGGGAGTGGGGGCTGAGATGCAGTCTTGGTAACAGAGTATTATCTCGGAATCGACGGCGGCGGGACAAAAACGCGGGCGGTTCTCATCGACTCGGCCGGGCTTGTCCTGGGCGCGGGCCTCTCCGGGTCAGCGAACCGGAACCACTACGCCGCCGAGCAGGCCCGCCGGAATCTGCGCGAGGCCGTCCTGTCAGCATTACGCGGCCTGCCGGAAGGGACACGGCCCGCCGCGGTCTTCTGCGGCATGAGCGGCGTCTCGACCGACACTGACCGGCAGGAAGTCCTTGACCTCGTGAGCGGCATCCCTGAGATCGGGCCGGAGGCGCGCGTGGCCGCCGATAACGACGCCGTCGCCGGCCTCACCGGGGGGCTGGCGGGACGTCCCGGCCTCGTGCTCATCGCCGGGACCGGATCGGCCTGCCTCGGTGTCGATGGGTACGGTGCAAAGCGGTGGTGCGGCGGATGGGGGGCATTGGCTGACGACGCCGGAAGCGCACCCTGGGTGGGCCTCCGCGCCATCCAAACGGCGGTGCGGGCTGAGGACGGGCGGGCGGAACCGACCGCTCTCCTGAAGATCGTCTTAGACTATCTTGGTCTGACCGAGCTGCGCCAGCTTATCCATCGCATCCACAACCAGGGGTTTGAGCGTGCGGAGATGGGCGGTTTGGCCCCCGCCGTGGCGGCGGCGGCCCAGAGCGGCGACGCCGCCGCAGGCGCAATTCTGAATGAAGCGGCGGCAGAGCTGTCGGGCCTTGCCTCGGTCGTGGCCGGACAGATCTTCGGGCTGGCCCCCTGCGAGATGATTCTTGTCGGCGGCCTGGCCCGCTCCGGCCCCCCATTCCAGACACTGCTTATGGACCGCCTGCACCGGGACGTGCCCCAGCTCAGGGTGGTAGAACCCGTCCTGACGCCGGTGCAGGGTGCGGTGCTTGAAGCACTGCGTCTCGGCGGAAAGCCGTGGACGGAACAGATTTTCAACGGATTGGCCGTGTCGGAACTGGAAAAGTAACGTCTCTATGTCTCAATCGAGCTACGACAAATTCCCCTATGTGGCTGTCTCTGGCTTTGAGGGAAGCTATTGGCACGGCTGGGAGGCCGTCTGGAGTGCTCTGAACGCCGCTATCGCGCAGGCCCGTTCAGGGAAGTCGCGGATGATTGTTGCGTTTGAATGTTACTCCGGCTTGCACGAAGATGAAGTCGAGGGCGCGTTGCGCCGTGGCCTGCATTTCGACCACTTCCTGAATACGGCACAAGCGTTCAAGTCGCCGGACCAGATAGATGCGCTGGTCGCCCCGTATCTTGGCGGGGATGATCCCGTTTTCGGCGTCCTGACCCCGCTAGAGATGGACGCCTTCCTGGACCCAGACAAGCGCGACGTCTTGCGAGAGAAGACACAGGCGGTGAGCGGAGTCGTTGTCGTTTATGGGCCAGGGGCGGGGCAGTGTGTCACGCCGGAACTGCTCGTCTACGCGGATATGCCGCGTTGGGAAGGGCAGCTCCGGCAGCGGCGCGGCGAAGTCAGCAACCTCGGCACTGCAAATCGTGGTCTTAAAGCCTCGATCCAGTATAAACGCGCTTATTTCGTCGACTGGCGCGTCTGCGACCGCGTCAAGAAAATGACTCTGAGCCGCTGGGACTTCCTGCTGGACACAACCATTCCCGACAAACCAAATCTGGTCACGGGCGCGGCTCTGCGGGCGGGTCTGGAACTGACGGCCCGGAGGCCGTTCCGCGTCGTGCCGTTTTTCGACCCCGCCCCCTGGGGCGGCCAGTGGATGAGGGAGGTCTGCGGCCTGGATGGTGACGCGCCGAACTACGGCTGGTGCTTCGACTGCGTCCCGGAAGAGAACAGCCTGCTGCTCGGCTTCGGCGGGATGAGGCTGGAAATACCCGCGATGGATTTGATCTTCCACCAGCCGCGTCAGGTGCTGGGGGAAGCCGTCTTTGGCCTGTTCGGGCATGAGTTTCCGATTCGCTTTGACCTCCTGGACACGGTCGGCGGCGGCAGCCTGAGCCTTCAAGTTCACCCGCTGGTCGAGTACATCCGGGACAAGTTCGGTGTGTTCTACACTCAGGATGAAAGCTATTATCTGCTGGATGCCGAGCCGGGCGCGAGCGTCTATTTGGGCATGAAATCTGGAGCCGATGCCGATCAGACGTTCCAGGCGCTGGAGGACGCGCAGAGGGACGACGCGCCTTTTGACGCGGACCAGTTCGTCAACCGCTGGCCCGCCACAAGGCACGACCATTTCCTGATCCCCGCCGGAACGATTCACTGTTCGGGGGCGGGAGCGATGGTGCTGGAAATCAGCGCGACTCCTTACATCTTCACGTTTAAGCTTTGGGACTGGGGCCGCCTGGGCCTGGACGGCCTCCCGCGCCCGATCAACCTGGCACATGGCCGCCGGAACCTCCAGGCCGACCGGGACACGCAGTGGACCCAGGCCAATCTGATCAACCGTGTCGAACGCCTGGCATCGGGCGCGGGCTGGTACGAGGAGCGGACAGGCCTGCACGGGCTGGAGTTTATCGAGACCCGCCGCCACTGGTTCACCGAAGCGGTGCCCCACGAGACGCGGGGTACGGTAAACGTGCTCAATCTCGTGCAGGGCGCGGAAGCCATCGTTGAAAGTCCGTCAGGCGCGTTTGATCCGTTTGTCGTCCATTACGCGGAGACGTTCGTCGTGCCGGCGTCAGTTGGCCCCTACACCGTCCGCCCACATGGGCCGGGGGTCGGCACGGAGGGCGCCACGATGAAAGCTTTTGTTCGCTCGTTTGCGGAGGGCTGAAGGCAAAGAGATTGACATCCGTTGGCCCTTCGCACGTCCTATACAAAGAAAATATGCACAGGAGAAAATATGACAACCAAAAAAAAATTATGTTCTTTTGCCGTCACCGCCGTGTTAGGTCTCCCACTGCTCGGTTTACTTATAGGCACTGCCTCCGCGCAGGGCCTTCCTCAGCCGACACTCTGGCAGATCGGTCAGTTGGACCGGGACGACAAGGAGCTTGCACTCGCCCCGGACGGCTGGAGCCGCTACAAAAAAGATGCTGTTTATGTCGTCGGTCAGTCCAGGCCCGAGACGGACTGGCCTTATGTCCTGCCCGGCCCCGAGGACGGCTGGGGCGGCAGCCTCCCGCACACCGCGGAGATTTATTTTTCGATTGCCCGCCCGGCGGCGTCCGGGACGTGCCGCCTGACGCTGTCCTTCGTGGACACACAGTTCCGGGTCCCGCCACAGCTCCGAATCACTGTGAACGGCCAGTCGTGGACCAGGGACACTATCACCGGCAGCGGCGGCGACGACGCACTTAGCGGCAAGCCCGCCAGCGGTAAGCCTTCGGAGGTCTCCGTGGACTTCCCCGCCGGCTTGCTGGATGCGGGCTTGAACACGGTTAAAATCAGCAGCGTCAAGGGGAGCTGGTTGGTCTATGATGCCGTCACCCTGTCCGCCCCGGCGGGCGTGACGCTGGGTGCATTCCCCGCGTCTGTCCAGATCAGATCGGCCGAATGGCTGCGCGATGTCCTGAAGCGCCGTGGGGCCGCGCTGGAACAGGTCCTGCGGGTGCAGGTGCTCAACTTCGGGCCGCCCCAGAAGGCCGAACTGCGCGTGTCAGGCGAGGCCCCCCGGACCATCACGGTTCCCGGCGGGCGGTCCAGCTTAGAAGAGTCTTTTCCCGAGTCCAAAACCGCCCGACCAACACAGGTGCGGCTTTTCCTGAAGGGGCGGTCCAACGCTCCCGCGGTCGCGGCCGAGCGGCTGCCCTGCCGCCGCTACACGATCTACTCGCTCCAGCACTCACACACCGACCTGGGCTATAACTACCTCCAGGCGGAAGCGCTTGCCCGGCATCAAAGCTATCTGGAAGAGGGCCTGGCGCTGAACGCCGCTTCGGCGGACTTGCCGACGGATGACCGCTTCCGCTGGAACCTGGAGACGCTTTATGAAGCGGATGACTGGCTCAAGAAGGCCACGCCCGCCCAGGCCGCCGCCTTCCAGAAGGCCGCCCAGACCGGCAACCTGGGGCTGGACGCGCTCTACTGCAACGAGCTGACTGGCCTGTGCCGCCCCGAGGAACTGGTGGCTCTTCTGGCCTGTGCCCACCGGCTCCGGCAGCAATACCACGTCCCCATCGACTCGGCCATGATCAGCGACGTGCCCGGTTACACCTGGGGTCTGGTTCCAGTACTGGCACAGGGCGGTGTGAAGTACCTGTCATGGGCACCGAACGGCGGCGACCACCTGGGCTACGCACGGGACTTTGATAACCGTGCTTTTTACTGGAAGTCCCCTTCAGGCAAGGAGAAAGTGCTGATCTGGCAGAGTCCGAACTCTTACTACCAGGTATTTGAGGCAAACGAGACTTCGCTCACGGATTTCATGAAAAGGTTCGCGGAACGGTTTCCGAACAATCCCTACGACATGATTTACGAGCGGCACACCCTGCACAACTCCGACAACGCCCCCGCCGACAAAGACCTGGCACCCTTCGTCCATCGCTGGAATGCCCGCTACGCCTACCCGCATCTCATCATTGCTACAACCAGCCGCATGTTTCACGACTTTGAAGCACGCTACGGAAAATCACTGCCCACCCTCAGCGGCGACTATACCGGCTACTGGGAGGATGGGGCCGCGTCGTCGGCCAATGAGACCGCCGCTAACCGCACGGCGGCCGAGAGGACGGCTCAGAGTGAAGTCCTGTGGTCTTTGCTGAATCCTGCACATTATCCGCATACGCGGTTTGAAAACGCCTGGAAGAACGCGCTGCTTTTTGATGAGCATACTTGGGGCGCGGCCAGCAGCTGGGGCGACCCGGAGGGCGACTTCACCACGAATCAGTGGGCATGGAAGCGGCAGTATGCGCTGGATTCTCAGCACCAGTCCCAGTCGCTCCAGAGCGATGCGCTCCGTGCTGTCGCCGCGACCGGCCCATCGGACGCCATAGCCGTCTTCAATACGTGCTCCTGGCGGCGAACAGACCTCGTGACCCTGCCCGCCGCCCTAAGCCGGTCGGGCGATACCGTGCGGACCGCCCAAGGCGAAGTAGTTCCTTCCCAGCGCCTCTCAGACGGCACGCTGGCATTTTTGGCAGAAAATGTTCCGGCAATGGCCTCACGCCGGTTCACCATCACCGCCGGGAAATCGGCTTCTCAGGGCCACGCCAGGGCAGTGGGAGGCATGCTCACAACCGGGCGGATGTCACTGCGCCTGGACCCACAGACGGGCGCAATCACGAGCTGGAAAGTGGATGGGACCGCCCAGGACCTGGTCAACGCAGGCGACACGACCTGTCGGGGCCTGAACGACTATCTATATGTCCTGGGGGGCGATAACAGCAAAGTTCAGTATGCGTCCGGCGCTCAGGTCACGGTTGTGGATGCCGGGCCGCTGGTCGCCTCGGCCCGCATCGATTCGCTTGCGCCCGGTGGCCAGTCTTTGTCGAGGCTGGTGCGCGTCGTCGATGGGCTGGACCAGATACAAATTACGGACGTGCTGGACAAGACGCAGGTGCATGGGGAAGAGGCCGTGCATCTGGGCTTCAGTTTCAACGTTCCGGGCGGCACGGTCCGCATGGATATGCCCTGGTCAGTCGTGCGGCCCGACACGGACCAGATGGTCAACGCCAACAAGACCGTGTTTCCTGTGGGCCGCTGGGCGGATGTCTCCAACGGCGCATCCGGCGTAACGTGCGCCAACTTGGACACGCCGATGCTGCAGGTCGGCGAGATAACCTTGCCCCGCGAGAACGCCGGCGGCTGGCTGCGGACGGCCAAAACAGGCAGTACCCTGTACTGGAATGCGATGAACAACTACTGGCACACCAACTACAAAGCCTATCAGCCGGGGCCAGCGACCTTCCGGTACACCCTCCGCGCTCACGGCCCCTACGACCAGGCCGCCGCGCAGCGCTTCGGCGTCGGCCAGAGCCAGCCCCTGCTGTTCGTGCCCGTGTCGGCGGGGCAGCCCGATGCACGGATGCCGCTGACCCTGTCCAATGACTCGGTCCTGGTCACGGCCTGTCACCCGCTCCCAGATAGCTCCGAGTGGCTGATCCGACTGTTCAATGGGTCCGACCGTCCCCAATCCGTGTCGGTCGGGTGGGCCGGCTCAAAAAACCTGCGGCTTGCGCGGACTGACCTCTGGGGAGGCGGCGGCCAGCCATCGGCGGCGTCCCTATCGCTGGCTCCACTGGAAATGATCACGCTGCGGGTCACCCCCTGACGGCGATGCCAGCACGCCCCTTGCCAAAGAGCCGCTGCAAGGGGCGTGTTTGGCTGTGTTGAAGAGGTCCCAAAAACATCATGAAAACTTTCGTCGTCCGCTTTTATCTGGTTTCAATCGCCGCCGCCGTGCTTGTGATTGAGTTTTGGTGGGTTGCCCTGATGGCCTTCTATGGAGTACCAGATCACACCTTCCAGCCTGAGAAGGCGGGGGCCTCGCTCGTGACTCAGCTCTTGTTTCCTGTGCTTCTTGTGATCGGCACGGTCAGCCACTTTCGTAGCAGGAAGAACTAGGAACAGGAAGAACTAAGAAAATTATGTCATTCACTCTTTCTGCTTCTATTAACAGCAACCATTTTCTCATTGCTTCAGGAACCCTGTTTCTGGTGTTTCTGGCCGGTGCGGTGTGGCTCTCGCGCCATGTAGACTTCGTCTCTCTCTTGCGGCAACATCTGCGCTGCTACGCTCCTTTTTACTTTGTGATCGGTCCCTCCGCTGTCACATACTTCGCCTGTTGTGGGGCGGCGTCGGCGGGCGGTGGTGCTTTATTTTACGTTATCCATCCAGGCAACTATTCGCCGCAGTACGCCATCCAGCATGGATTGTACACCCTGTTTCACTGGATCGAGTATACGTGCAGCTTTTTTGGCACGCTCGCCTTCGCCTGGCTCATCCGCTGGGTGGGTCTGCCCCGGCTGTGGACGGCTATGCTGTTCGTGTCCATGTCGGTGTGCGCGGCGTATCGCACCGCCCGCGTCGGCAGCGGCCCGGATGTCGGGGCTGGCCCGGAGATTCTGCGTTCGCCGCAATGGTTAGATCTCATTCCGGTCGCGCTTGGCCTGGGGCTTTTTCTACTCCTACAGAACAGGTCTAGAGAGAGCAGGTCCAGAAAGATTAGCACCCCGTAACACACCGTAGTCTCATGCGGAGCGATTTCGTTTGTTCGAGTAGAAGTGGCATTCCTTAGCCGTGAACACTCCCTCCTTGAACATTCCCTCCTTTGTCTGCGCGTCGATCACCGCCCTTAGCGCCTTTGTGAGCTTGGGCTTTTCTTATTCGGCAGCACGCACCTCCGAATCCGCAGCGCAACAAACGGCTCGCTATGCTCTGGCACGGAGCGCAGCCCTGGCGCTTGTTGCATTGATCCCATTTTTCTTGATGTCTACCGGCTGGCTCTCAGCGATTGCTCTCACAATGGCACTCGTGCAGTCCTTCGACGCGATAATCGGTGCGGCTTCCCAGGACCGCATGAAGACGCTGGGGCCAGCCGCTTTTGCTGTCCTGAGCTTCCTTGCCCTGGCATGGCTGAGGACTGCCGGGATGTAGCCGATAAGCAGTGCAGCAAACGAACGTTCATATCTAGAGAACGACAGTGATTTCCGCCTGAGCTTTCCTACCTTCAAGTTCACGAAGGCAACTGGTCCCATCTTGATCGTGACACTTGTCAGCCAAGACAAATCTCATCTCCACAGATCATGAGGAAACAGTAGTTGTTTTTCAACATAGAATGATTTAACCGAGAAAGAAATAGGACAGCATTCCCCGGAACGAATTGAGTATCAGTGAAATGGGTATGGCAGGGCGAAGCCTGCAAAAGTGTGTTTCGTAAACAGCAGGGCTTCGGTCGGTCCGCAGCACACGAGATTGGCCCCGCTGTTGACAGCGGAAGTAACATGGCGGGAGAGCCTCTTACTTTTAATGAGAGGGTGTCGGGTCCGTTCGAAGGTTCTTTTCTGCAAAGAGGGGGCTTTTGCTCGTTGCACCGGCCCCAAAGGGCCGGTGAGGATTGAAACCCCATGGCGGTGCTGAACGTCTATAACCTGGACGGTTGCACCGGCCCTTCGGGGCCGGTGAGGATCGGAAGCGGGGCGAAAAAAATCCGCGAAAAATAGTGACGAAGAAAACCGGAAGGACACTACGTTGTCCTTCCGGTTTTGCTATGATACAGGGAGTGGGTGAAACAGAACCCCATGGGAGGCACCGCCGCATGAACCCTGCCCCGAACCAAAACCCGGACTACGTCGCGCACACGCCGCCGGAGGGCGACCCCCAGAAGTGGCAGAGCATGACCGACCACACGGCCCGCGTCGCCGATCTGGCGGCGGGCTGGGCCGCCTCGTTTGGCGCGGCCGATCTGGCGCGCTGGGCCGCCTGGCTCCACGACGTCGGCAAGTACAGCGAAGACTTCCAGAAGTACCTGCGCCAGTGCGACGCCGCCCGCCACGGGCAGGGGAAGACGCCCAAACCGGGCAGCGCGGAACACAAGATCGCCGGCACGCGCTTGGCCCTGGACCGGCTGCCCAAGAACGTCCGCGAGGTCGCCGCCGCCTGCGTCCTGGGCCACCACGGCGGCCTGAACGCCTTCACCCAGATGCGCGAGATGATCGCGAAGGACCCGGAGCAGGTGCGACTGCAAGACCAGGCCATCGCCCGCGCCCTGGCCGACTTCCCCGCCCTGGCCGGCGTCCCGCCCGCCGCCCTGCCCCCGGCGGCTGGGGCGACGGCGTGGGAGCGGGAGATGCTGATCCGGTTCGTCTTCTCCTGCCTCGTGGACGCCGACGGGCTGGACACCGAGCGCCACTTCTCGCCGGACACTTTCGCCCAGCGGGGGCGGGAGACGCTGGCCGCGCTGGGGCCGGGCTGGCTGGAAAAACTGAGAGCCGCCCAAGACGCGCTGCAAGCGGGGGCGGAGCCGACGCGCGTGAATGAGGTCCGCCGGGAGGTCTACGAGGCGTGTCTGGAGGCGTCTAAGCTTCCACCCGGCCTGTTCTCACTCACCGTGCCCACCGGGGGCGGCAAGACCCGGTCGTCACTGGCCTTCGCCCTCGCTCATGCCCTGGAACACGGTCGCTCGCGCATCATCTACGCTATCCCCTACACCAGCATCATCGACCAGACCGCCGGGGAGTTCCGCCGCGTCCTGGGCGACGACGGCGTTTTGGAGCACCACTCGGCCATGGAGGACCGGGCGGAGCGGCCTGAGCTGGGCATACCGGAGGCTCAGGCCGCCGCCCAGGCCGAGGACGCCCGCGACCAGCGGCGCAAGCTGGACGCCGAGAACTGGGACGCGCCCCTGGTCGTCACGACAACCGTGCAGCTCTTCGAGAGCCTGTTCTCCAACCGAACGGGCCGCTGCCGCAAGCTCCACAGCATCGCCGGCAGCGTCCTCATTCTGGACGAGGTACAGACCCTCCCTCCGCACCTGATCACGCCCCTGCTCAATGGCCTCAAGACGCTGCTGACTCACTACGGCGTCACGGTCGTCCTCTGCACCGCCACCCAGCCGGCCATCACGGGCCAGACGCCGTTCCTCCAGGAGCTAGGAGCGCCCCGCCCGATCATCGCCCAAGACCGGATGCGGGCGCACTTCCGGGACCTGAAGCGCGTCACCTACCGCGTGGAGGCCGAGCCGTGGGACTGGGCGCGGGTTGCCGAGGAGATCCGCACCGATCCGCGGTCTTCGCTCTCCGTCCTGAACACCAAGCGGGACGCCCTCGCCCTGCTGCGCGCCCTCGGCAACCCGGCCGCGCGTCACCTCTCCACCCTGCTCTGCGGCGAACACCGCCGGCACGTGCTGGACGAGGTGAAAGACGCACTGACGGCGGAGCGGGCCGGGGAGGGGCCGCCCGTGTGCCTGATCAGTACCCAAGTCATCGAGGCCGGGGTGGACATTGACTTCCCGCGCGTCCTGCGCGCGAAGGGGCCGCTGGACCGCATCATCCAGGCGGCGGGGCGGTGCAACCGGGAGGGGCGGACGGGCTTCCTGGGCGACGTCACGATCTTTGACCCGGCCGAGGGCCGGACGCCGCCAGGCGAGTACCTGACCGCTTTGCAGGAGGCCTGGATGATGATCTCCGGCGGCGGCGTGGACTTCGACGATCCCGACACGGCCACCCGCTTCTTCACCCGCTTCTACGGTGTGCTCGGGCCGAAGGGGATGGACCACCCCCGGCCCGTCACGGTGAACGGCGTCAAGAGCACCGAGCCGGTGCAGGACTCGCGCAAATGCTTCGACTTCCCGCTGGTCGCCCAGAAGATGCGCCTGATCGCCAACGACACCCTGCCGGTCCTGGTCCCCCACCACCGGGGCTACCGCGAGGGGGTGTTCCCCCGAGCCAAGCACCCCCAAGAAGAGTATGACGCTCTCGTTGAGAAGATCTACGACCGCCAGGCGGCAAAGAAGAGCCTCGGACGCAAGCTCTGGCGGGACGTCCAATCGCTGACCGTTGCCGTCCGTGCCTCGGAGCTTGCCAAACTGCCCGTCTCCCCCGCCCACCAGCCGGATGCGCCCGAGTCGCTGTACGTCTGGAAGGGGACCTATGACCCCATCGTCGGCATCGGCGACACCGTGGACTGGGACAGCAGCGATTTGATCGCGTGAGACCACCCGCGTCAGCCTAAACTTATTTCACTTAATGATATGTATTTCACTTGCGCGGTATAATGAGCCTGGAGGAAGTTCATTATGCGAGCCGCACCCATCCCCGCAGGCTATGACGTGAGGGAACCGACACGCCAGGAGGCGCAGCAGGCGCAAGCCGCCGTGCAAGCTCTGTCCCGCGGACAGTTGGATCTGTCCCAACTGCCGGACATCGCCCGGCAGCACTTGTCCCGCATCCTGGACGAGACCGCGCGGGGGCGCGCCCTGTCCGTCATACCCGTCGAGACCGCTCTGACGACCACCCAGGCGGCGGAATACCTGAACGTGTCCCGCCCCTACCTCGTCCGTCTGCTCCGGGAGGGCAGCCTCCCGTTTCACCGGATCGGAACCCACCGGCGTCTTCGCCTGAGCGACCTGCGGGCTTACAAAGAGCGGCAAACAGAGGAGTCCTACGCGGCCCTGGCGGAACTTCAGGCCCAGGCGCAAGAACTGAACCTGGGGTATGAGGCGACTTGAACAAGATCAACGCCCTCTCCAAGCCTGTTGCTCTGTATGATGCGTGCGTCTTGTACTCCGCCCCCCTGCGCGACACGCTCGTCTCCCTCGCGGTCACGGGTCTGTTCCGGGCGCGGTGGACGGAGGCGATCCATGAGGAGTGGACCCGTAATCTGCGCGGAGCCAGGCCCGATCTGACTTCCGCGCAGCTCGACCGTACCCGCCGGCTGATGAACGCCGCCGTCCCCGACTCGGTCGTGACCGGCTACGAGGGGCGGATCGGGGCGCTCCACCTGCCCGACCCGGACGACCGGCACGTCCTGGCGGCGGCGATCCAAGCCAAGGCGCAGGTGATCGTCACGCTCAACCTGCGGGACTTCCCAGCCATGGACTTGGCCGCCTATGGCCTTCGCGCGGAGCCTCCCGATGCCTTTATCTCTGCCCTGTTGCGGGAGCATCCACAGGAGGTGACGGCGGCCCTCGCCCGGCAGCGCCGCCGGCTGAACAACCCGCCCCAGTCGGTGGAGGAGTTCCTCGCGACCCTCTCCCGCCAGGGGCTGACGCGGACGGTCGAAGGTCTGCGGCCTTGTGCTGATCTGCTGTGAGGCCGGAACGGGAGCCGGTAGCTAAAAATAAATCATGGGACGCTTGACATAACGCAACAATGCTGTTATACTCTCTCCAACCTGTTCGGACACATCTTATGTAGCTTTCTCTAGTAATTACTTCTCTAGTTAACGTGAAGTAATTTGTAAAAGAACAGGGTATGCTGCTAAAACATTTTGGCAGAGGATTGCAACACGTTTCGTAGGGAAGGTAATTCCCTAGATGAAAGGGCAGAGGGCGCCAACCCCCTGCCCCGTTGCAAACCAAACAGTTGGAGCCGTTCGGGATGCGTGTGTTCGCACACCCACATTCTACCCCAAAACGGCTCCCTTTCCGCCCTTTAGGGCAGAGGAGAGCGAATTTGTCCACCCCAACTTCTCACGACCGGCTCGTGGTACTGGCAGCCGACTATATGGCCGCCCAGGGCTACACCCGCGTCCGCGCCTCCCACACGGACCGCTTTGCCGCCTGCGACCAGATCGGCGACTACATCCCGGACGTTACCGCCTTCTCCAGCAGCACGTTTGTTGTGGTCGAAGCCGAATCGCGTGACGGCTTGGCCCTAGCCCACACTGAGGCGCAGTGGAGAACGTTCCACAAACACGCTAACCAAGTCGGCGGTCACTTCATCGCCGTTGTCAACAAAACCGACGAAGCGGCGGCACGCGTCTTGCAGACGCGGATTTGCGGAAACGCGGCGAATGTGCGCGTGTGGACGCTCTGAAGTCCGGGAAGCGGGGACGAAAACCCCCGCTTCCGCTTTTCAGGTTTCCCGCTGAGTATCAATCGGTAGACGGACAGAAAGGAGGCGCTATGCACTATCCCCCTGTGGAGGTCAAAGTCTGGGGGCCTTATGCCTGTGTCACGCGACCCGAGGCGCACGTCGAGCGCGTCAGCTACGAGTGCCTGACGCCCAGCGCGGCGCGCGGCATCCTGGAGGCCATCTTCTGGCACGCGCCCATGAAGTGGCGGGTACGCGAGATCATCGTCCTCAACCCCGTCCGGCACTTCTCCATCCTCCGCAACGAGGTCAAGAGCAAGGCCGGCCGGGGGGCGGACGGGATCTCGGTCAGTGACGACCGGACGCAGCGGCACACGCTGGGACTGAAGAACGTCGCCTACGTCGTCCGCGCCGACGTCTGGCTGCCGCCCGGCACGACCGACAGCGACGGCCGGCCCGTAGACGAGGCCAAGTACCGGGACCAGTTCCGGCGGCGCGTCCAGCGGGGCCAGTGTTTCCAGCGGCCGTACCTGGGCTGCCGGGAGTTCGCGGCCGATTTCGCCTTGCCCGACGGCACCGAGCAGCCGCACGAGTCACTGGCGGGCACGATTGACCTGGGCCGGATGCTGTTCGACATTGACTACGACGCGGGCGGCAACCAGGCGCGCTACTTTGAGGCGCGTCTGGAGAATGGCGTTCTGCACGTCCCGACTGCTCTGTACGAGCCGCCGGCCGAGGAAGGAGACGCCGCGTGATCTTGCAGCAACTGTATCACGACGCCGGGACGATTCTTAAAGAAGAGCTGGCCCCGCCGATGTACGACTGGAAGCCGGTGCGCTGGCTGGTGCGTCTCGAAGAAGACGGGCGGCTGATCGGAATCCAGTCGCTCGGGGGCGACAAGGACAACAAACGCGGCCTGCCTCGACTCGTCCCCTACCCCGGCCCCCGCGCCGGCACGGTGATCCGGCCCTCGCTGATCGCGGACACGGTGGCGTTCGTGCTCGGGATCGCCCCAGAGGACCGCCGCGCCGAGACGAAGCACGCGGCATTCAAGGCGCTGGTCAGACGTTGCCGGGAGGAGACGGCCGACCCGGACGTGGCGGCAGTGGACACGTTTCTGTCGCAGTGGGACCCTGCCGCGCCGCTCTCCGCCGACCTCGCCGCCATGACACCCGCTGACCTGGTCACATTTCGGGTGGGCGAGCGGATGCCGACCGACAACCCGGATGTGCAGGCGTTCTGGGCCAAATCCGCCCGCCCCGCCCCGGAGAAGGGCGCGAACGTGGCGGAGTGCCTGGTGACGGGCCTGGTGGGTCCTATCGAGTCCAGCCTGCCTGGAATGCTCAAGCGCATCCCCGGCGGTCAGTCGTCGGGCGTGGCCCTGATCTCGGCCAACGCCGTCGCCTTCGAGTCCTACGGCTGGCAGCGCGCCCAGACATCGCCGATCTCCAGCGAGGCGGCGGAGCGGTTCACCAAAGCTCTGAACCGGCTCATCGAGGGGGAAAAGACGCACCTCACCATCGGCGGACTCGTCTACGTCTTCTGGACTAAGGACGGCGGCGACGACTTCTTCTCGGTCGCGCTGAACGCGCCGGAGCAGGTGCGGGATGCTATCGGCGGCATCCTCTCCGGCCGGTGGTCTCGGACGCTGGAGACCGAAGCGTTCTATGCACTTGCCCTCTCGGCCAGCGGCGGCCGGGCCGTCGTCCGCGACTGGCTCTCCACAACCGTGGGCCACGTCTACGACAGCCTCAAGCGCTGGTACGAGGCGCAGGAGATCGTCACCCAGGCGGGCGAGGCCGGCCCCCTGCTCGGCGTCTATCAGCTCGCCGGGGCCGCCTACCGCGACCGCAAAGACATGGAACCCGCCGTCCTCCAAAGCCTGATCCGCGCGGCCCTGCACGGGGGGCCGGTCCCCGCCCATTTGCTCGCCAAGGCCGTCCTGCGCTGCCGCGCCGAGCAGCGCGTCACGCGCCCCCAGGCGGCGCTCATCAAAGCCTGCCTCATCACGGACCCCTCCGCCACTGAACCATCCGAAAAGGAGCGACTGATCCCCATGTCTGAACTCGACCCGCATCAGACCCACCCCGCCTACCTCTGCGGGCGGCTGCTCGCCGAACTGGAGGTCGTCCAGCGCGCCGCCCTGGGCAAGACCAACACGACTCTCGTGGACCGCTACTTCGGCGCGGCCTCCACCGCCCCGGCCACTGTCTTCGGCGTCTTGCTCACCAACGCCAACAAGGCGCACCTGCCCAAGCTGCGGAAGACCCGCCCCGGCGTCTATCAGGCCCTGCAACAGCGGCTGGAGGAGATCCTTGCACCCGGCGGCGGCCCGGCGGGGCCGGGCGGGATGACCCACTTCCCCACGACGCTGACCCTGCGCGAGCAGGGGCTGTTCTCGCTGGGCTTCTACCACCAGCGCGCCGCTGACCGCAAGGCGGCCCAGGAGGCGCGGGAGCGTAAAGACGCCGCCCTGGCCGATCTGACCTCGCCTGACGATGGTGAGGACGACGTGACCGACGAAGAAACGGAGAACTGACATGATCGACTTGACCCAGCCTGACTTCCAGCACTGCCTGGACCCGAACCGCCGCCACGACTTCGTCCTGCTCTTCGAGGTCACCGACGGCAACCCCAACGGCGACCCGGACGCCGGCAACATGCCACGCGTGGACCCCGAAACTATGCATGGCCTCGTCACCGACGTCTGCCTCAAGCGCAAGGTCCGCAACTACGTCGCCCTGACCAAGCAGGGCACCGGCGGGAAGCCGGCGGACGGCTACGGCATCTTCGTGGAAGAAAAGGGTGTCCTGAACCGCCAGATCGCGGCGGCCTATCAGCAGCTAAACATCGACCTGACCGCTCCGCCCGTTGATGCCGCCAATGGCAAGGCGCGGAAGACAAAGGAGATTGGGCAGGGGTCCGAGGTGGAGAGCGCCCGCCAGCAGCTCTGCCGCACCAAGTTCGACGTCCGTATGTTCGGGGCGGTCATGTCCACAGGGGCCAACGCCGGGCAGGTGCGCGGGCCGCTGCAGATGACCTTCGCCCGCTCCGAGTCGCCCATCGTGCCTCTGGACGTCTCCATTACGCGCATGGCCGTGGCGACCGAGCGGGAGGCCGAGGCGCAGGGCGGCGACAACCGCACCATCGGACGCAAGGCCCTCATCCCCTATGGCCTCTACCGGGGCCACGGCTTCTTCTCCGCCCCGTTCGCGAGGCAGACCGGCGTCACGCCCGCCGACCTCCAGGTCTTCTGGGAGGCGCTGATGGGCATGTGGGACCACGACCACTCCGCCGCGCGCGGCCTGATGTCCTGCCGGGGCCTGTACGTCTTCAGCCACGAGAACTTTCTAGGCAACGCGCCCGCACACCAGTTGTTCGAGCGTCTCGAACTGCGCCTGCGCGACGGCGTCCCGACCCCGCGCCGCTACGCCGACTACGTCGTCACCTTGAACCGGGACATGCCCCAGGGCGTGACGCTGACCCCGCTGGTCGAGGGGTAAGGCCGTGGCGCGGACCTCAAGCTCTGCCCCTGTACTCGGGAGGTTCGCGCCACGCGCTCAGAAGCACAGCCACCCGCCAAAAGCCCACTCCCTCCGTGTCGGCTCGCGGCGGGGCGGGAAAGCTTCTGAAACCGACCGTTGCACCGGCTGGAAACAGCCGGTGAGGATTGAAACCCTGAACTACTTCCCTGAACTACTTCCCTGAACGTTGCACCGGCTGGAAACAGCCGGTGAGGATTGAAACAGCCATTCCAGGGCGGCCCGCCAGTCGGTGTCGCCGGTTGCACCGGCTGGAAACAGCCGGTGAGGATTGAAACAACAGCGAGATCGCGGTCTTCGGCGCGTGGGACGCGTTGCACCGGCTGGAAACAGCCGGTGAGGATTGAAACAGCCATTCCAGGGCGGCCCGCCAGTCGGTGTCGCCGGTTGCACCGGCTGGAAACAGCCGGTGAGGATTGAAACTAGCCATTCTACCATGCCCGACAATAGCAACACCGTTGCACCGGCTGGAAACAGCCGGTGAGGATTGAAACCGGTTCGAGGGCGGCCAGCACGTCGCCGAGTTCGTTGCACCGGCTGGAAACAGCCGGTGAGGATTGAAACCCGATGCCAAGCACGGCCTTCCTCGGATTGATGCCACGTTGCACCGGCTGGAAACAGCCGGTGAGGATTGAAACTCGGAGATCGCCGCCGATGTGGCCCACATCCGCGCGTTGCACCGGCTGGAAACAGCCGGTGAGGATTGAAACGTCGGCAGGCCGATTGACCGCTGGATCGGGGCCAGGTTGCACCGGCTGGAAACAGCCGGTGAGGATTGAAACTCTGAGCATCCCGAATTGCGCTACGTCGTTGCTAACGTTGCACCGGCTGGAAACAGCCGGTGAGGATTGAAACTCTGTGGGCGGGATCGGCAGCGTCGGCGGGCTGGGCGGTTGCACCGGCTGGAAACAGCCGGTGAGGATTGAAACTCGGAAGGCCGCATAGTTGCGCGCCCATTCCACACAGGTTGCACCGGCTGGAAACAGCCGGTGAGGATTGAAACTGGCCGGCACCCGCATATCGCGCCGGTTAATTCATGTCGTTGCACCGGCTGGAAACAGCCGGTGAGGATTGAAACGACACCAACAACGAGGCCGACCGGCTGCTTTTCGGGTTGCACCGGCTGGAGACAGCCGGTAGGGATTGAAACCTCCGAATAGTTCGGCTCGTCCTGGCCCAGCAGTTATTGCACCGGCCCTTCGGGGCCGAATGGACGGAAACGGCTTAGACAGGACAGGGGAAATACCGTGGCAGAAGAAGATCAAATCGTATTAATTTCTGCCCTCGAACACTACTCCTACTGCCCAAGGCAGTGCGCCCTCATCCACGTCGAGCGCGTCTTCGACGAGAACGTCTTCACCCTGCGCGGACGGCACGCCCACGAGCGGGCCGACGGTGCCTGTACCACGGTCGAGGGCGGTGTCCGCATGGAGCGCGCCCTGCCCCTGTGGTCCGACCGGTGGGGCCTCCAAGGGAAGGGCGACGTCGTGGAGTTCCACTCTGACGGACGCGTCGTCCCCGTCGAGTACAAGAACGGGCCGAGGCGGGAACGTCGCCACGACGACGTCCAGCTCTGCGCCCAGGCCCTGTGCCTGGAGGAGATGCTGGGCATCCGGGTGGAGACAGGCGCGGTGTACTCGCTCCAGACTCGGCGGCGGCGCGAGGTGACCTTCGGGGACGAGCTGCGCGGGGGGACGCAGGCTCTGATCGCCCAGGTGCGAGCCATGCAAGCGGCGCGCGGCCCGTTGCCGCCAGCTCTCAACGACGCCCGCTGCCCCCGCTGCTCACTGCTGGACGCCTGCGTCCCCGCCACCGTCGCCGCCGCCCGCCACGCCCGGCTGTCCCGGCAGTTGTACACAGTGACGTCCCTGTTTGACGATCAATAACCTGACGATCCATAGAATGATCTGGCGATCCATAGAATGATCTGGCGATCCATAGAATGATCAGACGATCCATAGGAGACACCATGACGCGGGAACTGCTCAACACCCTGTTCGTGATGACGCCGGATGCCTACGTCCGTCTGGACCACGACGCGCTCAAGGTCGAGGTCGGCGGCACCAAGCTCGCCCAGGTGCCGCTGCACCACCTGGGGGCCGTCATGCTATTCGGCAACGCCATGATCTCGCCGCAGGCCATGCACCGGTGCGCCCAGGAGGGGCGGGCCATCAACCTTATGGACTACGCCGGCCGCTTTAAGGCCCGCGTCGTCGGCCCCACCTGTGGGAACGTCCTGCTCCGCCAGGCCCAGTACGAGGCCCACCGGGACGAGGCGCGGGTGCGGGCGATCGCCCGCACCATCGTCGCCGGCAAGATCAAGAACGCCCACCAGTCGGTCCTGCGGGCCGCCCGCGACGCGAAATCCCCGGACGATGCCGCCGCCCTGCGCGCCTGCGGCCAGACGCTGGCGGGGCTGCTGACGTCGCTGCCCGACCAGGCGACGACCGACAGCGTACGCGGCATCGAGGGGCAAGCGGCCGCGCTCTACTTCGACACGTTCGGCGCGATGATCACGGCCGCGCC